>Ga0315541_1000103_pt1 | contig 81247 bp, 110 predicted proteins | sample SalMarSW160190MG_FD_203095 | JGI IMG/M metagenome (GOLD analysis project Ga0315541, IMG submission 203095) | Salt marsh sediment microbial communities from the Plum Island Ecosystem LTER, Massachusetts, United States - Salt Marsh Sediment SW1601-190 ... | reverse complement strand
TTTGTTGATAATTGGAAGAATCCATCTTAATCTCTCCTCTTTAATTGTTTTAGACATATTTATACACATATCCAAGATAGTAATCTATCTTGGTAAAAACCGCCATATGTCCTTGCACATTACCCTGTTATATTGACAAAAGCCTTTAAATGTTCTATCATGTAATTGTTATGATATGTTGTCGTAACACTTCGTTTAATTGAAAAAGGATTTGTTATTAATCACGTATTTTGTTCTTTTATAATTTAGGAGGTGTAAAATGTTTACACAACCCAGTACAGAGCCGATTTCTAACGGAACCAAAGTTGTGAACCAAGGTTTTGGTAATCGTTGCCTTATCTGTGGGCAATACTTCGATGAGTGCGGTATTTGCAACTATGGGCACGAGCAAGGCCGAACATATTATTATCCGCCGAGAGAAGAATCAAAACCAAAGAGAACTGCTACGGCACAAGCAGTGGCAACCACTATGGTTGTCTGTCAGGTATTCAGTGGATGCCGTTGCAATATCTGCGGTGGATTTTTTGCAGATGGAGACGATATTTGCGCGAGCGGTCATGAAATCGGCCAACAGTACCCTGTCAGAGATAGACAAGCTGTCTAAATCTTTTAGCTTCTTAAAGGACGTTAATAATAATTAACGTCCTTTTTATTAAGCCCGGCAGCCCGGCGATGCGAGCGAGGTAACTGAGTGATGCATAAAAGAAAGTGACGGAGTATATTCTCCTGAGTTTTTTATTGTGTTAAAATAAAAAAAGTCATCGTTTTAGATAATTATGATAAAAAGATCTGTGATAACAATATTTTTGGCCTTGGTTGGAATTTTTATTTTGATGTTAATTTACTTTGCAATCCCTTTTACTCATGAGATAAAAAGAGCTCTTTTCCCTTATGTTGCGATTATTGGATTTATTTTCTTTTTCTTGGGCGGGCTGTTGATTTATTATACATATAAATTAAAATTAAAAGGAAGATTAAAATTATTTTTAATTTTAACGGGGCTTGCTCCTATAGTATTTTTAGTAAGCGTGGTTTTGCATAATTTTGTTTATGGTTTGTTCATTTATTTATTTGGAGAAGGTTTTTGGAATGGCGGCGATGAGGCTTTCTTTTTTATATTGGCGCTTATTGTCTGCCCAATCGTGTTTTTAATTGGTGTAGTAGGAAGCATGGTATTATTTATTAAAGAGAGGAAAAAGGATAAAAAGTATTCTTAAAAATGATTTGCTGTTGGATTTGTATAGAAGTTATTGTTTTAAATTTCGATTTCAAGTATAATTAAATAAAAGGGTGTGGTTCGAACTCCGCATTCTAGGATTAATAATTAATTTAAGAAGCATGAATAAAAAAATTTCTGCTACCACGGCAATTTTTGTTATCGTCGTTTGCGCTGCTTTAGCTGGAGGGCTTGTAGTTTGGCAGTGTTTGTAGTCTGAGTTAGATAACGAAAAAAACGGAGAACAGATCTCTGTAAAGCATTAAACAAAAAGCCCCCGCCGGAGGCGGGGGCTTTTTGTTTATAGAGCGCGAGATTCAAATCTCGCACTCTTTAGCGGTCAAATCTTTGATCTCTTTTTTTTGACCAGCATTCTCTGCAATAAATTGGCCTTTCCGGCGCTGGTTCAAAAGGGAGTTCAGTTATTTCTTTTCCGCATTCGGAACACTTCCAGTTTCCCTGAAACATTTTTCGGGGAGGAAAGTCCCTTTTAGGACCTTCATCAGTTTTTTCGAAAATCATAAAAATTTGATGTGCCGAGCTTAGCTCGGCATGCAAACTAAAAAATAAAGCGACCTTTTGACTTCTAAGTCGCATTAAGACATTTCGACTTATTGGTCTCTATAAAGTTATTATACATGTTATATTAAACAGAGCAAGCCTTTGTGTTGTAATTTGATGAATTTCTGCTATGGGAGTAAAATAAAGGAAAGGTCGGGGAGAAGTAATAAAAGATAAGACCTATTGTAAAATATGAAGACAAAAAATATAGCAATAGTTTTAACAATCGGAGTTTTAGCGGCTTTGGTTGTAGTTGGAGCTGGATGTTGGGAGAAAGAAAAGAAAGAAGAAAAGAAAACTCAAGAAGAGGAACAAGAAGAGGAAAAAGCTGAAGAGGAGGAATTATTGGTTGATGTTTTAGCCAAAGCAAAAGAGATAGATTCTATTAAATATGAAACAGTGATGACTACTCCCGGACAGCCGGAGATGACTCAAAAGGCCTGGGTAAAAGGGAAAAAAGCAAGAATAGAAATGTCTTTTAGCGGAGAGGAAGTAATTTATCTGATGGATTTCGATAAAAAAATAATGTATATGTATGATCCAGCGCGAAACGAAGCTCTGGAAATGGATTTAACCGCGATGGGAGGAGATATGGGTGAAACCCCCTTAGATCAGTCCGAAGCTATTATGAAATACAACCCGGAGGTTGTAGGCAGTGAGATCTTAGACGGTAAGGATTGCCTAGTTATTAAATATACTATAGGGGAAGGAGATGGAGGAGGAGAGGTAAGGTCTTGGATATGGAAAAAATACGGGCTTCTTATTAAAATGGAGGCAAGCCTGCCCAATGGCGAGGTTTCAGTATCAGAGGTGAAAAATATAGATTTCAGTAATATCCCGGACAGCATGTTTGAATTGCCAGCCGGGGCCGAGATAATAGAAAGCCCAATTTATTAAAGGTCGGATCCCAGCAGTATCCCGCCAAGATGGGGACTACAGGGAAAGAAAAACAGTAAAAAGTTAATACTATGAAAAAAAGATATTTTTATCTTCTAGTTAGTTTTTTTATTTTGGTTTTCCCTGTTTTAATTTTTGCTGACGGGGGTATGATTCCTTGGCCGCCGGAAGTTGAATTAAATCAATCTGCTCAAAATGCTATTGTTGCCTGGGACGGAAATGAAGAGATAATAATTCTTTCCATTGATTTGGAAAGTTCTGCTGCAGCTACTACTCTAAGAGTTATACCCTTGCCCTCTGATCCTGCTGATATTAAAGAGGGGGATTTTACTTCCTTTGAGAAATTAGTGGATTTTATGAATGAGAAATTAGACAGGGGGAATTGGCAATATTTGGAAGAGGGCGGAAAAGATGTTATGCCCCCGGGCGATGAAGCTGGAGTGGAAATTGTTTTTGAGGAGGAAATTGGAGCTCATGATATTACAGTAGCCAAAGTTAATGACTTGGGCTATTTTTTAGATTGGATAAAAGATTTTACTGAAGCTAAAGGATTTCCAGAAAAAGAAATTTCTTCTCAGTTCAAGAAAGGAGTAGAGAATTATTTAAAGAAAGACATAAAATATTTTGTTTTTGATGTAATTGAAACAGGCCCGCAAAAAGAAAGCGTAGAACCTTTAGTTTACCGTTTTGAAAGCGATTTTCTTTATTATCCTCTTTTAATCAGCGGGATTTCCGAAATTGGAGAAAGCGCGACCGAAATTAATTTATTTTTAGTTACTAAAAAGGAAGTTGGCTTCGGCTATATTCCCTACAGCTATTACAGCGGGGATTGGTTTGGGGATTATGCTATAGAATTAACTCAGGATGAATTAGGAGAAGTTTCTGAAGATCTAACCGGTTTGTTTGAAAAAGAAGTCAGGGTAGCTCAGGCCTATATTTATAGCACTTTAGGGGATTTAGTTAGCGACTTGATGTTATTTCCTTCTTATCTATGGGAAGAAAATCTAACCGTAGGAAACAGAGGAGAAGAAGTAAAAGCCTTGCAGCAAATGCTGATTAATGATGGCTTTTGGGAATCTGAAGTTGGAGCGACCGGCTATTTCGGACCTGTTACAAAAAAAGCCCTGGCGAAATTTCAAGAGCAGTATAGTTGGGATATTTTAGAACCCGTTGACTTGGAAGAAGGAACCGGCTATTTTGGCCCCCAATCCAAGGATTATTTTGAAAGTATATCTTTATTAGTTGAGCCGGAAGAGGTAACTTTTTCCAGAAATCTAACTGTAGGAATGAGTGGTAAAGACGTTAAGGCATTGCAGGAGATATTGATAGCCGAAGAAGTTTGGGAAAGGCCGGATATCGGAGCGACCGGCTATTTCGGACCTATCACTAAAGCTGCTGTAATTAGGTATCAGGAAAAATATGCTCCGGAGATTCTGGAACCTTTAGGATTGGTTGAAGGAACCGGCTTTGTCGGCCCCTCAACCCGAACCCATTTGGAAAAGAGATAAATTAACCAAACAAGAATAGTGAGAAAAATACTTTTACTCACAATTATTTTATTATTATCTTTTGGGACAGAGGTTTTTTCTTTGGAGAATCAACTTCCAGTTGCTGTAGCTGGAGCAGATAAAACAACAGTATTTGTCGGGGATGCTGTTGTTTTTAGTAGCGCTGGTTCTTATGATTCAGATGGAACAATCATTCTTTATCAGTGGGATTTTGGCGATGGAGAATTTACAGACACTCCTAATCCAAGCCATTTTTACTCGGAAGCTAACACCTACTTAGTTTCTTTAACAGTCTGGGATAATTTAGAATACTCTGCTACAGATTCCATTTATATCACTGCCCAATCTTTGCCTTCTCCAAACCAACCGCCAGAAGCAACCTATGAAGTTCCTCTTACGGGTCATGTGGGTGAAGTTATTAGTTTTTCAGCTGATATTTCTGATTCTGACGGGGAGGTTATTTCTATTTTATGGGAGTTTGGTGATAGTTCGGCAAGCGAAGAAGTCAATACAACCCATATTTATGAAACACCGGGTATTTTCTCTTGGGCTTTAACTATAGTTGACGACCAGGGCTCTCAGGCAATTTATAGTTCAACTATTACAATTGAGTCAGCTCTAAACCAATCGCCACAGATATCTTTGGATGGAGATAAGACTGGTTTTATTGATGAAGAAATTACTTTTACTGCCAACGTTAGTGATTCAGATAGCGATAACTTAACTTATTTCTGGACAGTTAGCGATACTGACAGCTGTGTCGTTTCTGGCTCTAGCAGCTTAACTTGTAAAATTTCTTGTTCCCGAGCAGACAATTATCTGGTGACTTTTACGGCTATTGACGATAAAGAAGCTTCTAATTCAGATCAAGTTATTTTTATAGTTAGCCTACCAGGGCCTACTGGCGAAGAGGAAGAGGAAGAGCCACTCGGAGAAGAGGAAGAGGAAGAGGAAGAAGAAGAGGAAGAAGAAGAGGAAGAAGCTCCAATTACAGGAATAACCGAAGAAGGAAAAGAATGGCCTTCTGGCTGGGAAATTATCGGGCTAATCAGTATCTTAATTGTAATTTTGATTGTCTTTGTTGTTTTTCTAAGCGTTTTAGTAGCAGGTATTGAAAAGAGTAAGAAGTTTCCCTTGCCTGCTTCGAAGGAAAAGGAATTATTAAAACAACTTTGCTTAAGGTCTCAAGAATCTTTTAAGAAGACAAAGGAAGAATATCAGAGAGTCGTTGCCGAAAATCAGAAAGCTATTGAAGAATTAAAAAAAGAATATGGGAGAATTGAGGTCGAAAGAAAAAAGGCAGAGAAAGAATATAATGGATTGCGCGAAAAAAGGGAGAAATTGGAAAAAGAAAAAGATAGTAAAGGAAGAATAGAATCCGGTCAGCCGCCAATTGCATTTGGCTATACTAATTGGGAAGGGAAGTTAATGAAAAAGGCAGAAGAGAAAGGAAATACCAAAATAAGGGCTAAAAAAGCAAGACTGTTTTACCTTATGAGAGAGTGGCAGAATGAGTATTATCCAGAGGATGTTAAGATGTTTGAAAAAGAGCGTTTGGAATTTGAGAAGATGTTGAAGGAATTAAAAGAAGAAGCTCTCCAAGAGATTGAAGAATTAAAGCAAAGAGAAGAAAGGGCAAAAGAGAAGCTTTATGAAAGAAGAAAGGAGGCCGAAAGATTAAAGAGACGGGCGGATGAAGCGAAAAATAAGATTGAGGAAGCCAAGAAAGAGCTTGAGGGGGAGTTAAATAAATATGAAAAGCGGGCGGAAGCAAAAATTGGCTGCCAAAAGGAAGTGGAAAAACTTAAGCAGCAGATAGCTGGTCTTAGAAAAAAGTATGAAGACTGTAAGAAAGAAAAGCGGAATAAGCTGGAAGTATTGCAAAAAAGAGTAGCCAGGATTAATGGCAAGGCTTTATGGAATAAATGGTGGGGTCGCTTTCGTCGCTTTCGAGAGACATTCTCCGAAGTTATTCAAAAGATTCAGAAGTTTACCAAAGTAAAAATTCCCAAGATTCCTGGTTTATGGGATTGGGGCGGCTCTTTTGGTACAGCAGTGGGTTATGCAGCTGAAGATATTACTAAAACTATCATACCGACAGATACCATTAAGGTAGTAGGTGGTATCTACGGGATATTTCAAGGGCTTTTAAACCCAAGGGCTTGGGGAGGCTCTACTGCCCTTTTAGCAAGCGGTTTGGATGTGGACGAATATCTTAAAATACTGAAAGCATATGAGTATTCTCCTTGGGAAATGAAGGACGCTTTAAAAGTTTATAATGAATACTGGGTTGAGTTTGTTGAACTTGATAGAGAGTTAAGGAAATTAATTAAAGGGCTGGAACAGTGTATTCGGGAAATGCCGGAATTAAAAATCTCTGAGTTTAAACAAGGGGAATGTTTAAATGGTTGTCTTGAGCTTAAAAAATCATTAGAGGGAGAGAGAAAAAGAGTAGAAAAATTTGTTGATGAAAATTGCAAGAAATGTGATCCAAAAGAGATCGAAGACAAGCTTGCGAGAATTGAAGAATTGAAGAAAAGAATTGAGGGTTCTTCGGATAGCATGTTTGATGTCTGGAAAAAATTGATAAAATACAAAAGGGCAATGTATAAGTTTTTTACTAGAATTTTTAAATAAAATGAAAAAGACATTATTTTTATTAATCATTGGAATTATTTTAATTCCTAATTTGGTTTTTGCCGACGGAGGGGTTTTTCCTAATTATTCAGAGAAAGTATATCTTCCTGCTCAAAAAGCGGTTATTTCCTGGGACGGAAGCGAGGAGATTTTGATTTTATCTACTAAAATCAGCACTGAGAACTTGGCTAATCTGGCTTGGGTTATTCCTATCCCGTCGAAAACAGATCCTGAGGTTGAAGAAGGAGACATAGAAATATTTTATGATTTAGCAGATTTGTTCAGTGGAAAGCGACCTGGTACATTTGGGGTGTCTGAGAAAGTAGAAGTAGTAGAAATTAAAAAAGTAGATATTTACGATATTGCTGTCTTAAAAACAACTGATGCCGCAGCTTTAGTTGATTGGTTAAACGAAAATGGCTATATTGTTCCGGAAAGTACCACCCCGATTTTAGAAGAATATTGCCGGCAAGAGGATTTTTACTTTATCGCTAATAAAATAAATTTAGCTAACAAATACCAGGACTTAATTATTAAAGATGAAGATAAAGCATGCGCAGAAATGGTTGGGGAATTGGTTAGTGAGGCATATTATATAGCAATCTCTGAAGCAGAGATATTTTCAGTTTTGGAATCTCTAAAAGAAGAAGGGGAATGCCAAGAAGTAGATTTTGAAGCAGTTAAGATTTTAGTGGAATTAAAACTGGGCATAGCTACTCCTCTAAAAATTACCTTTCAACCCAAAACTCCTTTTTATCCCCTAAAAATATCCAGCATTAACGATGGTGATACGGAAATAGATGTTTATCTTTTTTCGGAAACCCCGGTTAAAGATAAATCTGGAATTTTATCTCTTTTTCAAATGACCGAAAACACCTCTGTTTTTAAAAACAGTTATAGGCTCGGGCAAAAATATGTTACTTACCTAAACTATTCCGGCGACCTTAAAGATTTGAGCTCAGATTCCTGGTTTGAGCCAACCGAATATGATAAGAATTTAGACCCAAATCATGTTATTTTGGGAACATCAATTTTTTGGAGTTTGATGGTTATTGTATATATTCTGATTTATTGTGTAGTTCCTATTGTAATTGCTGTTTTAGTAATTATCGGTCTGGTAGTCTTAATTAAAAAAATCATCGCCAAAATTAAAAAGAGATAATGAGGTATGGAAGTAAATTAAAAAGTTTAATATTTCTTAATTTGGGCTTGATAATTTTAGATCGGCTGACCAAGTGGTTTGTTTTGAAAAATCCTAATTTATATCAGAGCAAATTTATTGAATTGGAACTTTTTAAAAATCAAAATTTATTTTTTTTTCCTTTAAATCCAATTTTTCTTAATTTGCTGATTGGAGCAGTATTAATACTGCTTCTTTTTTTGTTTTTTAAAACTTTAAAACAAGAAAACTTTTTACTAACAACCGGTTTTTCTCTGATTATTTTAGGAGGGCTGAGTAATTTTTTTGACAGAATTTATTTTGGCTATGTAATCGATTGGCTCAGAATTTTTATTCTTCCTATTTCTATCTTTAATATTGCTGATATAATGATAATAGGAGGGATTATGTGTGTTATATTATTCTTCGGGCAAATTATTTCGGGAGACACGCAGTCAGCCAAAAAGATATAATAAGTTATTCTCCGGCTGCTGCTATTTCTCACCGAGCCGTACATCCTTAGAGGAAAATACAATGCTTTTCTGGGGCTCGGTTGCGAAGTGTCTCCCTTACCAATCTGCCCTCAAATAAATAAGAAATTTTATTATGATTCCTTATTTTTGCTTTGATAAAATCCAAATAGGCCCGATTACTTTTTATGTCTGGGGAATATTTTTAGCTTTGGCTTTTATAATCGGCTACTTTTTGGTTTTAAGGCAGGTTAAAAAACAAAAAATTAATCCTGATATAATCTATAATTCATTTAGTTGGATAATTTTAGGAGCAATTATTGGCGCCAGGCTGGGTTATATCTTTCAATTCCCAAAATATTATTTTAGCCAGCCCTTAGAAATTTTAAAAATTTGGGAAGGGGGATTAACTTTTCACGGAGGCTTTCTTGGAGTACTGATTACTTCTATTATTTATGCTAAGTTTGCCAAAATTAGCAAAAGATTATTTTTTCAGATAGCTGATTTAATAGCTTTAGTTCTTCCTATTTCCATTGCTATTGGGAGAATCGGCTGTTCTTTAATCAATGATCATCAGGGAGCTGAAACTTCTTTGCCCTGGGGAATAGTTTGGCCTGACGGTATAGTTCGCCATCCGGTAGCTGAATATTTGATAATTAGCGCCTTAATTCTATTTTTTGTTCTAAGGTTTCTGAAACCGAGATTAAAAGAGCCCGGCCGGTTGTTTTTTGCTTTTCTGCTCTTATATTCTATTTCCCGATTCTTCTTAGATTTTACCCGTTCTACCGGTATTTTATTGTCTGACCCTCGCTATTATTGGTTATCCACAGCTCAATGGTTATCTTTAACTATAATTTTAGGTATAATTATGAAAGAGCTAATATTCTTAAAAAGCCCTGTAGAGAAAATTTGACTGCCTTTGGCAAATAGTGTTTTGCTCTGCAAAACACCTGTCAAAATTCTTCTACGGGGAAAGGTCGAAAAATTTGAATAGAAGTTAATATTTTAAATTTATGAAAAAAATAATTTTTGTTGCTTCGGCTTTATTGGTATTATCTCTGATTTTAATCGGCGGAGGATGTTTCCAAAAAAGCCCGGAAAGCTTTTATAAAAAAGTTTGCAAGGCTGGCATACCGTTTACCGAAAGAGCGGATGATGCCTTTGACACGGGTAGCTCTGGCATATTTGGCGAGGAATACGACGATGATGAAATAGATGATTGTGTTGAAGATATGGTTGAGCAGGAAGAAGATATAAGGGAAGATTGCGAAGATGATGAAGATGATGATGTATGTGATGAAGTAATTAAGAATTACCGGGTAGCATCGACAAAAATGCTTACTCGCGAAGGATGTAAAATCATGTTTAGTATGAATTGTATGGGGTATGTGGCAATGAAGGACTTCGATGAAGTTAACGATTGCATGGAAGATGTGGATGAGGTTTGCAATCCTCTTCCAAAATCGTTTTAGAAGATAAGTTATAAGCAGAGAAATTTTAATTATTATAGACTTGTTTTTGATTAGACCGATCGGGATTAAAGGCCGTTTTAATAAATGCCAAATTTTTGTCCAAGTTGTGGGAATAAAATAGAGCCCGGAGAAGATAAGTTTTGCCCTTCTTGCGGAGCAGAATTACCAGCCCAGCCGGTTTCATCGGGAGTGGAAAATCTGAAGAGAGCTTTTGAGGAAATAAGATGCGAGCTTAGCTTAGATGAAATTTTTAACATTTTAGGGTGTGCAAAATCAGTCCTAATTAATTGGCGGGAAGCGAGATGGAGCCGGAGGAGGGAAGAGGAATCAATACTTAGAGGGCTGTTTATTCTTACCAGAGAAAACATCTTTTTCTTAATAAAAGCAATTTGGCCCGGCAAACTGACCAAAAGGGCAATAGAGTCAACCACGATGGTAATCCCTGTTTCCACTATAAGAGAAGTTAAGGCCTCAAAAACTTTATTTAGCCGCAAGTTTAAAATAATCAGGATTAAGGGTTTAGTAAAAAAAAGAGGGGCTTTCTTCAGAAAAGAGCGTTGGACCAGAGAGACATTCTACCTTGAAAATTCAGATCAGTTAGCTAAAGAGATAAGAACCTGCCTCGTTAAACGCTCGACAGAACCTTGATTCGCTAAAGTGGAGATATATAATCTTGAATTAAAGTTACTAAATCTAAACATTAAATAATATGAAAAAACTAAAAATTTTTATTCCAATATTACTTTTAGCGGTTTTGATTTTGACCGGGTTCAGCTGCGGGGAGGAATCAAAGCGGAAAAAAGATGAAGATGAAGAAAAAGACGAATTGGAGGATTACACTCTTTATAAAAATGAAGAGTGGGATTTTGAGATTTACTACCCCGAGGATTGGGAAAAAGAGATAGTATTTGATGAGATTGAGGGGATACAAGCGTATTTCACTTCTCCAGAACAAGGGCCAGCAGATGATTTTCAGGAAAGCGTTTTCTTGATGGTAGGAGAGCCGGATCCTTATACTGATTTTGACGAGTATGCGACAGACACAGTAGCGATGATGGAGGCGGATGAAGCGACGGAAATGATAAAATTTTCAAAAGAAACGATTAGCGGATACCCAGCTTATAAATTAGTTTATGCTCAATCTTCAGATTGGGGCGAGTATCAGTCTTTGGAGCATTTTCTGAATACCGGCGATACATGGGCTTTAATATCTTATACTGCTAAGAAAGACCAGTATTCTGAGTTTTTAGACGAGGTTGAAATAATGGTTGATTCTTTTGAGATAAAGTAATAATTAAATTTAAAAATGGCAAAGTTTTGTCCTAAATGCGGAAAAGAATTAAAAGTTGGAGTTAAATTTTGTCCTTCTTGTGGAACGACGCTGAAAGGACAGTTTTTGAAACCTTCTCAAGAGAAGACTAAACAAGCCGAGCAGCCCGAAAAGAGTAAAAAAACCAAACAATCTAAAAAACTCAAAGGAGCCGAACTTAAAAAAGGGGCAGAGAAATCTATCCAGCCTGTTTCTTCGGCGCCGATTTCGCATTCTGCTCAGCTAGCCCGGCCGATTGCTCCAATCCAGCCAAGAAAACCAATTACTCCGCCTCGCCCTTCCTACTCTTCTGCGCCCTCGCCGAAAAAGAGCGGCGGTTTGGGTTGCGGAGCCGGATGCGGCATAGGCTGTTTAGTGGTAGTAATAATTGTCTTGCTAATTTTGGGTACTTTAGTCGGTTTTGGTTATTATTTTCTTTTTGTCAGAGACACGGGAGAAAGCGGAGGTTACTTTGATATTGATAAAGATAAGGTCGGAAAAACGGTTAAATGCGGCGATTCTATAGCTTGTTTAGATACAAATCTTAAGGAGTGCGCTCGGGCTAAAGGTAAAACAGAGATAGAAGATTTTGCCGAAGTAAGCTTTGAAGTACTGGGACCGAGCGAAGATACCAAAGATTCCTGCGTGGTTTTTGCCGAAGTCGATGAATTAAAAGGCTCTTTTTCTCAGTTAGAATCTCTTCCTTCTTTTCTCTCGGACAAAATAACAGAAGATTTATCTATAGAATGCCTAATTCCAGAGAAAGTTTATACTGAGGGAATAGAAAAGACCACAGAATATATTGCTGATAATATGTTTGAAGTTTGCAGGGGAAAAGCTCTTGATTTTTTAAGCAAATATGGAGTTGAAGAATATTAAAAAATACTAAAAAAGGTCGAATTTCGAGATTAATATAAGCCGTAATAATTAAGATGAAAATATTTAATAGAATTGTTTTATCGGTTTTAGTTCTCGGAGGAGCATTTTTTCTTACCGGTCAGGCTTTAGCAAGTTTAGACCTTATATTTTGTATTGATCTTACCGGCAGTATGTGGGACGATATTGATGAAGTTCAAAAGGAGGCCTCGGAAATAGTTGACGAAATATCGGAGATTTCAGGTTTCCGAGTAGCTATTGTTGGATATAGAGATTTCTCGGATGATACAATGTTTGAGGACTATGAATTTTCAGATGATAAAGAAGAAATTTTAGACAACATAGATGATTTAACGGTAAGCGGAGGGGGTGATATGCCCGAAGCTGTTTATGAAGCTCTGCTCAGAGCTATTAACACGGAGGAAATTGGGAGTTGGAGAGACGGTGTTTCCAAAATGATAATTCTTATGGGAGACGCGCCTCCTCATGAGAAAGGAGACGCTGAGGTTTATAAGTATACCTTAGAAGATGTTGCTAAAGCTGCTTATGAAGTAGATCCTGCTAATATTTATTCGATTGTGATAGGAGACGATGAGCTTACTGCTGAGAAGTTTGAAGAGCTTTCTGACGAGACGGATGGTGACTTTTTCTTAGCCGCGGAGGCTAAAGACCTACCGGGCGAGATTAAAAAAGCTACCCAAAAAATAGTAGAGGAAGTAGAAAAAAGAGAGGAGGAAGAGATTGATTGGAAGAAGATTATATTATTTGTGGTCATAGGATTAGGAGTTGCTTTGGTGGTTTTGATAGTAATTATAGTAGTGGTTGTTATAATCTTGAAAAAGAAGAAATAGAATTTAAATTAAATTCGAAATAATCTAAAAGGTCGTATCTAGCCCGATTCTGTGGGGCTAATTAATTAGAGTAGGCTAATCCAAAAATTTATGGATGCACTTCCTTTAATTTTGAGTTTTGTATACGCTTTCTTTTTTCTGATTTTTTATGTTTACAATGCAATTTGCTTAATGGCAATAGCTAAAAAGACCGCAGTTTCTAACGGCTGGATGGCTTGGATCCCGATTCTGAATTTATATTTAATGTGTAGGGTGGCTGGTAAATCTGGTGCTTGGATACTCTTACTTTTACTTCCTGTTATAAATATTATCGCTATTGTTGTTTTATGGATGGCTATTTCTGAGAGATGTGGCAAGCCAGGCTGGTGGGGAATATTAATGCTGATTTCGCCGGTGAACTTTATAATAATGGGGGTTTTAGCTTTTTCTAAAAGTCCGGTTGTTCCAATGCCGCCTCCGGCGGCAGCTGCTCCATTGCCTTCTCAACCTCAGTCTCAAATTCCCGCTTCCGGACCCGCTGGAGGCAGAAGATTTTGTTCTCAATGCGGGACGCCGATTGGGCCTGCTGACAGATTTTGCCCAAACTGCGGAGCTAGGATGTAAGATAAACAAAAGATCGCCCTTTCGGCGATTTTTTGTTAAAATGTATTTATGACATTGTATATCATTGCTACTCCAATAGGAAATCTTAATGACTTGAGTATCCGAGCTCTTAGAATTTTAAAAGAGGTTGATTTAATCTTGTGCGAGGATACCAGGGTGACTCAGAAGTTATTAGCATATTACAGCATAAGAAGGCCAGTCTTAAGCTATCATCAGCATAGCGGCTTGCAAAAAATAAGCCATATTTTAGACCTCTTAAAACAAGGGAAGAATTTAGCTTTAGTTTGTAATGCTGGAACTCCGGGGATTTCTGATCCTGGCAGTAAGTTGATTAGCGAAATTCTTAAAGACAGCCAGTTAGAGAATATTAGAATTATTCCTATTCCCGGACCATCGGCTGTAATTGCTGCAGCTAGCGTTTCCGGTTTTCCGATGGATAAGTTTATTTTTATGGGATTTCCGCCGACAAAAAAGAAAAGAAAGAAATTCTTTGAAGAAGCGGTAAACTCAAAATATCCGGTAATTTTCTACGAATCTCCCCACCGGATTTTAAAAACTTTGGCTGAGTTGAAAAATGTTTCCCAGAAACTGAAAATTGTTCTCTGCCGGGAACTAACTAAAAAGTTTGAGACAATTTATCGGGGAAAAATTGAAGAAGTAACTAAAGAATTAAAAAAGGGAGAGATTAGAGGAGAGTTCGTGGTGATTATAGGCGGGGCTTTTCATTCTTGACAATGGAATTTTATGCTAAAATATATAAAAAGGTTGTGGATAACTAAATAAGCAATATTTTAAAAAAATGAAAAAGGTTACTTCAATAATAATTCCAATAATAGCCGTAGTTATTTTGATTTTGATTATTAGCGGGGTAACTCTCTGGTGATTTTACTCGGCGCAACTTTTTCTGCCACTTATTCTGATATTGGAGAAACCATTTCCGGAACAGGCAATATAAATCAGAATCCTTCATTTGTCGGCGGCGGGAACTATCATCTCCAGGGCGGTTCTCCTTGTATTAACGCCGGTAATCCGGCTGTCCAGTATAATGATACCAACGGTACAAGAAATGATATGGGAGCTTATGGAGGTCCGGGAGGCAGCTAAACCCCGCACTCTAAATTATTTTTGCTGTAATTTCTTAAATCAGTCCCGCTTAGCAGCGGGACTGATTTTTATCTGTTATAACTTGACAAATTCTTAAAAGTTGCTAAAAATACATCATAATATATTATTATGAGAAACAATACCAAAATTTCATATTTTTTGAAAATAGGGCTTTTTATTGGAATAATCTTACTGTTCTGCCTATTTGGTTTATTTGTAGTTGCTAAAGGCGACCATCCCTGCTCTTCTAACTCGCGTTTAGAATATCCCTCTCTTAAGACAATATCTTCGTTTGATGTTTTTTGCGGCTATGTAAAGTGCAGAGGCGAAAAACCTCAATGGTATTGTCCAAGAGGGGACAATCTTTCCGAGCCTAATAACGGAGGGTCAGAACCCTCGTCAAGTTCTTGCGAGTGTTCTTCAGGGCCATGCTGCGATGGCTGTGATTATAAGCCATCTACTTCTATCTGCGATTTTAAAATTGAAACTCTATACAGTTGTCCTTGGGGATCAGGCTGCGGGGCAAATGTTGCTAAAAAAACCAGAACCAGATTTAAATATTGTTCTGGTAAAAGCGATGAATGTACCGAAGAATGGAGTGGCTGGTCAAACTGGTCCAGCTGGAGAGTTGCTGATAGTTGTGGGTCCAACGAAGTTTGCCGGACCGGTAATTCCCAATGTCAATATAGCTCAAGTTGTGTGACTTGTACCCCGAAGCCCGAACCTGAATCCTGTTTGGAATGCGAAAGCTTTAATGCTCTTATGGTTTCTCTTTCGGCAAAAAAAGAGGAAAATTCCGGAGAGTGGGAAGAAGAGATAAAAGCAAGATCAGGAGAAAAGATTACTTTTCTTTTAGTTATAGCTAATAGCAGCCAAGAAGATTTTGATAACATCTCCTTGAAAGTGGAACTTCCTTCAGAAATAATTTACAAGGATGATTTAAAAATTGGGGAAGAATCTTCCGAAGAAAACATAACCGAAAGTTTTTATATAGATTCTTTATCTGGAGGCGCGATGACGACGGTTGTTTTCAAAGGAGAAGTGTCTTTAGAGATTGAGGAAGGAGAAAAAAGTGTTACAGCAAGCGCTAATAAAGAAGATTTATCTGTTTCTGATTCAGTTAAAGTTGTTTTTGAAAAATCTCCGGAGCCGTCACCGGCCGCTGCCGCTGTTTCTGCTGCCGGTTTTTCACTGGGAGGACTTCTGAAAAAATGGTATTTCTGGGTTTTATTAATCCTTGGAATAATCGTCGTATTTTATTTTATAATATCCAAAAACAAATAGTTTTTTCTAAGGAGCAGAAAAACTTAACCCTTCACCTTTGGTTAAAAGTAAAGGGTTGACAGAATTATCTGTTTTGTTAAAATTAGAATATCCTTGAAAATTACTAAAACCGATGAATCGGGTAGATGGGCCCGATGAGGTGGCTTCTGCGTTAGTGGAAGCCCGGCTTCCTCCGTAATCAGAGGATAACTGTTAAACCCCGCTTAGCGGGGCGAGTCAGTGAAAGATGCCCCCGCCATGGCGGGGGAATCAGGGTGGTACCGCGGGAAAACTTCTCGTCCCTGTTGCATAGTTTATCTATGCCTTAGAGACGAGGAGTTTTTTTAATACTCAAAAATAGTTCTTTAACAAAAATTAAAATTCAGTTAGGAGGTGTATAAATGTGGAGCGTAGCCCTTTGTCCTAAATGCGGTTTATCTGGAGAATGTTATTGCCGTTGCCTTGGCAGCAGTATTTTGGATCGTTCTTATGAGTATGTTTTTATCTGTAAAAATTGCGGACATACTAAAACAATTAAAGAAAGCGGAGGATGTTGGAGTGGTCCGTCTACTAAGTGTCCATTTTGCGGAAAGAATTGTAATGTTCACCAAGAACCGCCGAAAGAATTCAAAGTTTCAAAGTAAACTAAAATAAAAAAGCCCGTGGTTAATACTTACGGGCTTTTACTTAATTAAGATAATTTTGACTCATCTTTTTTCCTTGACTCTAATTGATCAATCTGCACTCGGCAGGATTCAGAGAGAATGTAGTAGAAAACTGCTTGGGCAAACATGTGGTTTAGGCCTTTTTCATCAGCCCATTCTTTTATCTGGCTTAGTCGTTTTTCTTCAATTTCAGGTCTTAGGATTGGTTGTTGACCCTGAAGATTTTTACACTCTTCTACTTTTTTAGCTAGATCCATCCTTTCGGCCAAAAGATCAATTATTTGCTTGTCCACTTTTTTGATTCGAATTCCCAAATCCTCTAAACTTAATCCTTCATCCCTGTTCTCTGTTTTCTTATTCATAATTCACCTCATTTCTTTTTAACTTATTAAAGATCTAATTAATTTCCTTATCGAGCTTATATTATTTTGTCTTTTTTGTCAATTATTAAAGTTGACAAATTTTGTTATTATGTTAAAGTTCAGCAGTAAATTGTTTTTTGAAAATTGAATAATTAAAAACTAAGTTTAAGAAAAGGAGAACGAAATGAGTATTTCTGACAGGGTAAAATTGACTGATATGACGAGAAGCAGAGGAAGAGGAGTAATTGAAAAACTGTATCGAATGTTTTATTTGCAGGGACCAGGCGCTGGAACGTTTCTAGGGCTTCCTTTTGACCAGTTGGTTGAACACGGGCCCGGCCACGAATTTAAATGGGAACATTGCGCTAAACCACGGTCAGTAATAGAATTAGCCAATCGGGGCAGAGAATATTTTTCAGCTCTAGTGTTATCCATAGGCCAGGCTCAGAAGTATCAGCACGATATTGACCATGCTATTCCCTTGATAGTAAAATTGGACGGTCATTTCTATACCGGCAAAGCTAACCAAGTTAATTATCCCCGGCACACTATGTTTGGTTCGGTAGAAGATGCTTTGAAAATGGGAGCTTGTGCTGTAGGATTGAGTTTTTATCTGGGTTCAGAGCAAACCGGAGAAGACGTAGAAAGAATAGCTTTTATAAGAGAGGAAGCTCACAATAACGGTTTGCCTCTGGTTTTATGGAGTTATCCTCGAGGACCTTTATTCGATACTATTCAGGCAAATAGTTTATTGTCTTGCCATTACGCTGTTTCGGCTGCCGAGTCGTTAGGAGCTGATGTGGTAAAAACAAAATTTCCTAGCGTGGTCGCGCCAAAGTGCAGGGATGCCTATGAGAAATTTATCAAAGAAGAATATTCTAAAAAGATCCCCGAGGCAACTAGGTATCTGGAGTTTGAGCCCGGAAAGAAAAAATTAGCAGCTTACGAAAAAAGAATGGAAGAAAAAGATAAAAATCCGAATTTTGATTCTCTTCTTGACAGGGCCCGGCATATTGAAAGAGCAAGAATAGTTGTCAGAGCCGCAACCAGAACATTTGTAATATTTTCCGGAGGGCCCAGAACAACAGGTAGTGCAAAATCTGATTTAACCAAAAGTACTGAGATAATTATGGAAGCAGACGGCGAGGGAAGAATTATTGGCAGAAACCTCTGGGGAATCCCGGTTGAAGAAGGTCTTAAATTAGCGAAAGCTGTAACTGAGGTTATGCAAAAGGACGGATTTAAGAGATGGTGAATTTTTTAAAAACAAAAAGCGCCCCGTCAAGACGGAGCGCTTTTATTCTTGACAAGACTTCATCGCTTGCTAAAATAAAAGTAGTTCTTTGTTTTGTAAAAGAGAAGAGAGCCTTTTCAAAAACTTATTAAGATCAGGTTTAAGAGGGATTTACTCCCTATTATTTGTGGTGAATTTGAAAAATTGTTGATTCACAGCTCCCTCTATTTTGAGGTAAAATGAGCTCAAAAGTTTAAAAATTCTATTTACAGGCTCTCTTCTCTCTATTTGCTCTTTTAAAGAGGCTTAATTTAAGCCTCTTTGTTCTTGACAGATTCTTTTGATTGTCTTAGAATAAAGGAAGTTTTGTGATAGAAAAGAGAGTCCCTGAAGAAAATTTTTGTGAAAAGAGTAAGGATACTCATATCTCCTTTCTTTTTTAACCGGGAACTCGTTGTTTCCATCTTCATACTCTCTTCTCTTTCTTTTGTTCTTTCAAAGACCCCGCCTTGGCAGGGTCTTTTTTAAATCAACTAGCAGGGGGACCGGGTTTTTTAAACCTTGACAAGATTTTTTAATTATGTAATATAAAAATTAGTTGTTTTAAAATATAAATATTCCGGAAAGTTGGGGCTAGTCCTCCAATAGCAGGGCAGCGGTTTCGTCGGAAGACCGTGGTAAGAAGCTGGCGCGCTTATATTTGTGCCAGTCAACCCGCTAACAACTAGTTGGCAAACAATTTTTCAAGAAAGAAAGGTGGCTATTATGAATAGTCCGATGAGTCCAAGAGGCCCGATGGGTCCGATGACAGCGAATAATCTCTCGAATTGCCTTCAAGCTACGAAGGGTCCAATAATTCGTAAGAACTCTGCTGTCTACCAAGATGTAATTGGAAGAAGCCAGAAGATTCGTTTGATGCCGGGTGAGGCCCAAGTGCTAAGGATGAAGTACGGTAAGTAGGCATGAAAATGCCAATAAGCAAAACGGAAGAGAAAATTCTCTTCCGTTTTTTATTATTGAAGTTGAAGTTGACAATTTTTTTGGTTGTATTAAGATAAATTCGTTTAAATATTATTGAGGGAGGGGAGTCCATTTCTAAGGGGGCGCTATCGCTACGGCTGCCTAATCTCCCTTTCCTCTATATTGTTCTTTTAAAGTTGAAAGGAGAGAGAAAATAAACCTTCAGCTAAAAAGTGCAATAGGGGTTGACAAGATTTTTTAATTATGCTAAGGTGTATTTATTGGATTTCATTATATATACAGTAAGAGGAAAGAGAACCTCTGGGATGTGAGACCTGATGGCAACCCGAAAGAAGTCCAAACAGGGCAATTCTATATTCTCTTTCCTCTACTTGTTAGTTCTTTATACCAATGCTTTTCATGGATGATGAGAGAGTTGCTTAATGGATTAAGTAATTGGACTCGCTTTTTTAAAAAAAAGCGAGCCGACCAATTTACATTTTGCGAATGCGCGCATTCGCCACTGCTATGCTCTCTTTCACATCCTTTATTCTTTAAAGACCCAAAACAATTTGGGTCTTTTCTTTTTTCAAGAAATATATTAAGATAAATAAGACACGGGAAAAGAGAGTTTTGAAGACAAAATTAAAAGTTAATATCGGCTCTTCGTCTACAACGTTCTCAATGGTGAAACTTGTACATTTTTAAGCATGGAAACTCGTTGTTTCCAACTTCATACTCTCTTTTCCATTTATAGTTCTTTTGAGCCTAATTTTATTAGGCTCTTTTTTTTGACAAATTTTCTGGTTTGATTTAAGATGGGCCTACCTAAACACCGTCAAGGAAAGAAAGTTCCTACCTTCGTCGCTGCGGCTGGTATACTCTCTTTCCTCATTTATTGTTCTTTAAAAATTGAAAGGGGATAGGAATGTTTATCAAACAGAAATTTTTTCAAAAGGGTATGCTTGTTTTTGCTTTTTTATTGGAGGCTATTAATTTGTGCGGATGTACTAGAAATAAGAAGCCCAAAAGAAAAGTAGTTGTATTTGTGCTGGATAGCTTTATAGAAGAAGAGAGCCACGGCGAGCTCGTGGCGGATATAATTGAAGAGAAATCTCTTTCTAAGTGTGAGATAAAAATTATAGATGTTTTCTTTTCAATAGGAGCAAAAAAGAACAAATATTTAAAGGCCTTAGCAGATGTTTCGGATTATGCAGATAAGCATCCGAATGAAGCAATTGTGGTGAATATAAGTTTGTGCAGCAAGAATTATAATCTATTAGAGCATTTAATGATTTCAGAGCTTTATGAAAAAGGAGTGATAGTTGTAGCTGCGGCGGGTAATGACGCTACTTCTAATAGGCGATATCCGGCAGCTTATAGAGAGACAATAGCGGTTGCTGCTTTACATTGGAAAAGGAAAGCTGATTATTCTAACTATGGCAGTCATATTGATTTAGCTACGTCTGGTTTTGGAAGCGAAAAGTTATTGAAAAAAGAAACATCTGGAGGAGGCCTTTTTATAGAGGAAACGAAGTATTACAGCGTAAGAGGCGGAACATCGTTTGCAACGCCAAGAGTTGCTGGCTTAATCGCTTATTTATTAAGGCAGAGGCCAGAGCTAAGCCCTAGAGAGATAGTTCATCTTGTAAAAGAAAATGCTACTCCTGTAAAGGACAAATTTGGGCGTTGTGGACTATTAGGCGCGAGAATCAATCCTTACGGCACTATCTTTGCTGTTGATCCTGTTTACCAACGAGCCCTCGTTTTTCAAATTGCTTCCATTGTTGCAGTGTTAATTTTTTGGATTTTTTGCGATAGATTCTTTGATGCCAATGGCGGATTATTTTTTACAGGTTTGTTGCTATTCGGATTATTGCTAATAGCAGCAAATATTATTCTTATTCAGGCCTGGAATATCATATACGGCACTATTGCAGGCAGCACATTAATTTTATTGGCTGGTCTTTGCCTTCCCATGATGTACTCTTTTAATAAAAAGAAAAAAGAAAAGGAAAAAATGGAAAGGCTTGGCGAATTTGAAACTTAAAGCGGAGAATAATTCTCCGCTTTTTTTTATTTTAGCTTGAAAATAACCCAAAAAAGAGTTAGATTAAAAGTGGAAAAATTTCTTAAAAACTCAAATAATAAAATAAAAACATGAACATAACTTTAATTGGTATGGCAGGTGTAGGTAAAAGTTCTGTAGGAAAAAAGTTGGCAAAAAAATTAAACTATAAGTTTCTGGATATAGATAAAATAATTGAAAAGAGGACCAAGTTAAGGTTGCAACAAATAATAGATAATTTTGGAGAGGACAGGCTTTTAAAGATTGAAGAAGAAATGATTTTAGGATTAGGCGAACTTAATAATTGTATAATCTCTCCAGGAGGCAGTGCGATATATTCAACAAAAGCAATGGAAGCTCTTAAGAAAAAATCTGTTATTGTTTTTTTGAATACCCCATTTAAAAACATAGAAAGAGTGATTACAGAACGAGAGAAAAAAACGAGAGGGATTGTTGGATTAAAAAAGAAAAGCTTAAAAGCTCTTTTTAACGAAAGGTTGGTCCTTTATCGGAAATATGCAGATGTAGTGGTAGAAATATCAGAAAGGTTTAACGCTAAGTTTATTATAAAAGACATAATTCAAAAGATAACTCATATAAGTTAAACCCGAGATAGAAAAATCAAAGACCCCGCCAAGGCGGGGCCTTTTTTAATTGACAAACTCCTAATTCTGTGATATTTTTCATTAGTGATTAAATGTTCATTTAAAATTTAGAAAGGAGATAGAAAATGAAAAAGATGATAGAGGTAGGTATTGTAGGATTTGGCAATGTTGGGCGAGGTGTTTTTAAGGCAGTTGAAAAGAATTCGGACATGGAAGTAGGTGCAATTTTTACACGAAGGCCGGATGTGGTCCGCAAAGAATTAAAAGGGGTTTTTGTTTTTGACACAGAACAAGCTTTTTATACTCCCGGTGCTAGGATTGATGTGATGATTCTTTGTGGGGGATCAAAAGAAGATTTACCGGTTCAGGGGCCAAAGTTTGCCCAAAAATTTAATACTGTTGACAGTTTTGATACCCATGATGACATTCCTGATTATTTTGAGGCAATGAAACTTTGTTCCGAAGAGGGAAACAACGTATCTGTTATTTCTGCCGGCTGGGATCCGGGAATTTTTTCTTTAGAGAGAGTTTTTGGAGACGCTTTTCTTCCTCTGGATAATAAAACGTATACTTTTTGGGGAAAGGGCGTTAGCCAAGGGCATTCGGACGCAGCAAGAAAAGTGAACGGCGTAGCGGACGCCAGGCAATATACGATTCCCTTAGAGAATAGCTTGGAGAAAGTAAGAAAAGGGGAGAGCCCCACTTTTACCAAGAGGCAAATGCATAAGCGCCTTGTTTACGTTGTTCCTGAAGAAGATGCAGACTTGGAAAGCATTGAAAAGAGTATAGTATTAATGCCTAATTATTTTAACGAGTATGATACAGAGGTAGTTTTCATTAGTAAAGAAGAAATGAAGAAGAGTCATAGCGATTATACCCATGGAGGTTTTGTTTTAACATCAGGGGAAACAGGGGAAGGAAATAATCAAATACTGGAATACAAGTGCCATTTGGAAAACAACCCCGAGTTTACAGGAAGTGTTTTAGCGGCTTGTGCAAGAGCTGCCTCTAAATTAAACAGAGTGGGGAGGAGAGGAGCTTTTACTATGTTAGATATTCCTCCTTGCTATTTAAGCCCCCATTCTTCATCTTTTTTAAGAAAGAAATTTATGTGATTTAACAATCTTTAAGCCCGAGAAAATTCCCGGGCTTTTTTTATTGACAAACTCCTAATTCTGTGATATTTTTCATTAGTAATTAAATAGTTCTTTAAAAAAGGAGATTGATTATGAATGACAAACAGATATATCTAGTTATTGGGCTTATTATTTCAACTCTTATATTTGGTATGGGAGTAAACGCTATAGACAGCACAGTTTCTTCCATGGCAACAAAAAGCCCTGAATCATTAGAAGGTGTAGCAGAAACCTTATTTTTTAAGACAAGCTTTTCTTTTCAATATCACCTTGGTATGGTTCTGGTTTTCGTTAGCTTTATTTTAACTATCGGAATAATGTTGTGGTATTTTCAGAAAAAACCTACTAAAGAATAAAAATAGAAAGGAGAAGTCATGTTTAAGAAAATTGATTTAGCTGTATTGTGTTTATTGTTAATGATTGCTGGGTGTGCTCAGTATGATGCAACAAGTAATGTTAACGCTTATAGCAAGCTGCGTATATCTGAAGTCCGTTTTCCTCCTCCCGTAGGGTCTGTTTCTAATATTTCCTTAGGGCCTATTTCTTTAGGCTTTGGAGATTCTTCAGTAGAGGGCTATACAAGAGGGTGGTTTGTGATGTCCCAAGGCGGATATGGAGGTAGTTATATCACAACATCCCCCTTAGAAGGCATTCATTTAGCGTGTACATACAACGGTTTAAGCTTTATCAAAATAGGATGGGGTTGGAAGGGATCGACAGACAGAGGAATAAAGCTGGGTTCAACGAAAAAAAAGGTTAAAAAGGCTTATCCGGAAACAACCTCTGATTTCCTTGGTAATTTAGTATGGAAAATAGACAAAATAGATAACTCTGTGCCAGATAGTCCGGCCAAGTGGTGCGTAAGAGACCAAATAACCTTTGAGTTTATATTTGATAGGCTTTCTGGTATAAGAATAAACAGAAAAAAAGGCTATATTTATAAGGGAAAATTTACAATGGATTTTCAAAAAGTAGCTTCTGGGACGGATTGGTAATAGCTTTATAAGGCCCAACTTATGTTGGGTCTTTTTTATTGCCTCCTACTCCGTCCCGCTGAAAGCGGGACGGGGTTTATTATGCGACAGAGGTTTCGGGGAAATTTTGGATTGATTTTTGCTTAGAAAAGAGTTAGGGTGGAAAATAGAAATAAAAAACAAAAACTATGAATGAATTAAATGATCAAAATTTTGAAGAAGAAGTTATAAAAAGCGAAAAACCGGTTTTAGTGGATTTTTGGAGTCCAACCTGTCCTCCTTGTGTAATATTAGGGCCAATTATTGAGGAGATTGCTAAAGATTTTGAAGGGAAGGCAAAGGTTGGAAAATTAAATGTGATGGAAAACCCAGAAACTGCTGGAAAATATAAAATTGTTGGCATTCCAACTATTATCATTTTCAAAAATGGAGAACCAATAGAAAGAGCAACCGGACTGCGCCCCAAAGAGGCAATCGCAGATAAACTTAATTCTATAATATCCTAAGCCACGGAAGGATGTTTAAAACTCCGTAAAAATTAAACCAATAATATCAAAAAACGCTCCGCCAAGACGGAGCGCTTTTTGTTTTATTGACAAATTCATAATTTCGTGATATTTTTCACTAGCGTATTAAACAAACAGTTCTTTGAAAATTGAAAGGAGATTGAAATGCTTATAGATTGTGCAATTACTCTTGGGTCTGTTCAATCCGTCCTAGACAGAGGTGTGGATGGAATCACAATAATCTTACTCCTACTTTGTTTCATCGTTTTATTTGGCCTAATGTTTCTAAGCTTCTTTACAGGGTTGATTTCTGATCTAAAATCTCGCTGGCTAGATGATGAACATTTGGCGGGCATAGTAATTGGATCTTCTCTTCAAGCACTTGCCTCGCTTATTTTATTTGTATATTTTACAGAAATGGGCAGAGAGTTTTTTCAATCGATTGAAGTTTTTGGTATACTTACATTGTTTGGATTCCTCGTTTTAGGGAGTTTACTTCTTACACCAATTGCGGTCATAAATGTATTACTTTACCTTATAGGAAGGTTTTTGCGATATACTGTTTATTTTTCCGGAAAATTTCTTAGCCGGGGAAAGAAAAATAAAAGATGGGCCAGATGTCAAGTAAGATAAGTGAGCATTTATCAAAAGACCCAAAATAATTTGGGTCTTTTTTATTCCCCTGCCCCCGCGGGGGCAGGGGAAGGATGTTATTATGCGACAGGGATTTTAGGGAAACCCTGGGTTGAATTTCGCTCAAAAAAGAATTGACAAACTCATTTTTTTGTGATATTTTTCAGTAGGTATTAAATAGTTCTTTAAAAAAAGGAGATAGGAAATGTTAAAAAAAAGAGTAATTAGCGGCGCAGTGCTTATATTGTTGTTAATTGGCATGTTTTTTATAGGAAAACCCTGGTTTTACCTGTTATTGACGGTTATTACTGCTTGGGGGATAAGAGAAATTTGGCTGGTTAATAAGAATAAGCATGAGACAAAGGTTTCTTTTTACCTTTTCTTTATTCTGCCGGCTCTTTACCTTTTCTTCTCGCTTTTTTGGGTAGTTGGCGAGTTGCGGTGGGGAAGTAACATCTGGTGGCTTATTTCAGCGCTTATTGGAACTTCAGCTTATGACACCCTGGCTTATTTTATCGGTAAAAGCATAGGAAGGAATAAGATTACGCCAAAGACGAGCCCAAACAAAACATGGGAAGGAACAATGGGTGGCTTTTTAGGCCCGGTTTTAACTGTTGCGATAATAGGAAGATATTTTCTCTTTCTGAATTGGTTTGAAATAGCAGTTTTTTCTTTAATGATAGGAGTTTTAGCTTTTTTAGGGGATCTTATGGTCTCTTGGTATAAAAGAAGATTAGGAGTAAAAGACATAGGACATATTATTCCTGGTCATGGAGGTTTGCTTGATAGAATAGATAGTCATCTCCTTGTTTTTTTAGGAGTTTTTTGCTTTCAGGCGATGATTTAAAAATCAAAGACTCAGCATAAGTTGGGTCTTTTTTATTATAAATTAGCTTGAGTTTTGCTTAAAAAAGAGTTAGTGTGAAAAATAAGAAAATTTATTTTATAAATCTATGAAAAATCTTTGGATACTTTCAGAAGAACGGCCGAAGAAAGAAGTTATTGGTCAGATTGTAAGAAAGTTTGCTTCAGATAATGATCTAAAAATTAAAATCAAGGATATTATAATATTACCCGTTTTTTCTGATAAAAAATTTGTATTTAGATATATTATTAAAGGCATAAATTGTAAAAAGATAAAAGATATATTTGTTAAATTGGTTAGTGGTAAATCAAGTTTCATCGATTTTTTATTATTCTATCAAGAGAAAGAACCCGATAAAGATTCTAATCCTTTGTATGCAATAGAAGAAACAAAAACGGATGATTCAGAATCGAGAAACACAGGTGTATACCAAAGATGTAGTAAATTTGTTTTTATTGATTTTTATTATCCAAAAATAAAAAAGCTAATGCTTTACAATTTACAAATACCTCAAAAAATAAAGGCGACAGAAACAAATATTTTTGGCACCAGGATGCTTTTAACTATTGGTGTAGAAATTTTAGGCAAGAAACTTGACGATTCTGTTATGAAACCCTTTAGAAGTATTGATGAACTTATCAAGTTTAAAGATTCGATGCGCATGCCTCCAAAAGGAAATGTGCCGATTAAAATCAAGAAAGAAAAAAATAAATTTTTCATCTCTGGTAAATTATATAAAGCAGGTGGCCTAAGCCATGATCCTAATATTGGAGCATTAACAATAATTGCGCTTTGCATTAGAAAATGGGAAAAGAAAAAGGATATTGTTATTACTAATCATGGCTTAAAACAAAATCACATTGGAAGAAAAAATAAATTTATTATTATCGCGAACAAACTTAACATAAAACTGCAAGGATTAAAATTGCCAAAAGCAAAAATAGAACAGCCCTATTGGCACTATGAAGTTAATGGTGAGAAAGTGGCCTCTATTTTTGTGCATTTAGCAGTCGAGGCATTTACTAATGGACAAATTATTTATGAAAATCATGCTGGCTGTGAAAGAGGTTATTTTATTGATAAAAAATTAGGACCAATTGCGATAAAAAAATATAAAAAAGGAAAAAGATCCAAGTATAAGGCAGGCAATAAAAATGCGATTATTTATTTACCAGATCTTATCATTTGTGATCCAAAAAGAAATGAGATTGTTAATATCGAAGGCAAAACTTATAGTAAACGCAAACAAGGTATTAGTGAATTAAAAAATTACACCTATATCGAGAAAGAATATATAAAGCCGTCTTATCGATCATCAAGGATAAAAAGAGTTGTTGTAGTTTTTGGAGGGGGAAAGAATAAAATTAAAGAAAATAAAATAGCCTTTATGCTGAACGATAAAGGCGAGATTATCTTAGGTAAAAATCCTCCTGAAATAATAAAAGAAGCAGTAAAAAAACTATTTTCGTTGCAGAATAAATAGTTGTTCTTTTACCGCTTTTTTATGTTTTGAATCACCGTTATTGTTACTTTTAAATCTTGGATAATCTATTTCGATCACTTTTAGATTTCCGTATTTATTTAATACGGAAACTATTTTTTTCTGAGGCATGATGCCTTCTGAATTGTAGCTTAGAATTAGGAATTTATACCTTGCGCTTCTTGCAATCCTGTTGAGGGCAGAAAGTGCAGACTCTGGATTGCAGAATTCTGATTTTTGCTTATTATAATTCCTCATTCCTGTTTTGCCCTTGATTTTTGGATTATCATATTTTGCGATCGTTTCCAGCAGATGATAATTACTAGCATATTGCCTGTTATTGTAGGGAGGGTCTATATATAGAATATCAACATCCAAATTATCTATAAGCTCCATGCTATCTTTATTAAAGACAGAGTGTTTTTTGTTGCTTTTATATATTCTTATGGGTCTTATTTTGAATTTTTTTAAGGCTCTTGGGTCATAATTTTTTAGAAAAGCAGCATAAACACCGGATATATTTGCATAAAAGGGGACGCTTCCTATTAAGGATGCAAGCAATATAAAATATTCATTTTTATCAATCAGTTTTGTTTTTTTCCATTCTTTTATTTGTGTTCTTATCGCGTCAATTTTCATTCCATTCTTAGCAGTAAAATATTTTCTTTGAAATTTGTCATTCTTTGTTCCTTCTTCTGTATAGTTTTTATAAATAAAGCCCTTAGTTTCCTTTAGGTTATTCAAATAATCTTGAACTAATTCTAATGACGAAACAAAAAAGCTATTTTTTGGTAGTGGGACAATCTTATCTAATAATCTTTGGAAGCTTGGCTCTTTATTGTTTTGGATATATGCCTTTTGTAAAATATAAGAGAAATACAAAACATCAGAGGAAATGATCCTGAATCCTTTTTGCTTAAAAAATCTGCCGACACTACTTGTTCCTGAAAAAAAATCGCAGAATATTCCTTCTGTTGTGCCGGTTGATATTACTGCTTGATATATATAATCAAGCAGTTTTTCTTTACTGCCTATAAACCTCATTTTAATAATTTGTGATAAGTAGTTCTGAAACTTTTCCTCGTTTGTCTTTTTTACAATTTAGAGACCTATTTGATAACATTTCATGTATTTTATAGTTGTGATATAAATTATTTATAAATTTGCAATCTGAATTAGATAGCATTATCTTAACTTTCTTTTTAGTAAGTTTATCTATAGCTTTTTTTAGTCTTTCTTGGTCTTCTTTATAGAATTTTTCTTTTGTATATCTATTAAAGTCTGAGTATTTTGAAACAGGGAAATAGGGGGGATCTAGATAGATAAAATCATCTTTATTAGCTTCTTCTAGAATTTTTTCGAAGTCTGCGCATTTTATACTTGTATTTTCTAAAACTTGGCTTACTTTTTGGATATTGTCCTTATCACAAATTAATCTATTGAGAGAACTCCCAATAGGCACATTAAATTGTCCTTGTTTATTAACCCTATATAAAGCATTGAATCCTGTTTGGTTCAAATAAATCATTCTTGCTGCTATCTCGGCGTTATTTAATTTATCAAAGATATTTATTTCTCTATCTAGGTTACGAACTTTTATATGGAGATCTTTTGAATGTCTTATTTTTAGTCCTCTTAATAGTTTAGCCACCCGTTCCGGATTATCTCTAACGCCCTGATAAGTTTTAATCAATTCAGCGTTATTATCTCTCAAAACTGCTTTAGATGGTTTTAGATAAAAAAACATCGCCCCTCCTCCAAGAAAGGGCTCGTAATAAGTTTTGAACTTTTTAGGTAGGAATTTTTTATATTGAGAAATCATTTCTCTTTTTCCTCCTACCCATTGAAGAAATGGTTTCGCTTCCCTGTTTGCAGATGAACCGTTTAAGCGCTTTGCGTTTTTAGTAAATGGAGAGGCATTAATTATTTTAGTAAGCGGACTATTTTCTTTTAACTGTGATTCAAGGCTTCTTATAATTTCTACAACAATTCCTTTTACTTCTACTTCCTTTCTGAAAATGGGGAACAGTGTTGGATTCGCCGGTTGTAATCTTATCCTGTTTTTTTCGTGATATATTTTTTTAAGAGTTGCCTCGTTGTCATCAATAATAGCTACTATTGTTTGTCCATCTTCAGCTGTTTGTTGTTCTTGGATTATAACTATATCTCCGTCAAAGATACCTTCTCCAATCATGCTATCGCCTTCTACTCTTAAGGCGTAATGTTTAGTATGATTGTTAATTTGTTTTCTGGGAACGGTAATTACTTCATCTGGAATTTCAAAAGTCTCAAATGGTTTACCGGCTGCTATTATTCCAAGTAGGGGAATTTCTACTAGACCTGCAGGTTTTTTATTATCTGATATTTCTATTGATCGGGCGTGATAGTTGGTTTTATTTAGATATCCTTTGGATTTTAGTGATTCAATATGCTGGTGGACAGTGGATACAGAAGACAATTTAAAATGCTCCTTTATTTCCTCTAGGGAAGGAGCATAATCATTTTTTTTAATGAATTTTGTAATATAATCTAGTATTTGTTTTTGCCTTTTTGTTAACATAATTTGGGTTAAGAGTTTTCCACAACCTTGACGGGTTGACCTAGTTTTCCCCATATTATAAAATTATAACATACCGAAAGAAAAGCGAAAGTGGAAAACTTTTAAAGGTCGTAAAATAATCAAAATAAAAAATACTATGGTAAAATTTAATCGAACACAAAAATTTACGAAAGCTAATATTGAAAAAGCGCCTAGGGATAAATCCATTGTTTATAAGTTGAAGAATACGACCGGGAAAAATTTATATACGGGCATAGCAGGTCGTGGGAGGACACAAGATAGACTGCTAGAACATAAAGAATTGAAGCGAGAAAAAATCCCTGGCGCAACTCAATTTCAGTTTGCTCAAGTAAAAAATAAAGATAGAGCAGAACAGGTTGAAAAGCAAATAATTCGAAAAGAGCAGCCAAAGTTTAATGAGCAAAATAAATAATCACGGGATCTTGATTTTTGTTAAAAAATATTTTATAATGTCAATATAAAAATCAAAAGAGGGGCGATAAGCCCCGACTAGAACGGTTACTTAGTAATTAGTCCAAGCCGGGGTTTCCCGGCTTGTTTTTATAAAAGTCAAAAAATTAATTGTCCCGTCACTACCAAAATTTGGTGTGAGGGCAAAAAATAAAATTTTATGAGTCAAGTAATAAATTCATTAATAGCTGCAGTAATTGGTGGTGGAGTGGTGGCATTTGTTAATAATTTATTAAGAAAAAGAGAAAAGCGGTATTTTGAGGAAATTAAATATAGACGTAAGTCTTATACTGATTTACTTAATAATGTACGAGGATTTTTGAGTGATCCGAATGTGCTAGATGCAGAGAAACGCATAATGCGACAAAATTTTCTTAAAAAATATTATAATGAAATTTGGCTTTATGCATCGCCATCAGTGATTAAAAAAATGAACAAATTTTTTCAAAATGTTACTATATCTAAAGCAAATCCTGACGAAAAGACCAAAGCTTTAGGAGAAACAATGTTGGCTATAAGAAAATCTTTGGGGAGTAAAAATGCCAATTTTTTATTTTTTAATAAATTAAAATCTGAAGATTACGAAATCTATTCATCAAAATAGAAGTTATAAATAAAATTTATGGATGAAAAACAAAAAGAACAACTAGAAAAATTCAGAAAACTTACAAGATGGATGTATGCTGATTCAAAAGAGGCAATGTTTTGCGCGAGAGCAAATTTTTTAGTTGCAATGGGATTATTTGACTACACCGAAACATTAGGTACATTTCTGATTGGATATTTTCAGAAGAATGAGAGTGGTCAAGTTTTAAAAGGCCCAAAAGGGAAAAAGATAAAAACACAGTCAAAAAATAGGTTTAACGCATTTTTCTCTTATTTAGGTCAAGATTACAAAAATCTATTAGATAGACACCCCGAAGTTTACGATGAGTTAAGATGTGGTTTAACCCATGAATATTTGCCCCGAAAGCGTAAATTTTGTGTCTATGGAATATCGAAAAGATTAACAGAGGAACAAATGGATAATTTAGTAAATGATATCGATGGCTCTAGAGTAAACTGTGGGATAATATTTTTATCTCAGGGTCAAAATGACATATGGCAAATATTTACCCCTAAATTTTTAATAGATTTTGAAAGAGGTGTCAAAAGATTAATAAAAGAAATCGAGGACGAGAAAGATAAAAAATTAATGCTAAAATTTTTTGAGGCCGCCGATCAAATTAATTTAGAAAACTTTAGGTAAATTATAGAATTTAAAAAATAAAATCCATGAAAAAGAATATAGAAAAAATTAAAAAAATTGCGAAGGATGTGTATAAAACTTTAGGATCGGGACATCCTGAAGTTGTTTATGATAAAGCTATGCGAATAGGTTTGCGGCTCACCGGCATTAAGTATGAGAGCCAGAAAGTAGTAGAGTTAAAGTACAAGGGACATTATGTCGGAGAAGGTTATCCTGATATTGTGCTTCATTTCGGTAAAAAGAAATTAATTATTGAACTAAAAGCAGTTGGCGGCGAGATGGGCGCTCCCGAGGAACAACAGTTGCTGAATTACATGAAGATTTTAGGTATTAAATATGGCCTTTTAATTAATTTCCAACAGCCAGGCAGAGTAAAAGATAAAAAAATACAGAAACCCGAAATTAAAGAAATTTCTTTTTAGTATTGTGTTTCGCCAATAAATAATCTTATGAAAAAGCTAATAAAAAGTTGACTAACGCAAAACTAAACGCAAAACTAAACTCGGTTTAGTTTTAAGAGTGAGAAGTCGTTGACGACAGTCGTCAACGAAAATCAAAAAATTGATTGAGAAATAAGAACCCCCCGCTTAGCGGGGGAACCTTAATTCGTTAATGTATAAATATATAATCTTGAATTAAAATTTATGTTTAAAAAGTTAGTAATTTTATTAAACATTATTGTTTTCGGTTTATTTGTTGTACAATTCTTTACTACCTCAGGTATTGTTTTCTTTTTAACTGCAAACAGAGCGGGCTTAATAGGAAAAATCTCAGATTTGTTCTATATGGCTTTACTTTTTTTTACTCCACTATTAAGTATTATTTTGCTTTTGAAATATAAATCTAAATAAGAAAATAGGACCAATTCTATTTTTTAAAAAACCCACCCCGCCAGGGCGGGGCAAGCAAGCAATTTTAGCCTCGCGTCAAACGCGGGTAGTCAAAGTATTTTAATGATTATCAATTTTAATGAATTAAAAGTTTTTATAACCGAGGCAAGGAAAAATACTTATGCTGGAGATGGAAAACGAACGGAAAATCCTTTTTTAGCAAGTTCGGTACAGCTTGAATATAAGAAAGGAGAGTATTTTTACCGGGATATCTATTTTGGAGGGGAGAAGAATTTTGTTGGCCAAGAAGTTGTTTATCAAAGCGATAAACCAGTTTGGAGTATGGTTTACTGCGGCTCTGCGGAGCCACCAGAAGTCACTGGTTTTCTTAAGAAATCACTATTGAATTTATCTGAAAAATGCCGATTTGGTGGGAAGTGCGAATTTGAAGAAAATGATTTAAAATATAAAGACGAGGGGGAAGGAACAATAGAACGATTTGATGGAGAAGAAAAGATTTTTATAAAAGAGAAAAATGTTTATAAATTAAAATATCAAGGAGGTTTAATTTTAAAATAAACTCCCCGCCGAGGCGGGGCGGGCAAAGATAATTAAAATTTTTTATGGAAAATATTAAACTTCTACCAAAAACTAAATTAGGCAAATGGTCGGTTGGATTGATAATCGCTATGTTCTCATTATTTTTTCTTGGCATGTCATTTTTTCTAAAAGTATATACATCTGTTTCAGCAGGAGAAACTATTTTAAGTGATATTGTTACAAGGCCGGGTTTGGCGTTATCAATGCTTTCTGGCTTTGCTTCCGGTATCATTGCTTTTATCACGGGGCTTACTGCGATTATAAAAAATAAAGAAAGGTCTATTTTGGTGTTTATCGCAACAATTATTGGTGCCTTGCTTATTTTATTCCTTACGGCAGAAATAACATCCCCGCATTAAACAATCACAAAACTAAACTCGGTTTAGTTTTAAGAGTGAGAAGTCGTTGACGACAGTCGTCAACGAAAATCAAAAAATTAATAAAGATTATAGAATGTAAAAAAGAAGAAAATATAAAAGATTGCCCATGTACTTATGATTGCGACAAAAAGGGAATGTGTTGCGAATGTGTAAAATATCATTTAGAAAGAAGAGAGCTGCCGGCTTGCTTTTTTTCTAAGGAAGCGGAAAAGACCTTTGACCGTTCAATTGAAAAATTCATAGAAGATCAAAAAAGTTTATGAATACAGTAAAAGTTTTAATTTCAAATGAATATTTTCAGGCCTTGTTGATTGTGATTGGGGCAGTGATTTTGGCTAAGGTTTTGCATTTCATATTAAAAGGATATATTCAAAAGTTAACCGAAAGAACAAAGAGCGATATTGATAACGCCATATTGAAAATTATCACAAAGCCCCTCTATATTTTTGTTATTGTCTTAGGTATTTGGATTGGGCTGAGACTTTTATCTTGTATTAAACCTTATCTTTTTTGGATAGACGGACTCTTTTTTGTGCTTTCTGTTTTTATAGCTTCTCTTGTTATCTCCAGAATTCTTGCTCTTTTTATCACTCGTTGGCTAAAAGTTCAGAGACGATTTGAAAAGACGCCTCAATTGATTGCTAAGATTGTCAGCGTGATTGTTTATCTTGTTGCAATTTTGATAATTTTAGACCGCCTTAACGTTGAGATAACTCCTTTAATTGCCAGCTTGGGTCTTGGGGGAGTGGCTATTGCTTTGGCTCTTCAGAGCACTCTCTCAAATCTTTTTGCCGGGCTTCATATTATATCTGACCGGCCTATAAACATTGGCGATTATATTGAGATTGAAGGAGGACTTTCCGGCTATGTGGAAGATATTGGCTGGAGGTCAACAAGAATAAGAACCAGAGTTAATAATTTTGTTATTGTTCCTAATTCAAAATTGGCTGAAAGTATAATCGTTAATCTTTCAACTCCCCAGAAAGAAACAACAATAGTGGTTGAATGCGGGGTTAGTTATGAGTCAGACCTTGAAAAAGCAGAGAGAGTAACAATAGAGGCAGCAAGAGAGATTCAAGAGAATATCAAGGGAGCAGTAAAGGGCTTTGAACCACTTTTTCGATATCACACATTCGGGGATTCAAATATTAGTTTTTCGATATATCTTAGGGTTGAAAAACCAATTGATAAATTTTTAGTGACGCACAAATTTATAAAAGCTCTCAAGAAAAGATACGACCAAGAAGGCATTGAAATTTCCTGGCCAGTTCTAAAGATTTATTATCCGAAGCAAAGCGACTAAATCCTACCAAAAAATCACCCCTTGGGCAATTTTTTGATAGAATAGAAAAAACTAAAGAAAATTATGACTCAACAAGAAGCATTAGATATATTAAAACTAGGGCATAATATCTATTTAACGGGTCCGCCGGGAAGCGGGAAAACTTTTTTGTTAAATAAATATATTGATTATTTGAAAAAAAATCACAGAGGGGTGGCAATAACTGCCTCTACTGGAATTGCTGCCACCCATATGCAGGGAGTTACTATTCATTCTTGGTCAGGTATGGGCATTAAAGAAAAACTTACCGAGAGAGATCTCGGAAAACTTCTGAAGAAATCTTATCTTAGGAAAAGATTTAGAAATACCGGGGTGCTTATTATTGATGAGATATCAATGCTTCATGCTTTTCAGTTTGATTTAATAAATTTTATCTGTCAGGCATTTAAAAATAGCGCAAAGCCTTTTGGCGGAATGCAGGTGGTATGTTCGGGTGATTTTTTCCAGCTTCCTCCTGTGCAGAAAGGAGAAAAGCCGAAATTTGTCACCGAATCAAAGGCATGGGAAAATGTGAATATGAAAATATGTTATCTTGAAGAACAGTATCGTCAAGAGGAAAATGGCGCATTACTCACCTTGTTAAATCATATTCGAAATAATGAGATTAATGAGGCAAAGGAGTTATTAGCCGACATAGACAGCGAAGAAAAAGTATGTTCAACCAAGCTTTATACTCATAATGTGGATGTTGCAGCTATTAATAATTCTGAATTAGTCAAAATAGACGGGGAGGAGTTTGGGTATGATATGCGCTCCGAGGGCAATAAAGATATTGTGGTTATGCTCAAGAAGGGTTGTTTGGCGCCCGAAAAGTTGATTCTTAAAAAAAAGGCCAAAGTAATGTTTGTAAAAAATAATTTCGATAAGGGCTATGTAAATGGCACTCTTGGCGAGGTAATTGGTTTTGATGTTGATGGGTTGCCTGTTATAAAAATTACTGGGGGCGAACATATTGTTGCCAGACCTGCAAGCTGGACTATTGAGGAAGATGATGTTGTTAAAGCTGAAATTAGTCAAATTCCTCTTCGTCTGGCCTGGGCCATAACGGTGCATAAAAGCCAGGGCATGAATCTTGATGCTGCTGAAATTAATCTTTCTAAATCATTTGTTGAAGGAATGGGGTACGTGGCCCTTTCCAGGCTGCGTTCGCTTGCAGGGTTGAAACTTATGGGAATAAATGAGTTAGCTCTTACGGTCAATCAAGAGGTTTCGGAGTTAGATAGGGTATTAAAACAGATGTCGCAGGAAGTGACTGAATATTTTAAAAAAATGAAAATATGGGAGAAAAATAAGAAACAAAGACAATTTTTAGATTTTCTCCCCAGAGTTGAACCCGGCAAAAGAGATAAAAAAGAAAAAAAGAGGCTTGGGCCAACTTATGAAGAGACCAAAATTCTAGTTCGTCAAAAGCTTCCGATTAAAGAAATTGCCGAACATAGATGTTTGAGCGAAGAAACTATTATAAGCCATTTAGAGAAATTAAATGCTCGCAAAGAAGAAATTGATTTAGGATATTTACAATTACCGGAAGAACGTTTTAAGAAAATTAAGATGGTCTTTCAGCAAACCGGTGATTTTAAATTATCTCCGGTTAAACAGATACTTGGTAAAGATTTTTCTTTTCAAGAGATAAGATTAACTCGTTTATTTATAAAAAAAGATAAAGAAGTTGAAAAATTTGCTGAAAAGGAAGAAGTTTCACAATTAAAAAAATACAAATAACGCAAAACTAAACTCGGTTTAGTTTTAAAATATATGAACTTTAAAACACTTTTTCTTGCTCATACTCCTGATGCAGAACCAGAAAAGCACAGGTGTGAGATTGAAACATCTAAATACAAGCTCTTTGTGGTATTGGTTGGAAATCAATCTCAAGCTCTTGAAGTATCTAAAAAGTTTGCTGAAGAAGAAGGAATTCATTCTATTCTTCTCTGTCCTGGATTTACTCACAAAGATATTGCAGAGATATCAGAAGCAGTTGGAGAAAATGTTGGTGTTTCTGTAGCCAGAGGAGATGGCCCGAGTAATAAAATTGCTATGAGGGCGATGAGAAGAGCAGGCTGGTTTCCGGAAAAAAAGGAGAAGGAGTAATTTTAGCCCCGCGTCAAGCGCAGGCAGGAGTACAGTATTGATGGAGGGTTGATAGACAACTTGTTGACAACTTTAAATTTGGGAGATATAACAAAGTTGTCAACTAATGATTTTAAGGGTGTTAAAACCATCGGCCAGGCTTTTGCCGATGAAGTTTTTCGTGTTTGGCAGAATCACCACCAGAATATTGAGATTATTTATAAAAATGCCGACAAGAATGTTTTATTTATGATTAAAAAAGCCTTGAGTGTAAATAAGTGAATAATTTAAATTTTAATGGAAAATTTCATGAAAAATATTAAACTTCTACCAAAAACTAAATTAGGCAAATGGTCGGTTGGATTGATAATCGCTATGTTCTCATTATTTTTTCTTGGCATGTCATTTTTTCTAAAAGTATATACATCTGTTTCAGCAGGAGAAACTATTTTAAAAGATATTGTTGCAAGGCCGTGTTTAGCGTTATCGATGCTTTCTGGCTTTGCTTCCGGTATCATTGCTTTTGTCACGGGGCTTACTGCGATTATAAGAAAAAAAGAAAGGTCTATTTTGGTGTTTATTTCAACAATTATTGGTGCGTTGCTTATTTGGTTTCTTGCGGCACAAATAATGTCCCCGTGTTAAATTATTAACGCAAAACTAAACTCGGTTTAGTTTTAAGATTGAGAAGTCGTTGATGACTGTCGCCAAAATTTATGGAAAGGAAAATTTGTAAATGGTATGAGGTTTGTCCAATGAAGAGATTTTACGAGGAAGAAAAATTAGATAAAAAATGGGTTGAGAATTATTGTTTCCGTAATGGAGAGAATTGTAAGAGATTTGAAATGGAAGAAAAGGGAATTTCTCATCCAGATAATATGCTTCCTAATGGCGAGATTGATGATAGTTTAAAACAATATGGGAACAATAAAAATATACTGCCAGAATTGTAGAGCTCTTCTTTATAAATATCAAAAAGACAAACCGGGCCATTTGATTAAATGCTACAAGAATAAGATTTTAAAAGATTATACTGAAGAAAATTTAAAATGTCCCAAATGCGGACAGCGGTTTGCCAGAGAGGCACTGATTCACGGGAAACCGGCTAATAAAATTATTCAGGGTAAAGTTTTTGTAAAAAAATAAAAATGGCGCAAAATAATAATCGGAGAAAGAAAAATATTTTTTTGAGTTTTCAGAATGCCCAGAGGGGGTTATGGAAAGTTCTTGTTCGAGAGCCGGCATTTAAATATATGGCAGCAGCGGCCCTGCTGGTTGTTGGAGCAATGCTTTATTTCCCGACGAGCAGAACGGAAAAAGCCGTACTCTTAGTAACGATTTTTTCCGTGCTTGGATTAGAAATGATTAATTCCATTATGGAGCGTTTTCTGGACTTTTTGCAGCCAAGTTATGACCCGCGTGTTAAAATAATAAAAGACTTGCTTTCAGGTTTTGTATTCTTGGTTGTTTTAGGCACAGTGATTATTGGCATTCTTATTTTTTGGCCCTATCTAAAAACAGTTATCAATTTTTAAACCCCGTTAGAGATTATAAAGACAAAAAGAAAGCAAAAAGAGAGCGAATCTCTAACGGGGTAAAAATAGAATGGCTAAAAACAAAGCAATTTTAGCCCACCCCGCCCTGGCGGGGGGGGCAGGCAAAGATAGAAAAATCTCCCTTCGGGCAGTTTTTTTGTTGACAAATATGAATAATTAGTATATAATATAAGTAGTAGGTTAAAAGAATAAATAACGATTTTTCAATGAAAGGAGTGAATATGAATAGTCAAGATTTTAGGAATGCTTGGGAAGATTATGTTTTCTGTCACGATCAAAAAAAGAAAGAAGCCGCTTTATAACGAGTAGTAGGGCTCGCAACCACAATCAACCAGTGGTTACTGATTCAGGAGTCTACTAAAAATAGAGACGATATCCAAAAAAAGGCTAAAGAACAACTGAGTAAGTTATTTTCTCAAAGAAAGATATCGCCATCTCTCCTTGCGAAGTTTGCAGAACAGACCGCTAAATAAAACAAAATTAAAGTCCACAGAGATTACTCCGTGGACTTTTTTATTGACACGAGCGAGGGAAAAATGAAAGTTTACTTTCATTTTAACCGAGCGACGTGTTAATATAGTAAGGAGGGTGTAGCCCTCCTCCTACTCTATTCCTCGGCGCGTATTCTCGCGCGTTATGCTGAGATGATGAAAAATCGCCCTTTGAGCGATTTTTTGGTAGAATGAAATATAAAGGTCATTAATTAAAATTAAGAAAGGAATTAAAATATGTTATCACAAATACCTATTAATCTTGAGAAAATAAAAAAAGAGGATTTAGATAAAGAGATATTAAGAATTGGAATGATAGCTGAATTGGATGCTGTTTCTCTTTACGAACAATTAGCCGCAATGACCGAGAACGAAACTTTTAAAAAAGTTCTTTTGGATATAGCCAAAGAAGAAAAAACTCACATGGGGGAATTCCAATCCTTATTACTTCAAATAGATTCGGAGCAAGCAAGCGAGTTGGAAGAAGGCAAAAAAGAAGTTGAAGAATTAACAAATTAACGTAAGACTAAACTCGGTTTAGTTAAACTATGCCCTGCCGCCCTGGCGGCAGGGCAGGGTAAAGATGAAATTTATGGAATGTCCATTTTGTAATATTAATAAAAAGAGAAATACAATTATTAAATATTATAAGAATGTTTTTGTTATGTTTAGCAATCCGAGATTGATGGAAGGGCATTTATTAGTTATTCCTAAAAGACATGTTGAGAAATTATCAGAATTAAACGAAGAGGAAAGAAAAGAGTTATTAGATGTTGTTGTAGAGTATGAGGAAAAGATATTAAAAAATATATCTCCCGGATGCGATATCGGGCAGCATTATAGGCCCTTTTTAGAACAAAGCGAATTAAAAATTGACCATTTGCATATTCATTTACAACCTAGAAGACTTGAAGATGACTTGCATCGCAAATTACAGTTTTTTGGTAAAAATGTTTTTAAAAAATTAACAAAAGAGGAAATCGATAAAATTCTTTCAAAATTAGCTAAATAAAAGAACTAGACAACCTTAGCTGAAAACAAAAGGTCGGACCCCAATGGTACCCCGCCAAGGCGGGGACTACGGGCCAAGGAAAATAATAATCAATTAAATTAATTTAAGAATATGACAACTACAATCTCAATAATTTTAGGAATAATTATCTTTATTGTTTTGATTTCTATCAAGCAGATTAATCAGTATCAAAAAGGGGTAAAGTTTATGCTGGGCAAGTATATCGGTTTAATGAATCCCGGATGGAGGTTGGTTTTTCCCATTATTCAGTCCTATATGAAGGTGGATTTAAGAGTAAAAGCAGTAGATGTGCCAAGTCAGGAAGCAATAACTGGGGATAATATTTCAGTGAGCGTTAATGCCGTTATTTACTATAAAGTGCGAAACGCTGATAAGGCAGTTTTAGAAGTAGAAAAGTTTAATTACGCTATTTCTCAGTTGGCTCAGACAACAATGCGAAATGCTGTAGGCCAGGTAGATTTAGATGAACTTCTTTCCGCGAGAGATAGGGTCTCAGAAAACATAAGAATTATTGTAGACAAAGCCACTGACCCTTGGGGAATTGAAGTTATCAATGTTGAGTTGAAAGATATAACCCTGCCCGAAGAAATGAAGAGAGTAATCGGCAAGCAAGCCGAAGCAGAAAGAGAAAAAAGAGCAATAATTATTAAAGCTCAGGGAGAGGTGATTGCTGCTGATAATATGGCCAAAGCCGCTAAAACTTTATCAGGATCAAGCGGAGCCCTGCATTTAAGGACTCTTCAGTCAGTTAACGATATAAGCTCTGACCAGTCAAATACCATTGTTTTTGCGATACCCCTGGAAGTTTTAAGGGCTTTTGAAGGATTTGGTAAGAAATTCCTGAAAGAAGACAAAAATGAGGAAGAGAATAAAGCTCAGCCTCAGCTCTGATTTTTAAAACCAAAGAATTTTAGCTATTAAAATTTATGGAAGTAGAATTAGAGAGAACTTTTTTATTAAAGAAAATACCAGAGGGGCTAGAGGATTGTAAATCTATTGAGATTTTTGATATTTACATTCCTCGGTCAGTTCATCATCCCATTTTAAGAATTCGGAAAAGGGGAGAGGTTTTTGAGATGACTAAGAAAGCGCCAATAGAAAATGATTCTTCGGAGCAGGAAGAGCAAACCATTTCTTTATCAAAAGAAGAGTTTTCTGAGTTATCAACTCTTAGTGGTAAGAAATTAAGGAAAATCCGCTACTTTTATCCTATAAACAACAGGACAGCGGAAATAGATATTCATTTAGATAATTTAGAGGGGCTTGCTACTGCAGATTTTGAGTTTAGTTCTTCTGAAGAAAAGTCAAATTTCACAATGCCGGATTTCTGTTTAGCGGAAGTTACTCAGGAAGAGTTTGCGGCAGCTGGCTATTTGTCAGGAAAGAAATATGAGGATATTCAATCTTTTTTAGAAAAATATAATTACAAAAAGGTTAAATTAGAATAAATAAAAATTAACTTAAGTTCATAGTACTATGCACAACAAAGGCGCTTCTACTTTTTTAGTAATAACGATAGTGGTAATGACAGTCGTATTATTAGCTGTTCTTATTACTGGAGGAGTTATATATTATAAATATTATTATCAAGAAGCAGAGGAAAAAGAAGAAAAGGAAGAAGAGGAAGAAGAACTTTTTGAAATAATAGAAACAGGAGATATTCCTTATGAAGAAAAATATACTTTTAGCATAGAAACAGCTGAATTTATAGTTTATCCCCCGAACTTTGACAGCTTTGAATTTGGCTATTTTGAGGCATATAATAAAGGCGAAAAGATTTATGCTTCAGAGCCGATATATATGATTATGGATTTGTTTTCCTTCCGGTATAAAGAAAACAAATATATTGTTGTGAGTGATTATTCTGGCGGAGCCCATTGTTGTTCCGAAGCGTATGTTTTCTTATTAGACAAAGACAATGATCTAAAGCTTATAGAAACTTTGCCTTTAGGTAATACTAGTATTTCAGAGGATAGTTTGATTATGGAAGATGATGATTTGTACCTAGCGGTATTTGATGATAGATTCGCTTATTTCTATACATTTTATGCCAACTCCTATTTCTTTGTCCGTTACTTAAAAGTAGAAGACGACAAACTTATCTCCAGCAATGATGCATTTCAAGAAAGCTATCTTGAGGAAGCAGTAAGATGCGAGGGCGAGCTGGAAGAGCAATTGAAAACAGGAGAAGATGATTTTGAATTCTATTCTCCTTTCTTAGTCTGTATCACGGTTAATTATATGCTTGCCGGACAGGAAGCTAAGGCCTGGCAGAAGTTTAATGAGTATTCCTCAGAAGTGCCGCTAACATACTATGGGGGGGCAATAGATTTGGAAGAGTTTAAAAAAGGATTAGAAGATATGATGAGAAGCCTGTGAACAGAGGCATAAGTGCTTAGTTTTGAGTTAGGAATTATGGAAAAATCTAAAAAATATTGGTCTGATAAGGTGACGAAATACAGCAACGCGCTTGATTTAGAACAAGGAGTTTTCACTTTTAAAAATCCGAAAAAGATTGCTTTGTCTTTAAAAAAATCTGCAGAAGAAAGTAATAGGCGAAAAGCAAAGCCGTTTCAATCTGCAATGTCTATGTTAAATTTTTACATTAATCGCGCCGGCAAAAATTTACCTGAAAGCCAAAAGAAAATTTTAGAGCAGGCAAAAACAGAGCTTCGTAAAGTTTTTAATAAACCCACTCCGCCCTAGCGGGGTGGGCAAGCAATTTCCGTCCGTTAAATCATTGACAGAACAAATAAAATATGTTATACTGAGATAGATAAAGGATAGTTCTTTAAAGCCAAAATTATTAGAAAGGAAGGGATAAAAGCATGGATAAAAAAGATAAGATAATCAGTATAACAGCAACAACAATAGAGGATGATATAATCAGTGTTATAGAATCCGACTACATTTACACTCTTAAAAGTTTCTATGAAGAATGGAGCGAAATGGCTGAAAAAGAAGGAGAAAGCCTATTCGCAGCGTTGTGTCCAGAGAAAGATGTAGAGAATATAGTTATTGCAGGAGGAATGGTTAAGGAAGTTTTCGAAAGAGTTGAAAGTAGAATGATTAAACGATTTAGAGTATTCTTTGATAGTTTTTTCAAGAAACTTATGGCTGAAGAAAAAGAGTCTTTCTGGGATGTTAGCAGAAGGTTTATAAGGTACTACCAAGAAGTTATCGAAAGGCTGGATTCCGGAGAAATTAAATTAGGCACTCCTTATGGATTAGAGTACTTTATCCCAGATCCAGAGATGTGGGTATTTACTTCTTTCTATTTAGCTGCTTTAAAAGATGTATTCAAGCGACTCGAGTTTGAGTACGAAGTAACTTAACTTCAAAAAATACGACTAAACAAATAAAGCCCTGAAATAATTCAGGGCTTTTTATATTGAAAATTTCTTTAGTTTGATCAAGGCAATAATCGCAAAAGAGTGAGCCCATGCTAAGGGAGTGTTTTTGTTAGGGGTTCCGTTGCAAAACAGTTCAGTTATACAGTCATGCCTTATTTGGTCAAGTCCTTTAGATAGCCACTTTTCTGCTTCTTTAATATTACCTCTTTGAAATTCTACTATGGAAAGCCAGAAAAACCCCAATGGCCATTCTCCAGAAATACCATTTTCCGATCTATAGTAGCTGTCATCTAAATATCTGTTTAATCCATGTTCTTGCACCAATTTTTCTGTTATTCTTGTGATAACAATATCAGATGTTTTTCTTGAAATAATGTTATATGGCCATATAAGAGATAATTGAGACATATTTACTTCTTGATCAGGTGATTCATTAGGAAGAATATTATTTAATGTTTTTCTCCCTGATTTTATCATCGATTTTGGCACAGTTAGATGTTTTTTTATATGGTAAAGACCAGCTAGAACTGCTCCAACAGACGATGAATGAAGATTTAGCTTTTCTTCCCACATTCCGTTGTCTGGTTTTTCCCAATACTTGACTGAAAGCAGGTAAAAAACCAAAATCTGGATCAGCTTTATATCTTTCTTCCTTATGATTTTTATTCCTTGAAATTCGAAGAAGGCAGAGAGATAAAGAAGCAAGCCAATTACATCTAATTGATGATGTCCCCAATTTTTAGTTACCTCATTAAAAGTGTTGGCATTGACTTTTGCATGTATATATTGATCAGATTCGGTCGGCGCGATAGATACTGCTTTATCAATTTTCCAAAGGTATCTATGCAATATATCAAATGCTACATAAAAACCTTTTTTTAATTTAGGAATATCTCCTAAATAATAGTAACAAAGTGTACAGTAAAGATGATCTCTTAACCAGCAATCTCCATATTCGTTGCTTGGAGCAGCAATAAAAGCATTGGATGGCATGCAGAGTTTTTCTAATTCATATAAGAGTTTTCTTATTAAGTTCATTGTTTGATCCTTTCAATTTTAAAAGAGCTTTTTTTTATATTATCCAGGGTTGTTATAAAAGTCAATTATTGAAAACTTGTAGCAGTAAGGGTAGAATGTAAATATGAAAGAAAATAAAAAGTTTGTTATTGCATTAGGAGGCTCGGTTATTTGCCCTAAAGAAATTGACAAAGATTACCTTAAGCGCTTTTTTCAGTTTATAAAAAAGGAAGTAAAGAAAGGGCGTAAATTTATTATTGTAACTGGGGGAGGATATACTGCCAGGAATTATCAGGCGGTTTCTACCGGAATTAGTCGTGTTTCAAAAAAAGACAGGGATTGGCTGGGAGTTTACGCTACTAGGCTCAATGCTCGCCTATTAAAAGCGATTTTCAAGAAAGAAGCCCACCCGTTTATTTTTGATAAACGTTTCAAGATTAAAACTTTTGGCAAGCACTCTGTGATTATTGGTTCTGGCTGGCAGCCGGGAAATTCGACAGACTATGTGGCCGTTCGGATTGCCGGTGATTTTAAAATCAAAAGAGTAATTATTTTAGGCAAACCGGATCATGTCTATACTGGTGATTTTGAAAAGGACAAAAAAGCTAGGCCAATTAAAAAAATAACCTGGAAAGATTATTTGAAACTTGTTCCTTCTTCTTGGCTGCCCGGCCTTTCCGCGCCAATTGACCCTATTGCGGCCAGATTGGCAAAAAAAGAAAACATGGAAGTGATAGTAGCTAACGGCAAAGATTTAAATAATCTAAAAATGATTTTAGAAGAGAAGAAATTTAAAGGAACTATTGTAAAACCAAAACATTATGAAAGTTATATTCTTAGGAGTGGGAGAAGCCTTTGATGAGAATAATCCAAATAATTCTCATTTAGTTTTAAGCGGTAAAACAAGCTTGTTGTTAGATTGCGGTTTTGTAGCTCCTTATCAGCTTTGGAAATATAATAATAATCAATCATTTTTAGACGGAGTGTATATTACTCATCCTCATGCCGATCATTATTTTGGATTACCCGCTTTATTAGTGAGAATGTGGGAGGAGAAAAGAAAAAGGCAGTTTACTATTATTTGCCAGAAGGGTTTTAAAAAGGTTGTTAAGGAAGTATTAGATTATGCCTATAAAGGGTGTCTTTCTAATTTTAAGTTCAAATTAAACTTTATAGAAATTGAACCGGGCCAGAATATTAAGTTTAAGAATTTAAAACTGTCTTTTGCCTTGGGGCAGCATTTTGTAAAAAACGTAGCCATTAAAATAAGCGATGGAGAAAAGATTCTTTGCTATAGCGGCGACGGGATAGTTACCAAGCAAACAAAAGAGCTGTATAATAGTTCTGATTTGCTTATTCATGAAGCATATTTGTATAATAAACCATATATATATGATAAGAAGAACCACGCAGCTATTGTTGATTTGATAAAAATGGCTGAAAAGAATAATATTAAATGTTTAGCTTTGACTCATATTAACCGGCGCGTAAGGAAAGGATTGACTAAGAAAAAGATTTTTAGTAAAAAAGTTAAAGTAATTGTTCCCAATCCCTTGGAAGAGTATAAATTATAATTTTTAGAGATTTATGAAAAAATATTGTATCATAATAATAATATTAATAATTTTAATTTTGGGGGGTTATTTTCTCTTTGTCCGAGACGGGGGAGAAAAGGAGCCGGCGGACAATAGCGGTGTAACTCAACCCGCTGATAATATGATTGCGACAATACAAACTAACTTTGGCGAGATTAAAATAGAACTTTTCTCGTCTGACGCGCCGAAGACAGTAGAGAACTTTATAAAACTTGCTGAAGGCGGTTTTTATGACGGCACAAAGTTTCACAGAGTAATAAAGGGGTTTATGATTCAGGGAGGAGATCCTCTTACCAAAGACGATTCTCTCAAAGATAGATGGGGGACAGGCGGGCCAGGCTATAGTTTTGCCGACGAGATTCATTCAAACAACCATAATGTTGCTGGCACAATTGCTATGGCTAACGCCGGGCCAAACACTAACGGCAGCCAGTTTTTTATAAACACTAATGATAATGATTTTCTTGATACAAAACATACTGTTTTTGGCAAGATAATAGAGGGAATGAATGTTGTTGGAAGCATTGAAAATGTTGCTACAGAAGGTCCGGATCGCCCGGTTGAGGATATGGTCATTGAGAATATTAAGATGTCAGGCGATTAAAATTAATATGTTAAAGAATAAAAAAAATCAGAGAAAGATAAAAACAAGATATTTTATGTCTTTTCCCTCGCGGCTTAAGGGAAAAGCAGCGAGGGTTCAGTTTAAGCCCGTTCGCAAAAAATCCAAAAAAAAGTAGTTAAGTTTAAAAAGTTAAAAATGCTAATTAAGATTAAGGTTTTTCCATATTCAAAAAAGGAAGAGATAACAAAAAAAGCTGAAGATAGCTTTGAAATTAAGGTGAAGGAAAAACCAATTAGGGGAGAGGCGAACAGAAGGGTGGTTGAAGTTTTATCTTTATATTTTAAAATTCCCGGAGCAAAAATAAGATTAATTAAAGGATTTAAGGAGAGAAATAAAATTTTCGAAATTAAAAATTAAATCTATGAATTTTGAAGAATATCAAAAACTTTCAAGAAAAACCGCTATTTATCCTGACAAGGATAATAATTTTGTTTATCCGACATTGGGATTAGTTGGCGAGGCGGGCGAAGTGGCTGAAAAAATTAAAAAAGTTTTTAGGGATAATAAGGGAATTCTTGACGAAGCGAGAAAAGAGGAATTAAAGAAAGAACTCGGCGATGTTTTGTGGTATCTCGCTCAGCTTTCTAGTGAGTTAGGATTGTCCTTTGACGAGGTTGCTTGTTTAAATATTGAGAAATTAGCTTCAAGAAAAGAAAGAGGCACTCTTTCGGGAGACGGAGATAATAGGTAAGCCCAACAAGGGGTTGACTAGTTTTTATTTACATGCTAAACTTATTTTAAGTTTCTGATGAAAAGGTGGTCGAGTTTCTTTAAGAGCTAGGATTTTAAGGTTAAGACCTACTATGCAGTAGGTCTAAAATTTTAAAATCATTTATTAATTTTATTTTTTAATTTGTAACCATGGAAGGAACTATTAAAAAGCTTACAGACAAAGGATTTGGATTTATTGCCGTTGAAGGTGAAGAGAAAGATTTATTCTTTCACCAAAATGAACTTCAAGGCGTAAGTTATGAAGAGCTTAAGGAAGGTGATAAAGTATCTTTCGAAAAAGCTGATTCTCCAAAAGGACCTAATGCGGTAAATGTAACACGCATTTAATTGTCTAAAGTAAAAATTTTGATTTTTCACCCGGTGTAAATCTTACATCGGGTTTTTTCTTGAGCTATGAAAAAACTGCCAAGTTAATTGGCAGTTTTTGTTTTTTGTTTTTTTGCTCTTTGTATTTTCTTCCATTTTTTACTGAAGAGGAAAGTCTTATCGCGTATTTTTCCGTGATGTCCCTGCTTGCCCCAAATTTTGAAGTGCAGATTAAAGCTCTCCTTGCTTTCTATTGAGGACATTGCAAATTGATAAGAGCATGTCCATAAGTTATGCTTTCTTCCGTCGGCGCAGGCTATTTCACTATTGAAATCACTTGCTGGCAGTTGCTGGGCAATTACTTCATTGGTATCGCTGTTCAACGGTTCTACAAACCAAATGTATTCTCTTTCTGTCATTTTTTCTCCTTTTTTAAAGAACAATTAATATAAATATATTAACAATTTTATTTGAATATGTCAAGGTTGGCTGACGAATTGAGGATTTTCTGGTAGAATAAAGTATTATAAAATAATTTAAGGAAACGAAATTATGTCACTTTTTTATAACCCCAAGCGAACTCGCAATTTATTTGATCCCGCCTCAAAAGAGCCGTTTAATTTGAGCCGTTCAAAGCTGGAACTTTTTTTGGAGTGCCCGAGATGTTTTTATTTGGATCGGCGGCTCGGCATAGGCCGGCCCTCGGGCCCGTCTTTTAGCTTGAACTCAGCAGTTGACTCGCTGCTGAAAAAAGAATTTGACGCTCACCGGGCTGAAGGCAGAGAACATCCATTAATGAAGGCTTATGGTGTCAAAGCAGTGCCCTTTCAGCATGAAAAATTGGACGATTGGCGCCATGTTTTTAATGGAATTCGGGTTTTACATCCTCAGACAAACTTCTTGCTTTTTGGCGCAATCGACGATATTTGGTTCAGCAATGAAAACAAAGAACTTTTAATTGTTGATTACAAGGCGACAAGCACCGAAAAAGAGATTACTCTTGATGACAAGTGGAAAGGAGTTTATAAAAGGCAGATGGAAATTTATCAATGGCTTGCCAGGCACAATATGGATTTAAAAGAATACAAAATTTCTGATACTGGCTATTTCGTTTATTGCAACGGTAAAAAAGACAGAAAGGCCTTTGATGGAAAGTTGGAGTTTGATATTGTTTTGATACCCTATAAGGGGAGCGATGATTGGGTGGAGGAAAAAGTTATGGAAGCCCATGAATGTCTTATGGGGGATACTATTCCCGAGATGGCAGAGGATTGCGATTTCTGCCGTTACAGGAAGGAGATTACAAAAGTGGAATAAGTATGAAGAAATTAGGCCTAAAAGTAAGGTTGCTGATATTGATAATAACGGGATTTTTGGTTTTACTCGGTTGGTTTTTGTATTATTATGTTCTTCTCCGTATATAAAAAGCGTCTGGATAAAGAACGAGTCTCTGTGATTTTAAAAAAGAATTAAAAAGAAGCCCGAGTTAATTTATTTTCTCGGGCTTTTTAAATTTTTAATTTTAATTTTTTTTCTTTCAGTTTGAGCGTTTCGTGCCTTCTTATTCTTTCCAGAGCGTCTCTGACAATCTGCCGGATTCTTTCCCGGCTGCAGTCCATTTTCTGGCCGATTTCTTCTAAGGTGTAAGGCATGCCATTTTCTAAACCAAACCTCATTTTAATAATTTTTTCCTCTCTTGTTGTTAATACTACTTCTAAATCATTTTTTATTTCTTCTACTAAGATATTATTAGAAGCCGTTGTTACTGGAGAAGGAATTTTTTTATCTTCAATAAATTCTCTAAAAGCAGTATCTTCATTTTCTCCCATCATTATATTTAAGGGAATAATGTTTGGAAAAAATTGGAAAACTTTTTTTATTCGCTGGACTCTAATAATTTCAACTTTCATTTCTCTTGCTATTTCTTTTTCTGTGGGTTCTCGGTTTAATTTTCTCTTGAGTTTTTTCTCGCTTTTGGTGTATTTATTTAAGTGCCCAATCATGTGAGCGGGGAGACGGATTGTTCTTCCTTTATTAATTAAAGCTCTAGTTACGGCTTGTCTTATCCACCAAGTGGCGTAAGTTGAAAACCTATATTCTTTTTGATGGTCAAATCTTTCTGCTGCGGCAAATAAGCCGAGGATGCCTTCTTGAATTAGGTCTTCAAGAGTTAAGTCCGGAGATCTGCCAATGTATTTTTTAGCGATAAAAACCACTAATCCTATATGCTCTCGGTAGAATTTTTCCTTTTCAGAAATTGATAAGTTTCGAGTTTTAAGTATTTTTTTTCTTCCCATTTTCTGTACCCTTTCTAAAAGATATTTTGTAAAAGAACTTAGCGTATCATATAAATTAAATTACAAACTGTCAATTTTTTAAAAGATGGTTGAAATTTTTATTATTGCTCTTGCCAATAGATTTATAGCGGGGTAAAATAAAAATGAGGAAAAGGTCGGGTAAGCCCGATAAAGGGCAAAGAATAAAAGATCGGAATTACAATCTTATGAAGAGCATATTAATGTTTATAACAGTTATTGTAATAGGGCTTGGCGTTATTGCTACTGTTTGTTATATTCTTTTATCAGAGGAACCTTTAACATTTCAGCCTCCCGTTGGAATAAAAAGTGGGACAGTCCCGCTACCGGCAACCGGCAATATAGATGATGCGGTAGATACTCTGCTGAGAGAATTAGTTGATGAAGAATCGTTATATGAAGAAGAAGGATATGATGTAGAAATACTAATAAGCGATATAGAAGAGATTAGTGATTTTGGTCAATCTATAGATGAAAGTGAATTGTAAAAAAACACTTACAATTGGGGTTTTGATGATTGCTATAGCTGCTATTTTAGTGCCTGTTTTGATTTTGGCTCAGCCCAAGGGTAATGGTAGCGGTAATGGCGATGGCAAAGGTGATGGTAAGCCCGAAGACACTGGTAAGCCTGAGGATGCTGGTAATGGAGGAAAGGGTTTTTGTGATAGGATTTCAACAATTTATTCTAATATCGAAAATAGATATGGCAATCGTAATGGCAAGCTTGAAGAGAAAAGAAATCAAATAGAAAATAGGATTAGCGAACGCCGAAGCGAGCGCGATGCCAAACTTGTTGAAAAGCGAGCAAAATGGAATGAAAATCGTACCCAGCATTTCGAAAAATTAGAAGAAAAAGCTGGAACCGATGAACAAAAGCAGGCAGTATTGGCATTTGTCCAAGCAGTTGAAGAGGCTATCGTAGCTCGTCGAGTGGCAATTGATGAAGCAACCCAGGAGTTTCGAGAAGGCGTTGATGAGCTAAAAGCTTCACGCAAATCATCTGCTAATGCTTTGCTTACAACTTATAGGAATACCATTAGATTGGCCACTGAAAAAGCTGAGTCTGATTGCGCGGACGGCATGGATCCGAATACTGTTCGTGAGAATTTGCGCTCTCAATTTAGAGCAGCCCAGGGAGATTTTGAGAGTGGCACAGAGAAAATTGAAGGGTTAAAAGATCAGATGGAATTGCTTATTATTGCTAAAAAGGAAGCAATAGAACAAGCAACTGATAGTTTCAAGACGGCATTAGAAGAAGCGCGAGATGAGTTCAAAGCTACTATAAGAGAGCCAGGCGAAGAGGAAGAAGAGGAGGAAGGATAAACTGCGTTTTTAAACTTGACAGAGATTTTTTAATATGTTATATAGAAATATACGAAAGTTTTAATTAATAATAAATAAACTTAAATAAAAATCTATGGATAAAGAAGTTTTAAAATCAATAGTTTCTTTAGTAATAATTGGCGCAGTTTTTCTTATTTCTGCCGGTTTTATTTTTCAGCAACAGTATGAATTGGATAAACAGATAGCGGCTATAGTTTCTTTTCCAGAACCTGAAGAAGACGGGGGAGCAAGCGGCCAACTAACAGGTAGGCTTGCGGGCCAGGCAAAAAAGATATTTTTATCAAATTGTCTCAATAATGCTTTTGATAATTTTGAAAATCTTTGGAACCAGGAATGTGAAAAACAAGGATTAGAAGAGAAGTGCAGTTTACCTGACGAAGTTGCTAAGAAGTTGATAGATGATTATCAACAGGTTAAAGATGACTGCTATAAAAAGTATAACTAATTAGTTAAGCCGAGCAAATAAAATTTCTCAGAAATTTTTACCCTCATGCTATTGAGGGTTTTTTGTTGCGTGGTAATTATGTTACAATAAAATAGTTGGGTATAATATAAACAAGCTTATGGAGGAAAAAAGTAGAAAAGGTGTTAAAGTAATGGCTTTGATGACCGGGCTGTTGGTTGGCTTGGCTTTTCTTCAGGTAATAATAGCGCTCTTTCAAATGGTGTTAATATTATTTAAATTATAAAAACATGAAAATTTCTTTAAGGGTTAAGTTAATAACGCTAGCTGTAATCTGCACTATTATCTCGTTAGAAATAGTCGCGGTGCTTTTCTATTATCGGGATAAGCTAGTTCCGGATTTTGATACGATTTCCCAGATATTTGAAAAAGACGAAGAAGGAAAAAGTTTCACCCTTAAAGAGAAAGAATCTGTTACGGACGAAGAAACCCGAAAAAGAATTGAGGATCTGGAAGATAAAATTAAGGAACTGGAAGATGAGCAAAGAGTTCCTTTTCCTGATGACGGTTCGGCTCCTCCGCTGACTAAGGATCAAATTAGCACTATAGTTCAGCTTTGGTGTCCCGATGATGATTATAATTCCAGTGGATTTATCAGCATTGGATCCGGCACCATTGTTGATCTCGAAGGGGTTATTATTACTAATAGGCATGTTGTTTCAAATTACGACTGGAGCGTTATTAGATCCTCGCCGACTTGTTATGTTGCTGTTACCGAAAATATTGCCTATCCTCCTGAAATAAAATATATGGCAGATTTGGTGGCTTACGCTCCTCCGCCGGCAGGTTATCCTAATGTTGAGAATTTTGATTATGATGTGGCAGTTTTATATATTTTTGATGTCTGTCATGAATGTGAGGGAGCGCCTAAAGCTCTTCCTCCAAATTTTTCTTATTTGAAATTAGGTTATTCTGATATTCTCAAGCCCGGAGATTATGTAGCGATTGCCGGTTATCCTCAAATAGGAGCGGGAACTTTTAATTTTACCGAGGGGATAATTAGCGGAAGGGTGGGAGAGTTTGTTTTAAAAACTGATGCTAAAATAGATTCTGGGAATTCCGGAGGATCTGTTTTAGATAATAAAAATCGGCTTGTTGGCATTCCCACTTGGACAATAAGCGGGCCAGCCGAGAGTATGGGTTATGTTATTGGGATTGATCAAATTTTAGAATGGTGGGAGGAAAAAGTTTTACCTTCCGAATCATTAGATGTGCCTTACTAACAAGGCAAATAATTTTAGAATATAAGATATGAAAAAAATATCAAAAGTTTTAGCAATATATACTATTTTGATTTCTCTTTTTATTATAGGAGCTAATTTTGTTTTAATAGACCAAGAGATGTCTGTCAATTCTCGAATGGCTTGGATATCCTTAATAGTTATGGCTCCGGTTATTATATTTTCCGCCTTGGTAATTTTTTACTCAAGAGGAAAAAAAGAAGAAAAACCAGAAGAGCCAATGGAAGAATAGAAAAACATGGTTTCTTTGTATGTTACAAAATTTAACGGAGGAAGAGAGCTTTTTTCTGTTAAGAAAGTATTCTGGTCAGCCAGGCGAGTTGGCGCTTCCAAAAAACTAGCTGAGGAAATTGCTGAAACTATTAAAAAAGAGGCATACCCCGAAATTAAAACTTCTGAGATTTTTAAGAGAATAAAAAAAATACTTCAGAAGAAGGTTCCCCGGGCTGCTATAAAATTCAATCTTAAAAAAGGAATAAGGAAGCTTGGGCCTACCGGATTTCCTTTTGAAAAATACATCGGAGCAGTTTTTTCTAAACAGGGTTATAAGGTGGAATTGAACCGGCATATTCCCGGTTTTTGCTGTCGGGAATACGAAATAGATTTTTTAGCTAGAAAAAACAGCTTGCTTTATATCGGCGAATGCAAATACCGTAATTTACCTAAGCATAAAATTCATTCAGATACTGCTTTAGCAAACTATGCTCGCTTCTTAGACATTAAAAAAGGTTGTGGTTTGGGAAAAGATGTTAAAGTTAAAAGTTTACTAATTACTAATACTAAGTTTACAACTAAGGCTGTTAGGTATTCTGAATGCGTGGGAGTTGAGATTTTAGGCTGGAATTATCCCAAAGGCAAGGGATTAGAGTATGTGATAGATAGCCAGAAATTATACCCGATTACGGTTCTCCCTTCTTTAAATCGGTATTTGGCTAAGATTTTTGCTTTAAAGAAAATTATGCTGGTTCAGGATATTCTAAAGATTAATGTCGGAAGTTTTGCTAAAACAACAAAGATACCTAAAAAACGCCTTCAATCTTTAATAAAAGAAGCAGAGGTTTTATTAAAATTATGAAATATACAGATTTTAAGGAAATTTTAGAAGTGATTGCTGGTTCTGCCAGAAAAAAGGAAACGGTAGAAATTTATTATCCTAAAACGGAAAATAATCCCGAGGGTTGGCGGGAAGTTGAACCTTATAGTTTGGCTACTGACCTTGCTCCGGAGGGAGAACACTTAATTTATGGGAAAGATCGCTTGAGTCCCGGTCATATTTTCAACGGGTATACAGTAGGAAGTTATGATAAGCATTGCGATTCTTTTATTATTGGCAAAATTAAAGCGGCTAGAGTTGGCGGAAAGAAATTTAGTCCCAGAAATAATTGGCAGGTGGAGTTTTAGCTTGTTTTCTAATCTCTAATAGAGTAAAATGTTAAAAAAGGTCGATTTTGTTTTATCGGCTAAAACCTTTTTTTTAAATGGTGAAAAAAATAAAATTTTTCTTAATATTTGTAATTGGGCTTCTTTTTGGTTTACTTGTGCACGGACTTATTGAGATAGTGTCTATCTGGGTCTTATTAAACTGGTTAGAAGATTTTTTCTATGCAGTTTCCTGGGGCACTTGGGTGTGGGTTCATTTGATTTCTATGATAGCGCTCGAAATTGTAGGGTTGATTATTGCTGTTTGGATTTTTATAAGGTATGAAAAATAGGGAAGATTTCCCGGAGAATTTTGTGATTATTTACCAGAAAATCGCCCAAAAGGCGATTTTCTGGACTAATGAGATTTGTAATTTATGATTAAATATCTTAAACGAACAATTAAAGATAGGTCCATAAAAACTATTTCTGGTTTGGAAATAGGCTGTTGGGTTGATGTAATAAGTCCCTCCCCGGAGGAGATAGAATATTTGGTTAAAAAATTTCGGCTTGATGAAAGAAACTTAGAATCAGGAATGGACCAAAACGAGATTCCTCATATTGATTTTGTTAATGGCGATATTTACTTTTTTGCCAAAAATGTTCCGGCTCGCCAGAAGAAAGAAATAGAAACATATTTGATAGTAATCAGTAAAAGGTTTATTCTTACGCTTTCTAAAACCGAACCCGATTTTGTAAAAGAAATTTCAGAGGGAAAAACCAATCTTGTTACCACTCAAAAATTGAAATGTCTTATTAGGCTTTTTTCTTTAATGAACGAAAGTTTTGAAAGATTAACTGTGGAAGTAGTGAAAACGGTCCAAACCGGAAGGAAGTCATTTACCGAACTGGAAGAAAAACAGATCAATGCTTTATTAGAGCAAGAAAATACTCTTAATAATCTCGTTTCCGCTTATTACTATATGAATTTATTGTATGAACGGGCAATTCGGAGAATAAAGTTTTTTGAGCAGGATAAAGAAATTATAGAAGACCTTACTATTGAGGCAACCCAGGGTCTTAATCTTTGCAAATCATCCTTAAAAGCAATTTCCAATGTGAGAAATTATTATGTGGTTTTTCTTTCTAATAAATTAAATAAGATTATTACTGTTCTTACTGTATTTACTATTGTTATCAGCATACCGGCTGCAATTTCCGGGCTTTACGGAATGAATGTTTTGCTTCCTTTTGCCGAAAATCCTCGGGTTTTTTACTATCTGGTAATATTAATAACAGGAACCTGGCTGGGTTTCATTTTGTACTTAAAGAGAAAGAGAATTCTTTAAAACAAAATAGAATTAAAAGCCCTGTTTTGACGGGGGTTTTTTATTTTTTTAGATATGGTAAAATACAAGTACTGTGCTGATATTAAAATGATTACTTTAACTCAAGTAAAAAAGAATCCTCGAATTTCGGAATTCATTAGCCGGACCGAAGTCGTTTTGGCTAAACTTTCTTATACTGATCACGGGTTTAGGCATGCTAATTTGGTGTCCACTAGGGCAAGGAAAATTGCTCAAGAGCTTGGTTTACCTAAGAAAGAAGAGGAAATGGCTGCAGTCGCTGCTTATTGCCACGACATGGCAAACTTTATGAGCCGGAGCCATCATAATTATTTTGGCGCTTTGCTTTTTCATCAAGTTTTTCAGAATGAATCTGATCCGAAAGAATTGGTAACTATTATGCAAGCTATTACTAATCATGATAAGAAGGCTGAAGACATGAGTTTTGAAAGTCCGGTTTCAGCCATTGTTCTTTTAGCAGATAAATCTGATGTTCACCGCTCGAGAGTTACTGTTAAAATCATGAAAGAGATAAAAGCCGATATTCACGACCGGGTTAATTATGCTACGAAAATGAGTCGCGTGGAAGTTGATAAAAAGAAAAAAAGAATTACCTTGAGGCTGAAAATTGACACTAATTTTGTTCCAATACTGGAATATTTTGAGATTTTTGTCCAAAGAATGGGTTTTTGCCGAAAAGCAGCAAAATTCCTGGATTATGATTTCGGTTTAATAATTAATAAATTTAGGTTATTATAATATACCGAGAACCTGATATGGAACAATATTTATAAGAACCTGCTCGCTCTGCTCGCAGAACCTTGATTCGCTAAGGTATGGAACATATGATCTTAAATTTAGAAAATTCATGGATTTTTTTGTTAATAGCTCTCTGGACATTGCCTTGGAAGGGGGTGGCCTTATGGAAATCTGCTAAAAATAAACAAGTAGGATGGTTTGTTGCCATGCTGATTTTAAATACTCTTGCTATATTGGAAATCATTTATATTTTTTATTTCAGTAAAAAGAAAAAAATAGTATGAATATTTATGAAGCAATTGAAAAAAGAAGAAGCGTTCGATCTTTTAGAGATGAAGATATTTCAGAAAAAAAATTAAAAAGAGTGCTGGAAGCGGGAATATTAGCTCCCTCAGCCCATAATTCTCAGGAGTATAAATTTGTAGTAGTGAAAGATGCTGAGAAAAGGAAAGCTTTAGGGGAGGCAGCTTCGGGCCAAAGATTTGTAGGAGAAGCTCCAATAGTTATCGCAGCCGTGTCTTTAAATCCGGGAAATTTAATGAGTTCGGAAGTTCCCGCTTACGCTCTTGACTTAGCCATTGCTTTAGACTATATGACTTTGGCTGCGGTAGAAGAGGAATTGGGTACTTGCTGGGTGGGCGCTTTTTCCCAGGAGAAAGTGAAAAAGGTTTTAAATGTTCCCGCTCCTTATAAAGTAGCTGCCCTTTTACCTCTTGGCATTCCTGATGATCGGTCAGCTCCTAAATCCAGAAAAAAATTGGACGAATTAGTCTGCTCTGAAGAATTTTTTGAATAATTAAAGCCAAGCCCGGCAAACAAATATGTTTGATAAATTAAAACAAATTGGAAAATTAAGAGAGGTTCAAAAATCTTTGGAAGACGAAAAAGTTGAGATAGAAAAAAATGGAACTCGGGTTGTGATAAACGGCAATCTTAAGGTTTTGAGCGTTAGTTTAAATTCGGGGTTGGAGAAAGAAGAGCAGGAAAAAGTTTTGAGCGAATGCTTTAATGAGGGCATGGAAAAGGTCAAACTTGCCATGGCTCAGAAATTTCAGGGGATGATATAAGAACCATGACTCGTTTCACTCGTCAGAATCTTGATTCGCTGATGTAAAACATATAGTCTTGAATTAGAAATTTTTTTAAAAAACAACGAGCGGATTAGTAAAACTAATCCGCTTTTTTCTTGCCTCGTAGAGAAAATTTGACTGCCTTTAACAGGAAGTATTTTGCTAAGCAAAACATCTGTCAAGTTTCTTCTACGGGGTTGACAGGAGATAGTTATGGGTATATATTTAAAATAGATATACACTATAAATAGGTATACACTAAAGGTCGATATTATGTTAAAATAAATTAATTAAATCGCAAACTAACATGCCATTTGGAAATCAAACAGGCCCAATGGGCCAAGGTCCGATGACCGGAAGAGGAGCAGGCTACTGCGCAGGATATGATAGACCAGGTTATGCTAATTCAGTTCCCGAAAGAGGAGTTGGTTTTGGACGAGGCTTAGGCAGAGGAAGAGGATATAGAAATTGGTATAGAGCTACCGGTCTTCCGGGCTGGCAAAGAACCCAGATGGGTTATCCTGCCTGGGGAGGCAGGGGATATTATCCTCCAGCTCAACCAACAGTTAAAGAAGAGAAGGAGATGATTAAAGAGGAAAAGGAAATGGTTCAAGGAGAAATGAGCGCTTTAAAAGATCAAATGAAAGCTCTTGAAGACCGTTTTAAGGAATTAATTAAGAAAAAATAAGAAAAAATATTATGTCACCATTAGGAAATGGAACAGGTCCTGCTGGCCAGGGGCCAGGAACAGGCCAAGGTTTGGGTAAAGGAGGCGGCCGGGGCCGCCAGCCCGGCGGTTTTGGTTTAGGAGCTGGCGGTGAGTGTGTTTGCCCCAAATGCGGTACGAATGCTCCTCATCAACAGGGGGTGCCTTGTTATGAACAAAAATGTCCTAAATGCGGTAGTCCGCTGACTAGAAAAAGATAAAAAATTTATGAAAATTTGTATTACCAGCAATGGTCCTAATTTAAATTCTTTAGTTGACCCGCGTTTTGGCAGGTGCCTTTATTTTATATTTATTGACGATGAAAAACCGGATAAGTTTGAGGCTGTTCAGAATGCTGGTATAAACGCTATAAGGGGAGCGGGGGTTCAAGCAGCTCAAAGTGTAGTTGACCAGGGAGCAGAAATAGCTATCACTGGAAATGTCGGGCCCAATTCTTTTGGAGCCTTAAACGCTTCCGGGGTAAGAATTTTTCAGGCGATGCCAGGAACAAAAATAAAAGATGCCTTAGCTGCTTTTAAACAAAATCAGCTGCTGGAAATAACTCGTCCCGTTGGAGCCGGATTTGGGGCTCCGGGCGGCGGAGGAGGTTTTAGTCCGGGAGGACCTGCTGGTGGAGGAAGAGGTCCTGGAGGAGGAGCTGGATCTTCTGGTTCTGCCAGAAGGAGTGGCGGTTTCGGCGCTGGCAGAGGGAGAGGCAGATAATAATAAGGCCTAACCTCGGAAGTTAAAGTTAGATAAAAAGAGAGTTTTTGTAATTTTTAAAAAACATGGCAGATATTTTTAAACAAGGACAAAAAACTACAATGGTAGCAACTTTAGCTACCATTACTTTTGCTTTGGCGAAAGCAATAGTTGGGCTTATTTCGGGTAGCGTAGTGTTATTAGGTGATGCTGTGCATAGTTTTGCTGATTCTTTTTCTAGTTTTGCTGCTTGGTTTGGCTTGAAAATCGCTAAAAAAGAACCCACCCAGAAATTTCCTTACGGTTTTTATAAAGCAGAAAGTGTAGCCGCTTTTTTAATTTCTCTTTTAATTTTATTTGCCGGTTACACCATTGTAAAAGAAAGCATAAGTAAGCTTTTTGTAGAACACCAGCTTTCTATCCCAGTAGTAGCAATAACTGTAGCTTTTTTAGATGCTATAGTAATGTTTTTAATTGGATCTTATGAAATAAAAACTGGTAAGAAAATTAATTCTCAAAGCTTGATTGCAGATGGTAAGGAATCAAGAATGCACTTATTATCTTCTTCAATTGTTTTAGTGGGTATTATTTCTGTTTTATTTGGTATTCCTTATCTTGAGGGGGGAGCAGGAGTTTTGATATCTCTTTTTATTTTTTACGCGGGATTTGAATCGGCTAAAAATTCTATTTTTTCTTTAATGGATGTTTCTCCAGATCCTGAGGTTGAAAAGAAGATTAAGAAGATTTTAAATCAAATATCTGGATTAAGAGATTTTGAAAATTTGAAATTAAGAAAGTCAGGCCCTTTTGTGTTTGGAGAGGTTGAGGTGAAGATAGGAAAGGCAGTAAGCATGGATAAGGCAAACGAAATCTCAAGAAATATTGAAAGAGAAATTAAAAAGAAAATAAAAACAGTGGACTCTTTTACAGTTTCTTTCAGACCCTTTGAAACAAAAAAACAAAAGATTTGCATTCCAGTTGAGGTAGACAAAGGTTTGGAATCTGAAATCTCATTACATTTTGGCAGAGCTCCTTTGTTTATGTTTTTAGAAATAGAAGAGGGAGAAGTAAAACGTTCTTATATTAAAAAAAACCTTTATCAGAAAGAAGAGGTGAGGGCAGGGCTTGCAGCATGTGAGTTTGTTATTCAAGAAAAAATTGATTCTATAATTACTAAAGAAATGGGACCTATTTCCCTTCATACTTTAAGAGATAATATTGTCGATGTCTATAGGGGGATTGATAAAACAGTTAAACAAGCTATCCAAAATTATTCTCAGGGAAAATTAAATTTTCTCAAAGAACCAACCAGAGAAAAAACCTAGCTAAAACGGAGAGCGGGTCTCCTTTAACCTTTAATTTTTAAAGATATTAAAACTTAGTTATGAGAAAAATAGCAATAACCGGTGGCAAAGGTGGAACTGGAAAAAGCACTGTTGCCGTTTTGACGGCAAATAAATTAATTAAAGAAGGCAAGAGAGTTGTTTTGGTGGACTGCGATGTGGAATGTCCTAATGATTATTTGCTTTTAGGTAAAAAATTAAAAAAATCGATCAAAAAGGTTTTTACTGATTTTCCGGTTTTAGATAAGAAAAAATGCCAGAAGTGCGGCCTTTGCGTGAGAACTTGTAGAGAAAATGCTATATTTCAACCACGGGATAAAAATGGAAAGCCGGATTACCCAATTTTTATTAAAGATTTATGTTCTGCTTGCGGGGCTTGTTGGATTGTTTGTCCCAATAAGGCCATTAAAACAAAGAAAGAAGAGATTGGAAAAGTATATCTGAACAAAGAACAAAATTTTTGGCTGGTTACCGGAGTAGCTAAAGCGGGATTAGAGGAAACAGGGCCGGTAGTTACAGAAACTAAAAAGATTGCCCTAAGCCTTGCTAAGAAAATAAAAGCGGATTATATCTTATTTGATACGGCGGCTGGAACTCATTGTCCGGTAATCTCTGCTTTGATGGGTTGTGACTTAGCTTACTGTGTTACCGAGCCGACTCCGATGGGTAAGTATGACTTAAGTTTGATTTTAGACCTTTGCAAAAAACTTAAGATTCCTGCTAAAATAGTATTAAATCAGGCAGATTTGGGCAATAAAAAAGGAATTCAGGAGATTGCTAAAAAATATAAAATAAAAATTAGAAGAGAAATTCCTTATTCCAAGAAACTTGTTGAAGCTTATTCTAAAGGGAAGTTGTTAAATTTTCAATTTAATTACTAAGAAATGAAAAAAGATTTTTCAATTTTAATAGGAGGCGCGGCCGGACAAGGATCCCGGAAAGCCGGTCTTATAATCGCCAAGTTATTTTCTGAACTTGGTTATAAGATTTTTATTTATGATGATTATCAATCTTTAATCAGGGGCGGTCACAGCTTTTCCCATATTAGGGCTTCGAACGAAAAAGTTTTATCTCATCGAGAGAAAGTTGATTTTCTTTTGGCTTTAAATAAAGAGGTTATTGAAAAACACAAAAAGAAGCTGGATAAAAAGGGAATTGTTATTTATAACAGTGATGAAATTTCTTTTTCGGGGAAAGATTCTGAAGGAATAGCTATGAAAACAATTGTCAAAGAAGCCGGTGGGATTCCGATAATGGGGAATACTGCCCTTATTGCCGGTTTTGCAAAAATTATTGGGATTGACTGGAAAATTTTAGAAAAGGTTTTAAAAAAAGAATTTAAAAAATTCCGAGAGCTTAATTTAAAAATAGCTAAAAGAGCTTTTAGCGAAGCAGAAAGCCTGGTTAAAATTAAGAAATTAAATCAAAAAGGATTTCCTCTTTTAACTGGTAACGAAGCTCTTTCTTTGGGAGCGGTTAAGGCCGGACTCGATCTTTATATTGCTTATCCAATGACTCCGGCAACAGGAGTTTTGCATTATTTAGCTAAACATAAAGAAGATTTTAATATAGCTGTTGCTCAATTAGAAAACGAGGTAGGAATTGTAAATGCAGCTGTCGGCGCGGCTTATGCTGGGGCTAGAACTATGGTAGGAACTTCCGGAGGCGGTTTTGCTTTAATGACAGAGGGGCTTAGCTTAGCTGCTCAGAGTGAAAATCCTTTAGTAATAGTAGAAAGCCAGAGGATGTCTCCCGGGACTGGAGTAGCGACTTATAACGGCCAGGGCGATTTATTATTTGCTTTAACCGCCGGACATGGAGATATAGTAAGATTTGTTATTGCTCCCGGCGATGCTGACGAGGCCTGTTTTTGGAGCGGGAAAATATTAAATCTTTCCTGGAAATACCAAACTCCCTCAATCTTATTAATAGATAAGGAGATTTCTGAAAGTACATTTAGTTTTGATGAAAGTATTTTAGATGAAATTAAGCGCGAGGAACCATTGCTTTGGAATAAAAAAGGAAAATATTTGAGGTATAAAAATACAAAAAACGGAATTTCTCCTCTTGCCTTTCCTGGAGAGAAAAATGTAATTTCTAAATCAAATAGTTATGAGCATGATGAATTTGGTATTACCGTGGAGGATGGAAAAAGTACGGAAGAAATGCAGAATAAAAGATTAAGAAAATTTGAAGAAATGAAAAAAGAAGTGGATAAATTAAAGGCAGTTAAGGTTTGCGGGAAAAAAGGATCTAAAAAAGCGATTATTATTTGGGGTTCAACAAAGGGGCCGGCGAAGGAAGCAGCCGAAAAATTAGGCATTAAAATGATTCAGCCGATTATCCTTGAGCCGTTTCCTGAGAAACAAATGAAGCGCGCCCTAAAAGGAGTTAAAAAAATTGCTTTAGTTGAAACAAATGGCTTAGGGCAAATGGAAAAGGTCTTAAATTGTTACGGGATAAAGGTGGACAAGAAAGTTCTAAAATATGATGCCAGGCCTTTTTTGCCGGAGGAGATAGAAAGAAAGTTAAGAAAATTTTAAATTGATTTAAAATTATGAAATTAGAAACTTATGCTAAAAATACTTGGTGTCCGGGATGCAGCAACTTCGGAATTTTAGCTGCTCTAAAAGGGGCAATTTCTGCAATAATAACAAGCGGGACGCCGAAAGAGAATATAGTGGTGGTAAGCGGAATCGGCTGCAGTTCAAAAATTATTGATTATTTGGATTTGAATACTTTTTCTTCTTTACATGGCCGGCCGGTTATTTCTGCCGAAGGAATTAAATTAGGAAATCCAAAACTTAAGGTCATAGTAGCTGCCGGAGACGGAGGCAATTATAACGAAGGAATTTCTCATTTAATTCATGCTGCCAAAAGAAACATTGATATTACGGTTTTAGTTCACGATAATAGAAATTTTGCTTTAACTACTAGCCAGTTTACAGCCACTTCGCCTAAAGGATTTAAAGGAAGATCAACCCCAAGAGGAAGTGTTGAAGAGCCGTTTGATCCCTTGGAATTAATGCTTGCCTCAAAAGCAAGTTTTATAGCCAGAGGATATTCTATGAAATTAAATCATCTTAAGGGATTAATAGAAGAGGGGATTAAATACAAAGGATTTTCTTTTATTGAAATTCTTCAGCCCTGTATTACATTTTTTGATACCACTGATTCTTATAACAAGAGAGTTTATGAAATGAAAGAGAGTAATTTAACTTCTAAGAAAGAAGCAATGAAAAAAATTGAAGAGTGGGATTATAACAAGGATAATTCTAAAATTCCCCTTGGTATTTTCTATAAAATTCAAAAACCTGTCTATGAAAAGGAGCTATTAAAAGAATCAAATCCTTCAAAAAGAAGCAAAAGGGTTGATTTATAAAGTCTTATGTCTTATAAAGTTAATAAAGAAAAATGCATAGGTTGCGGAAGTTGCGTCCAAGCTTGCGAGGGAGCAATAGAGTTAGGAGATGACGGAAAAGCAAAAGTTATAAACCAGGAAAAACTTGAACAGTGCGGGGGAGAAAGCGTTTGTCCTTTTGGAGCGATAGAAAAGATAGAAGAAGAGAAAAAGTGTTAAAAGAAGTTTCTAAGAGAATAAGTCAATCTTTTGACAAGGTTTGGGAATTTGAAGAAGAGAAAGGTATTTCCTCGGGAGAGGCAGTTTTTTTTATTTAGTCTTAATAAAATAGTAAAAGATATTAAATAAAAAATTGAGAATGAAAAAAGAAATTGATAATACAATAGATACATCTAATGTTGTATTAAAATGGAGTCCTGACCCAAAAGGATATTTTACAATAAAACCTTTTCCTTCTAAAAAGAAAATTTTTGTAAGGTATTATAATTCAAAGAATATTTTAAAGCATACCTTTGCCGGAACAATTACATCGCAGATAATTCAAGCGATTATTAAGAGAAAATTAATTTCAAAATTAGACCATGCTGCTTATCTTGGAAAAGAGATTGAAAAGGCCATAATTGCGTTAAAAAACAATCTTAATTACGTTCAGGATAAAGAGTTAAAATTAAAAAAATAAAAATAGTTGAGAAATGTAATAAAGAAGAGAGAGGTGGTATAATTTTAAATTAATTTAAATTAATGAATCTTGTAGCAAGAGTGCTTAATAAAGAAGCGAAGCGGGGCAAGCCGAAATTAATTTTGGAAAAATTAGGATTGAAACCATTTCAGAAGGTAGCTGATATTGGAGCAGGTGGAGGGTATTTCGCTTTCCAGTTTGCCAAAGAAGTTGAAAAAGTTTATACTTTAGACGTAAGACAAAGTTTTTTAGATTATATTAATGAAAAAATTAAGAAAGAAGGTATAGATAATATTGAAACTATTCTAATTAAAGATAAGGTTTTATTACCTGAAAAAGTTGATTTGATTTTTTTAAGGAACGTCTATCATCATTTAAAAGTAGAAAATAGAATTGAGTATCTTAGAAAATTAAAAGAGTATTTAAAGAAAGAAGGCAAATTGGTAATTGTAGAATACGAGAAAGCTAAAATATTAATCCATGGGACTCAAAAACGAACTATTTTAGATGAATTAGAAAAGGCGGGATATAGAATTGTAAAAGAATGTAATATTTTACCAAAACAGAATTTTTTGATATTTGAAAGCGAAGAAGAGATATAAAGCGTTTGTCTTTTTGGGGCGATAGAAAAGACAGAAGAAGAGAAAAAATAAGTTACTATGTTTAAATCAAAAATTATACTTTTTAGTCTTTTAGCTATAATATTAGCGAGTGTTTGTTTTGGAGATTTTTCAGAAGCTTCAGAAACTAGGGAAAATTGTATTTGCCTTGTTTATATTACCGGGGTTGGCTGTCCTAATTGCGCGGTTACCGATCCGGTTGTTCTTTCAGAATGGACTTTGAAGTATCCGAATTTGGTAGCAATAGAGTACGAAATTTACGAAAATAACGAAGAAAATTATCCCACAGCCGATGAATATTTTGAAAACTATATTTCTTCGGGTGTCCGTCCCGGCATCCCCTTTTTGATATTAGATAAAGACAATGTTTCTCTCGGACGTTTTGAAGTTTTAGAAGCTGAGAAAAGAATTGAAAATTTATGCGAAAATAAGCTTCCATTACCAGATAATTCTTGTCAGAAGTTTGAAGATTTAGATATAAATAATTTGCCGGGAAAACCTAATATTTGGGTGAATGGGAGAGTTTTAACGCCCGTAGGAGAAAAAAAGGCGGATGATGAGTTATTGAAGAAGCTTTTATTTGAAGATGATATTCTATCTGTATTGGAGGGATTAGATTATACGATAATAGTTCCCGAGCTTGTTTCTTTCTCAAATGGGGAGGTAAATTTTGATAATGCTTTACTGATAGACGGCTGGAGGTTCCAGTGGAACGGGGAAGGTTTAGATAATTCTCTTCCGATTAACGCTACTGCTTTAGCAGGTTTGAGCAATAAAATAAATTGGTCAAAGATTTTTTATCCGGCATTAATAATAATCTTCGTTTTAATTTTTATAACCTCAGTTTATAAAAAAAAGAAAAGTGAGCCAGCTACATAAAAAAATTATTACCGCAATTTTTGCAATTGCGTTTTTAGTTACCCTCTTTTTTTTGACAAAGAACGCCGATCCCGAGTATTTTAAAAACTTAGGCCTGACTCTTTCTTTGCCCTTGTTTACTTTTTTAATTGCCATAATTGACGGTTTTAATCCTTGCACGATGTGGCTTTTAACTTTTTTGCTTGTTTTGCTTATTTCTGTTTCCGAAAGTAGAAAAAGAATATTTATAGTAGGATTTAGTTTTGTTTCAGTAGTTTTTATAATTTATTTTTTATTTACAGCTGCTTGGCTAAACATATTTCGTTATATAGGCTTTATTGATCCTTTAAGAATAACTATTGGAATTATTGCCCTGGTTGCCGGTTTTTATAATTTAAAGTCTTATTTTTTTTCAAAAACGAGTGTTTGTGTTGGCGGTGTTTGCGAGGCTCAGGACGAATCAAAAGAGAGTTTTTTAAAGAAAGCTATATTCGGGAAAATTAGAAAAATTACCGAAATTATAAAAAAAGGATCGATACCTGCCCTAATAATAGCTTCTATTACCATGGCTGTTTTTTCTTCCTTGGTTGAACTGCCTTGTACTGCGGGTTGGCCTATAATTTATACCGGTGTTCTTTCTTCAAAGTTTTTTGTTCAAACTTTCAATTATTATGCTTACTTGTTTCTTTATAATATCTTTTATGTAGTTCCGCTTTCAATAATAATATTATTGTTTGGTTGGCTTTTTAAAGGAAAAGGAATTTCCAAGAACCAAATGCAAATGATAAAACTTGGCGGGGGTTTGATTATGATTTTTTTAGGAATAATTCTTTTGTTTAATCCAGAATTGCTTATGTTGGTTGAATGAAAAGAGTGCGAGGAAAGTCTACGAAGCTGATTCAAAAAGTCGTTTGTTAAAATTAACTCTTAATTTTTTTTAAATTCTATGGCTATTATAAAATCGTTAGAGAAAAATGAAGTTGAGGAAACAGCTAAAGAGGTTTATGAAAAATTTGAAAAAGATTCCGGAAAAGTTCCAGAATGGGTAAAAGTAATGGCTCATAACCCGAAAGTGGTAAAGGAGTTTACCGAATTATTTAAAGTAATAATGAAAGAAGGGTATATAGAGCCTTCTTTAAGATGGAAAATAGCTTATATTGTTTCCAACACTTTAAAGTGTCCTTTTTGTGTGGATGTAACCGGTAAGATGCTTGAAACTATGGGTGCCTCAAGCGAGGTTTTGGAGCAAATAAAAGAAGGCAAAGATCTTCCGGAAGAAGAAAAGCAAGTGTTAGAACTCGTAAAAGAAGTAACTGCTAAAGCTACTTGTAATACGGAGCTTCTGGAAAAACTAAAGGCGAAGTTTTCAGAAGCAGAGCTGGTAGAAATTGTTTCAATTATCGGCTTGTTTAATTATATCAACCGTTTCAACAATACTTTTTGCATTCTTCCTGAATAATAATGAAAGTCACCATTATCTATGACAATACTGCTTTCAAAAAAGACCTTCAATCTAATTGGGGCTTTTCTGTATTAGTTGAGGTAAAAAATACTCCAAGAATTTTGTTTGATACTGGCGGAGATGGAAAAATTTTGCTCGGTAATATGAAAAAGTTAGGAATAAATCCAACTTCAATTGATGAGGTTTTTATTTCTCATGCTCATTTTGACCATACCGGAGGACTTTCTGAATTTCTGAATGTAAATAAAAAAGCTAAAATTTACATCCCGTCCTCATTTCATGGACTAAAAAATAGAGAAGTTGTTGTTATAGAAAAGCCGACAAAAATTCACGAAAATGTTTTCTCTACCGGAGAGCTGGAGGGAATTGAACAGAGTATGGCAGTTTCAACCGACAAAGGAATAGTTTTGATTGTAGGTTGCTCCCATCCTTATATGGGTCATATTTTAGATGCAGCTAGAAAATTTGGGCAAATCTATGCGGTTATTGGAGGAATGCATGGATTTTCTGAATTTGAATTATTTAAAGATTTAGAATTAATTTGTCCTACTCATTGTACTCAACACAAAGCCGAGCTCAAAAAGTTATATCCCCAAAAATATATTGAAGGCGGAGCAGGCCAAATAATTGATATTTAATTATGGAAAATGATATTTTAAGAATAGTAAAAGAAGATCTTTTAGAAGAATTGAAAAGAAAAAATGATAAGCTTTCGTCCTTACTGATAGAGCCTGAGATTAAAGTTTCCCGTTTTTTTATATCTAAAGCGATTGGAGAATTAAAGAAGGAAGATTTGATACAAACTAAAGGAGAGTTGATTTTTTTAACCGAACAAGGAAACAAAAAAGCGGAAAGCATTGTTAGAAAACATTCTATTATTGAGAATTATTTTAAAAAGACAAGAAGTAAAGAAGAAGCCTGGAAAGCTGCTAGTATTCTTGAACATTATGTTTCTATGAAAGTTATTGATAATATAAAAAAGTTATCTACGTTCAGAAAAGAGGGTGCTCCTTTAACAGAATTTAAACAAAAGGAAGGATTAATTACCGATATTATTTTTAATGTTGGATTATTTGAGAGAGTAGTTAGTATGGGAATATGTCCCGGAGAGAAAATAAAGATAACCAATAAACTTCCAGATAGTATTATTGTTGAAATAGAAAATAAAAAGTTTGCCTTAGATTTATCTATAGCAAAAAAAATTAAAGTATTAAAAAGGTGAAAAAACTCAAAATACTTTTAGTTGGTCAACCAAACGTAGGGAAATCAGTACTACTCAACGCTTTAGTTGGCCCAAGGGGTTTGGTTTCCAATTATCCTGGCACCACGGTTGAAATAACTCAGGCAGAGAAAATTTTTGGCGATACAAGAATAAGTTTTGTTGATACTCCTGGAGTATATTCTATATCTGACAGGTCAGAGGAAGAAAAAGTCACCGAAAAGGCTTTATTTGAACAAAAAATAGATGGAGTAATAGTAATCGCTGATGCTACTTCTCTTGAAAGAAGTCTTTATGTGTTACTGCAAATATTAGAGGCTCGAATTCCTGTTGTTTTGGCTCTTAATTTTGTAGAAGACGGTGAAAAGAGGGGAATAAAGATTAATTGTGAAAAGCTAAAGAAACTTCTCGGGATTTCAGTTGTTCCTATCAATCCTTTAACCAGAAGAGGAATAGCTGAATTGGTAAAGAAAATATTGATTATTCAACAGGTGGCAAGACCTAGATTTAGAACAAATTATGACGATGATATCGAAAGAGCAATAAATATAGTTTCTGAACAGGTTAAAGATACTCTACCTCAAAGATTTATTGCCCTAAGAGTTTTGGAAGAGGATGAAGATTTTTATAGTTATTTAAAAAATAAAGAAGTAATTGGAGAAATTAAACGAAGTTTAAAGAATCACCCCGAAATTTCCAAAGATATATCTATAACTAGATACGGCACAGCCTCGTTTATAGCCAGAGAAGTCACTAATATAGTTTCTTTAAAAAGTAAAAAAAAGTTATTAGAGGAGAGAATCGATGATATTCTATTGCATAAAATCTGGGGTCCAATTACTACTGGAATATCTTTTTTGGCAATATTCGGGATTTTATTGTATCTAGGCAGTTGGATGCAAGGTTTATTGATGAAATGGGCAGAGAAGTTTTTATCTTCTTTTGCTCCAGCAGATTCGGTATTTTCTATAATCCTAGTTCAAGGTTTAACTGGGTTAACAGCTGGTATTGCTATTGCCTTGCCATATGTATTATTGTTCTATTTGCTTTTGGGTTTATTGGAAGACATAGGTCTTCTTTCCAGATTTATTGTTAATACGGATAGATTTTTAAAAAAATTGAGTCTTTCTGGGAAATCATTTATTCCTTTAGCTCTGGGTTTGGGTTGTACGGTGCCGGCAATTCGAGCTACTAGAGTTTTATCTTCCAAAAAGGAACAGCATTATACTTCAACATTATTCGCCTTTGTTCCCTGTTCTAGTAGAATAGCTATAATAATGGGGATAGTCGGTTTTTATGGAGGGATAAAGTTAGCTTTTTCTGTTTTCATTACTTTGTTTATTGCTGGCTTGATATGGATTCTTGTGATAAAACAAATTTTCCATATAAAGAGTGAACCCCTGCTTTTAGAGTTGCCTCCGTACCGAAAGCCCTTGGTTAAAGGCACTTTGGTAAAAAGCTGGCTCAGGATGAAAGATTTTGTATATATAGTTGTGCCTTTGTTAGCAGTAGGGGGGATAGTTTATGGAATTCTTAAGATGACAGGCCTTACCGAAGTTATAGTAGGTCCTCTTTCCCCGATTACTAATTGGTTAGGTTTGCCGGCTGCTCTCGTAATTCCTTTAGCATTTGGATTTTTGCAAAAAGATTTAACCGGAGCAATGCTGATATCGGTTTTAGGCAGTGATGTTTCTTCTATTCTCAGTCCTCTCCAGATTTATACATTTGGCATAGCTGCCACTATTGGTATTCCTTGCATAATCGCTTTGGGAATGTTAGCAAAAGAATTTGGATTAAAGAAAGCATTAATTTTAACCGTATGTTCTGTAGGTTATGGGCTTTTATTCGCCGGTTTAATGTGGAGGGTAATCTCTGTTTTCTAATTGAAACCGGTCTTAAAATACTTTAGTAAGGCACATCGAAGGAGGAGCAGGAAGAATAATAGAATTATAAGAACCTACTCGCTTCGCTCGCAGAACCTTGATTCGCTAAGGAATAAATACATAATCTTGAAATAAATTATTGAAATTTAAAATGGCCTGTAAATGGTACAACCTTTGTCCGTTAAGAGAATTGGAAAGAGAAGGAAAGATTAGTGACAAATGGAAAGAGGAATATTGTGAGACAAATGATAATTGGAGGAATTGTAAAAGGTTCCAAATGGAAGAAGAAGGAAAATTTCATCCCGACAATATGATGCCGGACGGGAGTATCAAGGAGTTGGAATAAATAGAATTTAAAGATGAATATAGAGCAAGAGCTTAAGAAAATTAAAGATGAGGTTGTAAGTTGTAAGAAATGTCCTTTGTATAAAAGTAGATATTTGCCGGTTATTGGCGAGGGTAGTCACCAAGCTAAAATAATGTTTATAGGGGAAGCACCGGGAGCTCAAGAAGATAAAACCGGCCGGCCTTTTTGCGGGGCAGCAGGGAGGATTTTAGACGAACTTTTAGAATCAGCGGGGATTAAAAGAAAAGAAGTTTACATCTGTAATCTTTTAAAGTGCCGTCCGCCACAAAACCGCGATCCTCAGGCAGATGAAATTGAAGCATGCGTTCCTTATTTGGAAAAGCAGATTGAAATTATTGGCCCAAAAGTAATTTGTCCTTTGGGGAGGCATTCAATGGAATTTTTAATGAAGAAATTTGGATTAAAAGATGTGATTGAACCAATCAGCAAAATTCACGGGAAAGTATTTGAACCTCAGATTATTGCAGAAGATCTTCAGAATTCTCTTTTTGAACAAAAAAGAAAAGGGATTAAACAAATAAAAATCATTCCCCTTTATCATCCAGCAGTAGCAACCTATAATCCAAACATGAAAGAAGTTTTAAAAAAAGATTTTAAAGTTTTAAAAAAAATATGAAAACTGCAAATAAAATAATTGAGATTAAATCAAAAGAGCAATTTGATATCATTGACTTAACTGATAGAATAACAGCTTTTGTTGAAGAGAGTAATATTAAAAACGGCTTGGTTAATATTCAAAGTCTCCATACTACTACTGCTGTTTTCGTTCAAGAAAACGAGCCCCTGCTTTTACAGGATATTAAGAAGCATTTAAATAGAATTGCTCCTCAAGATCTAAACTATAATCACGATGATTTTAGCCGTCGAACGGTAAATCTTTGTGATGACGAGTACCGTAACGGACATAGCCATTGCAAGGCTTTGAATTTACCAACCACTATCACTATAAATCTGATAAACAACGAAATTCAGCTTGGTAAATGGCAAAAGATTTTATTTATCGAATTAGACAGAGCGAGAGAAAGAAAAGTCCAAATTCAAATTATAGGAGAATGAATATTGACTCGTCAAAGGGTTGACTTTTTCAAAAAAATGTTCTAAAAAAGATAGTAATTTTAAAAATTTAAAAAAGGAGATAAAAATGCCTGAGATAAATAAAAAAGAATTTGAAGAACTAAAAAGGTTAAGATTAGTAGAACAATCAGTGATGGCAGGTTTAAAAGAAGCTGGATTTTCGGACAAAGCCCTCGAATTTTTTGGATACAAAAAGAATTTTTTGCTTGATGAAGATCCCTTAAAAGAAAAGGCAAATGCAACTGGTGGGTTTACCGGTGCTTGCGGAGACCATGTGGATATTTATTTGAAGATTGAAGGGAATATAATCAAAGATGCAAAATTTGTTACTTATGGTTGTTCTGGCGCAGTTATTTCAGCAGCTGCTTTGGCTGAAATGATAAGGAATAGGGATATTGACCAAACATTCAAATTAAATGTTTCAGATGTAGTAGAGTTTTTAAAAGAAGGGCCTAGGGGCTTGCCAAAACATAGATGGGATTGTTGCGGTATTGCGGTAGGTGCATTAAAAGATGCAATTACTTATTACAGAAAACCAAATAAATAAAGTAAAAAGTTTAAAAAAGTTAAAGCGGTTCAATCTTTGGGCCGCTTTTTTCAAAGGTAATGTGTCTCTTTAGGGATTTACTTTATCTAAGTTTTTTTATCTCTGTAGTTTTTAATGAAATATGGACAATATTTAAAAAAGGCGTAAGATAAATTAGAACCTTAATAATTGACATAAATTTTAAAAGAAAGGAAATTCTTATGATTAAAGAAAATGTTCAAAAAATATTGGCAGAGCTGCCAGATAAAGTGGAATTGGTAGCGGCGGCTAAAAAGAGAGAACCGGAAGAGATTCTAGAAGCGATTGATGCCGGAGTGAAAATCATTGGTGAAAATTATATTAGAGAAGCGAAAAGAGCCTATCAAGTAGTAGGGAAAAAAGCAAAATGGCATTTTATTGGAATTCCCAAGAGACAAAAGCACGATCTTTTAAAAAGAAAGAATTTAGAAATGTTTGACATGATTGAGACCATTGATTCTTTAGAAATAGCAACGGAAATCGATAGAAAATGCAGCCGGATTGGTAAAGTAATGCCAATTTTAATTGAGATTAATAGTGGTAGGGAATCTCAGAAATCCGGAGTAATGCCCTTAGAAGCGATTAAGTTGATAATGGAAATTTCACCTTTTTCTAATCTGAAGATAATGGGTTTAATGACTATGGGTCCTCGTTTTGGGAACCCGGAGGAATCCAGGTCTTATTTTGCGGAAACTAAAAAGATATTTGAAGAGATTAAAAAACTTAAGTTATCTAAGGTAGAGATGAAATATCTTTCAATGGGGATGACCAATTCTTACCAGATTGCCATAGAAGAAGGAGCAAATTTAATAAGAATAGGAACTAAAATATTTGGGGAGAGAGAAAAACGCAAGACAGAAGCATAGATCCGGATTTTGAAAATTTTTTGGAGGACTAAAAAATGCCAGCTAGAGTAGATAAAGGAAAATGTATTGGTTGTGAAACTTGTGTAGAAGAGTGTCCCAGCGAAGCAATTAAAATGGTTGATGGCATAGCTAAAGTTGATTCTGAACTTTGCGTTGATTGCGGAGTTTGTGTTGATGCTTGTCCCGAAGGAGCAATAAGTATGGAATAAAGGAGAAGCTTGTCTCTTTAACCTAAAAGCACGGACCACCAACTAAATCTTGATTCGTGCTTTTTTAATTTTAGGAAACGTAGAATCTGATTATTAAAAATCTATTTACAGTCCCTTGACAATATACCCCTCGTGGGTATATAATAAGTTCACTGTTGTTAAAAACGTAAATATAAAAAATATATGAGAAAAAATACTATAACCCAACGGCTTAATATTATTACAGGTCAAATCGATGGATTAGCCAATCTTATAGAAAAGAATGAGAACTGCCGTAAGGTGACAGAACAATTTTACGCGATTAATTCTGGCTTAAAAAAAGCGATGGAGCTATATTTTAAAAAGAATATGACTTCTTGCCTTCAGTCCGTTAATTTAAAAAATCGGAGAACGATTGAGTTTTTACTAAAAGAAATTATTAAAAATAAGTAACCAAAAAAAATATGTCAAAAATAATTGAAATTACAAGCGAAAATTTTGATAAAGAAGTTTTACGGTCAGACCTTCCTATCTTAATAGATTTTTGGGCTCCTTGGTGCCAGCCATGCTTAATGATGGCGCCTGCTTTGGAGGAACTTTCGGAAGAGCTTAGCGATAGATTAAAGATAGGCAAATTAAATACCGAACTTCCTGGGCATCAAATATTAGCTATGCAGTATCAAATTCAAAGTATTCCAAATATGCAGCTTTTCAAGAATGGTCAAGTGGCTAAAGTATTCATTGGATTAAGAGCAAAACATATTTTTAAAGAAGAATTAGAAACAGAACTTTAAGTCTAATTAAAAAATTAGATTAATTCCAACCCCATAGCCAAGTTATAAATTGAGGTTTGTAAAACAAAAATATGCTAAAATCAAAAATTTCTAACGAGATGAAAAATAAAATATTTTCTAACATAGTTAAAAGATTAAACGAAATTCAGAAAATTGAGCACTTAACCGATAAAGAGATTCAACTGCTTTCAACTCCAAAAAGAATTAACAGTACTCAACTCAAAGTTAACGATAAAAATTTTCCGGCCTGGAGAATTGTTTTTAATAATTCTTTAGGGCCCGGAAAAGGAGGAATTAGATTCCATCCCGATGTGAGCGAGGACGAGGTAACGTCTTTAGCTTTTTGGATGATGATTAAAGATTCATTGGCCGGACTGCCTTACGGCGGTGCTAAGGGCGGAGTTAAATTTAATCCTAAAAACGCATCTCCTCAAATATTAGAAACCGTCAGCAGAAAATATATCGACGCATTTTACGAATTTTTAGGACAAGATAAAGATATTCCGGCGCCAGACGTTTACACTAATTCCCAAATTATGGCTTGGATGCTTGATGAATACGAGCAGAAGATAGGCCGTCATGAACCCGGGATGATTACCGGTAAACCATTAGAGCTACAAGGTTGCGCTTTGAGAGCAGATGCTACAGCTAAGGGGGGCTTTATTATTTTAAAAGAAATGATAAAAGAATTTGGGTTAAATAAAAGAAATTTAAGAATAGCCGTTCAAGGTTTTGGTAATGCCGGATTAAATCTTTCCAAAATGATCGAGGAAGACGGTTTCAATATTGTGGCCGTTAGTGACAGTAAGGGAGGCATTTATAATAAAGCTGGCTTAGATATAGATCAGATTATTAAAACAAAAAATCGATTAGGTTCGGTAATTAATTATTCCAATGGAGAAAAAATTAGCAATCGGGCGTTGTTAGAGTTGCCGGTCGATATTTTGATTTTAGCGGCTTTAGAAAACCAGATCACCAAAGATAATGCAAACAATATTAAGGCCAAATATATTGAGGAGATTGCTAACGGACCAACCACCTATCAAGCAGATAAGATATTGTTTGCTAAAGATATTATGGTAATACCAGATGTTTTAGCGAATGCCGGAGGAGTTATTGTGAGTTATTTTGAATGGACTCAGAATAAAACAGGCAATATATTAGATGATAAATATTTAGAAGGATTATTGCAGAAAAAAATGATTTCTTCATGGGAAAGAGTAGTTGCCGCACATAAAGAACATGGAAATAAAATAGATTTAAGAGCCGCTGCTTATCTTGTTGCTATTAGAAAAATATTGGTTGCGGAAAGATTAAGAGGCCATTTAAAATAATTTATAAACAAATATGAAAAATAAATACCCTTTAATTATTATTGGGGTTGGTCCTGCCGGATTAACATCCTCAATCTATGCTTCTCGCTATAAAATAGATCATTTAGTTATTGGCGAAGCTTTGGGAGGGTTAGCTTTTGAGGCTCATAAAATTTGTAATTTTCCCACGGAAGAAGAAATTTCCGGCGCGAAAATTATTGAAAAGATGCAAGCACATGCAGAGTCTTTAGGCGCAACCTTGTTAATAGATAAAGCAACCGATGTTATTAGAGAAAATCAAGCGTTTAAAGTTATCACTGAAAAAGGGAATATTTTTTTGGCCAATGCTATTCTTTTGGCTACCGGTACCAAACACCGCCGGTTAAATTTGCCGAATGAAAATGAATTTTTAGGCAAAGGAATTTCTTATTGCGCAACCTGCGACGCCATGTTTTATAAAGATAAAATAGTTGCTGTTAACGGCGGTGCTGATAGCGCTAATACTGCTTCACTATATCTTGCGGAAATAGCAAAAAAAGTTTACCAAATTTACCGGAAAAGCAAATTGCGCGGCGATAGCTTATGGGCCGAACGAGTAGTAAATAATAAAAAAACCGAAGTTATCTATAATACTGAAATTGTTGGGTTGGAGGGAAAAGAAAAATTAGAGAAGATTATTCTAAATGCTCCTTATCAGGAAGCAAAAAAGATAGCCGTTGACGGTCTCTTTGTTGAAATCGGCACAATCCCACAAAAAATGTTAATAGAGAGATTATCTTTAGAAACAAACCAGGGGGGTTATATTAAAGTAAGTCCTGACCAAAAAACTAGCCAAGACGGGGTTTGGGCTGCTGGCGATATTACTGCAGCTTCTAATAATTTTCGCCAGATTATTACCGCTTGCAGCGAAGGGGCGATTGCCGCCGAAAGTATATTTAAATTTTTTAAAGAGAAAAATAAATAAAGGTCGGGAGAAACAACTAGAATAAATAATTTTATGGCTAAAATAAATAAAAATAAATGCATTGGCTGCGCTATTTGCGCCAATATTTGCCCGGCGGGCATAGAAATGGTAAACGGAAAAGCCGAAATAAAGGATGAAAATGCCAGTTGTTTAAAGGACGCCGCTAGAGCCTGTCCTCAAAACGCTATTAGTATCGGAGATGGAGAAGAAGAATCTAATGAAGGAGACAGAAATCCGGACCTTAATCCGAATTACGGCACGGGCAGAGGAATAGGTATGGGTCAGGGAACGGGGAGAGGTATAGGCGCAGGCACGGGAAGAGGTCTTGGAAGAGGGCCTCGAGACGGTAGAGGGCAAGGCAGAGGCGGAGGAGGACGCGGAAGCGGAAGATAATTAACTGCCGCACATCCATTGTAATATTATAAAAATTAAAAATGATGAACATAAGTAAAAACAAATGTGTTGGATGCGGGCTTTGTGTTGCTAAATGTCCGGTGGGAGCTATCTCTATTAATAAGTCTGGGTTTGCGGTAATTGACAAAGAGAAATGTATAAATTGCGGAATGTGCCTAAAAACCTGTCCCCAAAAAGCGGTGATGGACATTAAAGAAAAATTAATATTTGCTATCGGCACTGACGACGGCGAGACAATAAAGGCAGATGACCATGTTGGAATGTCTAAATATTATTCAATATGGGAATATTCGGACGGGGATTTGATTTTCAAAGAAAAGAGAGAGAATATTAAATACAAAGAAGATGAATCAAGAATTCACGGGGATCCTGAGAAAGCGAGAAAAGTATCGTCTGTTTTAAGCGGCGTTGACGTTATTGTGGGAAAAATGCTTGGGCCGAATATTGTTCGCTTAAAAATTAAGTTTATTCCTGTTGTCATTAGGGAATCAAGCATTGAAAAAGCGATTGAAATAATTAAAGAAAATATTAATGAAATAATGGAAGAAAAGGATAAAAAAGAAAAAACGGGGATAGTTCTAAAATAGAAGAAAGGTAGATTAAAAATGGATATAGAAATAAAAACAACAACAATGGACGAAAAAGGATTGCAGAAATTTTTAAATTCAGAACAAAAAAATTGGACCGGTTAATCTTTGTTCTTTAAAAAGGAGATATAATAATGTCTGTTTATTACCCAAAATCAAAAGTTGAAGTTAAGGGATTTGTAGCAAAACATTACGATAGATTAATGAATGTTATAACCCTTGGAAAGTATTCTTCTATGATAGAGAAAGCTGTTCAGTTAATGGATATTAAAAAAGATGATAGGATTCTTGATTTGGGAGCGGGTACGGGCAGAAATGCTTGTTTGATGGCGAAATATCTTTCTCAGAAAGGAGAATTAATAGGGTTTGATATCTCCGAAGAGATGCGTTCCCAATTTAAAAAAAATTGCGCTGATTTTCCCAACATTAGAATCATCAATGAAAGAATTGATAAAGAATTAACTTACGAAAATTATTTTGATAAAATTTTTATTTCTTTTGCGCTGCATGGATTTCCCCAGGAGATCAGAAAACAGATTATTAAAAACGCCCTTAAGGCGCTAAAAAAAGATGGTGAGTTTTTTATTTTAGATTATAATGAATTTTCAATAAAAAAAATGCCTTTTTATGCAAGAATTCCTTTTAAACTCATAGAATGCCCTTATGCATTTGATTTTATTGAAAGGAGTTTATCGAAAATATTATCTTTGGAAGGATTTATCCGCTTTGAAGAATATTCTTTCTTTGCTGGTTGTTTAAGATTGCTTAAGGCAGTGAAAATAAGGCAGTATAACAAATAAAATTCTGATTTTTCTAAAAGCCATCACTTTAAAAAAGAGGGGTTGGTTTTCCAATCTCTCTTTTTAAAATAACCAAGCCGGACAGTTTTGTCGGCAAGGAACACAAAAAATTATTTAATATGGAACTATCTGAGCAAAATTTTAGAGTTAATTTTAGAGCGTTTTTGTGGCATTCAGCGTTTTTAGCTTTTGCTGCAAATTTTATGGATGTGAATACAATTATTCCATCTATGCTTATAAAGGTTGGGAGTACTCCTATTCTTCTTGGCCTTTTAACGGCGATTTTACTTGGGGGATCAAGCGTTTCTCAGATATTATTTGCCGGATTTCTATTAAATAAATCTTTTAAAAAAAAGTATCTGCTTATTGGAATAAATATTAGGATTGTAGCTTTACTTGGTCTCGCTTTAATGTTTTATAAAGCGTTTTTATTAAGCAATAACTGGATTATATTTTTAATTTTTATATTAATATCTGCCTTCTCTTTTAGCGGAGCTTTTGCCGGCGTTTCTTATACAGATATACTTGGCAAGGTCATTAAAAAAAATGAAAGAAAAATATTTTTTACAACTAGGCAAATTTTTAATAGCGTAGGGATTTTAATATCCGCATTAATTGTAAGAAAATTATTAAAGTATTATAATTTTCCTCTAAATTACAGCATCATTTTTTTATTTGCCGGAATATTGATATTAATTGCGTCGTTGGGTTTCTGGAAAATCCGCGAAGTTAACTCAAATATTAAAGAAAAAAAAGGACTTTTAAAATTTTTAAAATTGATACCGTCAGAGATTAAAAACAATCCAAACTTAAAATATTATTTACTTATTATAAATACTCTCGGATTTGGGCTAAGCATCATACCTTTTTTAGTTTTAATTGCCCAAAGGAATTTTGGATTATCCTACGATTTGATTGGTAATTTTCTGCTATTTAATACTTTTGGAATGTTATTGGCTGGATTGTTTCTCTTCAAATATTCAAAAAAGTTCACTTATAAAACTTTACTTAAATATAGTATATTTATAGCTGCTTCGTTGCCGATTGCCGCTCTTGCGTTAAGCAAAATACAATTTGCTTATCAATTTATTTTTATATTATCAGGAATTTTTATAACTATTTATCATGTTGCGATTAATGGATTATTATTGGAAATATCTAATAAGGAAAACAGAATAACTTATACCGGCATCTCTGGCACCGGAAATATAGTTATTTTATTGTTTCCCGTATTGGCTGGATTTTTAATTTCAACTTTAGGATATTCAAAAGTTTTTATAGCAGTAAGTATAATAATTTTATTTGGTTATGCGTTTGTAGAAAAATTACAATGCAAAATAGAGTCCGGTCAAGATTTATAGTTTTTAGTCTCTTTTAGCTCCTTTTTGTTTTTTTTGAAGTTGTGGTATAATTATTTAATATGGGTAATAATTCAATACTAAAAGTAAAAAATTTAAGTGTAAAATTGAATAGCGATGAAATCATTGAGAATTTGTCTTTTGAGGTTAGAAAAGGAGAATTTTTTATTATTTTAGGACCGAATGGAGCAGGAAAAACAACTCTTTTTAGGACATTACTTGGCTTAATACCGTATAAAGGAGAGGTTGCTTGGAGCCAAAAGGATATTAAAATTGGCTATCTTCCCGAGCGCTTATCGCGGGAGAAATTTAAAGAAATGCCTATCTCGATTAGAGAGTTCTATAAATTTAAAGAGAGTTCTGACGAAAAAATTTCTGAGATGTTAAAATCAGTAGGATTAGAAAATCCGAAAATTCTTGATAGAGACCCTGGTGATTTATCATCAGGCCAGTTTCAGCGAATGCTAATTGGCTGGGCATTGATAGGAGACCCTCAGGTTTTATTTTTTGACGAACCAAGCACTGGGATTGATATTGGGGGCAAAGAGACAGTTTATTCTCTTTTGCGCAAATTTTGGCAGGAGAGAGGTTTGACAATTTTATTAATAACCCACGATTTAGATATTGTTTATGGTTATTCAACCGATGTTTTGTGTCTTCATAAAAAAGGGCTTTGCGTTGGTCCTCCTCGCGAAGTTTTGACTCCGGAACTCTTAGAAAAATTATATGGTTCTAAAATTAAGTTTTATAAACATATTCATTAAATTATGAATAGTCAGTTTATTTTAAGTTTAATTACAGCAATTTTTATTGGTGGAGTAGCAGGGTATTTAGGGTCTTTAATGATAACCAAAAAAATGGCTTTAGTAGGAGGGCCTTTAGGGCATTTAGCTTTGCCTGGGGTAGCTCTGGCTTTGATCTATCATTTCAACATTTTTTTAGGAGCATTGTTAAGTATAGCTATTGGAGCTGTTATAATATGGCTTTTAGGGACTAAAACTAAATTATCAATGGAAGCCATAACCGGAGTAGTTTTTGCTGCTGGAGTTGCCTTGGGTTTTTTAATTTTGCCTCTTTCCCGGGCCAAAGAAGCGTTAATTGGAGATATTACTCTAATAGATAAAATAGATCTTGTTTTGGCAATAATTTTGGGCTCAATTGTTTTTTTAATTATTAAAAGAATTTATCCGAAAATGATTCTTTCGGGAATATCAGAAGACCTGGCTAAGGCAGAAGGGGTAAAGGTCAAAAAATATAATCTCGTTTACTTAGTTTCTATTGCTTTAATTGTGGCTTTGGAAGTAAAGATAGTAGGAATTCTTTTCACAGTAGCTTTATTGGTTATTCCTGCTGCCGCTTCGCGTAATTTTGGCAGAAATCTTTCTCAGTATTCTTGGGGAGCTTTAATAATAGGCATTGTTTCTGCTGTTTTGGGGATTTTTGCTTTCAAATTTATAAATTTACCGGCTGGTCCCTTAATTATTTTAGCTGGAACTTTTATATTTTTAATTTCTTTATTTTTTAATAAGAAAGCATAATGATAAAAAAAATCGCTATTGCTAGTGGAAAAGGAGGAGTAGGAAAGTCAATGTTGACTTCGGCT
>Ga0315541_1000100_pt1 | contig 82103 bp, 57 predicted proteins | sample SalMarSW160190MG_FD_203095 | JGI IMG/M metagenome (GOLD analysis project Ga0315541, IMG submission 203095) | Salt marsh sediment microbial communities from the Plum Island Ecosystem LTER, Massachusetts, United States - Salt Marsh Sediment SW1601-190 ... | reverse complement strand
CCAGCGCGGCCAGCGCCACCTTCCTTGGCGATTTGCTGGTTCGGCTCATGCATCAGGTTATCGGACGTTCATGGCCCGAAAGATGAGGCTTTTCTACGGAGCATACCTGACCCCTTTGTTCGGCAGGCCCGCCCTACGAGACTCCGCCGTGGTGGAATGTTGGAAAAGGTACCTGACCCCTTTGTTCCTGACCCCTTTGTTCCAACAGTCCTTGTTGCAATCCTCCTTCAAACATGCGAAACTCAAACTCTAAGCTATTTGATTGTCCGTTCAAAAATCAATAATGCCATGGAAGGTTGCTAGCATGAAACAGTCACCGCTTAGAAGCTGCAAAGCCTGTGGAAAAGAGATCAGCCGTTTCAGCCCATTCTGCCGCCACTGCGGGCATCCGCAGGGATCGACCCTAGCGATCTGGTTGTTGGCATTGTTCGGCCTGCTGGTCCTTGCCGTTTACCTTGCGTTCTGCTTTTATGGAATGAGCCTGTCCAGATAGCCGCAAAGGCGAAGCAAACTTCTTCGGAAGATAGCGAGAGATGGTGGGCGGAATCCTCAATGTAGCCAAGCACGCTCTCATGATCACCGGCTTCGTCTTTGTGATGATGCTCGTGATTGAGTACTTGAACGTGCTCACGCGCGGCTCATGGCAGCAGCGGCTGGCTAAGTACAAATGGGGCCAACTCGTTCTCGCCGCGCTCCTGGGGGCAACCCCTGGCTGTCTGGGCGCATTCGCCGTGGTGGCTATGTACGCGCACGGTATTCTCCGCGTCGGGGCTGTGGTGGCGGCAATGATCGCTACCAGTGGCGACGAAGCCTTTGTCATGCTCGTCATCATTCCCAAGGAGTTCGCGGTACTCACCGGCATCCTGTTCGGCATAGCTATCGTCGCTGGCGCGCTCACCGACACGATCTTCCATAAGCCAAAGAGCGTCATAGTGGAAGGGCATCATGTCCTCGAAATTCACGGAGAGCAGTGCAACTGCTTCCCTCGCGGACAGATCTTCAGGCAATGGAAACAGTGTGCCGCGCCGAGGGGCATTCTCACGGTTGTCTTGATCGTCTTCTTGTTTGCTCTGGCGCTTGGCCAGATGGGCCCCCGTGCGTGGAATTGGATACGCATTACGCTGCTCGCCTCCTCCGCGATCGGCCTGTTCATCGTCATCACCGTGCCTGATCACTTCCTGGAAGAGCATCTCTGGCAACATGTGGCCCGCAAGCATGTGCCGCGCGTATTCCTTTGGACGCTGGGTGCCCTGTTGGCCATGTACGTTCTGACCTACCATCTGCATCTGGACAGCATGATCCGACAAGGCAAGTGGGTCGTTCTCGCAATCGCCTGCTTGGTGGGTTTGATCCCCGAGTCCGGACCGCACCTGATCTTTGTGACACTGTACGCACAAGGCACGGTGCCTTTCAGCGTCCTGCTGGCCAGTTCCATCGTCCAGGACGGCCACGGCATGCTGCCGATGCTGGCAGATTCCCGGCGCGGATTCCTTGTCGTCAAGACCATCAACTTGGTTGTGGGTGCTGTGATCGGCGTGGCGGCGATGGTCGCAGGCTACTAAAGGAAACAAAGGGGTCGGGTACTTTTTTGGGTCGCGTTTGTGGCATGGGGGCGATCCTTTCTCGCCTGGGCGCCAAGGATTGCCGGGCGGTCAGGGCAAAGGTGGGTTGCTGCGCAACCGAGCCTAGGAATGCGCGCTGGCGAAAAGGTGGGTTGCTGCGCGGCGTGGCGCACGAATCCGGCCGCGAAAATGGGGTAGCATCGCCTACTTCGGTGGGACGAAGAGGCTGCCGAGGTTGTCGGCGACGATGACGTTCTGGCCGTGCCCGCCCAGGTCGACCAGGAGCCGCTCCAGCGCCCCTTCGTGCAGGACGTTGTTCTTGATGATGCTGTTTTCCAGCCGGCCGTAGACGATGCCGTAGCGCGGCGAGAACTGCCCCTGGCCGCGGTCGTCCCGGCCGACGGTCATGGCGTTGCCGGTGAAGGTGAGCCCGCGGGCGGCCTCGAACCAGACGTGGGCGCTTTCGTACTCGCCCAGCGGTCGCCAGTCGGGCTTGCCGCTGCGGTAGATGACGTTGCCGGTGACGGCCATGTGCTGGCAGGGGTGCCCCTCGCGCAGCCCCAGGCGAATGCCGGGCCCGCCGGAGCGGTCGATGTAGTTGCCGGTGATGTTGTAGTGGCTGCCGCCGGAGATGACGATCCCCCCGAGGCGGTTCCACTCGATGCGGTTGGCGGTCATCGTCACCGAGGAGTTTTCCTCCGGGGCGTGGTAGCCGGCGCCGCCGTTGCCGCTGAGCCAGTTGTCCAGGATGAAGCCGTCCCAGCCGCGGACGTACAGGGCCGAGCCGGCGTTGTGGCTGAGCATGCAGTGGCGGACGGAGAAGCACCAGATCCGCCCCAGCCGGACGCCGTCGCCGCTGAAGTGGCTGACGCGGCAGCGCTCGATGCGGGGGGCGTCCTCCTCGTTGCCGTAGTCGTCCTTGTCGAACAGGACGCCGTGGGTCTTACCGGGCAGCCTTCCCCCGTCCAGGCAGAGGCCGTTGATGGTGACGCCGACGGCGCCGGTCAGGTTCAGCATGCAGTCCGCGTCGGCGTCGGCGAGGCGGAGGATGGCGCCGCCGAAGTCGCGGTAGCTCCAGGCGGGCTCAGCCGCCAGGCCGGTGTAGGAGTGGAGCTTCAGCGTGGCCACGCGGTAAGACCCGGCCGGCAGGAGCACGGTGGCGCGGCTGCCGGCCGCGGCGTCGATGGCCTTTTGAATCGCGGCCGTATCGTCTGCCGCCCCGTCGCCGGCCGCGCCGAAGTCACGAACGTTCAAGGTGCCGTTGCTGGACATTCCGCCTGCCTTTCAGATGGAGAGGCCGCAGCGCCGCCGCTGCGCGAGGACGAGCATACACCAAGGGCCGTGAAATCCAAGGCGCTGCTGTATCTCCCCCCTGCTTTGCCGGCGGAAGCGCGGCCGGCGGGCCTACGCCAGCGCCTTTGCGCAGGCGACGGTGTTGGCCAGCAGCATGGCCACGGTCACCGGCCCGACGCCGCCGGGGACGGGCGTGATGGCGGCGACCTTCTCCTTGGCCGCCTCGAAGTCCACGTCGCCGACGGTCTTCATCGCCCGCTTGCCCTTTTCGTTCTTCAGCGGCTCGCCGGCCTCGTCGAAGCCCTTGGGAATGCGGTTGATGGCCACGTCGATGACGATCGCGCCCGCCTTGAGCATGTCGGCCTTGATCAGCGGGGAAAGGTCCGGCAGCTTGACCTCTTCGCCGGCCTTCTTCCGCCGGCTGTAGGAAAGCCAGCGGGCCTGGGAGACGCCGGTGGCGACGATCAGCACTTCGGCGCTGCGGGTGTGGGCGGCGAGGTCCTTGGTGGCGACGTGACAGACGCTGACGGTGGGCGATTCGTTCAGCGATTGCAGCAGGATCATGGCGATGGGCTTGCCCACGATCTCGCTGTGGCCGACGACGACGGTTTCCTTGCCGGCCAGGTCGGGGCAGGCGCGCTTGAGCAGCTCGACCGCGGCCATCGGCGTGCACGAGGCGACCACGCCGCCGCCGTAGAAGAGCCGCCCCATGTTCTCCGGGTGCATGCCCTCGACGTCCTTGGCCGGGGCGATCGCCACCTGCACCTTGCGGGCGTCGATCTGGGCCGGCACGGGCATCTGGAGGATCATGCCGGTGACCTTCTCGTCGGCGTTGAGCTGGCCGATCTTGCCCAGCAGGTCGTCCTGGCTCATCTCTGCCGGCAGATTCAGCAGCTCGTAGGCGATCCCCACCGACTCGCACGCCTTGGCCTGCATGTTGGTGTAGATCTTGGAGGCGGGGTTCTCGCCCACTTGTATGGCCACCAGGTGCGGCTTCCGGCCGGCCTTGGCCAGCGCGGCCGCGTCGGCCGCTACGCGCTTCTTGATTTCCTCGGCTACGGCCTCACCGTCGATAATTTTCGCTGCCACGGGCGGATCTCCTTATGCAAGTTCGGCCTGTTTGATGATGTCCGGCACGCAGTGATCCCAGCCGAGGGTCATCAGGTGGGCCCCCTGGCACATGGGCTTCATGTCGCGGATGAGGGCGGCGGCGATCCCGACGGAGACCTTGGCCCGGTCCTCCTTGGCCGCGTCGGTGAGCTTCTGAATGATGTGGTCGGGCACCTGGACGCCGGGGACGGAGCGGTTCATGTACTTGGCCATGCCCGCCGATTTCAGCAGCACGATGCCCACCAGCACGGGCACCTTCACGTGCTCGATCTGCTTCATGAACTTCTCGAACGCGGCCGGATCGTAGACGGCCTGGGTCTGGACGAACTGCGCCCCGCACTGGACCTTCATTTCCAGCTTGATGGCCTGGGCCTCCGGCGTGGGGCTGCACGGGGTGGTGCAGCAGCCCTTGAAGAACTTGGGGGCGCCGTCGAGCTTGTTGGGCCGGCCCTTCATATCCAGCCCCAGGTCGGTTCCGCTCTCGAGCTTGCTCATGGCGTCCAGCAGCGAGACCGAGTCCAGGTCGTAGACGGGCTTTGCCTGCTGGTGGTCGCCCATGACCACGTGGTCGCCGGTCAGGGCCAGCACGTTCTCGATGCCCAGGGTGGCGGCCGAAAGCAGGTCCGATTGCAGCGCCAGCCGGTTGCGGTCACGGCAGACCAGTTGGAAAACCGGCTCGATGCCGCGGTCGATCAGCAGGTGGCAGGCCGCCATCGAGCCCAGGCGCATCACGGCCGTTTGGATGTCGGTGACGTTGACGGCGGCGACGTTGCCTTTGAGGTATTCGGCGGCCTCGTGGAGCGCCGGGGCGATGTTGATGCCCTTGGGCGGGCCGATCTCTCCGGTGACGACGAACTTGCCGGCTTCGAGCTGCTGTTGCAGTTGACTCATGGACTTCTCTCCGTTATTCGGCGGCCTCCTGCTCATCGGCCGGCGTCTGCTCGTCCTCGGCGACCTCCAGCGCGTAGCGCGTGGTGCGGCGGAAGGCGTCGGGTATGGCGAGCTTCCGATAGTCCCGCGGCGCGTTCAGCCGGCGCAGGTCGCGGAGGCGCCCCAGCTCCTTCAGCCGGTCGTAGATGAGCTTCCAGCCGCAAGGGCGATCCGGGGAGACCTCGCAGGTCCCGTCGTCCCCGGTGCCGCCGCACTGGCCGTTGAGCAGGCTCTTGGCGCAGAGGGTGACCGGGCAGAGTCCGCCGGTGTAGGCCAGCAGGCACTCGCCGCACTCGGCGCAGCGCTCCTCGCCGGGCCAGAGGCCCTGGTAGTCGCCCAGGCAGATGGTGTCCAGCGCCGGCACCGCCCGGCGCGGCACCATGTTGCCGACGGCCTGGACGCCCACGCCGCAGGCGCTGACCAGCACGGCGTCGGCGGCGAGCAGCTTCTCCACGAATCGACCCAGCTTGATGCCCACCAGCGCCTTGTTGCACAGCAGCTCGATCTGGCAACTGCCGGTGATGCTCTTGCCGGCGGCGGTCAGCTCCGCGGTCATCTGCTCGACCCACTTGGGCCCGCCGGTGTCGCAGCCAACCGGACAGCCCGTGCAGGCGACGAGGAAGACCTTCTTCGCGTCCGCCAGCGAGTCGGCCACCTCGGCCATGGGTTTGCGTTCGGTCGCGTTCATCAGTTATCACTCCTTCGGGCCGAGCTTACCCCATGCGGTTGGCCGGTCCGGCAGCGCCTCTCCAGCAGGGCGACCACGGCCCGTATCAGTTCTTCCATGGCATCCGCCATGCAGTCGCTGAGGTGCTCGGTCCAGGAAAGCTTCGCCGGCTCCACGCCGAAGACGGTCACGTCGGCGAAGCACCTGCCGGCCAGGGCTTCCATTCGCAGCGCCGGCAGGATGTTGACTTCGTGCAGCGAGATCGGCGCGCCGGCCTCGGCGGCAAGCTCATCGAGGCTCAATTGATAGACGGTTCCGGGCCTGCCGCCGCCGCGGACCGCGTCGATGACGATCAGCGGCTGGGACGGCTCCAGGTCGCAAAGCACCTCGCCGAAGGCCCCTCCGGCGTCGATCAGCTCGGCCCGCCGACCGACTCCGCGTCGGCGCAGCTCGGCCACCGCCGCCGGCCCGACGCCGTCGTCGCCCATCAGCGTGTTGCCCACGCCCACGATGGCCGGAAGCCTGTTCATTGGCGCTTACACGATCCGATATCGCCCGAGAATCTCACCGCGAGCCGTCAGCACGTGCACGGCGCAGGCCAGGCACGGGTCGAACGAGCGGACGATCCGGACCAACTCGAAGGGGTTGTCCTTGTCCTTAACGGGCGTGCCGATCAGGGCCTGTTCGATCGGCCCGGGGACGCCGGCGGCGTCGCGGGGCGAGGCGTTCCAGGTGGTCGGCACGACCAGTTGGTAGCGGTCGATCTTTCCTTCCTTGATCTGCATCCAGTGGCCCAGGGCCCCGCGCGGGGCGCCGGTCATGCCGGCGCCGGCGCCGCTTTCGGGGATGGTCAGTTCCGCCGACGACGACTCGCCGGGCTTGAGCTGCTCCAGCCATCCGGCCATTGCGTTGCACACCCAGCGGGCCTCCAGCGCCCGTGCCAGGTGCCGCCCGAGGACGCTGGAGAGCTTCTCGGGCGACAGCTTCGCCGCCGACAGGGCGGCGTCGACGTCGCCCTTGATCGTCTTGTCTCCGGCGGCGTAGCCGACGATGGCCCTGGCCAGCGGGCCGACCTCGGCCGCGGCGCCGTCGTACCGCGGCGCCTTGATCCACGAGTAGGCCCCCTGCTTTTCCGGGTCGGGCAGGGTGAGCCCCTCGGCCGGGGCGGCGGCGCAGGAGTCGTCGTAACGGGAGTGCTTGACGTGCTCGGCGATCTTGCCGGCGTCGACGGGGCGGACCTTGCCGCCGGCGTCGACCACGCCGCTGCCCAGCAGCCGCTTGCGCTTCAGCGGCCCGGCCGGGCCGCCGTCCAGATCGAACGCCCCGTACGAGAGGTACTGCCGGCAGCCGGGGCCGACGTCGAAGTAGTCTCCGTAGCGAGCTGCCACCAGCATCACTGCGGGCAGGTAAACGTCCTCTACGAATGCCTTTACCTCGGCCAGCTTGCCCGCAAAGGTGCTGATCTTGTCGGCGGTGACCTCGCAAGTGACCCCCCCGGGGACGATGCCGATGTTGTGCGGCATTTTCCCCCCGAAGACGCACAGCATCTCGTGGCAGGTCCGGCGGACGTGCAGGGCCTTCAGGTAGCTCCGCAGGAGGGCGAGGTTCTCTTCCTTGCTACAGCGGTAGTCGCCCTCGTAGCGCGGGAAGAACGGCGCCAGCTCCTTGCGGTCGATGAAGGCTCGAACGGCTTTGAGTTCGCTCTCGTGGCCGTTGTAGTCGGCCACGGCCGTCACGTCCACGTAGTCCAGCGCCGCCAGGGTGAAGAAGTGCAGGATGTGGGACTGAAGGAAGTTGCTTCCCAGGATCAGGTTCCTCACCAGGCGGCCGTTCTCGGGGATTCCCGCGGCCACGCCCAGCGCTTCGTCCAGACAGAAGGCGGAGGCCGAGGCGTGCGCCGTGGGGCAGACGCCGCAGACCCGCTGGGTCAGGCGCACCGCGTCCAGCGGGTGCCGCCCCGGGAGGATCCGCTCGAAGCCGCGGAACAGCGTGCCGCAGCAGCGGGCGTCCTTCACCTGGCCGCCGTCGACGACGACCTCCACTCTCATGTGGCCTTCGATCCGCGTGATCGGGTCGATCACGATTACGTCGCCGTTTTCGCCGTCGGCGTGGGGATGCGAATCATTCATAGTGGCTGTCTCCAGAACCGGGTGCACGAGATGGGCCCGCGCCCACCTCTGACTGCACCTTCCGGCCGGGGCCTCAAGCCTTCAGCTCGCCGGCCGCGATGATCTGCGGCACGATGTCGTCCCATCCCAGTGGCATGAGGTGGATGCCCTGGCAGGTGTCCTTGATCTGCCGGATCAACTTGCCCGACATCTCTGCCGAGACCGCCTTGCGGTCGGCCTTGGGAGTTTCTGACATTCGCTGGATCATTTCATCGGGGACGCGCACCCCGGCGACGTTCTCGTTCATGTACCGGGCCATCCCGGCCGACTTCAACGGCACGATGCCGGCCATGATCGGTACACCAAAGCCAGTGGCCTTGGTCATGAATTCGGCAAAGACGTCCGCCTCGTAGACGGCCTGGGTCTGGAAGAAGCACGCCCCCGCCTCGATTTTCTTCTCCATCTTGATGTACTGGGTTTCCAGCTCATCGCTACCGGGGTTCACGACGGCGCCCAGGCAGAGCTTGGGCGCGGCCTCCAGTTTGTGGCCGGCGAGGTCCACGCCGTTAGTCAGCCCCTTGGCGGTGACCAGAAGCTGGACCGAGTCGAGGTCGAAGACCTTTTTGGCCTCCGGATGGTCGCCCAGGACCATGTGGTCGCCGGTGATGATGAGGACGTTCTCGATGCCCAGGGCGGCGGCGGAGAGCAGGTCCGATTGGAGGGCCAGGCGATTCCGATCGCGGCAGGTGAGCTGGAAGACGGGGGTGATGTCGGCCTCCAGCAGCAGCCGCGACACCGCCAGCGAGCCCAGTCGCATCACCGCGCTCTGGTTGTCGGTGACGTTGACCGCGTCCACGTACGGGGCCATCAACCGGGCGCCGGCAAGGACCTCCGTCGCGTCCGCTCCCTTGGGCGGGCCGACCTCGCCGGTGACCGCGAAGCCCTTCTGCTCGAACACCGAGGTGAGCGTCATGATTGGTCTCCTTCGGCTGACACGGCGGGGGCGGGCTCGGTGCCCGACCAGGCTGTCTGGGAGCCGCTGGCGAAAGCGAACTCAGCTTGCTTCCCCCTCATGGTGAGGCTGCGCGGCCCGCCCGACTTCAGGTAATTCTTCGGGGGCTGGTATTGCCGCAGCCGGTCCAACTGGCCCAGGGCCTTCAGCCGCTCGTAGATGAGGTGCCATCCGCAGTCCCGGTCCTTGGAGATCTCGCACTTGCCCTCGCTGGCGCCGCCGCAGGGCCCGTTGAGCAGCCCCTTGGCGCACAGGGTCAGCGGGCACAGGCCGCCGGTCTGTTCGGCGATACAGTCCCCGCAGAGGGAGCAGTACTCGGTGATGAACTCGTCGGTGACGGTCTCACCGCCGAAGATGGTGTCGCAGCCGGGATGGGTCGCCGCCCCCTCCGTGGCGTCGATGACCGTATGAATGCCCTGCCCGCAGGCGAGCACCAGGAAGGAATCGGCCGCGGCCGTGGCGTCCTTGTGATCGACGTTCAGCAGTTGCTGAGCGAGGGACAGCTTGCAGAGGCTGCCGCCGTCGGGGGGCACGGCCCAGCCGGTGACCTTCACGCCCCTGGCCTCCAGCCGCTGCTGCATCGCCTGCGCTTCGGCCTCGCCGCCCGACCTGCACTTGGCGGCGCAGTTTCCGCAGCCGACGACGAACACCTTCTCCCCCTCGCCGAACTGGGCTAGGATCTTCTCCAAGGGCTTCTGGATCGTTGCATGCATAGGGTTCTCCTCATAACCATCGCCGGCCCCGGGGCCGGCTCGCGGGTGCGCAGCGGGTCCGCGGCCTAGGCCGCTCGTGCCGCGCAGAATTCCTATTCGGCGACCTTCTCCTCGAGGCGGAAGCGGCCCAGCGCCTGTTCGTCGATCTTCCGGTACAGGGGGCTGAGTCGGTCGGGGAAGCCCGGCTCGACGCAGCCGTGGCAGGGGCTGCCGGCCCCGACGCACCAGTTGGTGCCGGTGTTCCACATTCGCGTGGGGCAGTCGGCGTAGGTGACGGGCCCTTTGCAGCCCAGCTCGTACAGGCAGCCGGGCTCGCCGAAGCTCTTGGCGAACTTGCCGGCGTCGAAGTCCGCCCGGCGGGGGCAGGTTTCGTGGACGAGCTTTCCGTAGAACAGTTTGGGCCGGCCGATCTCATCAACCTCGACGGCGCCCAGGCCGTAGCGCATCACCGCCGCCAGCGTGCCCACCAGCCAGTCCGGGTGCGGGGGGCAGCCCGGGATGTTGACGACCGGCGTGTCGATCTGCTCCCGGGCCAGCAGCTCGGAGATGCTGACCGCCCCGGTGGGGTTCGGGTCGCCGGCGGGGATGCCCCCGAAGGATGCGCACGTCCCCAGGCCCACGACGACCATGGCCGATCGGGCCAGCTCGGCGGCCTTTTCGGAGATGACGATCTCGCGCCCGTCCTTCTCGCCCATCGTGCCGAAGATCGGACTGGCCAGTGGGATGGAGCCTTCCATCACCATGATGTATTTGCCGCCCTTGGCGGCGGCCGTGTCTGCCAGGACGTCGATCACCTGGCTGCCCTGCCCGGCCATGACCGTCGTGAGGAACCGCAGGTTCACGTGCGCGCCCGGACTCAGCTCGTCCAGCAGCACCGAGGCAATGCTCGGCGAGAACGAGTTCAGCAACGAGACCGAACAGCCGCTGCAGGCGGCGCCCTGTAGCCAAACCACCGGTATCTCAACGATTTCAGGCATTTCCTGCTCCTTGCCGCCGGGGGGAACTACCGGGCTTCCCGTCGACGCACGTCCTGGTTCGACCTGTGCCCCCTTTGGGACAGCAACCCACGTTCCAAAATGACAAGGCCGTTGGCGGGTCCCGCACGGCCGCGGGGGCAGATCGGATCCCTCCAGACCGCAACGCCCGGCTTGTCCGCTCGCCGGACACGCGGGCGGCGGCCTCGGTCTCCCGCGCCAAATTGCGGCGCGCGCCCGCCGGAAGCTCTGCCGATTTCCAGGCGGGCCGGAATATCGGCACATCCGATCCCTTTACCACAGCCAGGCCCAGCGCAACAAGTCTTTCTTATCACAGAGCTAATGAAATCTGCCCGCAGGCGAGCGGGAAAACACGCCGATTCTGCTGCCCAAATATGGGCAAATAGGGGACAATTCAGTGGATTTGTGACCGGGGGCGGCACATATAATGGGGCCAGGAACGAGGCTCTGACGGGTCGGATCAAACCCTATTGTGCCGGTGATGCCTGGCCGGACTCTCCTCGAGAGGATTGTCGGAGCTTCCGGCCGAAGCGAGGGGACGCATCGGTTGCCAGTCACCGTGAAGGAGCGGCTGTGACGGACGCATGCGAGATCGGCTGCGCGCTATGCAGGATGCTGTCCTTGACGAGGGCGGGCTTTGTTGTCCTGGACGGTCGGCAGCAGTGCAGCTTCATCAATCCGGCCGGCGAGCGGCTGTTGGGGACGGCGGCGGCGGTGGTGGGCCGGCCGGGGGCCGAGCTGAGCGGGCCGTTCGGCGAGGCGATCCGGGCGGGGCTGTCGGCGATGTCCCAGACCGACCAGGCCTGGTGGGAGCAGTTGGTGCGCCGCGATGGACAGCCGGTGGTGGTTCACTTGACGCGGGTCGAGCCCGGCCCGGCCGGCGGCGACGCCGGCACCATCGTCTGGATCCAGCCCCAGAGCGAGCAGCAGCAGTTTCTACGGCACGCCCGTCAGGCGGAAAAAATGGTCGCCCTCGGCGAGCTGGCGGCGGCCGTGGCCCACGAAATCAACTCCCCTCTTTCCGGCATCCTCGAGTGCATGCGCATCGTGGAGGGCAGCGAGGATCGTGCCTCGACCTTTGCCCAGTTCGGCGGGCTGATGCAGCGCGGGCTGGAGCAGATTCACCGCACGGTGGAGCGGATTTTGAGCTTCTCGGCCACGCCGGCGGTCGGGCGCAAGCGCGTGGCCCTGGAGGAGGTTGTCTCCAACGTGGCCGAGCTGATGCAGCTTCGGGCCCGGGCCGAGGGGGTGGACTTGCGGATCGGCGGGCTGAGGCGATGCGAGCTTGTCCTGGACGCCGACGGCATCGGCCAGGTGCTGATGAACCTGATCAACAACGCGATCGACGCGGTGCAGAATCAGCCGACCCGGCAGGTGACGGTGGGCATGTCCGAGGGGACGGACGAGGAGGTGGGCGTGTACGTGGAAGACTCCGGCCCGGGGATCGAGCCGCACTTGATCGAGCGCATCTTCGATCCGTTCTTCACGTCCAAGCCGACCGGCCAGGGAACGGGCCTGGGCCTGTCCGTCAGCGCCAACATCGTCCACGCTCACGGCGGTCGGATCGTGGTTTCGGATCGCCCCGGCGGCGGCGCGATCTTCGAGGTCAAGCTGCCGCGCCGCCTCGCCGCCGGCAAGAAACCGGGATCGCCGCGGCGTCAGCCGCCGCAGGCCGGCCCATAACGGAGGCATTGCTTCGGCATGCGCATTCTGATCGTGGAAGACGACGAGGTTTGCAGGCTGCCCATGGAAGTGCAGTTAACCCGCGCCGGTCACGAGGTCGTCGGCGTCGACCGCGTGGGGAAGGCCCTGGATTGTCTGGAGGCCGGGGACGTCGACGTCGTCCTTACCGACGTGCGGCTGCCGGGCAAGAGCGGCCTGGAGCTGATCCGGGAGCTTCAGGGCCGCGACGCCTCGCCCCACGTCATCGTCATCACCGGCTACGGGACCATCGCCCAGGCCGTCGAGGCCATGAAGCTGGGGGCGCACGACTACCTGACCAAGCCCGTCTCGGCCGAGGAGGTCCTGCTCAAGCTTGAGCGGCTGGCCGAATTCCACCAGATGCGCCGGGACCGCCAGCGGCTTCAGCAGGAGCTGGAGCGGCGGTTCTCCGTGGGCGGGATAGTCGGCGTCAGCGCGTCCATGCGGCGCGTGCTGGGCATGGCCGAGGTGGCCAAGGATATCGACACCACGGTGCTGATCGTCGGCGAAACGGGAACCGGAAAGGAGGCCCTGGCCCGGACGATTCACTACACCGGCAGCCGCAAGAATCACCCCTTCGTGGCCGTAAGCTGCCAGGCTCTCAGCCGGGACATCCTGGAAAGCGAGCTGTTCGGGCACGAGCAGGGGGCCTTCACCGGCGCCGTTCGGCGGAAGCGCGGCCGGTTCGAGCTGGTCGGCGCGGGCACGCTGCTGCTGGACGACGTCGACGACATCCCCCTGGGTTTGCAGGTCAAGCTGCTGCGCGTTCTGGACGAGCGGAAATTCGAGCGCGTCGGCGGCGAGGACCGCCTGGAGCTCAAGTGCCGCATCCTCTGCGCCACCAAGCGCGATCTGGTGGAGATGGTGGAGGCGGGCGGTTTTCGCAAGGACCTGTACTACCGCATCAAGGTCATCGAGATTGACATCCCTCCGCTGCGCCAGCGCCGGGAGGACGTGCCCGTCCTGGCCGAGCATTTCCTTATCGAGTACGCCGGGAGGATCGGGCGCGACATCACCGGCATCGAGCCGGCGGCGATGAAGCTGCTGCTGAGCCACAACTGGCCCGGCAACGTCCGCGAGGTGGAGCACGTCATCGAACGGGCGGTCGCCTTCGCCGAGACGGATCGTCTCCGGGCGGGCGACCTGGCCGACCTGGGCGGCGGGCCGGCCGGGCCCGACAGAACCTATACCCTCAACCTGCCGGCCACCGGCGGACTGGACTTCAACCGGATGCTCAGGCAGATCGAGCGCGACGCGCTGGATTGGGCGATGTTCGTCTGCGACAACAACCAGGCCCGAGCGGCCAAGTTCCTTGGCATACCGCGGACGACGCTCCAGCACCACCTGGCCAAGCACGCCCACGGCCGGCGGCGCAAGCCCTCGCCGAGCCGTTGACTCACCGCCCGCCCGGCCATCTCCAGCAAGCCGAGCCGGTTGCGGGTCTTGCGGGGGTCAGAACATCCCCACCACCTCACCGCTTTCGTCCAGGTCGACCTTCATAAATGCCGGCACGCTCGGCAGGCCGGGCATGGTCCGCATCTTGCCCAGCAGCGGGTACAGGAAGCCCGCCCCGGCCGATGCCCGCACCTCGACGATCGGCACGGTAAAGCCCTTCGGCACGCCCTTCAGCGTCGGGTCGTGGGTGAGCGACAGGTGCGTCTTGGCCATGCAGATCGGCAGGTGCGACAGGCCCGCCTTCTCGTATGAGGCGATCTGCTTCTGGGCCAGCGGCTCGTAGGAAACGCCATCGGCCAGGTAGACCTTCTTGGCAATGAGTTCGATCTTCTGCTTGATGGGCATGTCGTCGCCGTAGAGAAGCTTGAAATCGGAGGGTTTCTCGCAGGCGGCGACGACCGCCTCGGCCAGGGCCACGGCGCCTTTGCCGCCTTCGGCCCAGTGGTTGGCCATGACGGCCGCGGCGGCCCCGGCCTGCTCGGCGGCCTTGCGGGCCAGCTCCACCTCGGCCGGCGTGTCGTCCGGGAACTGGTTAATCGCCACCACCACCGGTACGCCGAACATCCGGGCGATCTCGATGTTCCGCTGGAGGTTGCAGACGCCCTTTTCCAGCAGTTGGAGGTTCTCCCGGGTGTACTCCTCGGCCAGCGGCTTTCCCGGCACGACCTTGGGCCCGCCGCCGTGCATCTTCAACGCCCGGATGGTCCCCACCAGCACCACGCAGTTGGGCACCAGCCCGCTGGTGCGGCACTTGACGTCGAAGAACTTCTCCATGCCGATGTCGGCCCCGAAGCCGGATTCGGTGACCACGTAGTCGGCCAGCTTCAGCGCGATCTTGTCGGCGAGGATGGAGCTGTTGCCGTGGGCGATGTTGGCGAACGGCCCGGCGTGGACGAAGGCGGGCTGGCCTTCCAGGGTCTGCATGAGGTTGGGCTTGATGGCGTCCTTCATCAGCACCATCATCGCCCCGGCCACGCCCAGGTCCTCGGCCGTGACGGGGTCGCCGGCTTTGTTCATGCCGATGATCACCCGCCCCAGGCGCTGGCGCATGTCCTTCATGCCGTCGGCCAGGGCCAGGATGGCCATGATCTCGCTGGAGACGGAGATGTCGAAGCCGGTCTTCCGCCGCGGCCCGTCCAGCCAGCTCTCGCTCAGCCCGGTCTCGATGAACCGCAGGGCGGCGTCGTTGACGTCCACGACGCGGCGCCAGGTGATCGTCTCGGGGTCGATGTCCAGCCGCGGCAGCCCGGTCTTGGCCCAGCGGTCGTTGCCGGCGTGCTGCTCGTGCTTGATGCGGGCGTCGACGGCCGCCGCCAACAGGTTGTGGGCGATGCTGACGGCGTGGATGTCGCCGGTCAGGTGCAGGTTGAACTCCTCCATGGGAATCACTTGGCTGTAGCCGCCGCCGGCCGCCCCGCCCTTGATGCCGAAGGTCGGGCCCATCGACGGCTGGCGGATGCACAGAAAGACGTTCTTGCCGATCACGCCCAGCGCCTGGGTCAGCCCGACGGCGGTGGTGGTCTTGCCCTCGCCCAGCGGGGTGGGCGTAATGGCGGTCACGTCGATGTACTTGCCGTTGGGATTCTCGGCCAGCCGGTCCAGAATGCTCAGGCGGACCTTGGCCTTGACGTCGCCGTAGGGCTCCAGCTCCTTCGGGGAGATGCCGGCCTCTTTGGCGACCTGGGTGATGGGCTTGGGCTTGGCCGCGCGCGAAATCTCGATGTCCGACGGTACTGACTTTGCCATAGTCGTTCTCTCCAGCTCCAGTCTTGGGTTTCGATTGGCGAGGCTTATGTCGTATCGTCCTTTTCCGCCGGGCGGTGGTGACGGCCCGGCTGCGCCGGCCCTGCACGACCGCCGGCGACGGCGGAAACGATCTTCTCCAACATCGGCAGGTGGCGGCGGAGCACGTCCGTGCCTTCGATCTGGCCGGTGCCGACCGGGCGAACGAACTGACCGGAGGCGATGCCCTCGTCACCGGGCAGGCACCCGATCAAGGGAATATCGCCGAGCCGCCGGCCGATCGCCTCGACGTCCGCCGACGGGGCCACCCGGTTGGCGACCGCGGCGACGCTGCCCAGGCCGATGTCGCGGGCCAGGGCGCCGATCCGACAGGCCGTCTGGACGCTCCAGTCCGTTCCGTCCACCACCACCAACAGGGCATCCACCCCCTGGGCCGTCGCCCGTCCCAGGTGCTCGATGCCCGCCTCCATGTCCAGGATGACCACGTCCCCGCCCCGGAGGAGCAGATGGGCCAGCAACGCCTTCAGCAGCGCCGCGGCCGGGCAGATGCACCCCGCTCCGCCCTTGGCGACCCCGCCCAACGCCAGCAGGCGTATGGGCCCGATGTGTGAGGAATACTTCTCGGGGATGTCGCTCACCTCCGGATTGAGCTTGAAATACCCTCCGTAGCCCCCCTCGGCGCCGGTCCTCTCCGCGACGAGTTCGCGCATCTCGCTCAGGGGGCGGGGCTGGCTGTCGGGAGGAGTCGAAAGTGCCGCCGCCAAGTTGCTGTCGGGATCGGCGTCGATGGCGATGACCCGCCGGCCGGTCAGGGCCAGGTAGCCGGCCAGCATGGCCGACAGGGTCGTCTTGCCGACCCCGCCCTTACCCGAAACCGCTATCTTCAGGCTCTTCACGCCGCTTCTCCGGAAAGTTCTTCGGTCGGTGGAGTTTTGCAAATGCCTTGCCACGGTTTGGGTGGCCGTCAGACCGCTTCCGCCGCCCGGAATCGCCCCCCTCGCGGGACAAGGGCCTGATTCGGGTCGGTCCGCCGGTAGCGGCTGCCCGGATTTCGGCAGCCCGGAGGCCCTCAGGGCCCCCTGGCCGCCTTTTCTGCCCGGAAATGCTCCGTGGGCGCCGATCCGGCCGCGGAAAACGACCCCGGATAGGCGCCGGGTCGAGTGGAGGGGGCTTTGAAGAACAGGCACGGATGTTGCAACGGCTTTGGCCGCGTCTGAACGACGCATGAGGGTAGTACGCGCGAGTTCGTTCGCACAGCCAGTTCCGGCTACTGATGAGGAAAGGCGCAGCCGTGAAATCGCCAGAACAGCGAAGCGTAGACCCGGCCTCCCAGGAGATGCTGGCGCGCGTCAGCCAGCAGAACCTGGAGGTCGCTTGGGACCGTCAGGAGTTGATGGAGCCGCAATGTGGCTTCGGCCAGCTCGGGATCTGCTGCCGCAACTGCACCATGGGGCCTTGCCGGATCGACCCGTTTGGGGAGGGTCCCCAAGCCGGTGTCTGTGGCGCGACGGCCGATATCATAGCGGCGCGGAACCTGATCAGGATGATCGCCGGCGGCGCCGCCGCTCACTCCGACCACGGGCGGGACATCGCCCACACGCTGCTGATGGCGGCCGAGAACGCGGGCGGCGACTACGAGCCGAAGGACGAAACCAAGCTCCGCGCCTTGGCCGAGGAACTTGGTGTGGCAACCGAAGGGAAGGGGCTCCACGAAATCGCCAAGAGCGTGGCAGAAATCTGCTTCGCCCAGTTCGGCCAACAGCACGGGGAGGTGGTCTTCGCGGCCCGCGCGCCGGCCGACCAGCAGGACCGATGGCGAAGAGCCGGCGTGATGCCGCGCGGCGTGGACCGCGAAATCGTCGAGATCATGCACCGCACCCACATCGGCGTGGACAACGACCCGGTGAACCTCATCCTCCAGGGGGTCCGCGCCTGCCTGGCCGACGGCTGGGGCGGGTCCATGATCGCCACCGACCTTTCCGACGTGTTGTTCCACACGCCCACGTGGGTCCGCGGCCGGGCCAACCTGGGTGTCCTCGAGGCCGACGCCGTCAACATCATCGTCCACGGGCACGAGCCCACCCTTTCGGAGATGATCGTCGCCGCCACCCAGGACCCGGAGATGGTGGAGCTGGCCAAGAGCAAGGGCGCCAGCGGCATCAACCTGGGCGGCATCTGCTGCACCGCCAACGAGATCCTCATGCGCCACGGCATCCCGCTGGCGGGCAACTTCCTTCAGCAGGAGCTGGCCATCGCCACCGGCGTGGTGGAGGCGATGATCGTGGACGTGCAGTGCATCATGCCCTCCCTGGGAGGGCTGGCCAAGAACTATCACACCAAACTGATCTCGACGAGCTCGAAGGCCAAGTTCCCCTTCGCCGAGCACATTGAGTTCGAGGAGTCCAAGGCGCTTCAAATCGCCAAGCGGATCGTGCGCGCGGCCATTGAGAACTTCCCCAACCGCAAGGCCGACCCGTGCATCCCGGAGCAGGCCAGTCCGCTGGTGGCGGGCTTTACCGCCGAGAACGTTTTCACCATGCTGGGCGGGCGCTATCGTCCCAGCTACCGCCCGCTGAACGACGGGATCATGGCCGGGCGGATCCGCGGCGTGGCGGGCGTGGTCGGCTGCAACAACCCCAAGATTCGTCACGACTTCGGCCATACGGAAATGACCAAGGAGCTGATCCGCAACGACGTGCTGGTGGCGGTCACCGGGTGCACGGCCGTCGCCGACGCCAAGGCCGGGCTGCTGCGCCCGGAGGCGGCGATGGAGTATGCCGGCAAGGGGCTCCAGGAGATCTGCCGGGCCGTCGGCATCCCCCCGGTGCTGCACGTGGGAAGCTGCGTGGACAACAGCCGCATCCTCGTCGTGCTGGCGAACATGGTCAAGGAGGGCGGGCTGGGCGAGAGCATCGCCGACCTGCCCGCCGCCGGGGCGGCGCCGGAATGGATGAGCGAAAAGGCCGTTTCCATCGGCTTCTACGTGGTCGCCTCGGGCGTGTACACCGTGCTGGGCGAGGCGCTCCCGGTCCAGGGCGCCCCGCTCGTGACGAAATTCGTCACCGAGGGAATCGAGGAATACTTCGGCGGGAAGTTCGCCTTCGAGGCCGACCCCATCAAGGCGGCGCGGATGATGATCGACCACATCGACGCCAAGCGCGCCGCCCTGCAGCTGCCCGGACCCATGTACGAGGTGCCGTATGCCCCGAAGACCGGCGCAGAGGTAACGGCGGCCGTCTGACGGCACGGCGCAGAGGATCATGTTGGGACGCGATTCCAATGAAAAAGGTGTACTTTGACAGCCGGAAGTGTCTGGGGTGCCACTCTTGCGAGTTCGTCTGCGCGGTGGAGCACTCCGTCAGCAAGTCCCCCGCCGAGGCCATCCTCGAAGAGAAGAGGCCGGTCCCGCGCAGGCGCGTGAGCCTGGCGGAGGGGATGTGCCTGACCCTGGCCTGCCGGCACTGCACTCCGGCGGCCTGCGTGGAGGCCTGTATCGCCGGCGCCATGACCAAGGACCTCGAAACCGGCGAGGTGACCTGCAATACCGACAAGTGCGTGGGCTGCTGGATGTGCGTGATGGTCTGCCGGTTCGGGGCCGTAAAGCCCGGTCAGATCTACGCCATCAAGTGCGACATGTGCCCGGACAGGGAAGACTCCTACGCCTGCGTTGAAGCGTGCCCGACCGGGGCCCTGTTCGTGGCGACGCCGGAAGAATTCGAGGAAATCCGCAAACACAGGAGCCGGACGGAGCAGGCGGTGACGAAATGATGGAAGCCCTCATCATCGGAAATCACGCGGCGGGTCTGACGGCGGCGGAGACATTGCGCAGAGGCGACAGCTCCTGCAAGATCACCGTGATCTCCAAAGAGGTCGTTCCGCCGTACTCTCGGTGCCTGATCCCTTACCTTCTCTCCGGGGAAAAGCAGGTCGAAGAGCTTCTGTTCAAACCCGCGAGCTTCTACCAGGACCATTCCCTCGACACCCGGTTCGGCGTGGAGGCCGTCAAGGTGCTCGCCGACGAGAAGGCCGTCCTCCTGGCCGACGGCGACAAGCTCGCCTACGACGCCCTGGTCATCGCCACCGGAGGCACACCCTCGCTGCCGCGGATCCCCGGTATCCAGAACCAGGGAGTGTTCTCCTTCCGGACCCTTGAGGACGCCCGGAAGATCCTCGCCTACTGCGACGGGGTTGAGAAAGCCGTGGTCCTCGGGGGCGGGCTGATCGGCCTGAAGGCGGCGGTGGCGCTGAACCACCGCGGCATACAGGTCTCGGTGGTGGTCGGCTCGCCGAACGTCCTCAGCCAGATTGTCGCGGCGCCCGAGGCGGAAGTGTTCGAAGAGCACCTGGCCGAGGGGGGAATGGAAATCATCACGAGGACCAACCCCGCCAGGGTGCTCGGGGCGGACAGGGTCGAGGGCATCGAAACCACCGAGGGCAGGAAGATCGCCTGCCAGATGGTGGTCGTCGGCAAGGGCGTCCGCGCCAACACGCAATTGGTCGCCGACACCGACATCCGGACAGAGTACGGCATCGTCATCGACGATCGCTGCCGGACGAGCGTGCCTGACGTCTACGCCGCCGGCGACGTCGCCCAGAGCCGCGACGACGTCCGCAAAGAAAGATGGATGAACGCTCTCTGGCCGCACGCCGTCGAGGAAGGCAGAGTCGCCGCGGAGAACGTCCTGGGACGGGAATCCACGCTTGGGTGCCGCACCTCGATGAACGCCTTCGTCGTTGGCGACCTGCCGTTGATCTCCTGCGGCCTGACGGGAGCCAGGGAAAAGGTGGAGGGCGGCGAGGAGATCACTCTCAAGGGGCCCGCCAAGAGGGACTGCAAGCGCTTCATCTTCCAGGGCGGGCGTCTGGTTGGATTCGCCCTGGTGGGCAACGTGGCCAACGCGGGCGTGCTGACGTCGCTGGTCACGAAAGGAATCGACGTGGGCAAGGTCCGGCATGAAATTGTCGCCGGTCACTTCGATTTTCCCCTGATGTTGCCGCTTATCAGAGACAACCGGGACAAGTTCAGCGAGCCGGAATACCAGGAAGTGCTGAGTCTTTTATAAAGCGGAAAGCCTGAAATGAAGAGTCGCCAAGCCGGGGGCGGCAAGGGCTTCCGGGCCGAGACAGGAGATCCGTAATGTCGCGAGAAGTGATGGCGGCGGCCATCCGTGGCGCAACTGGGTTTGTGGAAGAGGCCGAAGCGGCCCTCAACCAGGCCCTCCAGGCCAAGGGCGAGGATTGCAAGGTCGCATTCCCCGAGACGGGCTTTTATCTGCCGATGACCTACGCCCTGATGGGGCTGGAGGTCAAGAAGCTGGGCGAACTCCAGGCCGTCGTGGCTCACTGTCGAGAGCTGCTGCCGGAAGTGCCGGCCGGGGAGCTTTGGCTGCCCTACCTGGGCGACGGGCTGGACGCCGGCATTGCCACGCTGCTGGCGCTGGAGACCACCTGCGCCGTGCGCTACATGAACGGCGATCCCATCGAGGAAGGCTGCACCGGGTTCATCTCCGACACGATCCTCCGCGAGCTGGGCATTCAGTTGGTCGATGGCCGCATGCCGGGCTTTGCGGCGATCCTCGGCCCGGCCCCGACCAACGAAATCGCCGTCCACACCGTCCGCGAACTCCAGAAGCGCAGCATCCTGAGCTTCCTGGTGTGCAACCGCGACGGCAAGAGCATGAAGGATCAGCTCATCGCCGAGGGTGTCGAGCTGGGCTGGGACACCTACGTCGTGCCGGTCGGGCGCGACACCCAGTCGGCGATCTACGTGCTCAACTGGGCCATGCGGGGGGCGCTGACCTTCGGCGGACACAAGAAGGGGGAATGGCAGAAATGCCTGAAATACACCAAGGACCGGATCTTCGCCTTCGGCATCACCTTCGGGCCGATTCCCGACGACTGGTACGCCGTCGGCGCCGCCGCCATTGGCATGGGTTTCCCGGTGGTCTCCGACGACGAGTCCACCCCGGAGGTCCGCCCCACGGGCGTGACGACGTATGAGGCCCTGGTTCGCCAATTGGACCACGCCCAAATCGTGCCCACGTGCATCGAGGTCCGCGGTGTCAAGGTCAAGATCGAGGAGGTGGACATTCCCGTCTCCTTCGCCCCGGCCTTCGAGGGCGAGCGCGTCCGTCGAGAGGATATGCACGTGCAGTTCGGCGGCAAGTATTCCAAAGCGATGGAGGTGCTGGAAACCGTCGAGCTGGACGCCGTCAACGACGGCGAGATCATCACCAAGGGCAAGGACTGGGACGCCGTTGAGGAAGGCGGGGCCATCGACCTGGGCATCCTGGTCCAAGTGGCCGGGCGGAAGATGAAAAAGGACTTCGAGGGCATTCTGGAACGCCAGGTCCACCGCTACTGCAACGAGGCGACGGGCTTCATGCACACCGGTCAGCGGGACCAGATATGGTGCCGCATCAGCAAGGCCACCTTCGCCGCCGGTTTTCGCCTCAAGCACATCGGCACCATCCTCCACGCCAAGCTGCACGACGAGTACGGGGGCATCGTGGACAAGGTGGGCGTGACCATCACCACCGAGGGCGAGGAGGTGCAGGCCCTGATCGACCGCGCCCGACCCATCTACGACGAGCGCGACGAACGCGTCGCGGGCATGACCGACGAGTCGGTGGACACGTTCTATTCCTGCACGCTGTGTCAGTCGTTCGCCCCCAATCACGTCTGCATCATCACCCCCGAGCGGCTGGGGCTGTGCGGGGCCTACAACTGGCTGGACGGGCAGGCCTCCTGTGAGATCAACCCCACCGGACCGAACCAGCCGGTGCCGAAGGGCAGGTGCCTGGATGAGCGACTGGGCGAGTGGGAAAACGTCAACAAGTTCGTGTTCGAGCACTCCAACCACACCATCGATCGCTTCAGCGCCTACAGCCTGATGGAAAACCCGATGACCTCCTGCGGCTGCTTCGAGGCCATCCTGGCGATCGTACCCGAGGCCAACGGATTCATGATGGTCAACCGCGAGTACCCCGGCGACACGCCCATCGGCATGCCCTTTTCCACGCTGGCCGGCAGCGTCGGCGGCGGGGCGCAGACGCCGGGGTTCCTGGGTGTGGGAAGGCTGTACCTGGCCAGCAGGAAGTTCGTCAGCGCCGAAGGCGGCCTGCCGAGGCTGGTCTGGATGCCCAGGGAACTGAAAGAGTACATGCGGGACCGGCTGGAGCAGCGTGCGGCCGAAATGAACCTCGAAGGCTTCGTGGACAAGATTGCCGACGAAACCATCGCCACCACGTCCGAAGAGCTTATGGAGCACATGGCGAAGGTTGACCATCCCGCGCTGAAGATGGACCCGCTGATCTGACGGGCAGGGCCCCTTCGCGCCGGACGGCAAGACGGGAGCAGGATGATGGCACTTACCGGATTGGACATCTACAAGCAGCTTCCCAAGGCGAACTGCAAGGAATGCGGGTTGCCGACGTGCCTGGCTTTTGCCATGAAGGTGGCGGCCGGGCAGGCCGGACTGGACGAATGCCCGCGCCTCAGCGAGGAGGCGATGGCGGCGCTTTCCAACGCGTCCGCCCCGCCCCAGCGACTGGTGCGTCTGGGGGCCGGTCCCCGGGTCATTGAGATCGGCCAGGAAACGGTCCTCTTTCGCCACGAGGAGAAGTTCCACCACCCCACGGCCATTGCCCTGCGACTGGACGACACCCTCGCCGAGCAGGAGCTGCGGGACCGCTGCGCGGCCTTCGGAAAGCTGGAGTTCACCCGCGTCGGCTCCACCATCGGCCCGGACATGATCGCCCTGTACAACGCCTCCGGCGACGTGGGGAAGTTCATGTCGGCGGCGGAGACGATCTACAACGAGCTGGGCGTGCCCATGGTGCTGATCAGCGATGAGCTGAACGCGCTTGCCGACGCCGCCAAGGGTCCGCTGTCAGGCTCGCGACCGCTGCTGTACCACACCGGGGCGGCCGACGATGAGAAGCTCTCCCAGGTGGCAAAGGACGTGGACGCGCCCGTCTGCGTCGGCGGCGACCTGGAAACGGTGGCCGCTCGCGCGGAGGCGCTGGCCAAGAACGACCTCAAGGAAATCGTCATCACCCCGGGCCAGGTCGGCCCCAAGGAGCAGTTGGAGTTCCTCACCCGGACGCGGCGGGCGGCCCTGCGGAAGAACTTCCGCCCGCTGGGCTGTCCGGTGCTGACCGTCGTCGCCGGAGAAAGCGGTTTTCAGGCCTCCCTGACCGCCTGCGTCTGCGTGTGCAAGTACGCCGGCATTCTCGTCTGCGACCTGTGGGCCCCGGAGATGCTGCTGCCGGTGCTGACCACCCGGCAGAACATCTACACCGACCCGCAGAAGCCCGTTCAGGTCGAGCCGAAGATCTACGAAATCGGCGAGGTCGACCAGAAGAGCCCGCTGCTGGTGACGACCAATTTCTCGCTGAGCTACTACTCGGTCGAGGGCGAGGTCGAGGCCTCCCGCGTGCCGGCGCGGATCCTGGCCGTCGATACCGAAGGCACGTCGGTCCTGACGGCCTGGGCGGCGGACAAATTCAACGCCGAGACCATCGCCAAGGCCATTCAGGACAGCGGGGTCAAGGAGAAGATCTCTCACAGCAAGGTGATTATTCCCGGGCACACGGCCGTGCTGTCGGCGTCGCTGGCGGATGAGTGCGGCTGGGAGGTGCTGGTGGGCCCGAAGGAGGCCTCCGGCATCGTGCCCTACCTGCGAAACGAGTGGCGCCCCGAGTGAGAACGGGCCGCACGGGCGGCGGCCGGACCCGCGGGTGCGTGCCGCCGCTGCGGGAGTGAGCCATGGCTAAGAACTACACGGTGCTGTTTACTCCGGATCAAGTGTCGGTGGAGGTGCCGGCCGGGACGACCATCCTGTCGGCGGCCGTCAAGTCCGGCATCTACCTCAACAGCCTTTGCGGCGGGGACGGCGTCTGCGGCCGGTGCCGCGTGATCGTCAAGCTCGGCGAGATTCACGGCGGCAGCACCGAAAAGCTCACGTTCGACGAAATCCGCAAGGGCTACGTGCTGGCCTGCCAGGCCCGGGTCGGCTCGGACCTGGTCGTGGAGGTCCCCCCGGAAACCCGGGTGCAGGGCGAGCCGATCTACGTCGAGACGGACATCCCCCAGCTCACCGACGCCCGCGGGCTGCGGGGCCGGCGGCGGAAATTCTCGCCGCTGGTGCAGAAGTATTTCCTGCGGCTGCCGCCGCCGTCGCTGGAGGACAACGTCTCCGACCTCCAGCGTCTGGAGCACACGCTGAAGGGCGCCACCGGGCTGGAGGAATTCCAGATGGGCCTGAAAGTCACCCGGCGGCTGCCGAACCTGCTTCGCCAGAACAACTGGGAGGTGACCGCCGTGACCGGCCGGCGCGGGCGACTGACCGAGATCATCGACGTCGAGGGCGGCGACTCGACCCCGCTGAACATGTGCGTCGCCGCCGACATCGGCACCACCACGCTGGTCTGTCATCTGGTGGATCTGCGCGACTACCAGACCCTGGGCGTGGCCGCCAAGTATAACTCGCAGGCCTCTTTCGGCGGCGACGTGATCCACAGGATCATCTACGCCTCGGACGAGACCGACGGCGCCGAGCGGCTCCAGGAGACCGTCATCAACGACCTCAACGAGCTGATCCACGAGCTGGTCACCACCTGCCGCCTCGGCCACCAGGACATCTCGCTGATCTCGGCCGCCGGCAACACCACGATGATGCACCTGCTGCTGGGGCTGCCGTGCGAGTCGATTCGCAAGAATCCCTACGTCGGGAACGCCTACCGGCTTCCGCCCTTCCGGGCGGCGGAGGTCGGCCTGAACATCAACCCGCGCGGGCTGCTGTACTGCCTGCCGTGCGTCGCCGGCTTTGTGGGGGCCGACATCATTGCCGGCGTGCTGGCCACCGGCATGGCCGACGACGACCGCACCCGCATGCTCATCGACATCGGCACCAACGGGGAGATTGTGATCGGCAACAGCGATTTTCTCGTCTGCGCCAGCGCCTCGGCGGGCACCGCCTTCGAGGGCGCCGACTGCCGCGACGGCATGCGGGCCATGCGCGGGGCAATCGATCACATCCACCTGCTCAATGCCCGGCGCGTCATGAGCTACTCCACCGTCGCCTCGGTCGCGCCGCGGGGAATCTGCGGCACCGGCTACGTGGACCTGCTGGCGGAGATGCTGCGGGTGGGAGTGTTCGACAAGACCGGGCGGATCAACCCCGAGGCCGCCCGCGAGCGGATCCGCGCCGGCGAAGACGGCCAGATGGAATACGTGGTGATCTTCGCCAACGAGGCCGGCGGGGGCAAGGACATCGTGATCACCCAGGGCGACATCAGCAACCTGCTGCGGGCCAAGGCCGCCATCTACGCGGCCAGTTGCGTCCTGCTGAACGCCCTGTCGCTGGACTTCGACCAGGTTGAGGAGTTCCTGGTGGCCGGGGCGTTCGGCAACTTCCTCAATATCAAGAACGCCATCACCATCGGGCTGCTGCCGGACGTGCCCCCCGAGCGCGTGCGCTTCGTCGGCAACAGCTCGGTGGCCGGGGCCAAGCTCGCGGCCATCTGCCACGACTGCTACGAGCAGGCCCACGAGATGGCCAAGCGCATGACGTACTTGGAGCTGAGCACCGATCCGACCTTCATGGATCAGTTCGTCTCGGCGTGCTTCTTCCCGCACACGGACGTGGAGCGTTTTCCCAGCGTGATGGCGGAACTCGGCGCGGGCCGGGGGACGTGAGGACGGACCGATGGCAGCAAGCATCATCGCATTCAGCGGCAAAGGCGGCAGCGGCAAGACGACGCTGGCGGCGCTGGTGCTGCGGTGCCTGCTTCGCCAGCAGTGCCGCCCCGTGCTTGCCGTGGATGCCGATCCGAACGCCACCCTGGCCGAAACGCTGGGCGTGGAAATCGAAGGCACCATCGCCGACCTGCGCGATCGGATGGGCCGGGCCGCCCAGCGGATCAGCGAAATCCCCAAGCCGCGGCTGCTGGAGCAAATGCTCGCCCAGTGCCTCACCGAGGCGGAAGGCTTCGACCTGCTGACCATGGGGCGCCCGGAAGGCCCCCAGTGCTATTGCTACGTGAATTCCCTGCTGCGGCGGTACCTGAAGGAGCTGCGCGACGGCTATCCGGTCATTGTCGTCGACTGCGAGGCGGGCATGGAGTACCTCTCGCGCCTGACCGTCGACGACGTCGACACGCTCGTTCTGGTGGCCGAGCCGACCCCCGTCGGACTCCGCTCGGCCGGGCGGATCTGCGCCCTGGCCGACTCGCTGCCAATCAAGGTCGCTCGACGCATTCTGGCGATCAATAAGGTCCGCGGCGCCGCGCCGCCGACGGAAGGTTTCTTGCCCGAGGCGGCGGTCGATGCGGTGGTCCAGGTGCCGCTCGACGACGATTTGGCCCGACGCGCCGCCGCCGGAAGCCCGATCGACGATTCGGCCGGGCTGGCGGCGGCCGACGCCGTCGCCGAACTGGTGCGACTCTACCGCCAGAGGTCCCCGAACACCGCCTCCGCTTAGATCAAAAGGAGACGCAGAGATGGCTGTGCCCGATGTCGTGGAAAAATGGACAGGAAAGATCAACACCGTCACCGTCGGTGCCACCTCCGATCAGGGCGGAACCAGAACCAGCACCATTAGTTTGGGCGGGGAGTCGACCCTGCCGTTCCTGAAATTCGAAGGGGACCTCGGCCATCGGCCGGTCATCGCCGTGGAAGTCTGGGACGGCGCCGCCGACGGCTGGCCCGAGCAGCTAAAGGACGTGTACGGCGAGGTGATGTCCTCGGCCGGAAGCTGGGCGACCAAGGCCGTGGAGTTCGGCGCGGAGGCGATCTGTCTGAAGCTCGCCGCCGCCCACCCCGATGACGACGACCGCTCGTCCGAGCAGTGCGCCGAGACGGTCAAGGAGGTGCTCTCCGCCGTCGGGGTGCCGCTGATCATCTGGGGCTGCGGCGTGGCCGAAAAGGACAACGAAATCCTGCCCGGCGTCTCCGCCGCCGCCCGCGGCGAAAACTGCCTGCTGGGAACGGCCACCGAGAAGAACTACCGCACCATCGTGGCCGTCTGTCTCGCCGACAAGCACAAGCTGCTGGCGGAGTCGCCGCTGGACATCAACATCGCCAAGCAGGTCAACATCCTCGCCAATGATGCCGGCTTCCCGCTGGAGGACATCGTGGTCTTCCCCACCACCGGGGCGCTGGGCTACGGCATTGAGTACGTCTACTCGATTCAGGAGCGCGGCCGGCTGGCGGCGCTGGGAGGGGACAAGACGCTTCAGCAGCCGGTGCTGTGCGACATCGGGGCGGAAGCCTGGCGGGCCAAGGAGGCCAAGGCCCCGCCGTTTGACTGCGTGACCGAGGAAAACCGCCAGGAATGGGGCATCGCCTGGGAGGCCGCCACGGCCGGAGTGCTGCTGGTCAGCGGCGCCGACCTGCTGGTCATGCGCCACCCCCGGGCGATCGAGCAGGTCCGCAAGCTGATCGATCGGATGTGGACGTAGCGTGCCGTCGGCCCGGGCGTTTGGGTCCGGGCGCGTCGGTTTGGTTTGCCAGCTCCGCCGGAGCCCGCGTGCCGCTGGATGGAACGTAAGAGCGAAGGCCAGTACTGACCAGGAGACAAATATGCACGTCATTGGGGAACGCATCAACGGAATGTTTGCCGGCGTCAAGGCGGCCATCCGCGAGAAGAACCCCGCAGCCATCCAGGACCTCGCCAAGCGTCAGATGGCAGCCGGCGCCAGCGCCCTCGACGTCAACGTCGGCCCGGCCGTCGCCGACGCCACCGGGGCGATGCTGTGGCTGGTGGAGACGATCCGCGAGGTCACCGAGGCCCCGCTGGCGATCGACACCGCCAAGTGGGACGTGATGTCGAAGGTGGTTCCCCAGGTGCCCGGCGAGGTCATCTTGAACTCCACCAAGGCCGATCCGGAGATCGTCGCCCAGTACGCCCAACTGGCGGCGGCGCACGGCGCGGGCCTGATCGGGTTGACTCTCGACGCCGAGGGTGTGCCCGCCAGCGTCGACAAGCGCGTCGAGCTTGGCGCGAACATCATCGCCATGTCCATGGAGGCCGGGCTGAGCGTGGAGAAGCTCTATATCGATCCGATCATCCTGCCGGTCAACGTCGCCCCGCAGACGCCGGCCACCGTCATCCGGGCGATCTCCCAGCTTCGCGTGTTCTGCGACCCCCCGCCGCACCTGCTGCTGGGGCTGTCCAACGTCAGCCAGAAGTGCAACCAGCGCGAGCTGATCAACCGCACGTATCTGGCGATGTGCATTGCCGGGGGCCTGGATTCGGCCATCATGGACCCGCTGGACACGCCGCTGATGGACACGGCCATTACGGCCGAGCTGCTGATGCAAAAGTCGATTTATTGTGACTCTTTCCTGGAAGCGGCCCGCTTCGGCTAGAATGTAGCGGTATGCTTCCGAAATGCCCAGGTCGTCTGACGCCGCGCAATCTCGACAGCGTGATGGTGCCCTGCCCCTCCTGCGGACGCATCGTCGAATTCTTCACCGACGAGCCCAAGCGCCCGTGCCGCTGCGGGCGCCTACTGACGCGCGAGGCGCTGCCGCGATGCGCCGAATGGTGCCCCGCCGCCGCCCAGTGTTTGGGCGAGGCGATAGACATACGAGAATTGCAGCGGCGCGTGGCCGAGATCAAGAACGACCCTCGTGCCCAGCGGCTTCTGGAGAGCATCCGGGAGCGGATGAAGCAGAAAGGACGCGGTGAAAGGCGTGACTGAACCCGCGCGCCCGCCCAACGTGCCTCCGCCGCAGCAGAACCTCCGGGCCGCGGCCGCGCTGGCATTCTCGGCCGTGCGCGCCCAGTCGCCCCAGCAACTGGAATGGCTGGGCGGGCGCCCCCGAGCGGATCGATGGCAGCTGGAGGTACTGGACGACGCCCTGACGGTGGATCTGGCCGAGGGGGCCGTCCGCACTTCCGAAGGCCGGACCGTCGGACCCTTCTGGCAAATCCTGACGCTGCACTACCTGGCGACGTCTTCGCGTCCGGCACAGCCGCCGCCGGAGGTCACCTTCGCCGCCCTGCCTGCCGGGCGGGCATACGCGGGGGTGTACCGGCAGCGAGTCATCGAGCGGCTCTGTCGCTCGGTCGGGCGCGATCGGGCGTCGCTGCTGGGGGCCGCCGGGCGCCTGGGCGGAAAAACGGTCGACGCCGGCGACGCGGCTTTTGACTTTCAGGTCTACCCGCGCCTTCGCTTGCGATTGGTCTGGTATGCCGCCGAGCAGGCCCAGCCGGCAAATCACGAACCTCAGAATTTGGAGCCCGGGCTGCCCCCCTCGGCCGTGCTGCTGCTGCCGAGGAACGTCCAGGACTTTCTGGCCGTGGAAGACATCGTCGTTCTGTCCGAAAGAATTGTTTCCCGATTGTCGGGCGACTGCTTCTGAGCGGACCGCGGCGAAAGAAGCAGGATCCCTGTCGTGAGACCCTTATATGTTGTTGGAACGGAGCGCAACGTCGGCAAGACCACGTTGTGCATCGGTCTGATCCATGCCTTGCGCGAGCGCGGGCTGCGCGTCGGATACACCAAGCCGCTGGGCCAGCGCATCCGCACCGTGGAGGGCAGGCAAATCCACGATGACGCGCTGGTGGTCTCCCAGGTGATGGGCATGACCGCGGCCGAGTCGACCTCGATGGCCGTGCCGCTGACACGTGGGCGCGTCGAGCGGGAAATCTACGACCTGCGCACCCCGGAGCTGGCGGAGAAGGTCTCCGCCGCCTGCCGGCAGCTTCGCCGGGAGCACGACATCGTGATCGTCGAGGGCATGGGCCACGTGGCCACGGGGGCCTGCCTGGGGCTCTCGGCGGCGGAGGTCGCCCGGGTCGTGGGCGCTAAGACTATGATCGTCGGCGGCGGCGGCATCGGCAGCGCCATCGACGAAATCGCCCTGTGCGCCACCTTCCTGGAGGCCCGCGGAGCCGAGCTGACCGGCGCCGTGATCAACAAGATCTGGCCGGAGAAGTATCGCCGCGTGCGGCAGGCCACCGCCAAGGGCCTGGACAACCTCGGCATCCGCCACCTGGGCGCGGTGCCGTATGAGGAAATCCTGGCCTGCCCAACGGTCGACCAGGTGGCCCACCGGCTCGACGGGGAGGTCCTCTGCGGGCGCGACGCCCTCTCCAGCCGCGTGTGCAACACCGTGGTGGCGGCGATGGAGGCCCACCACATGGTCTCCTATCTCAAGCACAACTCGCTGGTGATCACCCCCGGCGACCGCAGCGACAACATCCTGGCCATCATCAGCACCTACATGCTGACGGCCGAGGCGGACCCGGCCGTGTCGGGGGTGGTGCTGACGGGCGGCTTTCGCCCCACCGGCAAGGTGATGGAGCTGATCGGCGAGTCCGGCCTGCCGGTGGTCCTCTGCCGCGAGGACACCTACTCGCTGGCCGCCAAGCTGCGGGAGACCGTTTTCAAGATCACTCCCGACGACAACGAGCGCATCAGGGCGGCCATGTGCGTGGTCGGCGAGTACGTTGACGTGGACTCCCTGCTGGAGACCCTGCGCGAATAGCCGTCGGCCGCGGACGCGCCGCCCGCCTTCGGCCGCCGGATGCCGAAAGGAGCGCGGAAGATGCACGTGCGACGCATGCTGGTCGCGGCGGCGATTTGCCTGTCCGTTTCATGACTGAGCTCCTTTCCCTTGGGGCTGGCGATCCTCACCATCGCCGGCGCTTTCACTTCCTGCCGGGCGCGCCCCTTGCCACGTCCAGCAGCGCCTCAAATCGGTCCGGCTGGACGGCAACGTCCAGGGCGGCCTTGTTGCGGCGAACGTCGCCGCAGCGCGTGCACTTGTGCACGATCATCCACTTTCGTCGCCCGTCCCGCTGGACGGCGACCGGCTCCATCATGCCGCCGCAGCCGGCCGCGCGGTCGCCGGGCACCACGTCCAGGTGTTTGGACCACAGGCAGCGCGGACAGTGGTTGCGGCACGATCCGCTCGCCAGCGGGCGAACTTCCATTCCACAGTGCGCACACACAAACCCTTCGTTCCGGACACGCCGGAACCTCTTCTTTCCGCTCGCCACCGCCAATCTCCTTGAAGTGGGTTGAGGCCACATCAAGGGATTGGGTTCGGTATGCTCTCACCGTCCTTCGGCAATGCTCGGGACGGCCTGCGGGCTTTGCGGCGGCATTGCCACGTTCACCGCCGTTCCTCTCGGGTCGGCGATTACTCGGGGTTGCCAGACGCGACTGCCGGCGTCTGGAGCCCCTTTCCGGTTCCTGCTTCACGACGGCCTGTTTCATCCGCCGATCCGGACTGAGACCGGGTTTACACGCCTTTGTCCCGGCCATTGTGACCCGGCCGCCCTCGCTCAACGGGCCAGGTTCCACCGGTAGGGGTGCATCGCCGCATCACCGTCGGGGCGTCCTCCCCAACCTATTGGCTCAGGCGAGCACGCTCAGGATGTTGACTCATTCCATCTCTCCTTTGCTAAAGACAGTTTGTGAAATTACTTACCGCTCATGTGCCATCAGCCGGTCCAGCGGGAACGGCGGCGCCGCCAGCGGCCGGACGGCCAGGGACATCAGTGCCAGCCCGTTGTCGTCGCCGGCGATGCGGTTGGTCCGGATGGCCGTACATCGGCCGCAGCGATGCACGAGCATCCATTCTCCGTCGCGCCGGACCGAGACGGCGATCGGCTCCATCGGCCCCTTGCACCCGCACCGCCGGTCGCCCGGCGTCAGGTCCACGTGCAGGCTCCACAGGCACCGGGGGCAGTGGTTGCGATGCTGCGTGCCCTCGGCCGAGCCAGAAACCGTCTGGTGGCAGTGCTCGCAGACGAACGCCGGATCAGGGGCCTCCGCCGGCGATGTCCGTCCGTATCCTCTTCTCAACTGAGTCTCCTCGGTGAGAGGTATTGACATCAAATTCGATTGCCCGGGCGCGATTCGCGCGCCGGACAGACGGCATCCGTTCGCTGCTCGTCCGGGTCGACATGAACGATCCTTTCATGCAAAGGGCCGAAGACTGTGCACCGTCCGCGGAGTAAGTGCGGTCAGGAAGCAGAACCAAAAGAGCCGCGGACGCTTGTGGTCACGCCCGCGGCCGGGATGCGGAGTGGAAATGAAAACGGCCGATCCCGCGGGACCGGCCGATAAACGCTACGCGCCTAAGAACAACTACTCCGGCCACCCCCACAGGAGGCGTGACATCGCGACGAGTTGTACTCCCACAGCCGGCATGTCACTCTCCTTTCTTGACCGGGTGCTCTGCGATCAGAATGGCCTTGCCAACCTGACAATAGTGTACATCGACACCGCTGGAACTCAAGATAAATTCGAATTTGAAAGGAGTTTCTCAGGCCCCGCCCGTGTGCGCTTCGATGAGTCTGGTCAGGCTCGCAAGACTCTCGGCCGCCCTTGCCTGCGGGCGCTACCGCCGCGTGATGCGGGTGAAGGACCATTCCGCCAGCATCACCAGCAGGGCAAACCCCAGCAGCCACGGCCACAGGTCGGTCAGGCGTCGGCGATATGATTCGGCCAGGGACTGCTGGACCTTCTCGGCCGCAACGGCCCTGCCGCCGGTCAGTCGGGCCAGGCGCTCCAGCGCGGCCCGGTCGGCCCCGAGCCGGCGGTATTCCGGCGGGTACAGGGACGCGGCCGAGCCGCGCCACACCGTCGCCCCGTCGCTACGAACGGCGACGGCCGCGGCGGCCCGCGGCGGGCAGGGCACGTTCGCCTCATACCTGCCCGGCGCGGTCTGCCGGCACTCGCCCTTTCGGACGAGGCCGTCGGCGGCGACATCGACCGCCAGGCGCAGCCCGTTGAGGGCGGAACCGGCTTGGGCGGCGGTCACGCTAATCCCCAGTTCGTCGCCGCGGCGGTCCAGATGGACGTCGAAGCGGGGATCGTTCGCGCTCCGCAACGTCCACCGAACGGCCGAGGCCAGCACCTTCCCCGCCGAAGGGTCTCCCGACCAGGCCGTGTTGAGCCGGTCGGTCAGGGGCACAGCTAGCCCCACGGTCCGGCCGAGCCCGACCGACCTGGCGGCCAGGATGGGGTCGCCGCCGCCCGTCCGGGCAAGCGGCACCGCCTCCGGGTGCCTGCCGGCGAGGATGTAAGCCTCCACGTCGGGCAGGGCCTTCAGGCCCGTGTCGAACAAAGCCGCCTCGGCGAGGATCGCCGCGGGCCCCCGGCGAATGACCTCGCCCCGGCCGCGGCGGACGATGCCGGCGAAGACCTCGGCCAGCCCGGCTAGGTGATCGCGCCGCTGGTAGGAGGCGCTGTCCTTCAGCAGTCGGGTGAGCATCTCCAGCGGCGGCGTGGTACCGGGCGGGCCCTTTCCGATGGCGACCACGGCCAGTCGGGCCTTGGCGTCGCGGATTCTTCCGGCCCATTCGACCGCCTTGAAATCCTCGGTCTTCAGGTCGCTGAGGACCAGCAGCATGGGAGCCCTGCCGGCTGCTTCGGCCGCGGCAGTGAGCTTCAGCGCCGCTTGGATTGCGGGCAGCACCTTGGTCGACCCGCCGGGCCGGGTTTGCTTCAGCGCGTCGCGCAGGGCGGCAAAGTCGGGCGGGCCGCCGCCGCTATCGTATTCGACCTTCGCCGCATCGGCGAAGGTGACCACCGTGAGGGCGTCGCGGGCGGTGAGGTGATCCTTGAGGGCGAAGACCGCAGCGGCGGCAACGTCGAACTTGATCTGCTCGGCTCGGGCCGGACCGGTGGTGGTCAGGCTCATGGAGCCGCTCCGGTCCAGCAGCACGGCCAGGTGCAGGGGTCGCCGCTGGAACGGATTGGCCAGAAGCGGCAGCACCTGGTTGAGCGGGTCGTGCTCGTCGGCGGGCCTTTCATGCGGGCCGGTGCCGATCATGACCAGCCCGCCGCCGTTTCGCACGTATTCGGCCAGGGCGCGGCGCTGGCCCGCTCTCAACGCCGAGCCGGTGACGTCGGCGACGACGATCGCCGAGAATTCCGCCAGCCGGGCCTGATCGTCCGCCACCTCGGCCGGGGCGAGAAATGCAACCGGAAGCGTCACGCCGCCAAGCAGCCGCCTTGGTCCGGGATCCAGCCCGATGGCGGCGATCTTTTGCCGCACCGGCAGCACCAGGGCAGCGGCCGTGTTGTTTTCGGTGATCTCCTCCTGTTCTTCCAGCCGGGCGACGTACTGGACGGCGGCGTCGGGCTCGGCCGTGTCGGCGATACGCACGGTTGCCGGGCCCTCGCCCAGCAGGGAAAGGGTCTTGACCAGCAGCGGCTCCTCCCGGCCGGAGCGGCTGACGGTCAGCGTCCGCCGCAGGGGCGCGTTGGAGAAGACCGTGACGGCGATTTCGACCTTCGATCCCGCCTGCCGCCGGGCCGAAAGGCCGGCGATCCGGGCGTCCGGAGGCGGCCCGTCCTGGGGGACGATCAGCACCTCGGCGCCGCCGAGGGCAACGTCTGCGGCGGCTCCTTCCCAGCCGCTGTCAGTGAATCGCCCATCGGTGACGATGACGGCCGCGGCCAGGCCCCGACGCGATCGGGAAGCCAGCAGGCGCAGCGCCGGCCCGATGCGCGTGGCGTCGGCGTGTCCGGCTCCGGCCTCAACCGGCGTGCCGGAGCGGATCAGCCCCTCGGCAAAACCGAATCGCTCCACCACCGCGCCGCGGGGAAAGCCGACCCTCTCGGCCGGTGATTGCTGGGAGCGAACCGACCCGGAAACATCCCTCAGCAGCAGGTAGGGCAGGCGGGTCCCGGCGGTGACGGCCGCCCGCGGTCCGGCCAGCGCCAGCGCCGCCGCCGCCAACGCCAAGCACTGGGCGGCGACCGCCGCCGGGGGGACGCGCCGTCCGCGCCGATGAGCCCAAGCCGCGACGATCACCGGCGCCGCCGCGGCCACCAGCGCAACCAGCCACGCCGGGTTGACGAACACAATGGCAAACGCGCTGGAAACCGGACCGACCATAGCCATTCTTGCCCACCCCAGGATCAGTCCGCCGGGCGCACGGGCGCCGCGAAGACCTCCGGAAGGATCACCAGAACCTTCTCGAACTTCACCCCGTCCTTCTCGTGGATCAGGAAGGCGGCCCCGGGGCTGCTTTCTCTCTCGGCGGCGCTGCTGGGGCCGACGAGGACGAATCCGCCGGCGGGCACGAGCAGACCGAAATCCATCGCCGGCAGACGATAGTGGACCGGCCGGTGGGTGAGCACGTAGCCGGCTGGGGTCTGGACGTATTGCGGGTGCTGGCGGGCGGAGCGGATCGTGACGGCCCCGGCGACGTGGACCGCCGCCGGGTTGTCATAGTCAACCGTCGGCACAAGCGTCAGCACGTTATCGCCGGCGGGATAGTCGTAGCCGATCAGCGTCCGGTCCGCGCGCAAGAGGAAGATTGTCTGCACGCCCCGCGGCTTCTTCAGCGGGACGGAGACCGGGTCGCCGGGCGGGTGGTTCATGTTCCAGCGGTACAGCGACTTCGCCATCAGCCGGCTGAGGATTTGCCGGATTTCCGGCCAGTCGGCCTCGCGCCCCAACCCGACGCGGATGCCGTTCTGCCACAGCGTCGAGCTGACTCGGCCCCCGACCGGCTCTTCGTTCAGGTAGCTCCAGAGTTCCTCCGAATGGCTGGTGGCTCCTTCCGGCAGCTCCATCGTGATCAACTGGAGGCGCACCAGGATGGTGTATTCGCGGTCCCTTTCGAGTTTCGCCCCGCCCGCCAGCGGGTTCAGGGTCATTCCCTCCAGGGCTGGGGGAGGAAGCTTCTGGCGCAGGGGTTCTTCCGGCCGCCGACAGCCGGCCGAGGCCGACAGCAACCAGCCGGCCGAACACAGCGCGAGAGCAACGCCCCACTGCTTCATGATAGAGCTTCCCTGGTAATGCCCTGGCCGCTTCGGATCGTAACCGATTCGAACGAACGCTGTCAAACGCCCGGCCAGACGGGAGGGGGACGTGCCCCGCCGCTCTGTCGGCGGCCCCGCAGGCGGGATGAAGCGCCCCCGGCCAGCGGTCGCGCGCAGATGCGGGCAGGCAGCGCGTAGACAATGCCGCGTGCGCCATTCCGCGCGGCGAAGCCGCCCGGCGGCCCAGAGATGTCGGCCTTGGCCGCCTTGCCGCCGTCGGCAAACACCTGCAACGGCCAGCCGCAGGCCGGCCTCGAACCTCTTTACATCTTGGCGTTTTCCGGCGGCTCGGCGACGGCGGCCTCGGCGACGCTGAGGGACATTCGCCTGTGACCACGGGCGAACTTGACCTGGACGACCAATTGCAGCAGCACCACGAACAGCGGATAGGCCACGAAGCGGGCGTAATACATAACTTGATCGAACCAGGAGACGTCCTTGGCGTTCCAGGTCACGGATCGGGTCTGTTCGATGAGGTAGTCGAGGTTGTGCAGCGCTCCGGAGGCAAAGGTAGTCCGGGTTACCTGCTGCCAGGGAATCAGGAACACCAGCAGCAACAGCGACCAGAAGAAAGCGCCGATGAACCCGGCCACGCCGCCGGCCCGGCCGAGCAGCGCGATCTTCACCGCCAGCAGCAGCGTCAGCGCCAGCAGCATGCCGGAGACCATGCCGGTAAACTTCGTCGCCGGCAAGAACCACCCGAGCGCGCGATACCACGTGTCGGCACGGGTGGCCGCGTCTTCATCGGCTGCCACCGCCACCACCGCCGGAGCCTTGTCTATCACGCCCCAAAAGCGGACCAGCACAAAGCCGGCAAACTGGATGACCAGGCAGGCCAGAATCAGCCACCAGAACCAATTCTTGGCGGCGCGAATCGTACCGAAGGCTGTGCGGTATTGATCGTCGTCGACTTGCGTACGCAACTGTTCCATGGGCAGGCTCCTTCCCGCGAGGGCCTCAAGGGCCTCTGGCATGTTATCGGCTTGTGGAACGTTGATCCATGAGTTTTGCCGCGTCCGCGAAAGCCGCCCGGGCGGCCTCGGCGGTCCGCTCCAGGTCCGTGCCGGTATGCGCGGCCGAGACGAACATCGACTCGAACTGACTGGGCGCCAGATTGACCCCCCCCGCCAACATGGCGCCGAAGAAGGCCGCGTACGCGCCGGTGTTTGAGGCCCGGGCGGAATCATAGTCCTTCACGGGCCCGGGCGAAAAGAAACAGCACAACATGCTGCCGACCCGGTTGAAGCAGACTTTCCCGGCTAGCCCGGCGCTCCTGGCCGCCTCGATGAGCCCGATCGCCAGCGTCGCCGACTGCACCTCCAACTGCCCGTGAACCTCGCCGTCGCGCAGGATGCGCAACGTCGCAGCCCCGGCCGCCATCGCCAGCGGGTTGCCCGACAGCGTGCCGGCCTGGTAGACCGGACCTTCCGGGGAGAGGTTGGCCATCAGCTCTCGCCGCCCGCCGAACGCACCGACGGGCAGCCCGCCGCCGATGATCTTGCCCAGCGTGGTGATGTCGGCCCGCACGCCGTAAAGCTCCTGCGCTCCGCCGTAGGCGATGCGAAAGCCGGTGATGACCTCGTCAAAGACCAGCAAGGCCCCGTACCGGTCGCACAGCCTTCGCAGGCGGGGAACGAACCCCTCCGCCGGCGGGATCACGCCCATGTTGCCCGCGACCGGCTCGACCAGCGCCGCGGCCATGCTCTCGCCGTGCTGATCGAAGGCGCTGTCCAGGGCGTCCGGATCGTTGTAGGGCACCAGGATCGTATCGCCGGTGGCGCCGCGCGGCACACCGGGCGAGGACGGCACCCCCAGCGTCGTCGCCCCGCTGCCGGCCGCCACCAGCAGCGCGTCGGCGTGGCCGTGGTAGCAGCCGGCGAACTTCAGGATCTTGTTCCTGCCGGTAGCCCCGCGGGCCAGCCGAACGGCCGACATCACCGCCTCGGTGCCGCTGGAGACGAACCGGAGCTTTTCGATGGAAGGAAATGCCGCGACGATGATTTCGGCCAACTCCGTCTCGCCCCGGGTGGGGGCGCCGTAGCAGAAGCCGCGCTTCGCCGCCGCCGCCACCGCCTCGACCACTTTCGGGTGAGCGTGGCCCAGAATGCCCGGGCCGTAGCCGCAGACGTAGTCGATGTACTCGTTACCGTCGACGTCGGTGATCTTGGAGCCGCTGGCGGAGGCGATGAACCGCGGCAGCCCCCCCACGGCCGAAAACGCCCGCACCGGCGAGTTCACCCCGCCGACGAGAACCTTCCGTGCCAGCCGGAACGCCGCCTCGGATTGACTGGTTTTTCCAGCCACGTCGCGTATTCTGCCCGATTACCGGTAGCCGGGAAAGACCGAAGTTGTGCCGGCCGCGTGCGGCGGCCCGGTTGCTCCCCGAACGCCAGAACGATCCTTCAAGGCCGCAGTGCTACTTCTCCAGGACGATTGAATCCGGCTCTGCTCCCAGGTCCTTCAGGGTCGCGCTGATCTCCTTGACAAATGCGTCCGGCCCGCAGACGTAGAAGTTCTGCGAGAAATCCCGGACGCGTTCTTGCAGGAACTTTCCATCGAGGCGGGCGTGGTCGTAGCCGTCGGCCTTCTCCCGCGTCAGCGTCAGGATCAGACTCTCGCCCAGGATTTCGGCAAGCTCCTTCCGGAGGATCACGTCCCTGGCGGTCTTGTTGGAGAAGAGCAGCGTGTTCCCCGCGAGCGTCCCGTCCTGCCGCAGGCGGCGAAGAATGGCGATGAAGGGCGTGATTCCGGCCCCGCCGGCGATGAAGACGCCCGGGCCTTTATACTGGATCGTCCCCCAAACCTCGCGAAGGATCAGCTCGTCGCCGCCCTTGAGGCCGTGAAGCCTCTTGGTTACGCCCTCGTGGTCGAAGTAGCCCTTGATGGTGAACTCCAGGACCAAGTCCTCGGCCAGCGAGGTGAAGGTGAACGGCCGCTTCTTCTTCTCCCAGCCGGGCTGGTTGATGGAGACCTCCGTGGCCTGTCCCGGCGCGAATGTGTATCCCTCGGGCCGCTCGACAATGAACCGCTTGACGTCATGGGTAACGAACTCCGTCATCAGAACCTTCGCCGTTCTTTGCATGAGACGTCCCCTTTCTCGCCGGCAAATTATACCTATCCGGTCGAGCCATTGCCAACCGGCGGCGCCGTCGGGCGCCGACGCCGATGACTTGAAGAAACGGCCCGCTCGCGGCTCGCGCGAGGTTACTTCACGACGAGATTGACCAGCCTTCCGGCGACGACGATTTTCTTGACGATCTTCTTGCCCTTCAGGGCCGCGGCGACCTTGGGTTCCGAGAGGGCAGCCTCGACGACCGCCTCTTCGCCGGCGTCGGCGTCCACTTCAATCCGCCCGCGGACCTTGCCGTTGACCTGCACCGCCAGTTGGACGCGCTCGGCGGCGATGAGGGCCTCGTCGTACTCCGGCCAGGGCTCGTATGCCAGCGAGCCCTCGTGGCCGAGACGCTGCCACAGCTCCTCGCACAGGTGCGGCGCGAACGGCGAGAGCACCAGCACGAAGCGCTCGGCCTGATCGGGCGTGAGCCTGCCGACCTTGTAGACGGCGTTGACGAACTCCATCATGGCGGCGATGGCGGTGTTGAACTTCATCGCCTCGATATCCTCGCCGACTTTCTTGATGAGCCGGTGGAGGGATCTCTCGAGCTCCTTGTTCCTCTGGTCGGTTACGATCATAGTCACGCGCACGACCTGCCCATCCTGCCTGGCCAACCACCCGGCAATGAGTCGCCAGACACGGTGTAGGAACCGGTGCACGCCGGGGACGTCGCGGGTGTTCCACGGCTTGGAGGCCTCCAGCGGGCCCATGAACATCTCGTACAGTCGGAAGCTGTCGGCGCCGTACTCGGCGATCACGTCATCCGGGTTGACGACGTTCTTGAGGCTCTTGGACATCTTCTCCACAGACTCGCTGAGCTCCTCGCCGGTCTTCCTGTGCCGAGGCGCCTCGCCGGAGGCGTCCACCTGGTCGTAGGCGACGTACACGCCGCGGCCGTCCCGGTACGCATAGGAGCGGATCATGCCCTGGTTGAACAGCTTGGCAAAGGGCTCGGGCGTGGAGACGAAGCCCAGGTCGTAGAGCACCTTGTGCCAGAAGCGGGCGTACAGCAGGTGCAGCACGGCGTGCTCGGCCCCGCCGACGTAGAGATCCACGCCCTTCTCGCCCATCCAGTGCTTTTCGATCGCGGGGTCGCAGAAGGCGTTTTGGTTTTTCGGATCGAGGAAGCGGAGGTAGTACCAGCAGCTCCCGGCCCACTGGGGCATGGCGTTGGTCTCGCGCTTCGCCGGCTGGCCGCAGGCCGGGCAGGTGGTCGCCACCCAGTCGGTCAGCCTCGCCAGCGGCGGCTGCGGCGGGGCGCTGGGATCCTCGGACGCCGCGGGCCTGAAGTCCTCCATCTCCGGCAGCTCCAGGGGCAGTTGCCCTTCCGGCAGCCCCACCACCCCGCACTTGTCGCAGTGGACGATCGGGAACGGCTCGCCCCAGTACCACTGCCGGCTGAAGATCCAGTCGCGGAGCTTGTAATTGACGGCGAACCGGCCAAGGCCGCCTTTTTCCAGATCCTCGTTGATCTTCTCGATGAACTCGCCCGTCGGCAGCCCGTCGTATTTGCCGGAATTGACAGCCACGCCCTCGTCCACGTAGCCGCGCCAGTCGACGCCTTCGGCCGGCTGGACCACCTGAATGACGGCCAGGTCGAACTGCTCGGCGAACTCCAGGTCGCGCGTGTCGTGGGCGGGCACGGCCATAATGGCCCCGGTGCCGTAGGTCATCATGACGTAGTCGGCCACCCACACGGGGATCTTCCGGCGGTTGACCGGGTTGATGGCATAGGCGCCGGTGAAGACGCCGGTCTTTTCCTTCGTCTCGGCGATGCGCTCCAGCTCGCTCTTGCGGGAAGCCTGCTCGACGTAGGCGCGGACCGCCTCGCGCTGTGAGTCCGTGGTGATCCCCTCCACCAGCGGGTGCTCGGGGGCGAGGACCATGTAGGTCGCCCCGAAGAGCGTGTCCGGCCGGGTGGTGTAGACGCGTATGACCATGTCCTCCTCGCGCGCCGGGAAGCCGCCCTCGGCGCGCTCGGCGAACCAGTCGTCACTGCCGACGGCCTCCATGGGGAAGTCCACCTCGGCCCCGGTGGATTTTCCGATCCAGTTCCGCTGCATGAGCTTGATGGACTCCGGCCAGTCCAGCACGTCCAGGTCCGCCAGCAGCCGCTCGGCATAGGCGGTGATGCGGAGCATCCACTGGCGCAGGGCCCGGCGATACACGGGGAAATCGCCGCGATCGGACCGGCCCTCGTTGGTGACCTCCTCATTGGCCAGCACCGTCCCCAACTGCGGGCACCAGTTGACCGGCACCTCGGCCATGTAGGCCAGGCGGTGTCTGTCGATGACCTGCCGCTGCTGGTCGGCCTCGAGTTCGTAGAACTTGATGAACCCACCCGGCAGGCCCCCGATGACCTCGATTCCCGGCGGGGCAGCCACGACGTCGCCGGCTACGTCCACCAGCAGTTCGCCCCGCTGGAGCTTGTCGGCCAGCTCCGCGATCGGCCGGGCGGCGCCGGCGTCCGGATCGTACCAACTGTTGAACATCTGGAGGAAGATCCACTGCGTCCAGCGGTAGTAGCCGGGATCGGTCGTCGCCAGCCGGCGCGACCAGTCGTAGGAAAAGCCGAACGCCTTGATCTGCCGCTCGATGTTGGCGATGTTGGCGGCCGTGCTGTCGCGGGGATGAACGCCGTGCTCGACGGCGTACTGCTGGGCGGGCAGGCCGAAGGCGTCGTAGCCCATCGGGTGCAGGACGTTGAAGCCCCTCATCCGCCTGAACCGGGCGACGATGTCCGTGCCGGTGTAGCCCTCGGGGTGTCCGACGTGCAGGCCGGCCCCGGAGGGATACGGGAACATGTCCAGGACGTAGAACTTCGGCCGGTCGACGAACCCCTTCTGGCCGGGGTTGGACTGGCGGAAGGTCTCGTTTTCCTCCCAGTACCGCTGCCATTTTTTCTCGATTGCCGTGAAGTCGTAGCCTGCCATGGCATCACCCTTTTTGACCGATTCACCTCATTCGCGCAATGCGGGGAAAAAACAAGCCCCGCAATCCTTTCTGGATCGCGGGGCCGTTATGGTTTGGCTCGCTCCCGCGATCCGTCAGCGCACCAGCCCCAGCAGCAGACCAAGCAACCCAAGGCTGTCGTCGTGACGGATCATCGCGACCTCATCGGTAATTATCGACAGGCCGAGGGGGCAGTCAAGCACCATTTCCCGGGCAATTCCCCAAGCGTGAAAGGCAAGGTCGAGCCCGCGGGTCGGCCGCCCCGGTGCTGGCGGCTCAGCCGCCCGCCAGCTTGGCGCGCACCTGTTCGGCCGTCATGTGCAGGATGCGGAATTCCTTCCGCCGACTGGCCGGGCCGCCCACGAGCCTGACGCTGCCGCTGCGCAGGTCGAGGGCGTCGGCCAGCAAGGCGGCGACGGCCTTGTTGGCCTTGCCCTTTTCGGGGGCGGCCGAAGTTGCGATCTTCAGACAATCGCCCAGCACGCCGACGATCCGGTCGCGCGATGAGCCCGGCACGGCCCTAACGGCAATGATCGCGCCGCCGTCGGCGTCGCGAATCTTGATGTTCCGGGTGTCCTGCATGGGCGTTGGTCGGCGGCGGCCTGACGATGTTGCCCGCCCGTCAAACGAGAGTTACTTGAGCATTCCCTGCCGGCGAGCGTATTCGAAGATCCCGCGGGCATCGATGATGGCCGCGGCGTCGCCGAGCGGGCGCAACTCGAAGCGCTGGCCGGTCCGGAGGTCCTTCAACGTGGCCGCGGCCGTGTCGATCTCCACCTCATCGCCCGTGCCGACCGCCCCGATCAACCGGCAGCGGCCTTCAAACGGCACCAGGTACCCGCCGTTGACGCTGTTGCGATAGAAGATTCTCGCGTACGACTCGGCCACGACGGCGGCAACGCCCGCCTCGGCCAGCGCCAGCGGGGCATGCTCGCGCGACGAGCCGCAGCCGAAGTTCCTGCCCGCCACCACCACGGTGTACTCGCTGACGAAACTCTCGCCGTCGACAAATGCGACATTGCCCCGCGGCAGGCCCGATTCGGCCGCCGGAACCCCGGAGAAGGCATGCCGCCCAAAGTACCTGCGCTCCTCCGGGATGGCGGGGTTGTAGGAAAGGTACCGTGCCGGGATGATCTGGTCCGTGTCGACGTTATCGCCGAGCACGAACGCCCTGCCGCAGATTCGCTTTTCCATCGTCCAGTGCCCTCACCGTTGGCAAGCCGTCTGTGACCGAACCGGGGGCATTCTATCGCCCGCCGCGGCCAGCGGAAAGCCCAAGGCTGACTGCCCGGAGAAGGAAACTCCCGGACACATGGCAAGCCGGCGAGTGCTCGGCGGAGCGGCCGGTCACATGGGCGCAAAAAAGGGCGACACCCAGGCGGAGGGAGTCCTGAGAATCGCCCCTACTAGCCGCAACCCGAACGTAGGCGGAGGGAGACCTACGTCCTTTAGGGTGCAGCGGACACTTCCTTGATTGTTCGTTCAATCCATCCATGCCCACGCCGCCGCCCTCGCGGCCGCAGCGTGTTTCTTGTCTTCCTTCTCGGCAGACTCAACAAGGATTCTTGAACAAATTTGGGGCGGCGCGGCGCTGTGAACACCGCCCCGACGTTGGAGGCCCCGGGCAAGAACCATCCCCTCGGCGGCCTCGACCTTTCTTCCTCGCGCGCGGCCAACATCCGGCATGAGCCTCCGTTCGCTGCCGACAGCGCCAATGTTCCCACGCGCTACCTTTGGCGGAGACCGGCGCGAAACCCCACGTCGCAATTACAGGCATCCCTTCACTGCGACGAGGGCAATTCACCCGGACACTCCGCACGGTCAATACGCGATCCGTCCCTCCGTGGACGCATCGACTCAGGCCCCAGCGAGGGCCTGATGGGTCGGCCCGAGCAGTGCCAACCAAGCCTTCCCGCCGTGTCAACCGAACCAGAGCGGAAGCACCGACGCCAACTCATCCCGGTCCGCTCGGTGCCGCCTGGGCCGGCCTACCCGGCTTGAAGAGCTGGGTGCAACCGTCTCTCCAGCCGTGACATAAGAGGCTCGGACCGACAAACGCCAGCCACTTGTAAAGTCGGACTTCAGAGAAACCGTTCCTATCGAACGGCCACCACTGCCCAAGAACTGCTACGACTGGAAGCGACCTGGAGTTCATCCCGCCGGGTCGCGTCCGCCGTTTTAGCCACCACCCAGCCGCACGGGTTTTGCCCGCGACAGTCCGCAACAACCCGTGCCGGTACTACCCACTCTTGAACGCACGGCCTCCGGGGCCATGCTGGTCTAACTGCATCCCAACGAAGAGCCGCAATTGAAGCATTTATAGCAATTGCCGTTTCGTACGGTGATCGCCCCGCAAACGTCGCACGCCGGCGCGTCCTCCTGGAACTGCGTGAACTGGCGATTCATCCTTTCGGCCGTCTGAAAGACGCGCCCGCCCGGGCGAGGCGAGCCTCCGTCGCCTCCGTCGCCTCCGTCACCTCCATCACCTCCGTCGGTCATTGCCGGCATGTAAACACCGGCGCCGGGCGCCGCTGCTTCCGTGCCAGCGGCCCGGCCGGCGCCGTCTGCACCGGAGGCGAGTTGCTCAGCCCGCACTACGTCGCGGGCTGAAGCCTCTGCGCCGTCTTCCCTGACTTCCTCCGAGGAGGTCCTCGAAGAGGCCGAGGCCCCCAGTCCCAATACGTTGGGAATGGAGCCCCTGACCGATCCAGCAAGAACGGAATCGGTGCCACGACCCGCGGCGGCGGGCTTGGGACCTCCGGCCACTCGCGGCGCGGTTTCCGCCGCGTGGTCTGTTCGATGAATCGCGTTGGCCTTGCGGTAGTCCTCCAGGAACGTCATGCCCAGCCAACGGAAGATGTAGTCCACGATGCTCTTGACGAAGGGGATTTCCGGGTTGGCGGTCATTCCGCTGGGATCGAAGCGCTGGTGCGAGAATTTCCTGACCAGCGCATTCAGGGGCACGCCGTATTGCAGGCACAGGCTAATGGCCGTGGCGAAGACGTCCATCATGCCCCCGAGCGTGGAGCCTTCCTTGGCCATGGTGATGAACACCTCTCCGGGGCGTCCGTCCTCGAAGAGTCCGATGTGGAGGTAGCCTTCGTGTCCGCCGACCTCGAACTTGTGCCGGATCGACGGGGCGGAAGTCGGCATCCTCTTCCGTCGCGGGGCGTATTTGGGCGTCTGGTCGGCCGCCGCGGCAGCCGTCTTGGCCCCGCCCTTTTTCTTCTTGAGATTGAGCGGCTGGGAGCGTTTCGAGCCGTCGCGGTAGACCGCCACCGCCTTGAGGCCCATCTTCCAGCCGGCGAGAAAGACGTCCATCATCTCCTCGACGCTGGAGTCCTTGGGCATGTTGACCGTTTTGGAAATCGCCCCCGACAGGAACGGCTGGGCCGCCGCCATCATCCGCAGATGGCCCATGTAATGAATCGATCGCGTGCCCTTGGCCGGGCGGAAGGCGCAGTCGAAGACGGCCAGGTGTTCGTCCTTCACGCCCGGGGCGCCCTCGATGGTGTCGTTCTCGTCGATGTACTCCAGGATCTGGGAGATCTGGCTGCCGTTGTAGCCGAGTCGTTCCAGCGCCTGCGGCACGGTCCGGTTGACCAGCTTGAACGTTCCGCCGCCGGCCAGCAGCTTGTACTTGACCAGCGCTATGTCCGGCTCGATGCCGGTGGTGTCGCAGTCCATCAGGAACCCGATCGTCCCGGTCGGGGCCAGCAGGGAGGTTTGGGCGTTGCGATAGCCGTGGGCGCGCCCGGCGGCGATGGCCTCGTCCCAGCCTTCGCGAGCCGCCTGGAGCAGCTCGGGCGCGCAGGCCGCCCCGTCGATGGCCTCGACGGCGTCGCGGTGCATCTGCATGACCTTCAACATCGGCTGTCGGTTCTTATGGAATTCCGGGAAGGTTCCCAGCTTGCTGGCCAGTTCGGCGCTGGTGGCGTAGGCCTCGGCCGTCATGATGGCCGTGATGGCCCCGGCGACGCCCCGCCCGCGGTCGCTGTCGTAGGGAAGGCCCATGCTCATCAGCAGCGCCCCCAGGTTGGCATAACCCAGCCCCAGCGCGCGGAAGTCGTGGCTGTTGCGGCCGATCTTCTCCGTCGGATAGCTGGTGTGGTCCACCAACGTCTCCTGGGCGATGATGAACACCCGCGCCGCTCGTCGCAGGGCCCCCACGTCCAACGAACCGTCCGGAAGGCGGAACTTCATCAGGTTCAGACTGGCCAGATTGCACGCCGAGTCGTCCAGGAACATGTACTCGCTGCATGGGTTGGAAGCATTGATCGGTCCGCTGTTGGGGCAGGTGTGCCAGCGGTTGATCGTGCTTTCGTACTGGATGCCCGGGTCGCCGCAGATGTGGGCGCTCTCGGCCATCTTATTGAGCATCTCGGCCGCGCGGTACTTGCCCATGGGCTCGCCCGTGGTGACCGCGTACGTCTGCCACTCCTCGTCGCTCGTCGCGGCCTTGAAGAACTCCTCGCCGCAGCGGATCGACAGGTTGGCGTTCTGGTACATCACCGAGCCGTACGCCTCGCCGTTGTAGTTGCCCTCGTAGCCGGCCTCGATCAGGGTCCAGGCCTTCTTCTCTTCGTTCGCCTTGCAGGTGATGAATTCCATGATGTCGGGGTGCCGGCAGCGGAGCGACTGCATCTTCGCCGCCCGCCGCGTCTTGCCGCCCGACTTGACCACCGCGGCGATCTGATCGAACACCCGCATGAAGCTCAGCGGACCCGAGGGAACCCCCCCGCCACTGAGCCGCTCCCGGCTGGAACGCAGCGTGGACAAATCCGTGCCCGTGCCGGAGCCGTACTTGAACAGCATCGCCTCCGACTTGGCCAGACGCATGATGTCCTCCATCGTGTCGTCCACGCTCTGGATGAAGCACGCCGAGGCCTGGGGATATTCATACCCGCGCAGCGTCTTGACCGGAGACTTGGTTTCCGGGTCCCAGTGAAAGTTGCCCTCCGAGCCGTGTACGCCGTTGTGCTGGAACAGGCCGACGTTGAACCAGACGGGAGAGTTGAACGCGCCGCACTGATTCAGGCACAGCCAGGTCAGCTCGTCGGCGAAAGTCCGGGCGTCCTCGTCGCTGGCGAAGACGCCATCGGCCTGGGCCCAGTCGGTGATCGTTCGGGTGACCCGGTAGATCATCGCCCCGGCCGAATTCTCCCGTTCCGGCTTGCCGTTCTGGCCGTAGAAGTATTTGCTGGCCACGACGTTGGTGGCCAGTTGGCTCCAGCCGGAGGGCACCAGCACCTCGTCCTGGCGGAAGATCACCTCGCCTTTCTCGTCCTTGATCGAGGCGGTGCGCTTTTCCCATTCGAGCTGATCGACGGGATCGACTCCCTCCGGACAGAAGTGTCTCTGGATTCGCAAGCCCTCCACCGCCGCCCGGACCGGGACATCCGCACCAACACCAACCTCGCTTTCAGGCGTAGTTGAACCAACTGCCATCACGCACTCTCCATCGATCGTGAATCAACGAAATGCTTATGGTCCAAGGCCAGCGACGAAGCGGAACTCAGACTTTTCTTCCCGCCCTGCCGCTCGAACCCTTCACGAATGCCTACTCCGCCGCCCCACCGAGGCCAAACAAACCGGAGCAAAACTCGCTGACTAATCGGGCGACAACAAGGCGAGGATACCCAACATATTGCGTCCGTCAAGAACAAATTCACGAAATCTTGTGTCTTTTGGTAAACTTGGCCGAACTGCATACTTGCGCTGACCATCCTCATCTCGCCAACAGCCGCAAACACCCAAACACAATCCTAACCGATATGGTCCGTTCCGTCAAGCCCCCCTACATTTTGATTGTTGCCACAAGAAAGCCCCAATTTGTGAGGTGCCTGTTGAATCTTGTTGGCAATCCGCGCTGGCCTCGGGCGCCCCCCTTCGGCGACGACGTGCCCGGCCGGCAGCGGTCCACGCACTACCGCTTCGGCCGACGCGTTCACCCCGGCACAGATTGCCACTTGACCGGCCAGCGGGCCCGGAGACAATACCCTCCGTGAAACCCAGAAGAGTGCTTCTTTTGAATCTTCGGAGGCAACCAGTGACTGTGAAGGCAGATTGGACGAACCAGGCGTGGCTCGATCCTCCAAGCATCTATCGCGGGGCGCCGTTTTGGGCCTGGAACGATCGGCTCGCGCCGGAGCGCTTGTGCCGACAGATCGAAGCGATGCGCTCGGCGGGGATGGGCGGCTTTTTCATGCACAGCCGGTACGGGCTGAAGACCCCCTACCTCTCCGAAGACTGGTTCGAATGCATCTCGGCCTGCGTGGAGAAGGCCCGACAGTTGGACATGAAGGCATACTTATACGATGAAGACCGCTGGCCGTCCGGAGCCGCCGGCGGAATCGTGACGCGCGAGCATCCCGAGTTCGGCAACCACCTGCTGGTCGCCCTGGACCACGATGAGGTCCCCTCAGAGCTGGAGCGCCTGGCCAGCTTTGCCGTCGGCCTGGACCGGGCCGGCCGGCTCCAGGGCTACCGACTGCTGGAGGACGCACAGCAGCCCGAGGGCGACGAGAAGCTGGTGTCGTTCGCCGCCGGCGTCTCCCTGCCGAGTGAGTGGTTCAACGACGGAGCATATCTGGACGTCCTCAGCTCCGAGGCGGTGGCGGAGTTCATTCGCGTCACCCACCAGGCGTACGCCGATCGCTACGCCAAGGATTTCGGCGGGGTGATCCCGGCCATCTTCACCGACGAGCCGAACTACAGCCACGGCCGGCTCGACGTCAAAGGCGTGATCGCCTCGCTGCCGTGGACGGCGAACCTGGCGCGCGAGTTCAAGAAGCGCCGCGGCTATGACCTGCGGGACCACCTGCCCGAGCTGGTGTATCCGCCCGCCAGCGCCGAGCGGGCGGGCTTCGGCAAGGTCCGGCACGACTACCACCGGACGGTGACGGAACTGTTCGTGAAGAACTTCTCCCGCCAGATCGCCAAATGGTGCGAAAAGCACAACATCGCCATGACCGGACACTATCTGGGCGAAGAGAGCATGGCCCGCCAGAGCGAGTCCATTGGCTCGGGCATGCAGCACTACGAGCACCAGCAGTGGCCGGGCATTGACATGCTCACCGACCAGCGCAACGAGATCGCCACCTGCAAGCAGTGCAGCTCGGTCGCCGGTCAGATGGGCCACCAGCGCGTCCTCTCCGAGCTGTACGGCTGCACAGGCTGGGACTGGCCCCTGGAAGGGCACAAGTTCAACGCCGGCTGGCAGTACGTCCTGGGCGTGAACTTCCGTTGCCCGCACCTGTCGCTGTATTCCCTGGCCGGCGGGGCCAAGCGGGACTACCCGGCCAGCATCTCCCCGCACAGCCCGTGGTGGAAGTACTACCGCACGGTGGAGGACCACTTCGCCCGGCTGGGCCTGGCGCTGACGCAGGGAAAGCCCGTCCGCGACGTGCTGATGCTGCATCCGATCGAGAGCGCCTGGGGGGTGTACCTGCCCGGTCAGCCCGCCAGCACCGCCGAGTTGGACCGGGCCTTCGATTCGCTGCTGGAGGGGCTGTTGGATCAGCATTACGACTATGATCTGGCCGACGAAGCGCTGCTGGAAAAGCACGGCAAGGTCAGGAAAGAGAAAGAGCCGCCCAAGGGCGATCAAACGCGCCTGGGGCCTCGGCTGGCGCTGGGCAAGATGGAATATCGCGTTGTCGTCGTGCCGCCGGCGATCACGCTGCGGGCGGCGACCGTGGAGCTGTTGAACCGGTTCCTCGCCGCCGGCGGGCGCGTCTTGTTCGTCGGTCGGCTGCCGGAGTGCGTCGACGGCGAACCCGGCAGCCAAGCGGCGGAGCTGACCGAGCGGGCCTCCCGCTGCGGCGCCGAGCCGCAGGCGGTCGTCGACGCTATCGAGCAGCTCCTGCCCCGACGCGTCTCGGTCACCCAAAACGATGCCCAGGCCAAGGGCATGTGGACCATGCTGCGAAAGGTCACCGGCGGCCAGCTCCTCTTCGTGCAGTCCTGCGACCGCGCCGCCGGACACAAGCTCGGCTTTTCCGTCCAGGGTCGCCGCCCGGTCGTGCTGTGGGACACGGTCACGGGCGAGCGCCGGCGGGTGGAAGCCAAGCTCGACGGCAACCGAGTGAGCTTCGAGCTGGAGCTTCCGCCGACCGGCTCGGCCCTGTTGAGCTTGGGGCTGCGCGTGCCGGGGGCCAGCTCGGCCGCCGAGCCGGCGAAAGTCATCTCCACGACCGAATCGCCCGGACCGTGGAAGATCGAGCTGCTGGAACCGAACTCGTTTCCGCTGGACACCTGCCGATTCCGCCTCGGCGCCGGGGAGTTCTCCGAGCCCATGCCGGTGCTTCTGGCCGACGAGAAGATCCGCGAGCGTTTCGGCCTGCCCTCGCGCGCCAATCGCGGCTGCCAGCCCTGGTACCTCGCCCAGACCGGACGGGGCGACCGCCGCCCCCGCGGCAACTGCGAAATGAAGTTCGCCTTCCACGTCACCGACCCGCCGGGCAGCTTGCGCGTGGCCATCGAGCGAGTGGAGGAATTCCAGGTCAGCGTGAACGGCCGGGACGTCTCAAACGAGCCGGTCGGCTGGTGGGTGGACGAGGATCTCAAGACGATCGACATCGCCTCGGCCGTCCGCGCCGGCGAAAACGAGCTGCTGCTGCGGTTCGACTATCGCTCCGACATGGAGTTGGAGGACCTGCACCTGATCGGCGAGTTCGGTGTGCGGCAGACGAAGCCGACGCGCAGCTTCGACGCTTATACGCTGGTTGCCCCGCCCGGCAAACTCGCCGTCGGCTCCTGGGTCGGCCAGGGGCTGGACTTCTACGGCGGGGCCGCGAAGTACCGCATCGCCGTGGACGGTTCCGTTCGTCAGGCCGTCGCCGGTGGAAAGCGCGTGCGGCTCTCGCTGCCGGCGGTCCAATGCACGTGTGCGGCCGTGCACGCCGGGCAGAAAACTTCCGACCTGCCCTGGCCGCCGATGAGCGCGGAGATCACCGAGGCAGTTGCGGCCGGGGCCGAAGAGGTCTTCGTCGAGGTCATCGGCGGCAGGAAGAACATCCTCGGGCCGCTGCACGCCGAGTGGGTCGGCTGGACCGGGCCGGAGCAGTTCGACCCGCACTACAAGGACTGGATCGACGAGTACGTCCTCAACGATCACGGCCTGATGGCCCCGCCGGTCTTCGAGGTCTTCGCTTGACGGTTTTCGACTGTCAACGAACGCCGTATCGGCGGCCATCGCCAGACCGCAGGTGCTGCGGTCATAAGTCAACCTTTCCCGCCCCGGGAATCGAGAAGGACTGATGATGGAGTTTGTGGAGTTCGCGTCGGGTCCAAACACGCTGCGCGGGATGCTGCACCTGCCGGAGGGCTCGCGGCCACGGCCCTGCGTGATGTTCTGCCACGGCTTTACCGGCCACCGGATCGAGGCGCACTTCCTGTTCGTCAAGATCGCCCGCCATTTCGAGTCGCTCGGCCTGGCCTCCCTGCGTTTTGACTTCGCCGGCAGCGGCGAGAGCGACGGCGAGTTCGCCGAGATGACCATGTCCGGCGAGGTCGGTGACGCGGAGGCCGCGCTGGACTTCCTGCGGCGTCATGCGGCCGTCGATTCCGCCCGCGTCGGCGTGGTGGGGCTGAGCCTGGGCGGCGGCGTGGCGGCTCTGCTGACCGGACGGCGAGGCGAACACATCCAGGCCGCGGGCCTGCTGTCGGCCGTGGCCGAGCCGGGAAGGATCCTCAGCATCATCCGAACCGGAAAGTTCGAATCGCAACTCGCCGCGCAGGACTACATCGACTGGGACGGCCTCATGGTCCGCCGGGCCTTCCTCCAGGACCTGGATGACCTCCACCCGGCCGAGGCGCTGTCCGGCTACGGCGGCCCGGTCCTGATCATCCACGGCAGCGAGGACGCCACCTGCCCGCCATCGGAGGCACAAACCTACCACGAGGCGCGGCAGAAATCGCCCGGCCGGACGCGCCTCGAAATCATCGAAGGCGCCGATCACACCTACAACAACCTCGCCCACACCGAGCGCGTCTGCCAACTGCTGGGGGAGTTCTTCTCCGAAGCTCTGGGCTGAGATGCGCGGCAGGATTCGTTTGTCAGATTCGCCAGCGGCGGCGAAGCAGCGACACGGACCCCAGCGCGATGAGCACGGTCGCTGCCGGCTCCGGCACCGCGCCGCCGGAAGGCAGGTAGAAGTCGGCCCAGATGGTGTAATCGCCGCCGTCGACGATGCCGCTGCCGTTGAAGTCACCGCCCGCCCAGCCCGGGCCGGCCTGCTGGTAGTTGTCGCACCAGATCGTGTAGTCGCCCCCGTCGACCAGGCCGTCCAGGTTGGCGTCGCCCGGGGCCGGCATTTCCGCAACGCCGGCGGCGTCGTAGTTCCAGGCCAGCCGGCTGATCGCGCCGGAGAACGACACGTCGCCGGTAGTGACGATGTAGGCCAGCGGGGCGACTTCGTACTCGCCGCCCGCGCCGGTGCCGGCCTCGACGTGGTAGTAGTTCTCACCGGCCGTCAGGGCCATGACGTCGCCGCTGCTGAACGGTTCCAGGAAGTAGCTGTCGCGGTCCTTCTCATACGGCGGGGTGCCCTGGCCGTCGTACAGGTTCGCGTCGGCCTCGGTGTCGACGTTGTGCTCCAGCACCCCGGGGATGATGACGGCCTTGGCCTGCTGGATCACGCCGCCGTTGGCGCCCTGGAAGCTCATGTCGGCGAAGAAGGATTTCTGCTGGCCGTCGTTGCCGTGGGCGGTGAAGGTCACGCCGTACAGCCCGTCGCCGAGGTACTTGACCTCCGGCGTCAGCGTCGGCCAGTACGGCGAAGCCGGATCGGCCAGCGGGCCGATGTACTCCGTGGCCACCACGATCTGATCGTCCCAGAGGTTCTGTTTCTGCTGCGAGACCCAATCGCCGCCGACGTAGGCGCTGTAGCTGAGCCAGTTGATCTTCAGGTCATTGGTCTCGCGAAAACGCATTTTCTCATAGTGCCCGACCAGCCGCCCGTCGATCCACATCTTCAGCTCGCCGTCGCGGAAGGGAAGGATGTCGGCGTCGTTGGCCTTGAGCATTATCTCAAAGCAGTACCAGCGACTGTCCTCCAGCACCACCTCGCTCAGGTCGACCAGATTCGGCAGCAGGGAGTCGCCGTAGTCGCCAAACTGATCCGGGTGGTAGGTGTAGAAGTGCGGGATGCGATCGAAGCCGATCGACAGCCTGCAGGAGTACTTATCGTATCCGTCGGGGCGCTCCCCCGCCCCGCCGCCGGGCGGGGCGCCGGGAACGCGGGCGTACAGGCCGGGCCTCTTGTGGGCGGTCCAGTCATATCCGGCCTGCCACTTGGCGTACCATCGCAGATAGGCGACGTCCGTGGCGGCGATGGCGGAGGTGGTATCGGAAGGCAGGTGGGTGCCCTGGATCTGCTGGATCTCCAGCGCCCCGCCGCCGGCGAAGACGTTCTCCGGGGCGTCGGTCCAGCCGTAGGCGGTCTTGCCGGCGTACCAGGCCTCGGTCTGCTGCTGATCGTCGAAGTCCAGGTGCAGCAGCACGGACGGGTCATTCTCGATGCCCTGATCGTAAGGGTACCGCAGCGCCAGCCCCGGCCGGCCCGCGGCCACGACCGGAACAAGGCAGATCACTAGAACCACAATCGACAGCGGAGCTTCCGAAATGAGTGCCCTCTTCACTTCCATTGCCCTCGACACTTGGCGCGGCTGAGCCGCCCCGCCCGGCACCGCGCCGCCAGACGCTTGCCCGGCCTATACATGATAACACAGGTTCCGCCGAGCCCGGTGGGTAGATCAGGACGCGGGCAGGTCAGAGCCGACGCGGCGCGGCCGTCTCCGGTCTGAAAGTGCCCCCCGCGGGCGCTATCGGCCAGGCTGGGTGCTTACAGTTGTCGGCTGGAGCTTCACCCGCGGACGGTCGCCGTCGAGGAAGAAGACCTGATCGGGAGACTCATCGACGTGAACAGCCCCTTCGCTGAGCACGTACCGCCCGCCGTCGTCCCGTCCGTCCTCGTGGACGCTGTAGAGCAGCGGCTTGGCCGCCTCCGGCAGGTAGCCGAACGGCCGCGGCCCGGCCGCGAACGGATCCGTCGGCATCGTGGGAAGATATTTCGGGACCAGCTCGGCCAGCTCTTTCGGCCGGCGGCCGGCGTGATCGACTTGGTAAAGGCGAATGGCCAGGGCGAGCGCCGTCATCCGCCGCGTGGCGACGGACCGAAAGCGGAGAGCAAAGACCCTATCCAGCGTCGGGACGAGCATGGAACTTAGCACATGCGTGATTCTCCGGAACAGCGAATCAGGTGGTTCGTACGTCGGGGCGATTCGCTTGGCCGCCGGGTAGGTCGTCTCTTTGGCTGCCTCGACGTAGGCGGTCATGTGGCGCAGCGCCCGCGCCTCATCCGCGACAAGCAAGGGTTGGACCACGGCGAGCACTGCCCGCGCCAGCGCCCCTGCCCGGCGGGGCTCCCCCGATGGATCCGACTGCCGGAGAGATTCGCTGGACATCCTTCCGCGGCGGATGTCCTCGAAGGTCTCGTATATCCAGCAGCGCTCGCCCATGAAGGTCCGCACGGCGCTGTCGTGGAACGCCTCGTCGCCGCCAAGCAGGTCGTCGATCAAGTTGCGGACATGGGCGGTCGCCACGCCCGTGCCCTGCACGCCCACGCGAAGGGCCGGGGCGATTTCCTCGATGGTCGCGAACGCCATGGCGTCGGTCGCCAGACTCACGAGATAAGAGATCAGGACGGGCTCCTGCCGAACGGCCCGGCCCAGGGCCAGGGCGTCGCGGAGATAGTCGATCGCGCCCGCGTCGTCGCCGGCGTCGTGCGCTACCAGCGCCGCCAGGCACAACACCCGCGCCAGGCTGCGCGGCTCGGAGTAGGACGGCAGCTCGATCAGGATGCCGGGGACGGAATAGTCCACCTTCCAGTTGGACTTCTTCAGCGGACGGGCCCGGCGGGCCAGCGCCAATGCCTCTTCGCAGTCGGAAAGGAACTTCTGGATTTCCTTGGCATGCTTGCGCCGCAGGCCTCGATCCGCCAGGAGGTCACCGATTCCGTATATCTCTGTCCCGTCGGCGGCGAGGGCTTCGGCCGAGAGACGCCCTTCGAACTCTTTCTCATTCACATGAGCGCTCTGGACCGCCTTCTTGTAGAGTTCGGCCGCGTTCTCATCGTCCGGGATCGGCTCGGGGGCGAGCTGGGAAAGCCGCAGGGGCTCTCCGCGGGCGAGGATGGCATCGACCTCCCTGCGCAGGGGGCCCGCGCTTTGCAGGCCCCAGATCAGCCGGGCCATCAGCAGAAACAGCAGCACCCCCAAGGGGATCAGGAAGCGCTTCTTCTGCCACCACCCCCTGCGGATTGGCTCGCCCTGGTCGCCCACGGCGGCATTGTCGCACGGGGAGGAAGAACCGGCAAGCTACAGGCTGTGGCAAAAAACGTCGATCCGATGTCGCCCTCGCCCGGTGCAGGACCGGCGCCCAAAAGGCTGGCAGACGCCTCCGGGGCGATGTAGACTTGCCCGCGGTGGGACCGGGCACATGAACGATTCTTTTCCCAGCAATCTGCCGCAGGGAGCCCAACCAGGCGAGCCGGAAGCGCAGCCCGCCGCGCCTGAGCCGCCTGCTCCGGTCATCCCCTGGGAGCGGCGGCGTCGGAAGGGCCGCCTTTGGGACTACTGGAAGACCGCGTTCCTGGTGCTGCGCCGCAACGGCCGACTGGGAGAATACCTCGCCGGTCCGGTCAGCTATGGCGACGCCCAGAAGTTTCGCTGGCTGACCATCGCCCATGCCGCGGTCTGGCCGACGACGGCGGCGCTGGTGCTGCTGCTGATCGCGCTGGCCGCCTGGTCAATGGAGATGGACGCCTCCCCTACCCTGTGGGGGGCGCTGGTTCTCTCCGTCGGGGCGGCTCTGCAGGTGGCGGTCATGGCTGGCACGACGGGGGTGACAAGCTGGTTCTTCTGCCCCAGGCGCTACGACACCGAGCGGCAGAACCGATCGATTGCATTGAGCTACTACACGTGTGCCCCACTTGGGCTCATGGTGTTCTCGCTGGTGCCGCTTCTGATCGCGGTCCCATTCGTGGATGACTGGCCGACGTTGCTTCCGGTCTTCACGGCTTTTGCCGGGACCGTGAGCTTCTACTGGTTCCAACTGGAACTCTTCGCGGTCAATTCCGTCGCTGGCCGCGGTGTAGGCGGCGTCCTGACAACGGCCTTTCTCCTGCCGGCGCTATGGGCCCTGGTCAAGGTCGTGGTGATCTGGGGCTCGCTGGCGGGCGTGCCGATGCTCGTGTTGATGTTCGCGTCGCTGGACTAGCCGCCGGGCGTGTCCGGGTCTCTTCCCTTTCGGAGAGTTCCTGCCAATCGGACTCGCCGATGGGACGATTTCCGTTGAGGAAAAAGACCAGGTCCACGGAGACCTCCGGGTCGACGGCTCCGGTCTCGCCCCGGGCGAACGATCCCCCCTCGTCATTGCCGTCATCGTGGACGCTGTAGAGCAGCGGCCGCTCGGCGTCGGGCAGATACGCCAACGCCCGACCGTCCTCGGCGAAAGGGTCGGTCGGGACGGCCGGCAGGTATGTCGGGGCCAAGTCGGCGAGCTTCTCCGGCCGCCGGCCGGCGCGGTCGAGCTGGTAAAGGCGAATGGCCAGGGCGACCGCCGTCATCCGCCGCGTCGCGACAACCCTGAAATGCCGCAGGCTGACTCGGTCCAGTCGGGGCGAGAAAAGGCTGCTGAGGATACGCGTTGCCCCCCTGACCCTGGATTCCGGAAAACGATGCTCCGGCGGGTGTTCCCTCTTCGCCGCCGGGTAGGTCGTCTCTTTGGCTGCCTCGACGTAGGCGGTCATGTGCCGCAGCGCTCTGGCTTCGTCCAGCTTCCACACGGGCCCCCAGACGAACCAGAAGGTCAGCCGCCCGCCCATGGTGACCTTCGCCGGCTTCGACAGCCCGAGCTGATGAAACTCCAGCCTCCGGAGACGCTCGCAGGTGTCGTAGCCCATGCTGCGCTCGGCGAGGAAGGCCCGCAGCAGCGACCCTCCCACTTCGGTTCCGTCGCCCAGCTCGGCGATAAGGGCGAGGACCTGTTCGCGCCGGGCGGCGGTCGGCTCGTCCCCGGCAGCCAGATCGGGCGCGATCCGCTCCACGGTCGAACACGCCAGGGCGTCGACGTCCAGCCTGGCAAGGTGGGCGATCAGGCTGGAGCCCCCGCCCACGCAGCGGCTCAGGGCCACAGCGTCGCGGACGTATCCCACGGCCGCGGCGTCGTCGCCCGCCTCGTGCGCCGCCACCGCCGCCAGGCAGAGGATCTTGGCCAAGCTGCGCAGCCGTATTAGCGGTGGCATCCGGGCATCCCGCGCCGGAGCGATGTGGTCGACCTTCCAGTCGCAATGTTCCAGACCGCGCGCCTGCCGGCACAGGCGGAGCGATTCTCCCGACACGTCCAGCATCTCCCGCACATCAATGGCGTGTCGCCGACGGAAATCCGGATACGCCAGCAGGTCGCTGAGCATGCTTAGCAGGTCGGTCATTCGAGGCGATCGGCGCGTCTCCTGCGAAACCATCGGGAGCGGTTCGTGGGGGCGGAAGGTCAACTTTTCCAGCTTGAGCTGGGGCGGAGGCGAAAGAAGCGGGCAGGCTTCAATGGCCTCTTCGTACACTCCCGCCGCGTTCCTCCCTTCGGGGACGGGCTCGGGGGCCAGGTCCGCCCAGCGAATGGGCTCGCCGCGGGCGGCGATCTTGTCCAGCTCGGCCTGGAGGACGCTGTCGGCGTGATGGCCCCACCAGGTGCGGGCGGCGATCATTCCGATCAGGACCAGGCCGAGGGCGACGCCCAGGCGCTTGGTCCACCACCATCGTTTGGGAATTGCTTTAACCTCTTCGCCCACGGCGGCATTGTCGCACACGCACCCGCGGCCGGCAAGGTGTGTTCGCGGGCGATCTCTGCCCGGTGCGAACCGGGCGAGGGGGCGCTTTCCCGGTCTGGCCGGGCGTCAGCAAGCACGTTACCATGAAGGCCATGGTGCCAAGGGCAATCCTGGCGGCAGTTGCCGCCTTCGCCGCGGCGGGTTGCCGGCCGATCGGGCGGACGGTGCTGGAGGTTCCGCCGCTGCGGCTTCAGCAGCAGCAGGCGTATCCGGAGACGGTCACGGGCAGATTCGTCTCCCTGGCGGACTTCGAGGACGACCCGCTGCTGGTGAACCGCCCCGGCCACAAGCAGATCGAGGATTTCGCCATCACCGGCCCGGGCGCCGGGGCCGAGCGGAAGTTCGTGGTCAACATCACCCGCACGGGCGTGGGGGCGTTGGAGGCGAACGTGCCGCCCGGGGCGGCTCTGGTCTTTCGCCTGTCGGGGTTCGGCGATTTCTCCCCTTACGCCCTGCTGGGGATGTCCATCTACAGCCGCGAAATCCGCGACGACCTGAAGGTCAGCATCTCCACCGACCGGCCGGGGTGGGAGAGGCTCCAATTGCGAAGAACCGCGATTGGAGACATCGAGTCGCTTCCGGTGCTGCTGCGTCCGGGCTGGAACACCGTGCGAATCGACCTGCGCCGTCTTGCGGGCCTGAAAGACTTTGACGTCCGTGCCGTGCGGGCGATCCGGCTGTGGTTCTCGGCCGCGACTGGTCCCGTGCGGATCAACCTGGACGACATCCTGCTGATCGACAACCGCCGCGAGATTCGCCCGGTGCCGCCGGGCGTGCGGCTTCTCAAGGCCGGCCTGGACTACGAGCTGCACCTGCCCGCCAGGTCCGAGCCGATCCGCATCCAGCAGGGCGACGACGGCCTGTGGCGCTTCCGGCCGGGCCAGCCCGTCGTGCAGATCTCCTCGGCCGGGTCGGTCGCCCCCGCCGGCGGCGCGAACCCGCCGCAAGAGGACCTGGCCGCCATGGGGCGGCGCAGAGTCGGGGAGGTGGAGATCCTGGAGCACAACCGGATCCGCCTGCGGATTGCCAACACGTGGTACTTTCCGGCCTCGGCCGGGCAGTGGGTCTCGCCGTCGGTGCCCATGATCCGCTGGGAGCATACCTTCTATCGAGACGGACGCCGCGTCACCGACGTCGTGATCAACAACGCCGGCGGCAAGCCCATCTCGGGGCTGCGGATCGCCACCCAGGAGGCGACGGCCTGGTCGGACGGCAGGCAGGGACGCGTCGCGGAGGTGAGCCGCTTCGGGGGCTCGGTGGCGCGATTCAGCTTCTTGAACGTTCCGGAGACCCCGCGGCGGCAATGGTACCTCGAGAATTACGTCAAACCGGGGCGGCTTACGATTCGTATGGGCGATAAGGACGTCGTCGACGGCGATGCCGACGGCGACGGATTCGATCAGTCGCGGGACTGCTATTGCCTGCGGGCCAGGGCCGGGCATTGCCGGTTCGTCTTGACTCCGTCCGGTGCGGGCCTGGCCGATGCGGTCGTCCGCGTGTCCGGGCGGTGGAAGGGCCCCGTAACGGCCAACAGCGAGGGTCTGGCGTTGAAGGACCTGGTTCGGCTGCCGGATGGTTCCGTGCTGCTGGTCGTGCCGGGTGTATGGAAGCGTCCGCGATGGGTAGAGCTGACCGGTCCCGTGCCGTTTCTTCAGGAGGAATAGAAGCAGGAGGCAGCAGGCGCACTTACGAGCCGGGCCGGCCAGCGGCGGCACCGGGCCTGCTCCAGGGAGCTTCCTTTATTAAATTAACATGCCGCGCTCGTTTGTCGATATGTTCTGCAAAGACTTACGGCGCAGGATGCCGTCACGGACGAGGTACATTCCCGTTGACAACGGACTGCCCCCACATGTTAGGATACAGCGTTCCAGGGATGGGGCGCTCGTCCCGGCCATGCTTCCGGATGGGCGCGTTTACCTGCACGTGGATGCTGCCCCGCAGGAACAGGCCGGGCTTCTCGAGTATTTCCTTTGGCCAAGTGTTCCGAAAGGGCACGCCGGGTTGGTCTGCCGCCATGGGGCAGGCAGGCCAAGGCCTCCGGAGAAAGGATGGACCGTGAGCACTCGGACAGGAATACGGCGTTTTCTGTCGTCATCTGTGGCGTTGACCTTGGCAGTGGGCCTTTCCGGATGCAGCGGACTGGAGCTGGGCTGGTGGAACTGGTTTGATCCCAGCCGGCCGGTCCGCACGCCCCCCGAGCCATCGGTGAGCCTGATCTTCGAGCAGATCGGACCGGCCGACCAGCTCGATGAGCTGGTGCCGAATGCAACCTTCCCCAAGCCGTCCGACCTGGAGTTCTCCGAAGAGGATTACGTGATCGGGCCGACGGACATCCTGCGGATCTCCGTTCTGGACCTGTTCCAGGAGGGCTTGGACACCATCCTGGAGCGACAGGTCAGCCACAGCGGCTACGTCGAGCTGCCCCTGCTGGACAAGCATGTGAAGGCCTCTGACCTGACGGCCGAGCAGCTCACCGACGCAATAGAGAACAGATACCGCCAGGCCGGAATCCTGAAAGAGGCGACCGTTTCGGTGGTGGTGGCAGGTCCCCGGCAGAACACCTTCAGCATCCTGGGGGCGATAGCGCATCCGGGCACGTATCCGCTGATCCGTCGGGACTTCACACTGATGGAGGCGTTGGCGCTGGCCGGCGACGTCAGTCAAGTCAACATCGAGTGGGTGTACGTAATCCGGCCGAAGAAGAGAGAGCCCACGCCGGCGCCGGCGGTGCCGACCCGTCCGGGCGAAGAGGAGCTGCCGCCGCTGCCGACGGTTCCGACCAAGCCGCCCACGGGAACCGCGCCGAGCTTAGAGAAACGCCTGAAGGACCTGGAGGATTTCATTCCGCAATCGTCCCTGGGGCCGCTGACGCTGCGAGACGGCGGCGCTCGGGCCGACGAGCAAGTCACGATGTCCTCCATGGGCGGGCTTGGCCCGGCCGTGGCCGCGGCAGATGCCCCGCCCGATCAGCCCCAAGGGCAGGTCGAGTACGAGTGGACCTATTCCCAGGGCCGCTGGGTCCGCCTGCCCAAGTCGCGGAAGCCGGCCCCGCCCGCCCGGGAAGGCCCCCCCACCGTCGAGGCGAAAGCCGAGGCGGTCCAGGAGGACCCCTTCGGCTGGAAGCAGTACGACATGTCCAAGCTGACCCGGATCATCGCGATCAACCTGCCCAAGCTGAAGGCCGGCAATCCGCGCATGAACATCATCATCCGCGACAACGACATCGTGCACATCCCGCCGCTGAGGGTCGGCGAGTTCTACGTCATGGGCGAGGTGTCCCGGCCCGGGGTGTACAGCCTCACGGGGCGGCGGGTGACGGTGAAGCAGGCGGTAGCGGCGGCCGGCAATCTGGGCGTCCTGAGCTGGCCGGACAACTGCATCCTCGTCCGCCGCGTCGGACGCGACCAGGAACAGGTGATCAAGCTGCCGCTGAACGAAATCTTCGCCGGACGGGAAAATGACATTTTCCTCAAACCCGACGACGTGATCGCCGTAGGAAGTCATTGGTCAGCGCCTTTCCTGGCGGTGTGGAGGAACGCGTTTCGGATAACCTACGGGTTTGGGTTCATCTATGACCGTAACTACTCCGAGCGTGACTTCGAGATACCGATCCTATACCCGCGACCGGGCTTGCGGCCGTTCACCAGCGACTGACCGTGCTGAGCGTCGGACCGGCGCCGGTGTTTGACTTTGGACTTCTGAGGAAGTGTTTGCAGGGGTATGACCCTATCGCCTGACCAAACCGGAGCGAGCGAGGACGGCTCGAAACAGGCCTCCGGAGGCGCCGGGGCGGCCCAGCGGCCCGCCTCCGCTGCCGGAAGCCTGACGGAGATGGTGGCCGCGCCGCCGGCGGTCAGCTTCACCCAGAGCTTCACGCAAGCGACGCTGATCAAGATCGGCGTGCTGGCCGGCCTGCTGGCGCTGCTGAACTACCGGTATGGCATCTGGCTGGTGAAGAAGTGGCTCAGCGACGCCGACTGGACCCACGGGTTCGTCATCCCGCTGTTCAGCATCTACCTGCTGTACGCCCGTCGGGAGGACCTGTTTTCCGCTCGACGCAGGAGCTGTCTGTGGGGCCTGCCGATCCTGCTGTTGTTTCTGGCCGGCGAGATCCTCGGCTTCTACCCCATCCGCAATTACTGGTTTGGGCAAATATGCATGATCGGCGTGCTGTTCGCCCTGGTGCTGTACCTGGCGGGGACGTCGACGATCCGGGTGACCTGGCTGCCGGTTCTGTTCCTGATCTTCGCCATCCCGATTTCGCCGATGCTGTATACGCGCATTTCACTGCCGCTTCAGAATCTTTCCGCCAAGGGAGCGGTGCTGATCCTGCGGCTGCTACAGGTGCGGATCAGCAGTTCCGCCAGCGCCCTGACGCTGACCAGTAAATTGGGCGTTGAGCGCGACCTGACCGTGGCCGAGGCCTGTAGCGGCATGCGCCTGCTGATGGCGTTCCTGGCCCTGGGCGTGGCGATGGCGTATCTGGAGTACAAGCCCATCTGGCAGCGGGTCGTCCTGGTGCTGGCGGCCATCCCCATCGCCATCTTCTGCAACGTCCTCCGCGTGGCCATCACCAGCTACATGTTCTACCTGGACAAGCCGGAATTCGGCCAGAAGTTCATGCACCACTTCACCGGAATGCTGATGCTGGTCCCGGCCTTTGCCATGTTGTGGCTGCTGGCCTGGATTCTGCGCTGGATTCACCGTCACGCGGTCCTCGAGGAGCCCACGCGGGCGGGCGAACGGACCCCGGCGGAGGGCGGCGAATGAGCAAGCGCGGCGAGAACGCCTCTGCTGCCGGCGTGGGCAAGAGGGCACGGCTGCACTTCGCCATCGCCGCGGGGGTGCTCCTGGCCGCGGGGGCCGGGTGGCACGGCATTATGGCCGCCCTACACTGGAGCATGGACAAGAAGCCCGTTCCCTGGCCGGCGACCATCCAGCCGGAGGACGTCGTCGATCACCGGCTGACGAACTTTCCCGACAAGCTGGGCAAGCCGGACCGGCAAGCCCAGCCGTGGCGATACGTCCTGGGCGAGGACGGGGAGCTGACCCGCAACGGTCAGCGCGACGGCACCCCCGACGGGATCATCGAGATAGGCGACGAAGACCTGAAAACCATGGGCACGAAGGCCCACAGGCTGAACTGGTATTACTCGGGGCTGTACCGCGACACCGGCGCCGAGGGCATCGGCGGCGGCCGGGGCCGGCGGTACGTTCAGATGCACATTACCTACTACACGGGCCTGCTGGACGCGGTTCCCCACGTGCCGGAGCGCTGTCTGGGCGCCGGCGGGGCCAGAGTCGTCCCCGGGCAGAGCCGAACCGTGCCGGTGTCTGTCCCTTCGGCGCCGCCGTCGTGGCGAGAGTTCGCCATGTACCGCACCACTTACGAAGACCCGAAGAGCCGGACCAAAACGGCCCAGTATCACTTTTTCAGCATGAACGGCCGGCCGACGGCGCACTGGGAGAGCGTCCGCGCAAAACTGACGCTGCCGTGGGTGAGGTACTGCTATTTCGCGAAGGTGCAGATCGCGGCGTTCACCATCGAATCCAACCGGTTGGGCACCGAGTCGGACCTGAGTAAGTGCGACCGGGTCTGCAACGACTTTCTCAAGTACGCTCTGCCGGAAATCCTGCGTTTTCTCCCGTCGCCCGAAGCACTCAAGGAACTCGAGGCATCGGGTGACTGAAGTTCGGAGCAATCGACCACGGGAAAGATCATGGCTAAGCGAGTAAATCAAAGGTTCGTTGCCTTGCTGGTGTCGATCGGTCTGCTGGTGACGCTGGGAGCGGTCACGGCGGTGCTTGCCCTTCAGCCGCCGGACCCGGACAAGATGTCCCAGCAGGCCGAGAGGCTTCAAGAGCAGGGCAAATACGCCGAGGCCATCGCCTGTCAGCACATCGCCGCCACTGTTTCGCGCAAGGCCAAAGAGTTCTTGCGCTTGGGCCTCATGCTCCTGGAGCGGCGGGACAAGGACGCCTTGCTGACGTACAGCGCCAGGGCCCGGTTGTTCCGCGACGCCCGGATGGCCTTCAAGGAAGCGCTGCGGGAAGACCCGAACTCCTTGGAGGCACAGCAGCAGTTGGTGGAGCTGGAGTACGGGATCGCCCGGGCCAGGGGGGTGTGGACGGACTACGAGCAAGAGGTGACCAAGCTGCTGGAGCTGGCTCCGGACGACACCGAGGCCCTCTTCCAGCGCGCCCGGGCCAGGACGCGCATCGCCGCGACCAGGCGGGAGTACTACGAGGCGGCGCTGGCCGACTACCAGGAGGCCGTCACGCGCGCCCCCAACGTGGAGAAGTACTGGCTGGGCATGGCGAATTTCCACGCTGCCCGCGGGCAGCAGTATTGGCCCAAGGCCGAGAAGGTATACCAGGACGCGCTGGAGGCGATCCCGGAGGCGGTGGACGTCCGCGTCACCTACGCCAACTTCATCGAGGTGACGGACAAAGCCCGTATAGACGAGGCAAAGAAGCTGCTGACGGACGCCGTGGCGAAGCAGCCGAACAACGTGGAGGGCTACCTGGCCCTGGCCGGCTACCATCGACGCCGCAAAAAACTGGATGAGGCCATCGCGGTGCTGGAAAAGGCCGTCAAGGTGGCCCCCGCCGACTATCGCGGCTACGAGTCGCTGGCGTATCTGGAGAGCTTCCGGACCGGACCCAAACGATCCGAGGCCATCCTGCTGCGGGGGCTGGAAGAGGTCCGCAAGCCCGCCAGGCAGGCAGAGGGCGGACTGGAGGGCCTGGCCCTGCTGAGGTACCGGGCGGGCATCATGTCGCTGAACCAGCAGTTGTGCGACGTCCTGCTGGACCAGATACAGTCAGACGGGTCGAAGGAACAGCTCCTGCCGCGGGTCAAGCAGGCCCTCGCCGAGATGAAAGGCATCGCCGCCGAGAATGTCTACGTCGACAAGATCGCGGGCCGGCTGGCCCTGCTGGCCGGAGACCTGGCCAAAGCCGAGAGGCTGCTTCGCAGGGCGTACACGGGGCTGCGACCCTTCGACCCGAAGACGGCCGGGCTGTTGATCTACGTCTACCAGCAGCTCCACCAGTTGGGCGAGACCCAAAAGATCATCGAACGCTACCTCCAGTTTTCCAAGGACAACCCGGCGCTGCTGCTGCGACTGGCCAGGCTGTACGTCGATTACCGTCAGTACGACCGGGCCCAGAGCATCCTCAAGGACGTTCTGAAGCAGGAGCCGCACAACGAGCAGGGCATATCGCTGGAGGCGGCTTTGGAATGCCTCACCGGCAAGCGCGAGGGGATTCCGCCGGCGGTGCGGACCCTTGACAGTTACACCGCCGATCTGTTCCTGCGGCGGGCCCAGCAGCTCTGGCTGGATGGGGACCCGGAAGCGGCGATCATGCTGGCCTCGGACCTGCTGGCCAGGGAGCCCAAAGCCGTGCGGGCGATCGTTCAGTTGATCAAGTGGTACGAGCAGCGCAAGGACACGGCCAAGGCACGGGCTCTGCTGCAACAGGCCCTGGCCACGTTCAAAGACAAGCCTGACGTGCAACAGCAATTGGCGATGCTGCTCGAGACCGACCGGTCCAAACTGCTGGCCTATCAGTTGGAGCTGGCCGAGAAGATCTCCGACCCGGTCCGGCAGGCCTTGAGCAAGGCCGTGATCTACCTTTCCTTCGGAAGGGGAAAAGAGTACATCCAGCAGCTCAAATTAGCCGAGGCCGAGGACCCCGACAACCGCGCCGTAATCGAGCGGATGTTCGCCTACGCCTTGAGCAGGTCGGACTTTGACACCGCCGCCAAGTATGCCGACCGCGCCGCCAAGCACGACCTCGACAACGCCGGCGGGAAATACTACGCAGCCCAGATTGCCGTCGCCCGGAAGGATTATTCCAAGGCCATTGAGCTGGCCGGCGAGGCCCTGGCAGCCCGTCCGACCTTCAGCGAGGCCCACGCCCTGCTCGGCGATTGCCATTACTTCGCCGAGAGCTTCGAACAGGCCCGGGACGAATACGAGGCGGCCTACGAACTGAACCCCTCCAACGTCAAGGCGTTGCTGGGGCTGGTGGCGGTGGCCGAGAAGATCAGCACCACCAGCGAGTACCAGCGATGGGTGGAGCTTGCCTACCGGTTCGTTCCCACCAACGCCGGCATCCGCGAGCGGTATCTACAGCTCCAGGACGCCCGCGAAGACCCGCAGAAGGTCATCAGGATCCGGGAGCAGACGCGGCAGTCCCGCCCGAACAACCTGGCCAACCTGTACCACCTGGCGGCGCTGTACGAGCAGGCCAAACAGCTCAACAAGGCAGAGCGACAGTACCAGGAGATCTACAAAATCTCCCGGGGCGACGCCCGCTCGCTGTGGGCGCTGACGGACTTCCTCCGCCGGACCGACCGCGACGTACAGGCCCAGGGCATGCTGGCCGAGTATGCCAGAACGTCCGCCAACAAGACCCAGGCCTACCTGCTGTGGGGCGGATACCTGGAGAACGCCGGCAGGATCGACCAGGCCACGACCGTATATGAGAAGGCCCTCAAGGCCGACAAGGAAGGGCGCGCCTATCTGAGAGTGGCCCAGTTCGCCGAGCGGCAGCGGAAATACGCCCAGGCGGCCGATTACCAGGAGGAGTACCTCCGCCGTGTCGGGAAGAAGGCTTCCGCCGTCTCCGAGCAGAAGCTCATCCTCTACCGGATTCAGGCCGGCCAGTTCGAGCAGGCCCAGCAGCGCATCGACCGCCTCCTCAAGGAAGACGCCGGCAACCCCGACGCCCTGGCCCTTCAGGGCGCCTCATACTTCCACCAAGATGAATTCGCCAAGGCCAGGGAAGCACTGGACAAGGCCCTGCGCGTCAAGCCGAACCACCTGCTGGCGCTGGTCTACAGCGCCGAGCAGCACTGGTCGACCGGGCAGAAATCCCGGGCGGTCGGCGACCTGGAGCGAATCAGAGGCCTGCGCATGCGCACTTCCCCGCAGATCGCCATGCGATTGGCCAAGCTCTACGACAGCATGGGAAACTTCGGCGACGCCGACGGGGTCCTGGCAAGCGTCCTGGCCGAGAATGCGAACTACCCCCCGGCGCTGCGGCAGCGGGTGCGGCTGTGCCTGCGTCACAAGCGCTGGTCGCAGATGGACCAGGCGATTGCCGAGGGCCGCAAGGCGTATCCGAACGATGCGTTCTTCCCGGACATGGCCGCCGAGAAGTGGCTCCAGCAGGGCCAGCCGGCCCGGGCCATCGCCCCGCTGCGCGAGGCGGTCAAGCTCGCCCGTCCCGAACGGCAGCCGATCTTTGCCGTGCGTCTGTCGGATGTCCTCGTCGAGGCCGGACAATACGACGAAGCCATCCGCACTTGCCGTTCTCTGCGCGGACACCCGCTGGCCGCGCCGGCGATGGCGGTCTCCGGCCGGGCCCACGCCAATGCGAACAAGCAGCCCGAGGCCGAAGCGGACTTCACCGCCGCCCTCAAGGCCGCCCAGCCGCAGCAGCTTCCCTTTATCATCCGGCAGGTCACCAAGGCATACGCCCTGGATCAGGCCGTGGCCAACCTGAAGCGTTGGACGTCGCTGCGGCCGGAGGACTGGGAGCTGCCGTTCGCGGTCGGCGATCTCATGGTCCAGCAAGAGAATTTTCAGGGCGCAACCAAGCAGTTCGAGAAGGCGCTGGGCCAGGCCCAGACGGATTCCCAGAAGGCCCAGACGCACCAGCGACTCGGGCTGACCCACAGCAACCTGGGCCAATACCAAAAGAGCCGCCAGGCATACGAGCAGTCGCTGAAGCTCCAGCCCGAGGACGCCGCCACGTTGAACAACCTGGCGTGGGCGATCGCCGTCCATTTGAACAAGCCCGACGAAGCCCTGCCCTACGCCAGGAAGGCGGTCGAGCTGCTGCCGGACAATCCCAATGTGCTTGACACCTACGGCGTGGTGCTGCTGCGGAAGGGAGACCTGGTACAGGCCACAGAGGTGTTGAATCGGTCCGTTTCCGCGGAGCGGCTTCCGGGCAATCTGCTGCACTTGGGCAACGTCTACGAGAAGCTGAACAGGAAAGAGGAAGCCCTGCGCCAGTACCGGGCCGCCTGGGAACTGGTAAAGGACGATCCGAAGAACCCCCAATACCAAGAGCTGCGCGAAGCCATCGCTCGGCTTGGCGGGGGCCTCTGACGGAAGGATTAGGCCATGACGCTGATACCAACGCGTGACCAGCCGCCGCGATTTGCCGCACCGGTTCAGCGGCAGATTCGACCCCGACCCAGCGCGGGAATCAACCCGCGCGAAATGGTCCGGATCATCCGCAAGCGCAAGTGGTTGATCATTCTGACGTTCGTGATCTGCATGAGCGTGGTCGCGGTGGCGACGTTTCTGTGGTCCATGTACGCCCCGCTGTACAGAGCCGAGGCGCTGCTGCGGGTCTCCCCTCCGCAGACCACCATCCTTCGGGCCCAGCAGGCGCCCATGTACGCCACCGAGATCATCGAGCGATACAAGCGCAGCCTGGCCGCCCTGGTCAAACACCAGAAGGTTCTGGAGGACGCCGTCAAGGATCTGCGCATCACGAAGACGAGCTGGTACGCAAAGAACAAAAAGGAAATCTATATCGCCCTGGACGAGGCGATTACCATCTCCGTCAGGCCCGAGACCGACCACATCGGCCTGGTTATGACGGGCACCAACAAGAAGGAACTGCCGGATATCGTCAACGCCCTGGCCACCAGTTTCGTCAAGTTCACCGGCGAGGACGCTCGCCGGGAGCGCGAGCGACAGATTGCCACATTGAAAAACGAGCAGACCCATCTGACAAACCGACGGCGGGTCCTTTCCAATGATATCGCCACCGAGCGGAAGAAGGGCCCCATCGCAGCCATGCGCGAGCGCCAGAGCCTGGTTTCCATCAAATTGCAGATGCTCGCCCGGCAGGTCGGCGACGCGGAGATGCTCCAGGCCCAGGCGGCTGCCGCCCTGAAAGCCTATCGGGATGAGGAGCTCGGGGGCTTGGCCAAAAGCCCCGAGGTCCTCCAGGCACTGGAGTTCGATCGCGAACTGACCGCCCTGAGGGTGCGAAAGACCGAGCTGGAGACGGCCCTGGACAACGCCAAGCGGAAGTACGGCGATAATCACCGCGCCGTGCTGAATCTGACGACCATGATCGAGTCGATGGCGCGACAGGCCGAGTCTAGGCAGGCCTCGGTGATTCAGACCCAGGCCGAGAGGCTCGGCGCGGAGCGGCAGATGCGCTACGCCATCGCCACCGAACAGTTGGTGGAGTTGAAGGACCGCCTGCGCGAGGCCAAGGACGAGGCACGCGACCTGGAGGATTCGCTCGGACGCATCGAGGCCATGACCCAGGAGAGCGACGAGATACGAAAGAGCCTCGGCCGGATCGAACAGGGACTTCAGGAAAAGGAGCTGATGGTCAGCGGGCTCCGCCCGGGAGAAGCAGGAGAGATCAGCCCGGTCACCATGGCGGCCAACGCCACCGAGCCGCGGGAGGCCTACGCCCCCAAGTGGAAGATCATGCTGCCTTTGGGCGCGGTCGCCGGGCTGGTGCTGGGCTTCGGCCTGGCCTTCCTGCTGGAGCTTTCCGACCCCTACGTCAAGAACCCCGGCGACATCGCCCGACGCATCGATTTGCCCCTGCTGGGGATGATTCCCCACAGCGACGATCTGGACGAGGAGATCGAGGACTTCCGCCGGGTGACGTTGCTGGCGCCGCAATCGCCGGCGGCGGAGGCATTCCGACAGTTGCGGACGAACCTGCTGTTCAGCGGCCCGGCCCACCAGCGCCGCAGCCTGCTGGTGACCAGTCCGGCGCCGGAGGACGGGCGCACCACGGTGGTGCTGAACCTGGCCGTGTCCATGGCCCAGTCCGGTCGGCGCGTCCTGGTCCTCGACGCCAACTTCCGCCAGCCGGCCATTCGGGAAGTGTTCCCCGAGGCGGCCGAGGCCGGGCTGTCGTCGGCCCTGGTCGGACAGGCCGCCTGGCGCGACGTGGTCTCCCCCACCGGCGTGCCCAACCTGTCCGTGATTGCCTCGGGCCCGCTGCCGCCGAACCCGACGGAGCTGCTGGGATCGGACAGCATGCGCCAGCTCGTCTCGGAGATGTCGGCCGAGTACGACCAGGTGCTCATCGACGGCTCCCCGGTGATGGTAGTGGCCGACGCCCGTGTCCTCAGCACGCAGGTCGACGGCACCATCCTCGTCGTCCGGGCCGGAAGCAACAACGTCGGCATGGTCCAGAAGGCCGCCGAGCAGCTCGCCCGCATCGGCGCCCACGTGGTGGGAATCGTCCTCCAGGGCGTGCGCACCACCGCCGGCGGCTACCTCCGCAAGAATTACCAGACATTCTACGAGTACCATCGGCGGGCGCTGCCGTAGTATAATCCCATCTCCGGAGATCGTCGGACCGGCGTCTAAAGCCTGCACGCCGGCGTGCCCGACGGCGCCTGTGGTGTCCGTCTACATCGCCAGCGTAGCTCAACGGTAGAGCACGGCTTTTGTAAAGCCGGGGTTGCGGGTTCGAATCCCTCCGCTGGCTTGACGCGAGGCGGCACGCCGCCTCAGACCGTCCGGGCCTCCGCGGCGGCAACTGCCCGGCGCCCGCCAGCCGCCCGCCTGCCGATTTGCGGGCAGGACTTGCGGGCAGGCCTTGACAGAGCCGTGGAGCTTACTATGGTTGCTCGCTCCGGACGGAACGGTCCCGGGAGTGTGCCCGAGTGGACAAAGGGAGCAGACTGTAAATCTGCCGGCGTACGCCTACGGTGGTTCGAATCCACCCGCTCCCATTCGAAGGCTCAGCTCGATCACGGGGGGAGTGCTCCTCCGCAGTCAGTCTGCCGCGTTCGCGGCGGACAGATTCTGACCGGCGTGGACAAGACGTGACTGGCTCCGGTCTTCGGCCGGCGCGGCCTCGGCCGGCGGAACCGGCACGAAGTCGGCGGCGGCCTCCTGGCACCGGCTTTGCATTTCCTCCGGCCGAGATGGCTTGCGCAGTCAAGTCCAGGCGCGGCTTCACCCTCATCGAGCTGCTGGTGGTCGTCAGCATCATCGCGCTGCTGGTGAGCATGCTTCTTCCGACGCTGGGCCAAGTCAGACGGCACAGCCGCCAGGTGCTGTGTCTAACCCGCTTGGGCGGGCAGGTGCGGGCGCTGTACATGTACGCCGGGGCCAACCGCGGGCGGCTGCCGGCCGGGCCGTCGGCGCCGATGGACCCGCCCATGCCGCCGCTTCCCTATGACAGCATCGCCACCAATCAGCTCTGGATCGGCAAGCTGGCCGCCTACAACGGCTGCGGCGCCCTGATCCGGTCCCAGTGGCAGAACGAGAATGGTTTCTTCTGCCCCGACGACGATTCATCCGACCCGCAAGAGGAGCTGGAGAAGCTCCGCGCCCGCGGCGGCGAAGACGCCCACGGCTCCTATCTCTACCGCCAGCTCGACCAAGCCACTTCGGCCAGGATTGGCGACCTCGGCAACAACGACGCCGGCCTGCCCGCCAAGGCCCTGCTGATGGACCTCAACAGCCTCATGCCGGGGCTGCCCCAGCGGACCAACCATCGCGGCGAGCTGGTCAACATCGGCTTCGTCGACGGCCACGCCAAGACGTTCGAGAACACCTCGGCCAGGTTCACCCTCCGCGCGCAAGACATCGCCAACCCCTTCGCCCGCCTGGACGAGATCCTCCAAGAGGCCGACCGCGTGGCCCAGTAGCCGCCTTCCCCCCGCCGCCTCGCGCGTGCAACGATCAGCCCGACCTCAGCGGCTAGAGCAGTTAACGATTTAATGTGGCGTTCCAGGTCGAGCGAGGACGAGTCTGGCAAGGAGGGCGAAGCAGGCAACCCAGTGGGTTGTCGATGCAGCCTGACGCAGCCAGACGACGCCGCAGCCGGCCTGGGAGGCTACAGGAAAGAGTTGACTGCTCCAAGCCGGAGGATTCCCGCGGCCCCCAGCGGCGGAAGCTGGATTGTAATCTCCTTGCCGCTGCGCCGCATCTTGCAGGTACCGCGCCTCCGGCCGGAGCCCTCGACCGCCAGCCAGGTGGCCTTCTTGAGCCGCGCCGCCTCGGGCAGTCGGACCTTCACCAGCAGGCCTTTGGTAAACTCCTTTTCCTTCCAGGAGCGGTTCAGGTCCACCACGGACACCACGACGCTCCCGCCGTGCGGGGCGTGCCGGTCAATTCGGAAGACCTCCGCCCGAACGCCCTCGGGCACCTCCACCGGCTTGCCCGCGACACGCCGGGAGACCTCCAGCGGGTCGAACTCCAGCACCCAGCGCTTGCCGATCATGGCGTCGGTCAGCGGGCGATAGGCGCGCATGGTCTGGGGGCCCTGGCGGTAGAGGCGGTCGTCGGGTATGCAGCCCAACAGCAGCAGGTGCTGGAGCCCGCGCTCCAGGCCATGCGGGCCCGGCGGCAGCTCCATCCCCAGCGGAAACAGCGGGCGATACACGCAGGCCAGGGCGTGCTTCCGCAGCGAGGCGACTCCGCGCGTCTCGGCCAGCACCATGTCCGCCCCGCGCAGGCTCTCGATGGTCGAGATCTTGTTGACCATGATGACCTTGTCGGCTTCGTGGGCCTTCTGAAAGCACGGCGGGCCGAGAAGCTGGTGGTTGCGGTTGAGGTCGTAGGCGGGCCGATCGTGCACCATGGTCACGCCGTCGTCGTGGGCGAAGTCGATCATCTCGATGGCGTAGTTGTCCACGAACAGTCCGGCCATGCCGGGATAGGCCTCCAGCATCAAATCCATCTGCTCCATGAGGTGGCGGCCGTAGGGGCTCTCGGGCGCCCCGTGCAGGGCCGGCTCCTCGTGCCACTTCAGCATCACCCGCCCGCGCTCGTCGCGCATGGGCTCGCGGCGCCAGAGCCTTCGAATGGTGTCGGGCTTGGCGTGGCAGTTGTACCAGTACATGAACGGGGCGATGCCGGCGGCCTTGAGCCTTCGGATGCACTGGCGGTTGCCGGCGAGGGAGAGCCTCTTGCCCGGGTGCGGGCGGCAGCGCCAGGTGAGCTTGGGGTCCTTGAGGGCCTCCCGGCTCATGTAGACGCTGTATTCGGGGAAGTGCCCGTGGACCTCGACGAAGGTCACGCCGGCCTTCTTCATCCTGGCCAGGTGGCCTCGTGCCAGGCGGGTGGGGTTGGTGATGCCGTACATGCCCTCGACCTTGCGCGTGGCCGGGATCGGCTCGAACAGCTCGGGGTAGCTTTTGACGTAGTGGCCCAGGCTACAGCGCCAGTCCGGCTTTGTGCCGGCCAGGCAGACGGCCAGGCGCAGCTCCTTGCCGGCGGCACTGCCCTTGCCGGGCGGGCGCAGGCCCACCAGGTGATGGGTGATGCGGAGCTGCGAGAGATCCTCGAAGGCGTGGTCGATCCCGCGAACCGGCGAGGGCGCGTGCTGGGTGTGCAGATCGAAGCTGATGAAAGGCTTCTGGATTTCCGGCGGGGAGAAGGCCACCAGCCCCGCCCGTGCGCCCCGCTTCCGGGGCGAGCGGCCGCGCCGGCCGGGGCCGGGCCAGGCGGCGACCAACGGGATCATCGTCCCGTACGGCCGGAAGGAAATGTGCCCGTAAACGTAGCGCTGCGGCGTGACGCCGTCGCTGTCCTGCACGGACGTGTCTTGGGGCGACCAGAACTTCCAGCCCCAGGGGATCGGCAGCACCCACGTGACCCGCACGGAGCGGCTCTTCTTCTCACCCGGCAGCAGCCGCAGGGACGCCTCCCAGCGAATGCCGGCGGCAGTTTCCACGAAGCTCTGCTGGATCCGGAAGGCCGCGCCTTTGTACTTCTGGACGAAGGAGAGGGTCTTCTTCCCGCCGGCGGAGGTCTGCTTCCAGCCGGAGATGGTGAACTTGTCGCGAAGGGGATGGTACGTTTCCCCGTCGTGGAGGTCGGCGACCTCCAGGAAGCCGGCCGGTGCGTGCCCGGCCATCTCCACGGCGGCCTTGCCGACCCGCAGGGAATGCAGGCAGCCCGTGCGGCGATTCACGGCGATGACGGCGTCGGCGGCTTTGAGTGTCGGCATTTGAAACTCCCGGGATTGTCGGTATGTGATTGGACGAACTTATGCGGTTGAAGTAGTATCCGCTGCCAGAGAGAGAGTAAAGGAGAACCCCGAATGAAAAGCGATCTCCTGTTGCTGATTGCGTTTCTGCCATCGCTTTCGACGGCGGAGATGGCCACGGTTCGGCTGGGCAGTCCGCCCGCCGGCGCTCCGGCCGCCGCGACCGCCTCCGAGAAGGCCAATCCCCCCACCGGCTACGTCGCCGAAACCGCGCGCCCGCCGACCATCGACGGCAAGCTCACCGAGCCGGCGTGGGCCAAGGCGGCGCCGCTGCTTCTGAGCCGCACGCTCGACGGCGCCGGCCGGGCGCCCGAGCCCACAGAGGTCAGGTGCCTCCGCGACGCCAAGACGCTGTACGTCGCCGTGCGCTGCGCCGAGCCGCTGATGAACAAGCTTCGCGCCTCCCGCCGCAGCCACGACGGAGAGATCTGGGGCGACGATTCCATTGAGATCTTCCTGGGCGCCGGCCGGACGTACTACCACTTCGGCGTCAACGCCGTCGGCAGCACCTACGACGGGAAACTCAAGGACCGCTCCTGGGACTCGGACCTCGAGGCGGCCGCCGACAGGGGCGAGAAGGAATGGACTCTCGAGCTGGCCATTCCGCTGGAGAAACTGACGGGCAAGGGCAAGCCGCCGGCGGAGTGGACCGCCAACTTCAACCGGAACCGCTACACCGCCGGGAGCTGGCAGGAGCTGGCCTGGTCGCCCACGTACAGCGGCGACAGCCACGTGCCCGACCGGTTCGGGCGATTGCTCTTCAAGGACCCGCCTACCAGCCGGTGGGCAGGCCCGCCGGCCAAGCCGGCCGGCGACGAGCAGCCCGTCGTGAAAAAGGACCTCCAGATCCTGCGCGCGGCCGACAAGCAGGTCGTGCTGCGGTTCGACCTGTCGGGCCTGCCCAAGGGGGCGAAGATCCACCGGGCGGACCTGCGGGTCTTCCGCACCACGCAGGTGGACGGCCGCTACGACGAGGCCATGGTGGACGTCGAAGTGTACGCGCTGTCGTCGGAGTTCAAGGCGGGCCAGCGGCTGGTGCCGGCGGGGGCGCCGCTGGAGATTCGCGGGCCCTGGTACGACTGCCTGGACGCCACCGAGGCCGTTCGCCGGTGGGTCTCCGGCAAGCCCAACGGGGGCTTCTACGTGAAGGCCTGCCCGTTCCTCAAGGCCGAGGACACCTGCCTGGACATCGCTTACGAGGGCAAGCCCGGCAAGGCGCCGCCGCAGGTGACGGGCGTGAAGGCATTCCACCGCGCCGGCCAGACCTTCATCACGTGGAAGGAAATCGACGACCCGGTGGCGACGGACGAAATCCGCTGGGGGCGGTTCAAGCGCATCCTCGAGGGCCTCGACCAGGAGCGGCGCGTGCGCTACTGCGTCTACCGTTCGGCCAAGCCCATCACGGCCGGGAACCTCCACGAAGCTGAACTGATAGCCACGGTCAAGCCGCTGTCGTCCTGGAACGTCAACGGCCGGAACGTGGACAAGCCCATCGACGACATGCTGGGCAACCAGTACTTCCTGGCCCATCACCAGTGGAACCCCTTCGTCGGCGCCAACGTGGACGGCAAGTACGGGCTGGACTGCCTGATGGAGCGGCTGGTCATCCGCAACGGCGAGAAGCCGCTGCCCAGGACAACGGGGCTGTACGTCCACACCTGCTCGCCGCCGCCGGGCGGTCAGCCCTCCGACAAGAAAAGCCAGGCCTACTACGCGGTCGTCACCTGCGTCGACGGCGTGCAGAACACCGCGGAGGTATCCGAGGCCAACTCGCTTGCCCAGCCCGTCGAAGAGGTCGAAGGCCACGGCGAGCCGGTCCGGCAGAAGGTCTTCCCGCCCAAGCCGTACTTCAATTACAAGGAGCGGCGCTTCCACTTCGTTCGCTGGGTGGCCCCGCCCTACTGCAACCTGCCCAGCCAGTATTACAACTGGTCGGTGGCGTGGCCGGAGAAGCTGTGCGGCGCCGTTGACAAGTTCCTGCGCGAGGAGGCGGCGGCCGAGGAGGGCGCCCCCGGCAGGGCGCTGCCGAAGTCGCCCGTCGAGCTGAGCCTCCACCGCGACGGCCGGAGCTACTACCGGACGCAGTACCGCGTCGAGGGCGACACCATCGTGCTCTCGCCGCACGATTTCCCCATCTCCACGTGGTGGTACGGCTACCACGAGTCGCTGGGCACGCTCAAGTCGTTCCGCCAGGGCAGGATTCACAACTACACCGAGCGGCGGCTGCTGGCGTTCATCGACTGGCTCGCCGACACGCTGCCGATCGACCGCAGCCGCATCCTCGTGACCGGCTGCGCGGGCGGGGCGGCCGGCGGCGGGGCCCTGCACCTGGGCGTCCGCCACCCGGAGACCTTCAGCCTGGTGCTGTCGGGCTACGGCATGGCCGACTACGCCGGCGAGATCGACGCCCTGATGCGCGTCAAGCGGGCCGGGGCCATGCCCGCCCGGATGGAGTCCATCTGGGGCCAGGTCAAATGGGGCCTGAAGACCGACACCGGCAAGAACGTCTGGGACGAGCTGAACCTGACCAAGACCGTCACCGAGCTGCCGGACGAGACCGACCTGCCGCTGGTGACCGTCACCGGGCGCGGAATGCTCAAGCCCATGCGCGACTTCTACGTGGCCATGCTGGAGAGGGGCCAGCCGTTCATGTGCCGCTACGGCGTCTACGGCGGGGGCACGCTGCTGCCCGTCAGCCGGACCGGAACCTGGTCCAGGATGATCCGCCTGGACGTGCGAAAAGATCGGCCCATGCCCGCGTTCCGCGGACCCGGGGCGTCGGGCCTGTTCCAGCCGCCGAAGGAGCCGGCCGGCAACTTGGTCGTCTCCGACGGCGTCCGGTATTACTGGGGCGAGATCGGAACCGGCTTTCGCTGGAAGAGCGAAGACCTGGTGGAGACGCCGAACCGATTGGAGATCAGCCTCTTCTGGGCCGGCAGCCGAAGGGTAAGGAAGCCCCACGCCGACGTGACCATCCGCCGCGTGCGGCAGTTCCGCCTCCGGCCGGAGTGGGAGTACAGCTTCGAGCTGCGCAACCCGGCCGGCGAGGTCGTCGATCAGGGCAAGATCAAGCCCGGAAAGAAAAGCCTGTTGACCTTCTACGGCGTGCACATCCCGGCCGAAGGCGTGCGGCTGATTGTCAAACCGTAAGAGACCGCGAGGAAGGAAACATGAGAAAGACCGCGTTGATGCTGACGTTGGTGTTCACGGCCGCGGCCGCCTCGGCCGACCTGCTCAGCGAAAGCTGGGGCGGGAAGGGAACGTTCACGCATCCGGGAACGCTCAAGCTGATCGCCAGCGGCAAGATCCCCCGCCTGGTCTTTGACCTTTCGGCCATCCCGAAGAGGGCGAAGGTCTACCACGCCTCGCTGTATCTGCCCGGCGGGCAGCCGCGCGAGCCGATCCAGATCTTCGCGGTCGACCGTCTCGAGGCGGACGGCAAGTGCGTCTACGGCGGCAAGCCGCTTGCGATCGAAGCGCCGCGGCACCGCTCGTTCGACGCCACGGCCGCCGTCGCGCGCTGGGTGAAGAAGCCCGACGAGAACCTGGGCATGGCGGCCGTGGCCTTCGGCGGGTCGCTGGCCGGGGCCCAGCTTCAGGTCCGCTACAAGGGCGAGGCCGAGGACCTCCCCCCGCAGGTGGAGGGGCTCCAGGTCGTCCACCACGACGGGCAGACGTTCCTTCTCTGGGACGAGCTGCCGGCCTACCGCCCGCCGGCGGACGAGATCCTCTGGATCGACAACATGTCCGGGCGAAAGACCCAGACGACCACGCAGCCGGGCAAAGGCGTCCAGGGCCACCCGCGGGCGGCGGCGATCCGGCTCAAGACCCTGCGCGACCTCCAGGGCCTGGCCGTCCGCGACAAGCCGATCGGGCAGTGGGCCCGGGCTATGCCGCCGTTCAAGCGGCTGCGCGAGGTGCCGGCGGTGCAGTATCGCGTGTATCGTCACCGCCGGAAGATCACGTCCCGCAATCTCCAGGACGCCGAGCTGATCGGCCAGGTGAACGCCCTGTGCGCCTACCAGGACGGCTTCATCAACATCGACTCCCACGGGGAGTACTACGCCCCGCGCGAGCGCGCCGACTCCATCCTGCCGACGTTCTGCCTGGGCGCCGGCCGGCCGGTTCGCCCGGGGCAGGCCTACTACGTCCACACGCCCGCCGCGGACGGAAAGGCCTACTTCGCCGTCACGGCCGTGCAGGACGGCACGGAGAACGCCGCCAAGGTCAGCGACGCCAACAGCACCCCCCGGCCGGTGACGGAAGCCGCCGCCGACCCGCGGCCCGTGCTTCAGTTCGTCACCGTCAACAGGACCCGCTACGGCAACGCCGACGCCACCGAGTTCTGGTATGCCTTCTGGCTGGCCCCGCCGTTCTCGAACGTCCCCGACAACCGCCCGCGCCGGGTGGTGATGGCCATCCCCGAGAAGTTCAAGGAGCCCGGCCCGATGGTCCTGAGCACCCGCGCCGGCATGGGCCCCGGCTGGAAGGTGGACAACATCCAGTCGGCGTACCTGCACGTCGAGCAGGACGTCGCCTACGGCGGCGACCTCTGCTACAACGCCGGCCGCGGCACGCTGATGAGCTTTCGCCAGGCGAAGGTGGACTATTTCTCCGACCGCTACGTCACCGGCATCGTCAAGTGGGCCCTGGGCAAGTGGAAGATCGACCGCTCGCGGATCACCTCCAGCATCGGCTCGCATTACGGCGTCCGGCATCCGGAGCTTTTTCCGATCCTGTGGTTCGGCCCGTACGAGGTCGATTACGACCAGAAATGGAACCCCGCCTATGGGTCGCTCGCCGGCAGGCTGGGCCCGGCCGAGCTGGCCATGACCGTCGACGGCCACCGCGCCTGGGACGCCTACAACATCGCCTGGTACCTCCGGCAGAACCCCGGCAAGGACATCGGCTTCTGGGTGCACGACGTGGGCGGCAAGGAAGGCGGCCACGCCGTCGAGTACGGCTGGCAGGACGACGCCAAGGGCCTGGCCGCGCTCCGCGATACCCGCCAGCCCCACGTGGCCCACTGGGGCGGCGGCGTGATCAGCCGGGAAGTCGTCACCGGCCTGCGGAACATGAGCTGGACCAAGAGCGTGCCGGCCTTCAGCAACTGCTCGCTGGACGCCCGCCCCGGCAACGGCGACCCCGCCGACGGCGATCCGTGGGGGCAGATCAACGGATTTCTATTCTGGGAGGTCGAGACCATCGCCGACGAGAAGGACCAGTGGGCGATGACCGTCTATCTCACCGCCGACTGCTTCGAGGACGCCTGCGCCGTGGACCTCACCCCGCGCCACCTGAAGAAGTTCCGGCCGGCTCCGGGCGAGAAGTTCAAGTGGACCAACACAAACCTGAAGACCAACAAGGTGATGGACTCCGGCGACCTCGGCGCCGACCAGTGGGGCCTCCTGACGCTCAAGCAGATCACGGTGACCAAAGGAAAGAACAGGATCAGCATCGCCAAGGCTGACTAGGCCGGGACATTCCCAACGCAAGCCGCCGCCATACTCATCGAGGGCCGTCAATGTCTGAAAACGATCTGTTCGAATTCGAGCCCCTCGCCGAGAGCGCCCGGGCCAGGCTTTCGGTAGACCCGGCCGTCCGCTCTCCGCATGCGGTCAGCCCGCTTCTCTACGGCAAGTTCTGCGAGCACCTGGGCGCCAACATCTATCAGGGCATGGAGGCGCAGATCCTCTACAACCCCACCTTCGGCAAGCTGAAGGTGGGCGAGGAATTCTTCAGGAGCAGGGCGAACCGCTTCGGCTGGCCGGACGGGGCCGCCGAGGCCGAGGCCTACGCCGACGGCGCCGCGGCCGGTTGGTCCCGCGCCGCCGCCAGGGAGGAGGTCCTGCTCAGCCCGGACGCCGGCCCCCACGGCCAGCAGGCCCAGCGATTTGAAACTCCCGGCGCGACGGGCCGAAAGCCCGCGGGAATCGCACAGTGGACGTACCTGCCGCTGCGGCGAACCCGCGGCCATGAGTTTCGCGTCGTCGCCCGAGCCCAGCGGCCCTGCCGGATCGAGCTGTCCCTGGCGCCGGCCGATTCGGCCGGCAAGGCCGCCCGGAAGGTCGCGCGGGCGACGATCGACCTGACGGCCGACTGGGCGACCTTCACCGGCCGGCTGGACGTCGCCGCCGACGCCGACGCCGCCGCCGACGGCGCGTTCCTCTTCAGCGTCACCGCCGCCGAGCCCGCCAACGTCGTGCTCGACCGCGTCCTGCTGTATCCCGACGATCACATCCACCACGCCGACCCGGACGTCATCGCCATGCTGAAAGACGCTCGCCTGCCCATCCTCCGCTGGCCGGGCGGAAACTTCGTCTCCGGCTACGACTGGCGCGACGGCGCCGGCCCGGTCGACGCCCGCCCGACCAAGCCGAACCCGGCCTGGGGCGGGTGCCTGGAGCCGAACCTCTTCGGCACCGACGAGTTCATTGTTTACTGCCGCGACGTGGGCTGTCAGCCCCTGATCTGCATCAACGCCGGCGACGGCACGCCGGCCCAGGCGGCCGCCTGGGTCGAGTACTGCAACGGCGGCGCCGAAACGCCCATGGGCCGCCTGCGGGCCGCCAGCGGCCACCCCGCTCCCCACGCCGTGAAGTACTGGGAAATCGGCAACGAGCTTTTCGGGCGGCACCAGATCGGCTGGACCACCCCCGCCGGATACGTCGACCGCTACATGCGCTTCACCCGGGCGATGTGGGCGGCTGACCCCACCATCAGGATCCTCGCCTGCGGCGGGCTGCACCTCGGCGTCGACGCCGAGTGGAACCGCCGCCTCATCGCCGAGACCGACGGAACGGCCACCTGCCACACCCACCACATCCTCGAAGGCGGCGCCGTCGACGAGATGGACGACCCCAAGGAGCTGTTCGGCGCCTTCATGGGCTATCCCATCCGCGTCGGCCGCGACTACCGCCTCATGCGACAACGCATGCTCGACGGCGGCATCGCCGAGCCGCGCCTGGCCATCACCGAGCTGCAACTGTTCGCCCACCTCCGCACGCCCCACCGCCACGGCCGCGAGAGACGCCCTACCATCCCCAACCCGGCCACCATCTCCGAGGCGCTGTACCTGACGCTGATCGTCCACGAGTGCATCCGCCTGGGCGACCTGGTGGAGATGATCACCCACTCGGCCACTCTCAACCACGGCGGCGGGCTGCGGAAGGCGCGCGAGAAGGTCTGGGCCACCCCCGTCCATTACGCCCACGTGATGGGCGTCGAGATGGCCGGGGGGACGCCCGTGGGCGTGCGGCTGGCCTGCGGGACGTTCTCCACCGGCCGCGAGTTCGGCCATCTGCCCGTCGTTGAGGCCGCCCCCGACCTGGACGCGATGGCCGTCCTCGCCAGCGACGAGCGGTCGCTGCTGCTCATGCTCGTCCACCGCTCCGCCTCCGCCGGGCCGATCGAGCTGAGCATCGACCTGGGCGGCTTCCCGGCCGGCGCGGAGGCCGAGACGCTGACGCTGGCCGGCGAGACCCTCGACGATCAGAACACGTTCGAGAATCCCGAGCGGATCATCCCCCGGCCGTCAAAGGCCGCGATCGAAGGCGGAAAGCTGGCGCTGACCTTGCGGCCGTACTCGCTGACCCGGGTCCGCATCGCCGCCCGCTGAGAGTGACAGGCTTCGCGGCTGGTTTTGCCGGGAAATGCCGCGCGGTGATTCCCTGTGGCCCCCTCCCCCGATCCCAAATGGCTTTGTTTGGTAAAATCGATGTCTTGCGGCGGCGGCTCTCCCGCTAATGGTCTTTCATTCCGCTGAAATCGGCGCCGATGGCGGCCGGCAGCGCCGCCAAGTAACTCACCGGGAAGGCTTCAAGGGAAATGGCGGGCGGTGATGCCCGCCCTGCCGCTTGCTTCTCGCTGGTCATGACGTTCTCTCTCAATGGGGGCCGCCGGGCAACGCGCGGGCGGAGCTTACGCTCCTCCACACTCTCCCCGCGCGTTCACGTATGCGCGCGCAAACGCTTTCCCAAAAACCGGCCCAGCGGCGCAAGTTCAGGCCGCGTAAGCCGATAAAAATCTGCCAGAAAATC
>Ga0315541_1000092_pt1 | contig 83927 bp, 75 predicted proteins | sample SalMarSW160190MG_FD_203095 | JGI IMG/M metagenome (GOLD analysis project Ga0315541, IMG submission 203095) | Salt marsh sediment microbial communities from the Plum Island Ecosystem LTER, Massachusetts, United States - Salt Marsh Sediment SW1601-190 ... | reverse complement strand
TCAACCCCGCCCTGCAGCAGGCGGATGTCATCCTCGTCGTGGGGAGTCGACTGCGCGCCTCGGGCAATACCCTGCTGGAGCTCCGGCCCGACCAGAAAATTATTCAGATAGACTTCGATGCCGATGAACTGGGGAGAAACCATAGAATCGACCTCGGCATTAAAGCCGATGCCGGTCTTGCCCTGAAAGCGTTGCTGAAAGAGTGTTCCGGTACCTGTTCCAGCAACTGGCAGAAAGCAGAAATAGCCGGAATCAGGGCTGAGATAAGGACCCGACTGGAAAAGGCGGCTCCGCTGCAGGCATCCGTCATCCGGTCGATTTACGATGTCCTGCAGGACGACGCTATCATCGTGCCGGATATTACGAATTTAGGCTACTGGTGCGATATCGCCTATCCCATCAATAAACCGCGCCGATACGTCGATTCTTCCTACTTCGCCACCCTCGGCTTCGCCTTCCCCACCGCCCTCGGTGCCAAGATAGGCAATCCGGACAGACCCGTGGTAGCCATCTGCGGCGACGGTGGCTTCCCGGCGAATACATGGGACGCTCTATATTGGGATTCACGGACCATCATGTCGCCGAGACATTATTTAGCACGACCGCCATCCTTTTCCTGATATTGGCCATCAAAACGGCGGGACAAAGGCAGATGACCTACGGGCATCTCATACGACGCGATTGGGCCATCGTCACCAGACCACTTGTCTTTAGCTTGCTGGGTGGCATTTTCCTGGGAATCTACCTTATTACCTGGGCGGGGGCACCTATCTTCGTTTTTATCATCACGCTCTATTTTATTATTCAATTCGTTATCGACCATCTGAGACGTCAGTCCTCCGAGCACCTGGGCGTTATCAGTTTTGTCTTGTTCCTGGTTCCCCTTATTATCTACCTGCCATTTGCCGTGGGCAAAGATACTACCGTTTCCCTGGTTGTTGCTATGCTCGTCCCGCTGGCCTTATCCGGTGTGTCGCTGCTGTTATCGAGCCGGGGGCTAAAACCTTTTTATTATCCGCTGACACTGGTTGGGATGGCTGTAGTATTGTTGGTCATCTTTGATGCTATCGCTCCGGATGTTCTCAGCACAATGTTGGACAAATTCAGATTTGTCTTTTTCCCGGTAGGAGCTTCCGCAACCACGACCCTTGAAATGCAACCTTTCCTTTCACCGCAGGGTAGCTTTTCCACCGCAGTTGCCTGGGGCAACTACACCACCAGTTTTTTCCTGTTTCCGTCATGGCCCATCCCCGGCTTTGCTTTTATCTCACTCATCATCCTAATCTGGCTCTTTATCAAGCAACGTAGCAATGAGAAGCACAGGTTGCTCTTTTTTATCTGGACACTGATAATCCTGCTAGCGACTTTGATGCAGCGGCGTTTTGCCTATTACCTCGTTATCAACATCTCCCTGCTCTCCGCCTATCTTTCCTGGCAGGCAATCTGGCTAGCTGGCCTCAGAAAATTCGTGAACAAGCCTGAAAATAGAGCCGAAGGGGTAAAGGCAGAGACCGCCAGAGATAAGACAAAAAAGAGACATGGCATTACCATGAACCACATTAATGTAATCCTGTCGATAATCGTAGTGTTTTTCTTCGTTTTATTCCCCAATATTGTCAAGGCGAAGGAAGTGGCTTCGGCGGCACGCTTTGCCCCATCGGATGCTTGGCAGGCTTCGCTCACCTGGATGAAGGAAAACACTCCGGAGCCCTTCGGTGACCCCGATGCCTATTATAAAATCTACGAGCGAACATCCCCAGGAGAAACTTTTGAGTACCCTGAGTCCGCCTATGGCGTGACAGCCTGGTGGGACTACGGCTACTGGATTACGCGTATCGCCCATCGTTTGCCCAGTGCTAACCCTGCTCAGGAACCGGGGCCGATAACTAAAGTCGCCAGACTCTTTTTATCACAGGACGAATCTCTATCCGATGAGGTAATTGAAGAACTTGATTCCTCTTATTTAATAGCCGACTATGCGACGGCAACCAGCAAGTTCTGGGCGGTAGTCACCTGGGCAGGGCAGAAACAGAGTGACTTTGTCGGTGTTTACTATTTACCCTATGAGGGTGAGCTAATGCCGGTACAGTTCTTCTACCCCGAATATTACCACACCTTGTTTGTCAGACTATACAATTTCGATGGCAAAGCTGTCACTGACACGAGCTCGGTTGTAATTTCCTATGAGGAAAAAGTTGACGATAATGGTAACCGCTACAAGCAAATTAGTAATTTTGAGGAATTCTCCAGCTACCAGGAGGCACTTGACTATATTGAAAGGCAGGAGTCAGGCAATCATGAAATTGTTGGTATTAACCCGTTTATCAGCCCCATACCCTTGGAAGCGGTACAGAATTTCAAGCTGATTTACAGCTCCGAGTCCGGGGTATCATATCAGAATATAGGTATAATACCGGAAGTTAAAATATTTGAATACATTTCACAACAATGATATTAGAGATAGTGGATATGACCGCTATTAGTATGTGATAATTATGATTGGCTTTCTATACTATTTAGTCCTCAACATGTTATTTGAACCTAGATGGAGAATCAGGTAAGTACGGCGAAGATGAGCTTAGAATGTAATTTTCATTGAGACGTTTAATTTTGCCCGTATCACGGGCGTGTAATAAATGAGCCTGTCGAAAACCGCTGAAGAACTGCTGTTCATCTTCCGAACTGATATTTTCAATAACTATCGATTTCTATACCGGATTAGTTGCCTCATAAATTCGTTTACTTAATGCCTCCTACTTGTTATGCGTAAGCCAGCCTGGCCATCTTCCTGACATTATAGATGGCCCGGTTTTCGGTGAGCAGATCAGTGGATGACATGAAATCTCAAATATAGGGATTACTCACAAGCTATTTGATGGGTTGATCACTTCCTTCAAATTGTCTTGAAGTCTCCTGATGTTGCTGTCCATTGCCACTAAGTGCGAGCTTGATTTGCCTCGCAATCTCACCCAGTTCTGTCAGCCGGTCCACACATATGATTAATGAGGAAGAGTATCAGGAGTTTGTCTGGATTAAGGAAAATGTGGGTGAGGAATACGATAAGGCAATTCTTGACCCATGGAAGGCCACCCCGTTCGCTGCTATCACCGGGAGAACGGTATATACCAGGATACATATTGCTCCCAAGCCCAGTGACGATGAAGCCAAGGAGTTCCTGAGCGGGGGCTGCACCGATACTGATTTTTTAAGGGAAAACGGGATTTCCATAGTTTATACACAGCAGGAGTGCTCCAATCCGGACCTGGTGGAAGTGAATAAATGGGTGTATTTATTAAAGGAGCAGTAGGGCAGTACTGGATGCGTTCAGTAGCGTAACTTATTACCCTCATTGCTTAAAGAGTCCTCCGGGGATTATAATTAAATAGCCCGTGGGGAAGGTAGAGGGCGTTTTAAGAAGAAAGGGTCAGGCCGTAAGCCTCATATATTCGGAGATTAAGCGGTTTCTCAGGGATTCAGGCTTGATGATATCGGGTAGGGAGATATAATGGCCGAGGTGACAAATCCTAGAGTTATTGTGGCGATGCCTGCCTATAACGAGGAAAGGTATATCGGTACCCTGGTGCTTAAGGCCAGGAAATATACCGATGAGGTTCTGGTTATTGATGATGGCAGCATCGATGGTACCGCTGAAATTTCCGGTCTGGCCGGAGCCACAGTCATCAGACATCCCCAGAACAAAGGTAAAGGGGTGGCTATCCAGAGGATTCTGGATGAGGTAAAGAAAAAAATACCCGACGTGCTGGTTTTACTGGATGCAGACTCTCAGCATAATCCCGATGAGATACCTCGGCTAATTAAGCCCGTTTTGGAGGGCTATGACCTGGTTATTGGCTCAAGAGAGGGTACTAAGAAAAGCATTCCATTTTATCGGCGTATCGGGCAAAAAATCCTGCTACACTCAACCCGTATCCTCGCCAGGAACAGGATTACCGATTCTGAATCCGGGTTCAGGGCTTTTTCGCGGAGGGCGATTACCGAGCTTAAATTAAGCCAGAAAGGGTTCGCCGTTGAGTCGGAGATGATAGCTGTCGCCGAAGAAAAAGGGCTGAAGATAGCCGAGGTCCCAATTTCCGTTAAATACACCGAAGATGGCTCCACGTTAAATCCTGTCAGGCACGGCTTAGGAGTACTCACTCAGATAATGGCCATGATTTCAGAGAGGAAACCCCTTTTCTTTTTCGGTATCTTGGGAGGTGTTCTAGCTCTAGCCGGGTTCCTTGCCGGAATCAGGACACTGGGGATTCTCCGTGATGCTGGCGTGATACCAATAGGTACCGTAATGCTGTCCGTTCTCTTTTTCATCGTCGGTATCTTTTGTATATTCACCGGAATAATACTGCACACGCTCTCCAGGAGGAGATGACCTTTACGCAAAACCATACCGACCATAATGAAAGAATGACTATTTTCTGACCCTCGTTCCAGTACTGTTGTTCCGTAGTTTTTAACCAGTTAATCAATTAATTCTATTCGTTTTGAAGTCTCCTGAGACTGGTGTTCACGTCAAAATCTCTCCAAGTTCTATTAAGTGGTCCAGTAATTCTGGTATCAACTTATGCAGATCCGTAGCTAAATTGGGAATTCGACTCTCCCCCGTCTCCACCAGAATAATAGCGGGGCCCCGGAGCCAGTCCGGGGTCTTTTTTTCTATGAACTTAAATACATCAGAATTGCCCCGCAAACCGCCACGTTCAGCGATTCCGCTTTTTCCCGCGCCGTGGGTATGCGCAGTCGGTAATCGGCCTCATCCAGCAGCGCTTTCGAGAGCCCGGCGGCTTCGTTGCCCAGGGCCAGCAGTAGTTTTTCCTGCTGTAGAACCGACAGTTCGGCCGTTCCGTTAAGCTCGGCGGCTATCAGGCTATGGCCGGCCTGCCGCAGTAAGCGGACGAGTTCCAGATATTGCGCCGTTCTCCTGAGCCATACGGAAAGTACCGTGCCTGCGGTAGACTGCACGCATTTCGGCGCCAGGGGGTCGGCGCAGTTTTCCGTCAGAATCACCCCGGAAAAGTCGAAAGCGGCCGCCGTGCGGATGAGAGTGCCCACGTTGCCGGGGTCCTGGATGTCTTCCAGCAGGAGAATTTTCTTGCCGGCATCCTGCGGCAGGAGGGCCGAGTATATATCCTCTGGTGTGCGGACAACGGCCAAAATTCCCTGCGGTGTTTTGGTGCGGCTGATGTTGCGGAACTGGCTTTCGGTAACCAGGCGCACGGGGTAGTCGCGGTAGGCGGACGGTGGTTCTTCGATGGCTACTATCTCGGTTATCCCGTCCGGGTGAACGCTCATTATCTGCCGGATGGCTTTATCCCCCTCCACGAGGAAGGCACCGGCTTTGAGTCGGGCTTTTTTCTCGGCCAGTGCTTTGTACCATTTTAGTGGTTTTAGGGGAGCGGGCATGCTGTCTTTACCTTTTCCTTCTGGAGAGAAGTACCAGTATAAAACCGACGGTGATAAGGATGGATGCCCAGAGGTAGCTCTGTAAGACCCACCGGAACAGGCTTGCGGCGGCGATTAAGCCCGCGATACCGGCGATAACCAGGACGATACCTGTCCTGTTAAAGAATCCCCAGAACCTGCTCTTTCCGGGTGAATTTGTGGTGGCGTCCGAAGTTGATGCCTCCTTTTGTCCGGTGGCACCACGGCCGGTCCGGATAATACGCGCTATCACCGCGACGGCGATAATAACGGCTATGATGAGGACGATTTCCAGCGGACCAGGTCTCATAATTAATTCCAGCTCCAACATAACAGTGCCGGGCTCCGGAGCCAAACCGAAGCCCGGTTTATTTCAGGCTATGAAAAATCTAATGTCTGTTATTCCAGGGCTTTAGCCATCTGTACTTCTTTAACCAGGTCCTCGATGGTAATCGCCGAGAGCGTCAGGGGCGTCATGGTTCCCCGGGAGCCCAGCTGGGCAGCGACTCTGGCTATTACCGTGTTATTGGGTGCTTCGAGGATATTAACGAAATCATACTCACCCAGCAGGGCGTACTGAGTTAATATTTTAGCACCCATAGCCTCCACTTCTTTGTTCACTTCCCAGATTCTGCCGGGATTCTTCATGATTGTTTTTCTTCCTGCGTCGGTTAGCTTTGTCAGCATCATGTAGTATGGCATATCAATCACCTCTTTATAATTAGCGTTATGCGGGGCTTACGGGTTGGTCAATTAGCATATCTTACACTACCACTTTTCAGCTGTCAATAACGTATCGTCAGGTCTTTTTTAAGAGTAACGGTATGCCGGCCACCAGCAGATAGACCTCGTCGGCGTGCTCGGCCAGCATCTGGTTGGCCCGGCCGAGTATATCGCGGTAGAGCCGGCTTACCCTGTCGGCAGGTACCACGCCGAGTCCGACCTCGTTGGTGACGATGATGAAATGAGCGTCCGACCGTTCGATGCAGTCGAGCAGTTCTTTAATTTCAGCCGTGACCTCTTGTTCCGCGAGGTCGGCATCGGTTTTATCATCGTACCGCATGAAGATGTTATTAATCAGGAGGGTGACACAGTCAATGATTACCGTCTGAGCTTTACCGATGTTTTTGATAACCTGGCTGCCGATATGGGTGGTAGCCTCGAGTGTTACCCAGTCGGGCGGTCTTGATTTACGGTGCATCTCGATACGCTTTTTCATGTCTTCGTCGCCGGCCTCGGCCGTGGCCACGAAAAGGACGTTCCCGCCCGCTTTCAGGGCCATCTCCTGTGCCAGCGTGCTCTTGCCGCTGCGGGCGCCGCCGATGATGAGGGTACTTTTCAAACCTGTCCCTCCATTATGCGGTAGATTTCCGGTATATTCAGATTTCCGCGTACCAGTTCCGCTAGATTATCGTATTCTTTGTCTTTGTTCAAAATGGTATCGCCTGTGCCTTCGGCTAAGCCCCAATACTCTCTTAAGGTGTTAAGGAATGTCTGCCGGAAGTCATCGTTGTGGAAAAGTCCGTGCATATAGCTACCCAGTACCGTGCCCCGGGCATTCAGGACGCCGTCGGTGTAGTCGGCGACTCCCTGCGGCGTCTCGATTATTTGAAAGGCGCTGGCTTTATCCTCGCTCCGGGTCTTTCCCATGTGGATTTCGTAGCCGGTAAGCTCCTGTCCTTTGGTTCCGGCCAGCAGCCCGAGGTCGGCCAGGACCCGCGCCCTGACCTGCGTGGTGGACTTCTCCGGGGCGAAATCCGTGACCACGTTGAGCAGTCCCAGCCCGGTGACCTCCGTATCTTTGGATTCGACTCTCTGCGGGTCGAGGATTTTTTGTCCCAGCATCTGGTAGCCGCCGCAGATACCGACCACGGGGGTGCCTGCCCTGGCCCTGGTGACAATACTGGCTGCCAGTCCCGAATGCCGCAGGTATTCAAGGTCGGCTACCGTGCTCTTGGTGCCGGGCAGGATGATGAGGTGCGGACTGCCGAGTTCGAAGCGCTGGGTGACGTAATGCACCATGCAGCCGTCCTCTTCCAGGGGGTCGAAATCATCGTAATTGGAGATATGAGGCAGGCGGATAACGGCGATATCCAGGTCGCCGGTGGCCGCGTTCTCCGGCCTTTCATCCAGATAGACCGAGTCCTCCTGGGCGATGCGTATATCACGGAAGTAGGGCACCACGCCCAGCACGGGCTTGCCGGTGCGTTCTTCCAAGAACTCCAGGGCCGACTGGAGCAGCGTGACGTCGCCGCGAAACTTGTTGATTATCATGCCCCTGACGAGTTCCCGTTCATCCTCGTCCAGCAGCTCCAGCGTGCCGACAAGCGAGGCGAAGACGCCCCCACGGTCGATATCGCCTACCAGTAGGACGGGAGTGCCGGACATCCTGGCGATTCTCATGTTGACTATTTCCCGGTCCTTGAGGTTTATCTCTGCCGGACTGCCGGCTCCCTCGATAACGACGATGTCATAAGCGGCACGAAGGCGGTCAAAGGCGTCCGACACCGTTTCCAGCAGGGAAGGCGTATATTTATAATAGTCGCGGGCGGAAATTGTCTTAAACGCCTTGCCCAGCACGATAACCTGGGAGCGGCTGTCCGTGGTCGGCTTGAGCAGCACCGGGTTCATGTCCACCGTGGGCGCGATGCCCGCCGCCTCCGCCTGTACCACCTGCGCCCGCCCGATTTCCCCGCCCCCGGCAGTGACGAAGGAGTTGAGCGCCATATTCTGCGACTTGAACGGGGCCACTTTATAGCCGTCCTGCCGGAAGATACGGCAGAGGGCGGCCACCATGATGCTCTTCCCCACCGAGGAGGCTGTCCCCTGAATCATTAAAGTTCTGGCTTTTTTCATAATTAAGGTCTCTGTTAAATCGGCCCTACATAGTTGAAAATCGGAATGGCAAACACGAGTATCATCACTTCCGCCACTTCGTTGATAGCGCCGTAGGTATCCCCCGTTAGTCCGGCGAATTTATACTTGAGGTAGAATGAGAAAGCCGTGGTAATGATAAATATGCCGGAAATTATCAGTAAGCCGTCCAGTGAAAACAGGGGAAACAGGGCGAATGCCACGGCGAAGGCGATTACTGTGGCGGCGGTAAACTGTGGCCAGCGAGTCGCCTGCTTGAAAGCGGTTCCCAGTCCCGAGGGCCGGGCATAACGGTACGTGTAAATGGCATAGACCATGGCCCATCTACTGACCACCGGCATGAAAATCAGCACGGCCGTCATAAAGACCGGCGGGATGCTGTTCAGAGTAACGTACTTGACCAGCAGCAGGAGGACGATGCCTACCACCCCGAAGGCCCCCGACCGACTGTCCCGCATGACCTTCCATCTTTCCTCGGTCGGCTTGTGTCCGGCGATGCCGTCGCAGGTGTCGGCGAGGCCGTCCAGGTGTAAGGCTCCCGTGAGTATCACCATAGCCACGACGAGCAGGGCGTTGACCACCGCCGGGGGTAAAATAAAAAGCAGCAGCCAGTTTAAACCGGCCAGAATCAGGCCGATGATAAGACCGACCACCGGGAAATAGGCCGTGGCGCGCCCCAGTTGCTCCGGGCTGAGTTCACGCTTTCCCGGAATCGGGATACTCGTTAAAAATTGTATGGCGGCCAGAAAACTCACTGCTCTGCTTCGTCTCCTTCCGAAACGCCGGCTTCGGCGAAGGTGGCCATCTCGTTAAGTGTCCTGGCGGCGGCCTCGGCCAGGAATATTCCCAGCGCCGCGCCGGTGCCCTCGCCGAGTCGCATATCAAGATTTAGCAGCGGCTTCAGTCCCATGTACTGGAGCATGGCCGGGTGACCGGCTTCCGCCGAAACGTGGGCGGCGATGATATAGTCCTTGACCTCCGGCGCCAGCGCCGTCGCAATGAGGGCCGCCGCTCCGGAGATAAAGCCGTCAATGACCACCGGAATGCGCCTGGCCGATGCCCCCAGCATGACCCCCGCCAGCCCACCGATTTCGAAGCCGCCGACTTTCGCCAGTACCTCCAGAGGCCTGGAAGGGTCCGGTTTATTGGCTGCCAGCGCCCTTTTAATGACATCTATCTTATGGGCAAGCTGTTCGTCGGTCAGTCCGGTGCCGCGTCCGGTAACTTCGTGAGCCGGCTTGCCGGTCATGGCCGTAAAGATGGCGCTACTGGCGGTGGTGTTACCGATACCCATGTCGCCGGTGCCGACGATATCCAGTCCCCTGTCTGCCTCCTCGCTGACGATGTCTATCCCGGTCTCCACAGCCTGCGCCGCCTGTTCGGCGGTCATGGCCGGGCCGAGGCACATGTTCTTCGTGCCGTAATCGACTTTCCTGACGATAAGCTGCGGGTCCGGTTTGAGGTCGCTGGCCACTCCTATGTCCACGAAGATAATGCTGGCTCCCACCTGGCGCGCCAGCACGCTGATGCCGGCCCCGCCCCGCAGGAAGTTTTGAACCATCTGGGCGGTCACTTCGCGAGGCCAGTTGCCTATTTTTTCGTCGACGACACCGTGGTCGCCGGCCATGACAATCATGGCTTTCTTTTCGACGCTCGGCCTGGCTTTACCCTGGATGCCGGCCACCTGGATTGACAGCTCTTCCAGCCTGCCCAGGCTTCCCGGTGGCTTGGTCAGGGTGTCCTGGCGGGCCCGGACTTCGTTCATAGCCGCTTTATCCAGGGGTTTTATCATCTCTATCGTGCGGTTAAGTAAATCCATGAAGTCTCCTTTGGACTATGTGTTAATTATATACGTATGGGGTTGTTATAGCATCTCAGGCTTCCGCTCCTGCCTTTATCAGGCTGCCGATAGCCGTAATGAGTCTTTCGCATTCGGGCATGGTGCGGGGGGCGATGCGGATATATTCCGGCAGGCCGAAGGACGTGCAATCGCGCACGAGGATACTGTGTTTGAGCAGGGAACGGCGAAACTCCGGGGCGTTGCCGGTTTTGACGAGAAAGCAGTTGGCGTCTGAAGGCAGCACCTTGAAGCCAAGCCTGGTGAGTTCGGTGATAAGAAATCGTTTGGCCTCCTGCACCTGCCGGAGACTCTGCCTGAGGTACTCCTCTTTTTCCAGGACGGCTATCCCTACCTTCTGGGCGATGGCATTGACGTTCCAGGGCGGCAAAGCGGGTCGCAGACTATCGATAATCTCCTGGCGGGCCACGGCATAGCCGAGGCGGAGTCCGGGCAGACCGTAGTCCTTGGTCATGGAGCGGAGGACGACCACGTTGCCCCGCTCCGTAAGGTCGAACGGATTCCAGGTTGCCTCGACAAAGTCGATATAGGCCTCGTCCAGGACAAGCAGGCCGTCATCCATTTCTTTCTGGACTTTCTCAATATCTTCACGCGAGAGGTATTTCCCCGTGGGATTATTGGGATTGCAGATAAAGACGGCTCTCGGGTGATGTTGCCGGATAAGTCCGCTGACCTCTTCTATCTCCGGCGTGAAATTATTCCTTTCTTGGGCACGGTATCTTACCAGCCGCGCGCCGGCGAGTCGGCTGGCAACTTCATACTCACCGTAGGTCGGCTCAAGGAGTAGAACAGGGTCTCCCTGGCGCAAGTAGGCCAGGGCGGTGAGCCGTATCAACTCGGTGGTGCCGCTGCCGACCAGTATATTCTCCGGAGATATCCCCAGCCTCTCCGACAGCCGTTCTCTCAGTTCGGTAGCCTGAGAATCGGGGTACTGCTCGACGGGTATCGTGCTCATCTTTTCCTTTATTCCCGGCGGCGGCATGAACGGATTGGTACAGACGCTGAAGTCGAGAATCTCGTTCGGGTCTACCCCCAGTGCTTTCAGCTCGGCATGGTTGATGCCGCCGTGCACGCAGTTCTTGAGTCCGGCTATAGCCCGTTTAGGTCGTAACGACAATTTGAATACCTCCCACGATAAAGCATATCAGTATCCAGGCTGACGCCGCTATCGAGAATAGCTGGGCGGAGCCATTAATGGTCTCCGGCACCAGAGTCGTTTTCACCTCTCCCAGCCGGTAGTGTCCCGGCTTCTCCAGTCGGATATTCAGGGCGCCGGCCATGGCGGCCATCGGCCAGCCGGCATTGGGACTTTCGGTTTTAGCGTGCTCCCGGAGAGCCATCCGCCAGGCGTTTCGACCATTTCTTTTCGCCACAGCGGCCAGGACGAGCAGCAGTGCCGCTATTCTGGCCGGTATGAAGTTGAGGATATCATCCAGCTTGGCCGCGAACTTGCCGAGATGCTCGTACTTCCCGTGATAGCCTATCATAGAGTCCAGTGTGTTGACCACCCGGTAGCCGATAGCCCCCGGGATGCCGAAGAGCAGGAAGTAAAACAGGGGAGCCACCAGACTGTCACCGCTGCCCTCGGCCACCGATTCCATCACGGCCGATGCCAGCAGCGGCTCGGGCAGGTCTCTGGTATCCCGGCTGACCAGCGCGCGCAGCTCGTAGCGCGTTTCGTTCAATTTATCGTCCTGTAAAAGTTTCCTGACCTTCAGCGCCGTGCGCCGCAGTCCTTTTATGGAGAAGGTGCTTTTAAGGATTAGCGCCGCCAAAATAATACTGCCGACCAGGCTGATGTGTCCGAGATAGAAGAAAATAAAGTAGATGGGAACAATAAATAATGCAACTGTAAATAAGGTCATGCCCATGCCGTAAAGGAACTGGGCGGTGGGGTTGAGCTTCAGCCCGCCTTTTTCCAGCAGAGAGATTACCTTGCCCATCCACGCCACCGGGTGAATAGCATTGGGCGGGTCGCCCAGCGCCAGGTCGATGGCTACGGCCAGGGCTATTATCAGTATTATCTCCATGACTGTGTTCCGGTTGTTTTGTTCTTGTGGGCGCCCAGCAGCACGGCAGGGAGGCCGTTGACGGGGTGGGTGTAAACACAGTTCTCGGCGCCGTAGACCTCCTTGATATTCCGGTCGGTGATAACCTCCGTCGGTGTCCCCTCGGCGAAGATGCGTCTCTCGTTAATCAGCAGCAGGCGGTCGCAATACTGCGCCGCCAGGTTCAGGTCGTGGACGGCGGCCAGCACCGCGAGGTTATTCCGCGTGCAGAGATTTTTTATAAGGTCGAGTATTTCAACCTGCCGGCCGATATCCAGGTTGGCCGTCGGCTCGTCCAGGAGGATTGCCTTGGTTTCCTGCACCAGTACGCGGGCAATCAGCAGGCACTGGATTTCTCCACCGGAAAGTTCGTTCACGTACCGGTTTGCCAGTTCGGCGGTGCCCGTCTTTTCCATGGCCTCCCGGGTGATTTCCCAATCATGCTTGCTTTCAGACTGGAACAGGCCCAGGTGCGGATTCCTGCCCATGAGTACTATCTCGAAGGCGGTAAAGGTGCTGGGCAGCAGCGGCAGCTGGGGAACTACCCCCACCATGCAGGCCAGTTCCCGCCTCGGTATACGGGTAATGGTCCTTTGGTCCATGGTTATCTTGCCGGACTCGGGTCTGATGACGTGGCTCAACGCTTTGATGATGGTTGATTTTCCGGAGCCGTTGGGGCCGATAAGCCCCACCATTTCTCCCGGTGATACTTTGAGGGTTATGTCCTCCAGTACCGGGTGGTGGTCATAGCCCAGTGTTACTTGCTGCATTTTCAGTTCTATCATATTAGCCTCGAAAAGCTGCCCGGCGGGTGTTTTTCCACTTTATCCCCTGTGTCCCCCTATTTCGTATTAAAAAATCGCCTTTTTACGCCGCCGCAGCAGGTAGAGGAAGAAGGGGGCGCCGCAGATTGCGGTAATCACGCCGATGGGTATCTCCGTGGGGGCCAGGACGGTGCGCGCCACGAGGTCGGTGAGAATCATGAAAATTGCCCCGGTCAGCACCGCCAGCGGCAGCAGAAAACGGTGGTCGGCTCCCCATACCAGGCGGACGGCGTGGGGGATAATAATACCGACGAATCCTATTGTCCCCACGAAAGAAACGCTGGCGGCTGTAATCAGCGTGGCCGCCGCTAGCAGGATTAGCTTTAATTTTTCCACGTTCACGCCCAGCTGCTGCGCCTGTTCCTCGTCGAGCTGCATGACGTTGAGCAGGCGGGCGAAAATAATGATGACCGCCGTCCCCACGACTATATAGGGCAGAACGACTTTTATCTCCGACCACTGGCTAAGGGCGAAGCTGCCCATCAACCAGAAGATAATACCGTGCATCTTCTCCCCGCTGGAGATGATGAGATAGGAGACAATTGACCCTAGCAAGGCGCTCAACGCCACCCCGGCCAGAATCAGCGTGGTTACGGGAAGGGTCTTGCCCACCCGCGCCAGCAGATAAACGGTCGCGGTGGCAAGCAGCGCCCCGATGAAAGCAAGCAGGGGAATAAGGCCGAAACCCAGTACGTTCCAGGCAACCGGCAGCAGGAAGCCGGCGACAGCCCCCAGCGAAGCGCCCTGGGCCACTCCGATGAGATAGGGGTCGGCGAGGGGGTTGCGGAAGAGCCCCTGGTAAGTGGCCCCGGCGGTGGCCAGGGCGGCGCCGACCAGTCCGGCGAGGATGACCCGCGGCAGGCGTATCTCCAGAACGATGGTGGCAATGACGCTCTGCCAGGTCTGGTCGATGTCCAGGAACGGCAGTCTGTCCAGCAGTATGCTGAACGTAGTCGAGAACGGGATGTGAACGCTGCCGATGCTTACCGCCAGCGCGATGACCGCTATCAGCCCGGCGGAAAGCCCCAGGAGGCTCAAGATGCGCGTGCGCCTCCCCGAGAGGTAAGTACCCGCCGGCGTCCTGGTTAATGAGGGATTAGAAGACATATATCAGTAAATCCTTATTATCTCGTATTTGGGGTCCTCGCTCCCCGTTAAATAAGACACGTTCTGGAGGTGTTTCCTGGCCAGGCTGGCGGCGTTTTCTATTTCGCCAGGAGCCGGCCGACGCCAGGGATTGTCGCCAGTGGGAATATAGGCGTCGATTCTATGGGGTATGCTCTTGTCCACTCCGGCGATGAATTCGGCAATCCTCTCCGTTTCCAGGCCGTCGATATACTCCGGGATAAAAATACTCTCGGTCCTAAGCCTGATACCGGATTTATAAAATGTCGCGAAGTTCTCCAGCGCCTTTCTATTGGACGCTCCGGTATAGTCCCGGTGAATGTTATCTGTAAGGGCTTTGATGCTGAAGACGACCTCGTCTACGTGGCGCAGGTCGGCTATCTGAAAGCCGTTGGTTAAAAGGACGTTATAGCTTGAGAATTCCCGGTGCAGCGCTTCGGTAAGCTGTGGCAACCGGGGGTCTATGGCTGGCTCGGCCCCCATGAAAATCACCTTGCCGACCTCCAGCTTGCTTAGTACCTGTATGACTTCCTCCATGTCGAGGAATTTCTCCGGAGTCTGGCCTACCTTAGTCTGTTGCTGGCGGATTCTGTCTCTTATTTCCGTCAAATGACAATCGTATATCTCCCGTTTCAGCAGGCAGGCCCGGCAGCTCAGGTTGCACCCCCAGAAGTGCAGATGGACGACTTTCGCATCGGGACTATAGGTTATATGATAAACGTTCACGGCTATTCCTCAAACAGTTCGGGGTGGATAAACTGGGCGAACTGCTCCAGAGCTTCGATGATACGCGGTCCCGGGCGGCCAACGAGGTCGACATTTATCCCGTAGATTCTGCTATTGATGCGGGCGTCGGTGCTTCCCAGCCTCTCTTCCGTGGTGATGAATTGCAGGGGCAGGTCCTCGCCCGTTCCCATGCCTACTCCGGCAATCATCACCTGGGGATTGGCGGCAATCACCACTTCCAGGCTGATGGTGGTATACCCGTCAAGGTCGCCGGCTACGTTAATGCCGCCGGCCGTCCGGATGAGCTCGTCGTGCAGGGTCCCCGAGCCGGCTGCCATCAGGGGGTCGTGCCAGACGATGTAGAGGACCTTCGGCTTCTCCGCCTCGGTCAGCCCGCCTGTTTTATCGGTCACGGCTTTAATCCGACTCTGCATATCAGCCAGTAAGCTGGCGGCTTCCTTTTCCGCACCGGCGGCTTTTCCTATCAGAGTTATGGAGGCTGTTACCTCGTCGATTGTCGTGGGGTCCATGGCCACAACGGTTAAACCTTTGGCTTCGAGCTGGGGGATAACCTTATCTTCATGCATCGAGGTGGCCAGTATCAGGTCAGGGTCCATCGCCACCACTTCCTCGATATTGGGCGTGCTGAAACCGCCGATGCTCGGTTTCTCTTCGGCTTCCGGCGGATAGTTACAGTAATCGGTTACGGCAACCAGGCGGTCGCCCAGTCCGAGCGCGTACAGGGTCTCGGTATGGCTCGGGGCGAGAGAGACGATTCTCTGCGGGTCGGTGGTCTTCAGCGTTACCGTTCTTCCCAGCTGGTCGACGATTTCTACGGGGGGTGGGGGTATGCTTTCCGGCTCCGATGGCGGTATGCTTTCGGGAGTTTCTGGCGAAGCGCTCTCCGGAGTTGACGGTACCGCGATTTCCGACGTGCTTGTACAGGATGCCAGGAGACCCAGGAACAGGGCTGCCACCAGGAAAGTTACGCTGAGTTTTTTAAGCGTGCCTTTCATTATTACCTCCTTCGAAAAAATAAACCCCTCGTCTCCAGCCGAGGGGTAACCAGACTTAACAAAAAGTCCTACCACTCCCCGCGGAGTTATGTAGGCAATTCAGAGGCTGGCGTTCTGGCTAATGACCCTTCCATGGTAGGGTCAATCACAGTGGCGCGGCCGCGTCGGATTCTCACCGACTTGCTTTCCAGTTAGGCCCTCGCTCGCGCTCGGGCGCCCCGGTTTACTTATTCTATTGTGCTATGAGTATACAGTATGCGGGATGAAAAATCAAGCTGTTACCGGCGGTAAATATTTAAGTAATTTTTTGTCGGGTACGCCTCAGCTTGGCCTGGATACGGGCTAAGAACGACCGCATGCCGAAGGGCTTGCGGATAAAATCATCGGCACCGTGAGACAGAGCCTGACGTAATGATTCCACTTCATATTCTGTCGTAAGCATGATAATGGGAACGTCAGAATGCTCCCGCATGTGGTCGAGCATCTGGAAGTTGTCCGGCCCCGGTGTCATTGTGTCCAGAATGACCAGGTCCGGGTCTATTTTATCCATGAGATTTACTGCCGAGTCGCCATCAGCAACGATAACGGTATCGAAGCCTTCCTGCTCCAGGGTGAGATTCAACAACCTCAGCATGTCCTGGTCGTCATCCACTATCAGAATGCGCTGCCGTCCATTCATACCTGATAATGTTCCCCTTATACCGATTTCTATGGGTGTCTCCACCTAGTTCTGTGAACCCCTGGCAAGTACTATCTTCCATATAGGAACGATAATCGTTTTACCACCTGTTTTAAGAAGATGCCTGCCTCCTCCTGTATTACGGGGAAAATTGATGTCTTGCGGGGTCGGCATACCCTTGAGTAATGTCAATTCGCTCCCCGGAAGACTTCGGTGCGACTGGCGGAATTTCCTCATATCTTCAAGATGCCTCTGAAAGGACTTCGCATCATTCCATACCAGGATCATTATTTATCTCCTCGCCCTACACTGTTAAGGATACTTAAAACAACTCACAAATATGTCAAAAAGGTGCTCTCAAGCCTTACAAAATAGTCACGGTAGGCTATTCATACCGACTTTATCGTGAGGTAAAATTGCGGTGATACATCATCTCCGTTGGTATCGGCGGTTAAGCAAAAAAAGGGCCCCTCCGATTTCAGGAAGGCCCTTTAATGCTGTTGTTACTCTTCGTGTTATGATGGTTGTCTAACTATGCTGGCTTTGACATAATATAGCCTATGCCGGGCCTGGTCAGGATATAGGTGGGTTTCTTGGCATCATCCCCCAGCTTTTTCCTGAGCCGGGCGATGTTTACCTGGAGAAGGTGCGGAGCGCCGAGGTATTCTTCGCCCCAGACCTTGTTCAGGAGCTGGTCGGGTGTGACGACACGACCGGCGTTGAGGGAAATGTAAGATAGCAGTTTGTACTCCGTGGAGGTCAGTTTTAGCTCTTCATTATCAACCGTGACCCGGCGTGATGCAAAGTCTATTACCAGGTCTTTATAGCGGAATACGGTCTCCTGGGGCTTGGCATGGTTGGTGATGCGGCGCAGCACCGCTCGAACTCGCGCCGCCAGTTCGCTCGCGGAGAAAGGTTTGGTTACATAGTCGTCAGCGCCGATATCCAGCCCCTCCACTTTCTCCCTGTCATCGCCCCGGGCGGTGACCATAATTATGGGGACCTGAGAGAACTCGCGGATGCGCTGACACACGGCATATCCATCCATATCCGGCATCATGATGTCGAGCAGTACCAGGTCGGGGGTCTCCTTATCGAATGTTTTTAGAGCTGAGTCTCCGTTATTCGCGATGAGCACCTGGAAACCCTCCAGCTCCAGTATGCGTTTCATCATGCGCAGCATGCGGACATCATCATCAACCACCAGAACCAGAGTTTTCCTTGAGGGCATGGTATCACCTCACTTTCCGGTGAATGATATTATCTTCGACAACAGGCGAATTCTTTCGTCGTACGTTCTTAGTCAACCGTTTCATCTTCCTTTTTGCCGTGCTGGTTATGGGGAGAGTAAACTGGATGGTACTACCCTGGCCCACGGTACTCTCCGCCCAGATTCGGCCACCGTGTGCTTCCACCAAACGCTGACATATATATAACCCCAGACCCATGCCGTCCACACCTGAGGATAGTCTTTGTTCAATTCTATACATCCGGTCGAATATATTGGTCAGTTCCTCGGCGGGTATACCCGCACCCTGGTCGTTAATGCTAACCAGCAACTCGCGGCCGTTTTTTTTCGCTGATATCAGCACCTCCGTTCCCTGCGGTGAATACTTTATAGCATTATCAATGAGGTTGTCCAGCACCTGCCGGATTCGCTTGACATCAATATTCAGCCTGGGTAATTTATCGTTCAGCTTTGTAATAATTTTATGGTGACCAGCCCTGATACCCGCTTCAGCAGCCACTCTCTGTATCAGTTGAGAGATGTTAGTCGGAGATTTTTCCAGTTTAAGCAGTCCTGCCTCCATGCGGGAGGTGTCCAGCAGGTTGTCGACGAGTTTGGTCAGCCTGTCGGCTGAGTTGTCTATGGATTTGAGATAGTCCATTGTTTCGTCAGAACCGAGCCTGGAGGAATAGTCGAGTATCATGGTGGAGTAGCCTTTTATCGTCGAAAGGGGGGTGCGGAGTTCGTGGGAGACCGTGGCCAGCAGGTCGCTCTTCATTTTGCTCAGTTCTTCATATTCAATTACTTTCCTCTCGAGATATTTACGTTCGGTGATGTCCATAAGGTTACCGAGGACTGCTTCTCGTCCCTCGTAGCGGATGGGTGAAATGGTCTGCATAACCCATTTGACCTGCCCGTTTTTGTTGAGAATGCGGTATTCGCACGGGTAGGGGCTTGACTCTTGGAGCGTAAACGCCGTGCATGACCTGACCACGTCGCTGTCCTCGATGGCGACGAGATTGAGTAGCTCCCGGCCCAGCAGTTCGTTCTGGGTGTAGCCGGTGATTTTCTGGAATTGCGGATTGGTGTACTGCAGCCTGTCATCCTGCGTGATATAAATGCCCAGCGGCGAGTCATGGGAAACCGTCTGGAGTATTTCTTGAGATTGTTTTTGCTCGGTAATGTCGCTTACGACGGCGATGATATAGGGTTTACCGCCGATATCGATGAGTTCGGCGGAGAGCTGCCCGAAACGTATCTCGCCTGACTTAGTCCGCGTTTCGATTTCTATGTTGCGAATTTTACCCTGTTTCTTCAGCGTTTGCACCATCCGGGCGCGGTCTTCTGCATTGGGCCAGCTGCCGGTATCGGTGGTACTGAGTCCAAACGCCTCTTCACGGGAATAACCGGTGAAATACGTATAACTGTCATTTACCTCGATAAGTCTGCCATCTTCGAGCGTGGTGATAGTAACGATAGCCGGGCTGGCACGGAAAGCTTTAGAGAACTTTTCCTCGGATTCCCGCAGTGCTTCCTCCGCCCGTCTATGTTCGGTAATTGTTCCCAGGCGCTCGGCGACAGCATCCATCAGTAGCTTCTCTTCTTTAGAGAAAAGGTCTTTGTCCGTCGTCGGCGGTGTTTTGATGTAGCCGATCTCTACCGTCCCGGTTTTGGTTCCCTGTACCATGATATCGGCTGATATCTTCTGGTCGGTCTTCCGGTAATTCTCTGTCTTGAACTCCTCTCCACTAAGGGTAATCCGGGCAGAGGCAATCTTGGGATACTGGAATGCCCTGGGGAGCATTTTTACTATTTTCGCGAACCGTTCGTACAGGCTGATGTTCGGGGTTCCGGTGATGCTGGCGATATCATAAAGACACCTGAGTTCTTTAACGCTCTTATCCAGAGCATGTTTCATGCCCGATTTTCTAAGCCCATTTTTCATTTTCTTACCACTCATGTTACTAGCCGTTATAATTCGATACTTTTCTAATAGTAAGCAATCGCAACAATTCCGTCAAGTGTCACGAAAGAAATCATATTTATGCTTAATGTCCGCAGAGCATTTCTTCCAATTCCTCCGTATCGGTACTCCGTGTCAGGGCTTCTTCTCGTGTTATTGTCCCGCTACGATAAAGAAAGACTAGAGACTGGTTCAGAGTCTGCATGCCGTACTGGGCTCCCGTCTGGATGCAATTCATCATCTGATGTGTTTTTCCTTCACGTATGAGATTTCTGATGGCGGGGGTAGCCAGCATGACCTCTACGGCGGGAATACGCCCTGAGCCGTCGCTTCTTGGCAACAGTACCTGGTAGAGCACTCCTTCGAGTGTTATGGATAGTTGTATGCGTACCTGTTGCTGCTGGTGCGGCGGAAAGACGTCAATAAAACGGTCGATTGCCTCTGGCGTCCCCGGTGTGTGCAGGGTGGTCAGCACCAGGTGGCCCGTTTCCGCAGCCGTCAGGACGGCGGCCATCGTCTCGAGGTCTCTCATCTCCCCCACCAGTATGACATCGGGGTCCTGTCTCAGGGCGTGTTTCAGGGCGCTGGCGAAAGACCTGGTATCCCTGCCGAGCTCTCGCTGGGAGAAAATACACTTTTTATCCCGGTGCATGAATTCCACGGGGTCCTCGATGGTAACGACCTTGCGCTTTACCGTTTGGTTGATGTAACTCATCATGGCGGCCAGGGTTGTTGATTTGCCGCAGCCGGTCGGGCCGGTGACCACTACCAGTCCACTGGCTTTCAGGGCTAGTGTCTTGCATACCGCGGGCAGTCCCAGCTCTTCTATCGTCGGAATTTCCGTTCTTACCGGGCGACAGGCCAGACCTGTCCTGCCGCCTTGCAGGCAGACATTTATGCGGAATCGGCCTATGCCGTCAGCCTGGTAGGCAAAATCCGCTTCCAGTTCGTCGGCGAAGGTTTTCCTCTGCTCATCGGTGGTTACTTCGGTTAGAAGTGCCTCCATAGTCTCGCCCGTTATTACGGTCATATCTTCCTGAGCGATGAGGTCTCCGTTGATGCGTAAAACGGGAAGGCCGCCGACTTTAAGGTGCAGGTCCGAGGCACCCCTGGCCGTCGCCATACGCAGCAGGTCATCTATATGCATACCTTTGTCTCCTTAAGGACAATATAAAGCCTTCCGCATTTACTTATTCACGATAATTTCAAATGTAATCACGTTGCCCCCGCCTAGAGTGGTTTCGGTTTCTTCAGCTTCGGAAGTAGTCGGGCTGGCTTCATCAAGTTCGGTAATGCGGACTTCCGAGAACGTCTTTATAGCCTCCAGGGCTGTGGCGTAGTCGATAACGGTGAAAACGCTATCCGTTTCCCCCCGCGCGGTAATCCTGTTATCATCAATTTCTATTGAAGTAAAATATGTTTGGGGCGGCAGAACTCCGGTAACCAGTTGTAAATTACTGGTATAGTCATCCCGGTTACCGAGTATGCTCTGGTTGGCCGCTTTCAGAGCCTCGGTACTGGCTATTATTTCTTGAATGGTTTCTTCCGTTATGGTTGTTTCTTCGGCAATAAGGCTGGCCAGGTTAACCTGCCGGCTGGCACTGCGTAACTCGGTTTGCAGTCCGGCATTTTCCGCGCTGAGATGGCCCCGACTCTGGTAAAGCGGGAAAAGAAAGATAACGGCAATGGCCAGAAAAACGCCGAGAAGTATGTATCTGGCGGGTAATGGCTGAGCTTTGCTTTTCCGGTATTTCCCGGACAGTATGTTGATATTGATATCGTGGAAACGGGTTTCTTCTCCTTTAGCCGCCGCTTTCGGCGGGGTCTTCTTGAGGGCCAGTCCGATGCTGGCCGTATAAGCGGCAACGGGCAGCTCCGGCGGGTATTCCACCGGCGGGACCAGGGGCTCCACGGGGTATTCTACCTCGGCTTGGAGCAGCCCGATGGCCGGGGTTTCAGCCGCCAGCTCGCCGGTCAGCAGCAGGGGGGTAGATGCACTTAACTGACTTTCCGGGTGGCTGCTCCGGTAGAAGGCTGCTGTTTTGGCCAGCTCGTCCGCCAGGCGGCGGATATTATCTTCGAGGGTGGCCCCCTCGCTTCGGGGACTGATGGTGTGTATCACCTTGGGGATACCGCTGGCGATGAAGATAATGTCAAAGCAGTCGGGCTGCAGGTTGACGACTATGGCGTCTCCCCGATTGGCAGCCCGCGCCAGTGCCATCGGCCGCAAGTCCATCAGGTAAGGTTCCAAGCCGGCTGAGGATAGTGTCTGGAGCATGGCATCAACGAGATTCCTCGGCACGCCGAGGATAAAGAAGTCCTGCTCTTCCCCCTTACCGGGAAGGGCCTGCCAGGAGAGGTACAGTTCATCCAGGGGCAGCGATATCTCTTTCCTGGCGGCGCGCAGGATGGCTTCCTCAAGGAGGGCGGGCTTTATCCGGGGCAGGCTCAGGAAGCGGTACGTGAAGGACAGACCGGCCAGACCGACAATTACGTTTTCTCTGGGGATTTTGTTCGCTTTAAACAGGGTGTCGATAATCTCGCCAACGACCTTTGGCTGGAGAATCAGGCCGTCCCGTACCAGTCCGTCGGCAATGGCAAGGCTCCTCCATTTCTTTACCTGCCTTCCCTTTAACGAAAGGACCTGGATACTGCTGTTACTGATATTCAGAGCGACGTACATTTTCTATAACAAGCCTTCCCCCTCTATATCGGTGACTGGAGGTCGGGAATAGACGGCTATTTCCAGGCTGGCGTCCACCTGTAACATGCTTGCGTAGACGCCGTCTCCCCTGAATGGCCCGGTTACTTTATCAACGGTTATGTATTCCATGACAAGCGTCTCAAGCTCTCCGTTCTCCAGCTGGCTCAGGAAGCTTGACAGCTGGACGAAGGAGCCCGTTACGGCTACATGTAACCGGAACACGGAGTAGTCTTCCCCGTTAACGCTCTCCGTGGTCCAGGGCTGTGTTGCCAGCGGTATTGCCCTGACGCCGACTTCATCGGCGAGTCTGAGAATGGTATTGATTACCCGGGTGCTGTTCAACCGGTCGGGCAAAGTGTTTTTAGCCTCTTCCAGTCCGGTCTGTGCGTTACTTAGCCGTGTCTTGAGGTCGGCGGGCCGTGGCGGAATTTGCGTCAGCACCTCTTTCTCCATGGAAATTAGAGATGACAGTTCCCCATGTTCCTGACGCTGTTTCAGGTAGTCTGTCCCGAGTATGTAATAGACCGCGAGCAACGCTACCACTAATATTGCGATGAGCAGTTTCCTGGTTTTCACGGGTGTCTCTCTTTCCGGTTATTTTTTCTTGGAAAACTGGTAGAGTATCGCCAGTATTACCAGGTTGGTGAGGGCGATACAGGCAAGGAATGTATTGCTGACTGTGGTCGAATCGAATGTCATATTTTATCCTCCTTATTCAAAATACCCTCCGGCATTAATCCCAGGATACGATGCCGGTCCCGCCACCGGGGTCGGCCATCCCCGGGCAATCCGGGGTAGAAGGGTACGTACCGGAGTAGTTCTCATAGACATCACCCAGAATATTAGACTCGCGTATGATATTGTTGATGGTTTCGGTGGCATAAACGTCTTGATAAATCCGGCCGTTGACAGCCAGTTGAATCTTGCTGGTAATACTGCCGGTGATATAGATGTTGCCCTCGATTATGGCATTGTTGTTTAAAATAATGGTGGCGATATCTACACCGACGAAAACGTCGCCTTTAATAACGGCATTGCCATTTAAATAAATGTTGCCGGTAGTATACACGTTTCCGTAGATAGTGGTGTTATTATCGAGAGTGAGATCCCCGCCGGCACAGACGTTGCCTTCGACCTCGATGCTGCCGATTTCCGAGTTATTATCGAGAATAAGGTCGCCGCTGGCCGAGACATCTCCCCCGATGACGGCGTTGTTGGATAGCTCTAAATCGCCTCCGGAAACAATATCACCGGTGACCTCGGCGTTGTTCCCGAGTGTGACGTCACCCGTGGTGTAAACGCTGCCATCGACGGTAGCATTGCTGCCGATATCGGCATCACCGTCAATAAAAACGTCGCCTTCGGTATCCCCGTCGATATCGCCATCGCTGGTCCAGCCGCCACCCCCATGACTTACATAAGACTCGATGGTGGTGCTGTGAGAATCGGCGCTGGTAGCCGTGGAAGTGACCAGGTATATTTGCGATCCCAGGTTCTCGACGGTAACATCAACGGTCTTATTGTTAATGGTAAATTGCGGCAATGCCTCCGTGGCATTTTCGGCCACCTCCAGGTTGCCGCTTTGCAGGCCCCAGAGCGCGTACTCGATGCCGGCATCGCAGGAATACAGCTCGGTCAGGCTCTGTTCATAGGTGCGCGAGCCGATAAGATTGGCGCTGGCGTGGCCGAGGAACGGCGTTATTACCAGCATGCCTATGGTCAGGGCCAGCATGGCCAGGGGAAGGGCCTGTCCCTTTTCGCCGTTCATTATCCCCCCTCCGATGGCCTGAGGAAGACCTTATAGGTGCCGTTTTCACTCACGTTGTAACGCCCCTCGGGGGCTGAGGTCAGCGACATGGTGATAACGCGGTTATCGATGGAAAAAGCGGCGCTGGCTATATTCCGCGCCAGTGTCATCGGGGAGCCGCCGGACGTGCGGCGCAGCTCGGTACCCACCAGCGAGTACGTAATCGATGTGGTTTCGGATATGGTCAGCAGCAATTCGCCATTAACATTGGCAGTGGCGGCTTTTTGCCCGTCAAGGTTGAACCAGTGCGCGGAGTTCTGCAGCTCGTGCATGGCGGTAAGCCTGTCATTACCGTACTCGGAAACGGTAATTATCTGGTAGATGGCCGTTCCCAGAAAAACGACGATGATACCGGTAACCGCTACAGCCACCAGCAGTTCAACCATGGTCATGCCCTTCTGCCCGTTCATCGGTTCACCTTGTAGTCCTCGACCGTCAATACGTTCTCACCGTCCCGGAGAACGGTGGCCGTTATCTTCTGTATATCTTCATCGGTATTCGGAACGGAGCTGACATTCGCGGATACGGTATAACCTTCCGGCGCCGCTACGGTGGGGTAGGTGCTGGCCCCGGCGTTATAAGCGTAGCTTTTAGTATATTCCAGTTGAGCCTGCGCCAGTCCCTGTGCCACGACTTCCTCGTCCTGTTGGCCGACGGCGATTGACCCCGCCGAAAGGGCGACGACAAAGGCAACCACAGAGGTGCCCAGTATAGCCACGGCGACCAGCGTCTCCACCAGTCCCAGACCCCTCTGGCCTTGAGCCCGGTTTTTTATCCGGGCCAGCCCGCTTCTTACTTTTCCTGTCATTTTTTACTACCTGTCGTCACCATTCAGTGCATCGACCTGAGTATTGAATAAAGCGGCGTTATCATGGAGAGCGCGATAAAAATAACCACCACCCCGATGACTACCGTCAGGGCCGGTTCTATCATGGATATGAGGACATCTATTCTACGGTCTATTTTCTTTTCGTAAAAATCGGCCAGGGTAGCGAACGTATTGTCCATGGAGCCGGTCTTCTCACCGACGACCACCATTTCCACCAGAAGCGGGGGGAACAGTTCAATTTCGCTCAACGGCTGCGAAAGCCCCTCACCCTGGACCAGCCTGTCCCTGACCTTGCTCAAGGCCTGGCGGATAATTTGGTTCCGGTTGGTTTGAATGGTTATCTCCATTATCTGGGGTAAGCGCAGGCCCGCCTTCATCAGCATGGAAGCCGTCTGGCAGAAATGCTGCACACTGCGTTCGATATTGATAGCGCCGATGGCCGGTATTTTCAACATTAATCTGTCTCTGGCTATTTTTACCGACGGCAGTCTCAGCAGGCCCAGAGTTAACATAATAATGGCTAATATGCCAACGAGGACATAGAGACTGCGGTCGAGGAAGAAGCCGGTTACATCCATAAGCAGCTTCGTCATCCAGGGTAGTTCCGCCCCGAGGGAGTTGAACAGGTCCACCAGCGGCGGCAGGGCTACGGTGATGAGCAGGATGGATACTCCAATAGCCATGAGCAGGATAAAAGCAGGATAGAGCAGGGCGCGTTTGATTTTCTGGTTGGCAACGGCCTGTTTTTCCAGGTAACCGGCGGCCTGCCTCAGGCCGAGTTCCAGGTTGCCTGCCTGTTCGCTGGCTTTTATCACCTGGCAGTAGGTATTGGAGAATACCTGCGGATAATGGCCGAGTGCCTGTGAGAGGGAGTTGCCTCCCTGGATTTCCTTAACCAGCCCGTCGATTATCTTTTTCATCGACTTCCTGGAGGTCTGTCCTTCAAGCAGCTGCAGAGAGTTAAGTATGGTAATGCCCGACTCAATCAGGGTGGCCAGCTGGTTGGAGAAGTCAATCACTTCCTGGGTCTTGACGCCAAAAAGGGTCGGTATCAGGCTTTCCAGGCTCAGTCCGGGCGCTATTTCTTTCAGGCTGAGGATATACTGGTACCCGGCATGGTACAGAGCGCCCTCGGCCAGGCTCTCCGACGTGACTTCAATCGTGCCCTGGATAATCTTTTTATCGCTGGTATAGGCTTTATATTTGTAGGCCATTAGTCCCTCTTTAATCGGTTTAATCCCTCTCCCTTGATGGGAGAAGGCCAGGTGAGGGTGATATTCCGTCTTGCTTTAAGCCCCCTCGCCTTAATCCTCTCCCACGTTGGGGAGAGGAAATTGCTTAGGGTGATGAATTTTCCTTTACTCACCTCTCTTATTTTTAGTTAATAGAGAAGACGCTGCGCGTCACCTCGCTGATTGATGTTATGCCTTCTTTTACCTTGAGCATTCCGTCCTGTTTCATCGTTACCATCCCCCCGGTGATAGCCTGCGCCCTGATTTCGTCGGCGCTGGCATGGCTGCGCAGCATCTTTCTGATGTCCTCGCTCATGACCAGAAGCTCGAAAATTCCGGTCCGGCCCCGGTAGCCGGTATTGGCGCAGAGATTGCATCCCGTACCGTGATAGAACGTGGTGACTTTTTCCTCCAGCTCCCTGTTAATGGATAGCCGCTCCTCCTCGGGTGGCTGGTAGGGCGCGCGGCAGTTAGGACAGATACGGCGGACCATGCGCTGGCCGACAATACCGATGAGTGTAGATGAAATTGAGGCCGGTTCTACATCCAGGTCCATCAGCCGGAAAAGCACGCCGACGGCGTCGTTGGCATGGATTGAGGACAGTACCAGGTGGCCGGTAAGGGCGGACTGAACGGCGGTGGTTGCCGTGTCCTTATCTCGTATCTCCCCGACGAGTATCACGTCGGGGTCGTGCCGCATGATGGCCCGGAGGCCGCTGGCGAAGGTAATCCCGGCCTTGGTATTCACCTGGGTCTGGTTGATGTCCATGAAGCTGTATTCGATTGGGTCCTCGATGGTCATGATGTTGCGCTCGTTGCGGTCCAGCTCGTTGATGGATGCGTAGAGGGTGGTGGTCTTACCGGAACCGGTGGGGCCGCTTACCAGTATCATGCCGAGGGGACTCTTCAGCATCGGCCGGTACTTTTTAAGGGCACCGGGTTGAAAACCGAGCTCGGCCAGCGTGAAAAGGGCCAGGGACTTGTCCAGAATTCTCAGGGTGACCCTCTCGCCGTAGGGTGTTTCCATGGTGGCGGCGCGGATGTCAACTTCGTTGCCGCCTAACTTTATAGAAAATTGCCCGTCCTGGGGCCGTCTCTGCTCGGAGATATCCATCTCGGACAGTATTTTTACGCGTGATACCAGGGGACTGTGGATACTGAGCGGAAAGGAAAACATGTCATGTAGAATACCGTCAATCCGGTAGCGAATCCTGAGCCTGTCTTCCTGCGGTTCGATATGTACGTCCGAGGCCCGGTCTTTTACAGCCTGGGCAATCAGCAGGTCGATCGTCTCCGCTATCGGCGTCCTGGCGGCTAAAGTCCCCGTATCATCGGTTTTATCCACGGTCGCCAGTGTGAACTGGCTTACCTGTTTCTCGATGGCGCTGCGCGACCTGTAATTGAGGTCGATGGCCCGCTCGATGTCGGAGCGGATGCCCAGCGCTACCTCGACCCTCATCTTGGCCTGGGCCTTCACGTCTTCTATGGTGCGGATATCTTCAGGGTCGGCCATAACAATCATCAACGAGTCATTGACGATATCGAGGGGTATGAACGCGTGTTTCCGGGCCATTTCTTCCGGGATGAGCCGCAGTGCCCGGGGTTGTACCGCGTGTCTTTTCAGGTCGATTAACGGCAGGTTGAGCTGGATGCTGAAGACGATGGCCAGTTGCTCGGCCTTGACCAGGCCCTGTTTCAGCAGGATATCGCTCAGTTTGCCTCCCTGTTGCTGCTGCAGCGCCAGGGCGTTCTCCAGTTGTGCCGGGGTGATAAGGTTCTCCTCAACCAGCATCTCACCCAGGCTCTTCTTGGCGGCCCTGTCCGCGGCGAAGGGTCTGTTTTTATCGCTATCCACTCATTCTCTCCTGAGTCGGTGCGGCGCGTTTCTTGTTAGCCAGCAGTTTTTCTACCCGACTCACTATTTCCGCCGGGGCGGCGGGTTTGGGCAGGTAATCATCGGCGCCGACTTTCAGTCCGGTATCCTTATCTATCTCCTGGGCTTTGGCCGAGAACATTAAAATGGGCAGTTGGGCGGTATCGGGTTCGGCCCGCAGGCGGTGACAAATCTCAAAGCCGTCCATGCCCGGCAGCATGACATCCAGAATGATAAGGTCAGGCGCCTCGCTATGTGCTTTCCTTATCCCTTCCAGACCGTTTAATGTTGTGATTACCGTATAGCCTTCATGCCTGAGGGAATAATCTACCAACCTGGAGATAGCCGGGTCGTCTTCAATGACCAGAATTTTCTTTTCCACGAGTGTTTCCTCCTTTACCGTTAAGCGGCAGGGTGAAGCTGAAGGTGCTGCCTTCGCCTGATTTGCTTTCCGCCCGGATGTGTCCACCGTGTGCCTCGATAATCTGCTTGGTAATATATAATCCTAGTCCGGTGCCACCCCTGGCGAGTTTGTTTTCGGCTCTGTAAAACCTCTCAAAGAGGTGCTGCAAAGCTTCCCGAGACATGCCGACACCATGGTCGGAGATAAGGAATAATAGCTCCTTTTCATGTTTCTTGACCTTGACCGTGACACTGCCGCCGGGGTTACTGTATTTGATGGCGTTGCTGAGGAGGTTGATGACAACCTGCCTGATTCGTTCGCCGTCTACCTCCATTTCCGGTAATTGCGGCGGGATATCTTCGCTGAGTGTAATGTCCTTGTCACGGGCCAGACTGTGAAAGCTCTTCAAGGAGTCGAGGATGGTGTCCCGTATCGGTGTAAGAGTCTTGTTTATCTGAAATCGGCCGGATTCCAGCCGCGACATATCCAGCAGGCTGTTGATGAGATTATCAAGGTGCAGGGTTTCGCGGTCGATAATCTGCAGGAATTCCTGCTGGGTGGTGGGGTCGGGTACCTGCCCGTTCAAAATCAGCTTGGTGAAGCCGCTAATCGACTGTAGCGGTGTGCGTAGTTCGTGTGAGACATTGGAGAGGAATTCGGATTTCATCTCGTCGATTTTGCGCAGTTCTTCCTCGGCCTCCTTGCGTTCCGTAATGTCCCTTATTATGGCTGTAGTGATATAAATTTCTCCGGTTTTTCTTGCTGACAGGGATAGTTCAATCGGTACTTCGTTCCCGTTCTTCCTGAGACCAGCACCCTCTGCTATCCGGTTCCTATCCTGGCCTGCCCCGATTTTTCTGAATTCAGCAAATGCTCTCGTCATTCTTTTTCTGTCTCTCTCAGGGATAATCTTCATGACATTTTGACCCAGCATCTCTTTTTCTTTGTAGCCGAATATTCTCTCAGCCCCCTGGTTCCATATGATAATCCTCATCTGATGGTCGGTGGATACAATACCGTCGATTGAGGTGCTGATGAGCTCGCGGTATTTTTCCTCGCTCCGTTTCAGAGCTTCCTCGGCCAGCTTGCGCTGGGTTACGGCTGAAGCCAGTGCTACCCAGCCGTAGCGTTTACCGGCATCCTCTATAGCCTGTAGACTTATGTCCACCCATACCTCACCGTACTTGGTTCGGTGCAGCTGTTCTTCCTGATAGTAACCGTTATCTTCAATCATCTTGAATCGTTTATTGTTTTCACCGGGACGGGTCTCTACTATCTCAATAACGTCCAGCAGCTTTTTGCCGATAGCCTCGGATGCATTGGTTCCGTAAATTTGCTCGCTTATCTTATTCCAGCGCTTGATAGTGAAGTCCGTGTCCGTCGCGACAACGCTTTCGTGGATAGACTTAAAAGCAGCGTCTGAAAAGCGGAGTGTCTCCTCCACCCGTTTGCGCTGGGTAACATCTACCCAATTTGACAGATAGTATTTAAATACACCGTTGACATTTATCGGTGTTATTCTTATCTCAACCCAAATATGTTCCCCGTTTTTAGTCTGGTTCATTTGCTCCATTATTACGTTGCCGCTTATCTCTCCTTGTTGCACGCCGGTAAGTCTTTCCCCCCTTTTTTCTTCCAGCCACCACGGATACGGCATTTTCACGCCGGCAATTTCCTTTAAAGTGAAACCCATCAGCTTTTCAAATGCCGGATTGACGTATTTTAAGGAGGTATCCGGGTTAACAACGGTAATTGGGTTCGGTGAGTTTTCCAGCAGGCTGGTGCTGAATTCCTCGCTTTCGGCTAACGCATCCTCCGCCTGCTTGCGTTCGGTGATATTGCGTAAAGAAGCCAGGTAGGCGGGTTTGCCTTCCCAGTTGATTTCGACCACGCTCATCTCGGCCACGGTTTTTTCCTGGCCATCGTGGGAGATGTCTATCTCCGATGTCTTGCCTCCATCCAGCGGAAAGTCGAAGGGTTTGTTCAGGAGGTCTTTTTTCTTGCATTCTAATAGAGATTCCGCCGCCGGGTTAGTAAAGAGTATGTTCTTGCCCTCGCTGACCACGATAATAGCATCGGCGTTTTTCTCCAGGATTTTAAGCAGATTAGCTTGGATATTACATATTTCCTGTGTATACTGCTCCAACTCATGCTGAAGCCGGGACCTTTCGATGGCGTAAGAAAGGGAGCGTTCTATCTGGGTGTCCTCCAATTGCCCTTTCACCAGGTAGTCCTGGGCTCCGGACTTCACTGCCTTGATAGCTATGGCTTCGTCGTCAAATCCGCTCAGCACTACCAGAGGTATATGTGGTGCTTCGCACAGAATCTTGGTGACCGTATCGAGCCCGTGGCTATCGGGCAGACTGAGGTCCGATAGTACCAGGTCGGTTCCATTCCGGGCAAGGTGTTCCAGTCCATCCTGGAGCTTGCTTACCGGCGTTATGGCAAACCGGGCATTAACGGACCTGTCCAGTTTCCTTTTTATCAACTTGAGGTCGTCCGGATTATCTTCAATGAGCAGGACTTTTATCGTTTTATCTTCCATTTTCCGGCACCTGAGCAACGTTGTTGTCAGTTCGCGTGTGTTAGTAAAGTCCAGTTATGAGCGGGTGCTTCGTTTATCAGCAGCCAGTACAGTCCTATCTGGCGCACGGCTTCGACGAACTGGTTAAAGTCCACCGGCTTGCGGACATAACTGTTAGCCCCCGTCTTGTAGCCGCTGACAAGGTCCTGTTCCTCTTTTGACGAGGTAAGGATGACTACCGGAGTAAGCCTGGTGTGCTCATCAGCACGCAGGCGCTCCAGTACCTGCAGGCCGTCCAGTTTGGGTAGTTTCAAATCGAGTAAAATAAGCCTTGGCGCGTCCCTGGCAGCGCGGTCGGCAAAGGCTCCCCGACAGAAGAGGTAGTCCAGGGCCTCCACACCATCGCGGGCTACTACCACTTTATTGGCGATATTATTCTTGCGGAATGCTCTCATTGTTAGCTCTACGTCATCGGGATTGTCTTCTACCAGCAATATTGTTTCATCTCTTATAACCATTACTTCACTCCTTTAATCGAGAGTAAAATAGAAGGTGGCGCCTTTTCCCACCGCTCCCTCGGCCTGGATGGTGCCGCCGTGGCGATTGATAATACGCTGTACCGTGGCCAGACCGATACCGATACCGGGGAATTCGGTACCATCGTGAAGACGCTGGAAGGCACCAAATAGCTTATCGGCATAGGTCATATCGAAGCCGGCGCCATTGTCTTTCACAAAGTAGGTCTTCTTGCCGTTGTTCCGGGTAGTGCCGAACTCTATTTTGGCGTGCGGAGTCTTGCCGGTGAATTTCCAGGCATTACCAAGCAGGTTCTCAAGCAGGACTCTCAACAGCTGAGGGTCTCCGTTGGCAGTCAGCCCCTTATCTATAATGAACTTCGCCCGGTGCCCCTGCCGCATTTCCTGAAGCCTGGTGGCAATTTCTTCTGCCAGCGCGCTCAAGTCTACCGGCTCTGCGTGCATTTCGCTTCTGGTCAGGCGGGATAGCTTCAGCAAACCGTCAATGAGTTCACCCATTTTCTGACTGGCGCCGCGTAAACGTTTCAGGTAGTCCTGGCCGTTCTCGTCGAGTTTATCGCTGTAGTCTTCCAGCAGCGCCTGGCTGAAACCGTAAATGCTCCTGAGCGGCGAGCGCAGGTCGTGTGAGACCGAGTAGCTGAAGGTTTCCAGCTCTTTATTGGTAGCCGCCAGCCGGGCACTGGATTGCTCCAGCTCTGATAGTGCCTGTTTTAGTTTTTCCCCCGCCCGTATGCGCCCGGTGATGTCCCGGCACACACAGAAGATAAGCTTCTGTCCTGCGAACGTTGCCCCATTGGTGCTTATTTCAACGTCATAAATGGTACCATCTTTACGTCGGTGTTGCGTTTCGAAGTGGTCGCCGGTCTCATCAACACTCCGGAGCATTTCTCTCACTTGCTCGGGCGGGTAGAGAAACTCCCAATCCCATACTTGGAGCTGACGGACTTCCTCGAGGGAGTACCCGAGCATCTCGGCAAATCGCCGGTTAGACTCATATACGTTGCCATTCTGATCAAGGACAACAATCCCGTCCCCTGACTGCTCGATCAGGATGCGCCGCCGGATTGCTTCGTTAGCCAGTGCTTCCTCTGCCCGCTTGCGCTCGGTGATGTCGCGGGCGATGAGGTGCATGGCTACAGGTTCGCCGTTCTCATCAGAAATAATCGAATGGGTCTGCTCTATCCAGATTATACTGCCGTCTTTACGAACCAGCCTTATCGTGATAGGTTTCTGGTGTTTTTTGTTATCAGACGTGAGGTATTTTTGGAAGAACTCTCTATCATCTGGATGGATCATTTCCAGTCCGAGATTAGGGTCGTTATAGAACTCCTCCTGCTTGTAGCCGGTAAAGCGGAGGCATGATGGACTCACGTAGTCTGTCCTGATTGTCGGCGCCATTTGAATACGTGAGATAAGATCGGTGGCGTTATCCGCAATAAGGCGGAAGCGCTCTTCATTGATTCTTAACGCCTCCTCCGCCCGCTTGCGCTCGGTGATGTCGCGGGCAATCTCAATGGCACCTATTATCTTGCCATCACTGTCATACACGGGTTCTCCCGAGACATCCCAAGATCTCCCGTCAGGAGTCGTCATGCTGCCAGAAACACTTGATTTCGTCTCCAACGCCCTGATTACCGGACAATCATCGCAAGGCTTGTTCCGCTTATGCCACAATTGATAGCAGTGTTTACCAACCAAATCTTGCGGACTTTTACCGATAGAGCGTGCTGCTGCTTCATTAGCCCACTTAGTCGTAAGCGAACTGTCTTGAAATATAACAAGGTCAGAAATAGCATTTAAAATACTCTTTTTATCGCTCTCAGACGCCGCCAGTGCCTCCTCCATCTGCTTGCGCTCGGTGATGTCACGGGCAATGACATGCATAGCTACAGGTTTGCCGTGCTCATCGGTAATAATCGTATGGGTCTGCTCCACCCAGATAACCTTACCGTCCTTACGTCTCAGCCTTATTGAGATAGTTTTGTAGGGGTTTTTCTTATCGGGGACGGCGCTTTTTTGGAGGAACTCCCTATCTTCTGGATGGACTAATTCCAGTCCGAGATTAGGGTCGGCATAGAACTCCTCCTGCTTGTAGCCGGTAATACGGAAGCAGGATGGACTCACGTAGTCTGTCCTGATTGTCGGTGCCATTTGAATACGTGAGATCATGTCAGTGGCGTTATCCGCAATAAGGCGGAGGCGCTCTTCATTGATTCTTAATGCCTCCTCGGCCTGCTTGCGCTCGGTGGTTTTTCCCAAATGTTTAGCAGCAGCATCAATGAGATACCTCTCTTCTTTTAAGAATGGCCCTTCGTCAATCTCTGGCTTCTCCTCCAGGTAATAGACTTCGATAATACCTATCTTTTCTCCATATGCCTTGATGTCTGCAGATTGCCACCACCTGGTGTCTTTAAAATTCTCTGTCTCAAAAATTTTGCCATTAACCGACACTCTGGCACAGGTAGTCTCGGGATACTGCCAGCCTTGTGGAAGCAGATTGGTAATCTCTTGATATAGCTCATCCAGGGTAATATCTTGTTTCTCAAAAATCTTAGCAATAATGCCATAAAGACAGCTGAGTTCTTTGACACGCTCGCCTAAGGTCTGCTCCGCCTGCTTACGTTCGGTGATGTCGCGGACAAAGCCAATGATTCTTAATTCTCCCTCTTGTTTAATCGGCGTGCTGTTTATCTCCACCCATACACGGCTACCATCCTTCCTGTTCAGTTCGAATTCATCAGGGCCGGTTGGTTTCCCCATCACACTACGCGCCAGTGTCTTGATGGCTTTGGGCAAATACTTTACTGGGAGGATGTTATTCTTGAGGAAACTAGTGCCTAGCAGTTCCTCCTTTTTGTATCCTGTTAGATCCTCCGCCTTTTTATTGCCATAGAGGAGGGTACCCTTTGTATCATTGATATAAACACCATCGGGAGCGCCTTCCAAATACGCTTTTAGTCTCTCCTCCGACTCTCGTAATCTATCCTCCATTTGCTTGCGTTCGGTGATGTCGTGCTGAATTACCAGAATACGTTGCTTCCCGCCTACTTTCACCAGATCAATATTAAGCTCGGTCCATCCGGTGGTTCCATCCTTGTGTTGATAAACAGCCTCAAACGGTTCGGGTGTTTTCCCTCTGACGATAGCATTAAATACACGAATATATTTAGGGATGTCTTTAATTCGAACTGATGCTATCTTTGAAAAGTGCTTGCCGTCGAATTCACCTTCAGAATAGCCACCCTTGTCGTAAACGGCAGAGTTACAATATATAATCACACCCTTCAAGTCCAAAATTGTTACACCGACCGGGAGAAGCTTGAACAGTCTTCTATAGTCTGCCTCTGATTCTTTTAGCGCTTCCTCCGCCTGCTTGCGCTCGGTGCTATCTACATTGCTTTGCATATACATCTTCCTTGCCTACCTACTATCCACAGGCACAGTGGCGGGGAATCCCCCTTTTTGAACCACCAAAGCACACTCCGTTGTATCATCCGATAAGCTGCTAATAGCCGGTGGTTGCCTGGGTGACCAGCCCGGTCGTGCTGCATGAATAGGTGCCCTTGGTTGTCGCTGTTCTCAGGTAAGCAGGATATAGCACGTTACCGGTAGGGAATGCCGACATGTTGCTGGTCGCCGACGTAGCCGTAACCGAGGTTATGGCGCTTTTCGCCATCATGGTATCCGTGGCTGTCTGCACGGTAACCAGCTCGGCCTTGGCGGCTTCTGTCTGGCCTTCGCCGGCAAGTCCGGTAACATTGGGCAGGACGACAGCCGCCAGTACGCCCAGGATAGCCACGACGATAAGCAGTTCTACCAGGGTAAAACCTTTACTATCACGATTGATTTTCTGAATAAACCTGCGCATGATATTACCTCCTGACCCGTTATTATTTTCATAGGTTTTCACTATTCACCTCCCGGAAGATTTATCATCTGTGCTTCCTTTTATCTAAGTTGTGTCATACGCTGTTACCTCTCCGTTTTTAGCTTTCATATGTAAATACAATATATTTCTGCGGTCCTCATGGCTGGTTATTATGATACGTATTTCGTACCGGTATGCCGTACTTCGTCAGGAACTCAGAGAAGTTGTCTCTCTCTATCCGGTAGTGTCCGCCGGGGAGCCGAAACGCTGCCAACCGGCCGTTGGTAATCCACCGTAACACGGTGGTGTTACTGACTCCGCAGCGCCTGGCAATAAAACCGACGGAAATAAATTCTGGTGCCCACTGCTCAGATGCGTTCTGCAAGCTAACCTCCCTTTTTACTTTACAAAATACCTGCTGCTCAGCTGGGAAACTGGATTTGTTAGCGTATTTGGTGCTAGCAGTGTTTGATACGTTTGAAGTATATGAAAGCAGCATCACAGTGATATCACACAGCTATGATGAAAGTTCACAGAATTATCACAAGGGGTGTTTTTTATGCGTGCTTTTGGAGCGACGGAAAGGATAAACGCCGGAAATATTGTGAGCATTATGTGAAATTGAGGACGGCTGGTTTACCACCTGTAAAAAGACTGGCTTCCCCTCCCCCCTCTTCGGGGAAAGAGGAAGCCAGTCTGCGGATAGGGAGGTGATGTTAGGAGGCTTTTCTGCGGGTACGAGTTCGCCAGTAGACCAGTCCGATGATGATAGCCCCGGCAGCAGCTACACAGATGAAGATGAGCCAATCGCTAATCCGTGTTGGTGCTGCCTCGGCTTCCGGTGCCGATACCTCAGGAACGACCGGCGCTACCTCGGCAGGTACCGGCTGGATTTCGGCAGGTGCCGGTGTCGCTTCGGGTTGTACGGACTCTGTCTCTGGTGGTGTTGCCGGTGTCTCAGCTGGTGCCGGTTCTTCTTCCGTTTCGGCAGGTACTTCGCTGACGATGAGCGTGGCGGTCATGCCGCCGACATTTATCGTATAGGTGCCGACTTTATCCGGTTCCAGGGTGAAGTTGAGCTTCTGGCTGGCATGTCCTGCCAGATTGACTTCCTCGGTCGCGGTCAAGCTCTCGTTTACCGCGAGTGTCACTTCGTAGCTGCCGGCGAGGTCGCCGGTATTGGCTATGGTGGCGCTGACGGTAGTGCTTTCATCAGGACTAATTTCGGCCGGGGTTATGGTAAGCTCACTGACTTCAAAGCTGGCAGCAGCCGTGTGCGCCATGACGGTGTAGATGCTGAAATGGCTTATTGGGACGGTAATGGTATTGTTGGCCGGGTCGGCGGTACTGCCCTCAAGCTCAATCCAGTGTGCGTCCTGCCACGTGGCGATGACCAGGTTCTTCTCGGCAACTCCGGCCGGCACCAGTGAATCATTGTACTTGAAGGTCAGGTTTATCGGCGGGTCGAAGGTGGCGCCGCTGGGGCCGATGTCGTAGGCCGTACCGACAATTTTGGTGTCAGCGGGTGGCATTGATGGCGCCGTGGTATCCTGGATGGAGATGGAGTATAACCGTTTCCCGTCCTTTTTCGTGCCGATGGTATTTCTGGATATGCTAATCTCAACTTTCCCATCTATGGATTCCGCAGTGGCGTCACTTATGAATCTTCCGTCACTCGTCACGTATTCAATGATACTGGTAACACCGCCGGAACCGCCGCCGCCGCCGCCACCGCTGGGATATGTGGTGACTACTTCGGATGGCGGTGGTGCCGGTGTTCCAATCAACGTCCAGGAGCTGAAGTGGTCAGGCGAGGCATAGGCTATCTTATTGGTGGTGTCTATGGTCGTGGTCACTTCGGTCCAGGCACCGGTATCGGGATTGAGGTAGGCTACCTTCAGGTTTTCTTCATCCAGGCCGGCGGCTGTAAGATTGGCGGAGTTAAAGGGGAAACCGATATTCCATTCCACTCCATCGACGGCGGAGCTCGAATCGACATTGGTTATCCTGCCCAGCATGTCCGAGGAACCTTCCGGTAGCGTAGCCAGGGTATCCGGGGCTACATCGACCTTGGACGGAGTGATGACACTGGCTTCGGCGCCATCATTGATGATGCCGTTGATGGTGATTTTATCACCCCACGGAGGTTCCATATCCATCGGAGTGCTGGCGGTAATGGTGGTCGGGTCTAAACGAGGTGATGCGTATGGAGTAATCGTAGTGCCTGAGGGCATACAGATTACCATAACGTCGGTGCTGCGCGACAGGGCGCCGCTGGTCCCGGTAATTCTGAATGTCCAGGTGCCGGGTTGAGCGTTGGCACTTGCTGTGAAGGTTACCGTTTGCTTACCCATGCCGGTGGTGGCTGAGGGTGTTACGCTGCCGGCCGTGTAGCTGATGCTGGACGGCCAGGTGGCGTTGGCGCTGCTCATGGCAACGGCCAGGTTCACGGTCCCGGCGAAGCCGTTAATGGCGGTTACGCTGACTGTGGTGTTGCCGCTGGAGTTCGGGCTGACGGGTATTGTGTTCGGGGCCAGGTTGATGGCGAAGTCGGGCGTGTTGGCCGGCGGCACCACGTTAAGCGTAATGGTCCGTGTCTTGGTAATGGCACCACTCGTGCCCGTTATTACCAGCGGGTATCTGCCTACTGTGGCTCCCGCCGGTACGTTGAGGGTCAGTGTGGCTGTCGTCGGTGTTGCTATGCTCGGAGTTATCGTCGCCGAAGGTGAGATATTGGCCGTAGCACCGCTGATGGCGCTGAGTCCGGAGACACTGAGGGTAACGGCGGACTGGAAGCTCCCCATCGGCTCTATTTTGATTGTAAACGTGCCGGAGCCGCCCTTGGCAATATCAACCTTCATGGGGTTGGTGTAGAGCACGAAGGAATTGACCGCCGAAGGTTGCAGGCTGAACGGCCTGTCTATGGATATACCACTCGTACCTCCGGTAACTCTTATCGGGTGGATACCGGCGCTCATGGACGGTGCCGTAATGAGGGTGGTAAAACCGCCATCTTGCATAGCTGTAATGGTACTCGGGACGGTGGCGATGGCATTGCCGCCAAACGTAACTGTTACGGTCTCGCCGGCGGTGAAGCCAGAGCCGGAGAGGGTGATATCGGTGTCAGCCGGACCGCTCTGCGGCGAGATATTCATGTTGGCTCCTGTAGATATCACCATGAAGCCCAGCGGAATGGCCCGGTAGACGGTGCCGGAACCTGCTTCGAGGGCGACGTCGTACGGACCGAGTGGTGTAGCGACATCGACATCTATCAGCACGGTGACAATCATATCCTCACCGGGCACGGGTGTCTGCTCTATAGGAGCGACGATTTCGCGGATGCCTCCGGGTGCTCCGGTAAATTTACTGATGGTAGTACCGGCAGGATTCTTAAAGGTAGCCGTGACTCCGGGTGCCAGATGCCCGACACCGAAGACAACGTGCTCCTGGAATCCATTCTTGGAGGACAGTTTCATGGTGGTGTTGCCGCTCTGCCCCTGGACTACCTCAAGAAATTGCGGCGAGACGTTGAGGAAGAAGTCGGCATTGGTAGCCGGGACGATGCTGAAAGTATTCTTGGAGGCCATTACGCCGTCGGACGCTTTGAATATATAGGTTCCGGGCGGTACCTGGTCGGCGGCGGGGACGGTAATCTCCGTGGCCCAGGTACCATCATTCTGAACGAGGATGGTTCCGGGGGTAATATCAATCGGTGTCGGCGCGCCAGGTGGTGCCGCGGTCAGCGTGATGGTGTTGCCGTTGGTGAAACCGGCACCGGATATGCCGATGTGTTCGCCGGGCCTGGCCTGTGCCGGGTTGATAGTTACGGTGGCGTGTCCCTCGCCTCCGCCGATATCAGGCATGACACCAAAGCCGAGCGGCACGGCAACTGATTCGCTGCCGCTGACGCCGCGTATGTTCAGCGGGTAGGGACCGGGTGGTGTGCTGGCGCTGACACTCAGTGTCAGAGTCGCACTTCCGGAGCTGCCGGGTGTGATAGTAACGATATTGCTCGGGGTAAATGCAGCCGTGATGCCCGGCGCCAGACCGTCGACAGATAGTGTAACGTTGGCCGAGGTCGTGCCTACCGACTGTACATTTACGATAGTGGTGACCTGGCCGCCCTGTACGACCGGTGGCAGGTAGGGTGGTGAGGGCTTGAGGATGAATTTGGCCTGGGCGCTCCTGATGGAGAAAGGCCGCGAGTCATAGAGATAACCGCCGCTGCCATCGCGCACGGCCACCCGCACGTCATAGGTGCCGGGGGTAAAGCCGGTAGGCATCTGGAAGACGCCGTTAAAGTTGCCGTTGGCGTCGGTGGTCAAGTCAGCGGGAATGGCTACCCTGTTCGCCCCGAAGTTCAGGCTGGTAACGCTCTTATTGGCCGGGAATCCTGTCCCGGAGAAGGTTATCTTGTACTGTTTATCGTAATAACTGGCCGGGGCGTAATCGGGTTCGAGGGTAAATTCGGGTACCTGGAAGTTGGCTGGCGGCGTTACGCCGAGGCCGAAAGGCACCATCCTGGTATCGCCGCCGCTGACACCACGTATGGTCAACGGGTAGTGGCCGGGTGGGGTGGAAGCCCCGGTGGCAATGGTCAGCTTGGTGCTGCCGGAGACACCCGGCGGTACGGTGATAGTAGAATTATCAAAGGTAGCGGTGACTCCCGGCGGCAGCCCGTCGACGTATAGCTGTACGGTGACGGCCTGGATGGTGGATTCAACAAAGATGGTCGTATTGCCCGAGTCCCCCTGCGACACACCGGGTATGAAGCCCGGAACGACATTCAACTGGAAGGTGACGCCAGAGTCCTCGATAAAGAACGGCTTGGCGATGAATACCGGATGCATCATGCCCGTTTTCTGTGCTTCTACCTCAATCATGTACTGGCCGGCGCCGAAATCACTGGGCACGTTAAAGACGAGGTTAAAGTCGCCGGTGACATTATCGGCGGCGGTACTGGCGGGCATGGGCAGTTCCATGCCGGCAAAACGCAGGTGGGTAACGCTGGCGCCAGATGGGAAGTCGGTCGCTTGTATCGTAACCTTGGTTTTCACCGGTCCGGAGGTCGGGTTGAGGGTAATTTCAGGGAACCAGACACCCTGCTGCTCCATCCAGCTCGTATCCATGAACATCATTTGCGGCTGTACGTCGAATTCGATATGGGCATAGAAGGTCTTCTGGACGCCACTGATAGTGGCGGTGCCCTTAATCTCGGCGCCGTAGTGTCCCGGCGGGATGGTGGTTGGCGTCAGGGTAAGTATAGAGCTGCCGGAACCTCTGGGCGGTACGCTTACCTGGCTGACGGAGAAAGCCGTGGAGATACCCGGCGGAATCCTCTCCACACTGAGGGTGACGTCAGCCGCTGAGCCCATCGAGGTAACCCTGATGGTAGTGGTGCTGCCGTCGGGTGGAATAGGCGGCAGCCAGTCGGGCTCGGCGCTTATGGTAAAGGCGATGTCGTCGGCGGTCACCTGGAATGGCTTCATCATAAAGACCGAAGGCTCGTTGTCTTTCCGGGCTTCGACCTCTACATCATACCAGCCGGAGGTAATGTTGGCGCTCCACATGGTCTTGGGTACGTTAAAGACGAGGTTAAAGTCGCCGTTATTATCGGCGGTCGTACCAGCGGGCACAGGGAGGTTCGTGTCGGCGAAGCGCAGGCGGGTGACGTTAGCGCCGGCCGGGAAGTCGGTGGCACTGATGTTGACTTTCCTACCTGCCTGCCCGATGTTTGGAGTAAGGACAATCTCGGGGAAGTAGAACATGTACATGTCGTTAGAGGTCATGTTCATGTCATACATCGTGTTCATGTCGGTCATCATGACGTTCCTATCCCAGTTCATAAACTCCATGGGCGGCTCGACGTCGAATTCTATATGAGTATAGAATGTCTTCTGGACGCCGCCGATGTTGGCGGTGCCTTTAATCTCGGCGCCGTAGTGGCCCGGAGGAATATGGCCCGGTACAAGGTTGAGGGTAGTGCTTACAGAGCCGCCGGGAGGAACGGTTAATTGAGCCATTGAGAAAGAAGCGGTAATACCCGCTGGAATCTTATCCACGCTCAGATCAACATCAGCACCTTCGCCCATCGATGTAACCCTGATGGTGGTGGTGCTGCCGCTGGGTGGAATCGGCGGCAGCCAGTCGGGCTCAGCCCTCATGGTAAAGGCGATGTCGCCGGCGGTCACCTGGAATGGCTTCATGATGAAGACCGAAGGCTCGTTTGGTTTCTGAGCCTCGACCTCGACGTCATACCAGCCGGAGGTGATGTTGGCGCTCCACATGGTCTTGGGTACGTTAAAGACGAGAGTGAAGTCGCCGTTACTATCGGCAGCCGTACCAGCGGGCACAGGGAGGTTCGTGTCGGCGAAGCGCAGGCGGGTGACGTTAGCGCCGGCCGGGAAGTCGGTGGCACTGATGGAGACTTGCCTACCTGCCGGACCGATGTTGGGACTCAGGGTAATTTCGGGGAAGTAGAACAGGTACATATCGTTAGAGGTCATGTTCATGTCATACATCGTGTTCATGTCGGTCATCATGACGTTCCTGTCCCAGTTCATGAACCCCATGGGCGGCTGTACTTCGAATTCTATATGGGCATAGAATATTTTCTGGACACCGCTGATGGTGGCCGTACCCTTAATTTCAGCGCCGTAGTATCCCGGCGGGATACTCGTCGGCGTCAGGGTAAGGGTAGCCGAACTAAAGCCGCCCGGTGGTACGTTAACCTGATTACCGGGTAAGAATGCCGTGGTAACACCCGGTGGAATCTTGTCTACAGTCAGGGTAACGGTAGCACCCTCTCCTGTGGAATTAATCCATATATTGGTCGAGGCATTACCGTTAGTCGGAATCGGCGGCAGCCAGTTGGGCTCGGCCCTCATGGTAAAGGCGGCATCTAACGATGTTACCTGGAAGGGCTTCATGATGAAGACCGGATATTCGCCGGGTTTCTGGGCTTCGACCTCGACATCGTACCAGCCGGGGGTGATGTTGGCGCTCCACATGGTATTGGGTACGTTAAAGACGAGAGTGAAGGCGCCGTTATTATCGGCAGCCGTGCCGGCGGGAACGGGCAGGTTCATACCGGCGAAGCGGAGGCGGGTAACGTTAGCGCCGGCCGGGAAGTCGGTGGCGTTGATAGTTACCTTTTTACCTGCTTGTCCCATGTTGGGACTCAGGGTAATTTCGGGGAAGTAGAATAAGTACATATCGGCGGCGACCATGTTCATGTCATACATCGTGTTCATGTCGGTCATCATGGCGTTCCTATCCCAGTTCATGAATCCCATGGGCGGCTCGATGTCGAATTCTATATGGGCGAAGAATGTTTTCTGGACACCGCTGACGGTAGCCGTACCCTTGATTTCGGCAAAGTAGTGTCCCTGGGGGATACCGGCAGGCGTCAGTGTGAGTGTGGCGATGCCGGAACCACCGGGGGTAACGTTTACCGTATTACTGGAGAAAACGGTATTGATGCCCGGTGGAATTTTGTCCATGGACAGTGTTACGTTGGCGGCACCACCTATAGACCTGACGCGAATCAGTGTTGAAGCGCTACCGTCAGGTGGAATCGGCGGCAGCCAGTCGGGGTCGGCCCTCAAGGTAAAGGCGACATCACCGGCGGTTATCTGGAAAGGCTTCATGATGAAAACCGGGGGTTGACCGTCTGCATAGGCCTCGACCTCGATATCGTACCAGCCGGAGCCGATAGGGGCACCCCAGATGGTCTTAGGTACGTTAAAGACGAGGGTGAAGTCACCGTTTTCATCGGCAGCCGTACCGGTGGGGACGGGCATGTCCATACCGGCGAAGCGGAGGTGAGAAACTGCGGCATTAGCCGGGAAGTCCGTAGCGTTGATATTTACTTTGGTACCGGCCTGTCCCACATTGGGGCTGAGGACAAACTCGGGGAAGTAGAAGAGGTACATGTCGGCATTGTCCATGTTCATGTCGGTCATCATGGTGTTCATATCCCAGTTCTTGTACTCCTGCGGTGGCATTACATCGAAGTCCAGCGGTATGCTGAATTCCGAGTCGGCCTCCGACTGTATGTGTTTATCCAGTATCTGGTTGCCATTGCTGTCTACCCAGCCTACTATTGTTATCATGTAATGGCCTTGGTTGGCCCCTTTGAGATAGAAGGTCTTCGAAGTCTGGCCTCCACCGGGGACGGTAGTATTGGTGGTTACAGGGCCGGCTTCCGTATTCCAGTATGCCTGAGCTCCGCCCGGTATACCCCAACCGTCCATATTCTCTATTACCGCCAGTGTCACATTAACGCTGTTGTAGCTGAGGGCTTTCACGATAATACTGGTCTGGCCGTAGCTTTCCGGCGGTATCGGTGGTAACCAGTTCGGGGTGGCTTCAAGGCTGAATAAGGCATCGCTCCTCATAAGATTGAAGTCCTTGCCGATGTCCTGCGACCAGGCACTATCTTCCATGTGGAAGTTTACCCAGTAAATGCCACCGGGGGCCAGGTTCCATGCCTCGCTGATGATGAAGGAGCCGGAAAAGCCGCCGCTGGCATCGGCGGTAACTCCGCCGGACGGTAATGGCGCCGAGTTTCCGGCGAAATTGATAGCGGTTACATTGGCACCGGCCGGCAGGTTAATGCCGGTATAGCTTACCTGTGTGCCGGCAGGGCCGCTCTTGGGTGAAAGCATTACGTCCGGGAAGAATATCCCGCTCTCCCACTCCGTGCCCTGCCACTGCTGGTCCCAGGCACCCTGGTCCATACCCATCATGCCACCCATGAATCCTGCGGGCGGGCCTACCTGGAATTCCATATGGTAGTCGCGCCGGTTGCTGTCTCCATCAACGGCGATAATGTTAAAGGGGTAGGGGCCGGGCGGTAAATTCTCTGAAGGTATTAATGTCAGGGTTGCCGTGGCGGTACCGCCGGCGCTGGTGACATTGACCGTTTGAGATGTCCAGTTTTGGGTGATGGTACCGTAAGCGGCAAATAGGCCATCAGTGCTCAGGGTGACTATCGGCGTTTTACCGGGCAGGCCCGTAATAGTGATGGCAATCTGGCGTCCGTTGGGGTCGCCGGCGGGTATCGGTTCCAGCCAGCCCGGGCTGACTTGCAAGGAGAAGGTATCATCAGCGCTCATGATATTAAAGGGAGTCATCCTGATGGTGCCCTGTACGTTGACCTCGACGGGGTGCATACCGGAAGGTATATTAGGTGGTACGGTAATCACCGCTGAGAAGGCGCCCTCGTTATCGGTAGTTGCATTTACGCTGGCGGGCGTCACGTCGTTGGGTCCGAGGTATATGGATGTCAGGTCCTGGCTCTTGGGGAAACCATAACCGCTGACGGTTACCTGGCTGCCAACGGAGCCGAAATTGGGCGATAAGGTTACCATGGCCATGCCCATGTCCATAAAACCGGAGGAAGGCGTGACCTCCAGCGTGAAGTCCGTCCAGATTTCCTCGGCGGGATTCGCCGCGTTATAAGCGCGGATGGATATGGGGTAGTTGCCCATCGGGGTTCCATTGGAAATGTTAAGTTGCAGTTCGCGGCCTTCCATGCCGCCGACGGGTGGCGTGACGTTAGCGGTGGTAAAGCTGGCGGTTACGCCGTAGGGCAGTCCTTCGACTCTCAGGATTACGGTGGGACTGGGCGGGTTGGTTACCAGCGACCTTACCGAGATGCTGACGCTGGCGGTATCACCCGCCGGCCGGGCCAGCCAGCCCGGTGAAGCGCTGACGCTGAATTTCTGGTCGGTAGAGACTACCTGGAAATCGAAGCCGCCCATGCGGTCGCCTACGGAAACGTCAACCGGGTATCGCCCGGGTCCCGTCGGGTTGCCGAAGGCGGTACCGGGGACGGTAAATACGCCGGAGAAGGAGCCAGAGTCGTCATCGGAGGTTGTGATATTCGCCGTCAGCACGTTGGTCTGAGCAAAGGTCAGACTCTGCACGGCGGTATTACGGGGGAATCCGGAACCGCTGAAGGTTATCGTGTCGCCAACCTGGCCGTACGTGGGACTGAGTGAAAGCATACCCATGTCGTAGCCTTGCGGCGGCATAATCGATAGCTCAAGGTTGGCACGGGTGATTTTTTCATCGCTATCCCAGATGTTGTTCTGGTTGGTATCAACCCAGCCCTCAAGCGTGGCCGGGTATTGCCCCATGGGAATCATACCGGGCAGGACCAGCATTAGTCTGAAGTTGTTCTGGCCTCCCGGTGGGGCGCTGATGCTGAAAACGGGCTGGTTATTACCATTCCATTCCGTAATAACACCTGGCGGCAGGCCTTTCACGGCCACTTTGACCATTGGCGAGGCGCCGCCCAGTGCTTTGAGTATGCCCGAGGTCTCCGGCATGCTGCCGGGCTCTCCCTGCAGGAAATTGGGCGAGAGAGTGAGTATGAAGGTATCGTCGCCGCCGTACACGTTGAACATAGTCTCGGCCTGCGCCTGTCCTACGTATACCCTGACAGGATACGTTCCGGCGGAGATTGCCTGCCCGCCTAAGGTGGCGGGGACCACAAAGCCCCCGGAGAACGAACCCTGCGGCGAGGTGGTAATCGCCTGGGCCAGGGTGACATTGGCGCTGCCGAAGGTGATTCTGGAAACATTAGCGCTGACGGGGAAGTTGGAGCCGCTGAAGGACACGTTAGTACCTGCCGTGCCGGTATTTGGATTAATTGAGAATATCGGCATATTGTAGCCGGCGGATGCCCCTACGTCCAGTTCCAGGTTGCGTATTTCTGTCTGGTCTCCGGACACGGCTTTAACAGCCAGCGAGAAGTGTCCCATGGACGTAGATGCCTTGGGCTGGATTTCCAGCGACGACATCAAGGTGCTGCCTATGGATGGCGATACATTGGCGGATGTCTGCCAGGTGCCTCCATCGAAGCGCCACTCGATTGTCGGCGGTCCCTCGATGCTGAGGGTAACATTGGCTGAAGACCCGCCAAACGACTGTACGTTTACCGTGGTGCCGACGGGGCTGCCTGGTGCGGCCTGTATCATCATCGGTGAGAGATTAATGTTGAAGCTCGCCTGGTCACTGAACAGTGTGAACTCGGCCGAGGCCATCCTGTCTTCAGGGTAGGTGCCCACGACGGCTTCTATCGGGTACATGCCGGGTGTTAGGCCGGCCGGGACCTGAAATACAGCCGAAAAAGCACCGTTACCATCCGTGGAGATGGCCGGCAGGTTGGCAACCTGGTTAAATTCAAGGTTGGGTGGGCCAAAGTACAGTTCTGTCATATTTGTACTGGCGGGGAACCCGCTGCCGCTGATGGTTATCCAGGTTCCTGCTGAGCCTACGGTCGGGCTGAGGTATATCGAGGCCATCTGGAAACCGGCGGGTGGCACTACATCTATCTCAATGGGGATGCGGTTCACCTCGTCAATGCCATATCGCTGACCTTTTATCGTAAAGGAGTAATGCCCGGTTGGCATCCACTGGCTGATATTTAGAGTAAGGTCGGTGCTGGCGATACTCCCGGGAGGTGCCGTAACATTACCTGAGGTAAAGCTGGTGGTAATATCGGACGGGCAACCTTCTACCGAGAAGACGACTGTCGGTGAGGAATTGCCTACCGCCTGGACCTTTATTAAAGTGCTTATCTGGGTGTTCTGCTCCGCCCAAAGGAAAGGCGGTGAGGCTTGCAGCACGAACGTATCTTCATTCCCGTTTATCGTAAAAGATTTGGTGAAAATCATGTCAGAGGGATATTCGCCCACAACGAGGTCAACCCAGTAGGTGCCGGAGGGGAGGTCCGGGACCCGGAAAGTGCCTGAGAGCCTGCCGGCGGAATCACCCGTGGTTGGTACTGTGATGGGAGAACTCTGGTCGGTAAGTAAATCTCTCGGGCCGAACCTGAGTTCGGTAACCCGGCTCGGCGTGCAGCCCGTAAAACCGGAACCGGAGAAATTTACCACCTGGTCGACCTGCCCGAACGCGGGACTCAGGGTAAACTGCGTCATATTGAACCCTGACGGGGGCTGTACGGTCAGCTCCAGGGAAACCCTCTGTTCGGCGTCGTCCGTTATCCAGCCCCTGACGGTTATGGAGTAGGTATCGGGTGGTGCCGTCATGCTGGCGGTCAGGATGAGGTTTCGTGAGGCTGAGCCGCCGGCTGGTACCGAGACGGCATCGTTGCCGGTGGCGGCAGTATTAACCGCCAGTGACCCGAACTGGTAGGTAAGCCAGTTGGGTACGCCCTCCAGGGCCAGGTTAACCGTAGAACTGCTGCCGCCCATGGAAAAAATGTTTACCGAGACCGATGAAGAATTATACCCTTCCTCGGTGGCTAGGGTTGCCGACTGCGGTGAGACTCCCAGGGAAAAAGTTTCCCCGGTCCCCATAATCTGGAAGTCCCTCTCGGCAAAGTCCCCGGTGTTGTTCACGATGGCCTTAATGCGGTAGTTGCCGGAGGGAATTTGTGACGGAAGGGTAAACGTTCCGGTAAAACCGCCATTATTAACGGTAATGTTAGCCGGTGTCGTCTGTAATACGGTGCTGGAAAAAGCCTCTTTAATAGTAACGTTTGCTCCGTTACACTCGGGCGGGAAGTTGGAGCCGGTAACGGTAATCGTATCGCCTACCTGTGCGTAGGACTGCGACAGCGAGATACCGGGCCCCCACTCGGCCGGGGGCTGAATATCCAGGTTGATGTTGGTAGTCTTGTTGATAGACGGGTCGGCGCATGACCCGTCTATGTTCATCTGGTACATATTGGAGGATGCCCATTCGGCCACCGTAATGGTTAGGACGGCCGAGGCGGTCTCTCCGTTAACGGGCGTGACGCTGCTGACTGACAGGCTCATGGTTACGCCGGGAGCCGTGCCTGCGCTAAGCGCCACCGCGGCATCGAAGCCGTTAATTGGGTCTATATAAATGGTAATATTAGCGGATTGCCCCGGTGTAAGGGAAATGAATTGCGGTGAGGCTGACATCAGGAAATCGGGCCTGGAACCGGAGGTTACCATTATCTGGCAGACGGCGGTAGCCTGTCCTGCAAATGCCTTAACGACGAAGTTGCCGCCGGGTGTCTCGGCCGGAATGGTTACCTGTGCGTTCCAGGTGCCGTCGCCGGTTGTCTGGTTTTCCGTTATAATATCTCCCACGTTAGGGCCGGAGTCCCATTTCAGGGTTATATTGCTGCTTACGGGAAACTGCGAGGCGAAGAAACTGGTCTGGTTGCCGGCGGCAACTACCGGCGGTGAGGCCGATAGCAGCGGTTGGCCGGGTATGCCGATGATAACTGTAATGAAGAACCCTTTCTGCTGGCCGCCGTAGGCTGAGGTCTGACCGCCGAGTCCGCATTGGAAAGTACCCGAAGGTGCCGTCGGAGCGGTGCCGATGGTCAGTGTGACCTGAGTCGTTTGGCCGGCAGTAAGAGTTACCTGTGCAGGTGATACGTTAGAGTAGTCTTCTATCTCGGGAGGCCCGCCGAAATGAAGGTTAATGGTTCCCACGAAATTATTCACCGAGGTAATGTTAATTGTTTCCGTGATATTAGCCCCGGCGCCGAGCATGAAGGAGGACATGCCGCCACTATGGGCAATAGTAAAGCCGGGTGCCGGGAGAGTGGTAGCCGAGGGTGAGTTGGACAGGCCCGACCATAGCTGGGAGTTGTCCTTGGTTTTGATGGCGAAGTAATAAGTCATGTTGGCGCTGAGGCCGGGAACCAGGAAGGTCTCCGTGGTATTGGCGATGTGCGGCGAAGGAATATTGGGGGGCTGGGTCGCGGCGTTAAACTTGGAGTTATCATTGATAATGGAGGCAGCGTAACGGATATCGTACTGGGCAGCCTGGCCGGTAGTGCCGTCATCGCCGGGAGCCGTCCAGGTAAGAACAATAGACTCGTGAGTTACGTTGCCGGTGGACAGGTCGGTGATATTGGCTGGAGGTGGGTCCAACGGCTCCAAAGCAAGGTTCAACGTTGTTGGCGAATCCAATACTGCGTCAATGCCTGTCTGGATAGTATCAACGTAACCTTGCTTAGCTACTTTAACTGTGTAGCCCGTTCCCGGAGGTGCCGCGAGGCTGTAGTGTCCGGAGGCATCGGTTGGCGCGGTTTCATACCTCACTTCGGGCGTTCCTGGCATATAAGCCCAGACGTCTGCGCCCTGGATAGTGTTCCCGCTGTAGTTATCGGTAATCGTACCCTCGATAATACCTCCCGGAACTAAGGAGAAATTGATAGGGGTGGTTACATTGGCAGTGACACTCTGGCCAGTCACCACCTCAGTGACATATCCAATACTAACGGCACCCACCACATAGCCCGTACCTTCAGGCACGGAAACACTGTAGTTACCGCTAGCATCGGAGTTCCCGTTCCATTCTGATGCCTGGGAACCCGATGCGAAGACGAGAATCGTAGCGCTGGGAATGGCGTTACTCGTAGTATTATCGGTAACCTGCCCGGCAATAGTGCCATCTGACTGTGCCAGTACCGGGATTGGCAGTAACCCGAGGAGAAAGATAGCTATAATCGAGACGCGAAGGAGTAGACTGGATAATGATAGAGAAAATTTAACTTTCCTGGACATGGCTATGTACCTCCTGATGCAGCTTTATTTAAAAAAAAGAGGCGGCCTGGATAAACTCAGTCATTTTTCTTAGCCACCTCTGAGCGGTATGTTGTGTTTCGTCGCAAAGGCGTAGAAATCGTCCCGGTGGATTCGGTGCTGACCTCCGGGGAGCCTGAAGGCTACCAGGTTGCCTTTTTCAATCCATCGTAAGACGGTTACCTTGCTTACACCGCAGTGCCGGGCGACAGTACCGGTGGTGAGATACAAGGGGTATCCCTTTTCTAGTCCTATTTCCAAGTTAAACCTCCATAAAAGTATTAATAAGCATTTAGTAGCTCAATGAGGTTGGGTTTATTCATGTAGATTCTCTGAAGGTTCATTACGTTGTTCACGCGGTTAACTTTCTTGACGAAAGTGCTGGAATTACTTTAGTACCGCCCGCTAACAGCCGTATCACAAAACGCGACGTAATCTTTACAAAAAAGTCACATTCACCAAAAAATGCTTGTTGGGATATCGGGAGTTCTAGAGGGGCGACAGCCCCTCTTAAATAAATTTCCCCTCTCCAAACAAAATTACCAAGGCTTCTCTGATGTCGCTGTTTGGAGAGGGGGAGACACAGGGGGTGAGGCTAAAATGGATGAACTCAGAGTGGGACAGAATAATGAAAATGAAAGAGACGGTTATAAATAGAAGCTATCAGTTGTTGCGTACGTAAGGATTGTCCCGGCGCTCGGCGCCGATGGTAGTTTCCCGACCGTGGCCCGGGTACACGATGGTGCTATCCGGCAGTACCATTAATCTGGTGTGAATGCTGTCTATCAACTGGCGGCGGCTGCTTCCGGGCATCAGCGTGGTACCGATGCCCCGGCGGAAAAGGGTATCCCCGGTAAATACTTTACCCTCGGTAAGCAGGCAGATGCTGCCGGGGGTATGGCCCGGTGTGTGTACTACCGAGAAGCTCAGGCTGCCGATGTCTACAATATCCCCTTCCCGGAGCAGCCTGTCCGGCGTGGGTGGAGTCTTGTAGGAAATACCGAACTGGGAACTGAAAGAACCCCGACCCTCGAGGAAATCGGCATCGGCGACGTGAATGGCAACTTCGGCGCCAGTACTGTCCTGTATCTCGTAGAGGGCGGCGATATGGTCGGAGTGGCCGTGAGTCAGTACGATAACCTTGATATCAAGTCCGGAATCAACAATCGCTTTATGAATGACCTCGGCATTACCTCCGGGGTCGATTACCATGCCTTCTCCCTCGGGCCCCGAGCCCACTACCCAGCAGTTGGCTGATAGTGACCCTACTACCAACCTGTTGATAATCACCCTGTCATCCATATTAACGAAGCATTACACTTAATTGAGGGTGGCCGGTTTTCCGGAGTGTAAATACCGGAGCAACCGGTCATTTCCAAAATAGCAGAGATAGGTGAATTAAGCAAGTCCGCCCGGGTGAGGGTGTGTAACAGTGGTTTGTGTTATTCCCGCCCCGTATCCAGCGTACGGGGTAAACTCCAGCGGGAATCCGGTATCCCCACTCTGTCATTCTGAGCGAAGCGAAGAATCTAGGGGAGTGGCGGTCTGGATTCTCGGGTCAAGCCTTCAGGCTGAATCAGGCTGAAGCCCGAGGACGACATTATCTAGCAATCTCTTCGGTTTGGCAATCAGGCTCTTATCAGCATGAGTGGCGTGTTGCCTCCAAGCAGGACTTTCTGCGCTACGCTGCCCAGACTCCAGAGATTGACGGCCGTCTGCCCGCGCGTTGCCATAGCGACTATATCGATGGCGAGTTCGTCAGCGAGGTCGATAATCTGGTCGGCGGGGGCACCGACCCTCACCTCGTATCCCACGGTAATACCTTTTTCTTCAAGCCGCTGACACCAGTCCTGGAGGTAAGCATCGGCGCTGGCAAAAGTACCATTGGTCTTGGGGATTACTCTGAGTAAGGTGAGTTCCATCTGTAGGCTACGGGCAACCTCACTGATATAAGCGATTACGGATTCGCTTTCTGAAGAGCCATCCAGTGGTATCAGCGCCTTCTTCATAATGCGCTTGGCGCGCACATCCGGATGGGCGCCTTTGGCTCTGATGAGCAGCAGTGGCTGCCTCGTGGTTGCCCTGACGACCTTGTCGGCAACGCTGCCCACCGCCCAGCGTCCGACGCCGGAACGACCGTGGGTTGCCATGACAATCAGGCACATGTAGCCCTTATCGACATAGTCCAGAATACCTTCGGCGGGATTACCGACCCGGGTGGCCGTACCTACTTGAATATCCTTGTTCCCCGAACCTTTAAGGTATTTTTCAACCTGGCGCTTGGTGTCATCCTCTATTTTCTTGGTGTAATTGTGATGGTTATGGTACTCCTCGGGTTCCTCCGACGGCAGGACGGTTAACAGAATTATGTCAGAGCCCATCTTGCCGGCTACCTCCTCGGCATAAGGCAGGGCTACCTCAGCTAATGCAGAGCCGTCCAGCGGTACCACTACTTTTTTATACATTGTCATAATCATACTCCACCAAGTGGCATTATGCAGCCGCCACGTATTGAAGCTACGGGCCGACAGGCATGGGTTGACGAAACGGGGTGCGCTGAAGCAAGGAATTGACCCTGGCCAGGAACTCCAGCGGGCCGAAAGGTTTCCTGATAAAGTAATCGGCGCCGGCATTGATTGCCTTAACGCAGGTTTCGGTACTGGCACCGGAGCTAATGACGATAAGGGGGATAGCGGTCAGGCGCTGTATCTTTTCGCAGAGCTGCCAGCTTTTAGTGGCCGGGCTTTCCAGCACAATGACGACGTCATAGGCTTGGTCATACAGCTGCCGCAAGCCTGAGTCAGAGTCATACACCGCATCAACCCTGTAACCCGCTTTAATCAGAAGCTCGGGAATAACTAGGCGAACAGTAATGTTATTTATCAATAGAACTTTTTTGTTCATTCTTACAAATTCAATGTAATACACGCGTTCTATACTTGAAAAGCAGTAAAACCTTAATTTCAGTTAAGGGTTTACTCCCATTGTTAGCAGAATTGGGTGATAGCCCCCAATAAAAATAGTGATTTATATTGATGTTTCCATGACGGATACCTATTACATTAGTACTATAGCGCAATAGATGCATGAAATCGCTAAGGTGCGCGGAGCGTTAGGAGTATGCAGGAAAAACAGGCAGCGGGATTTTTTCTGGAGGTATTAATCGTTGTGGCCATACTGGGTACTCTTTCGGCCATAGCTATTCCCCGTGTCGGCCAGATGATACATGAAACCGAAGCCACCTCTCAGGAATCCGAGTTACATAATATCCAGACGGCTGTAATCGAAATGCTGTGCGATAGTACCACGGGTACTCTGGAGCCCGTTGGCCCCACCGACGATATGAGTGAAGTCCGCACCAGCGATACGTCGCCGCTGGTTTTAGCGGACTATCTGCTGGGACTGGATGGTGGTTCGTTAAATACGGGGTGTAATTACACGTTTGCCGCCGACGGTACGGCGACGCAAGTACTGCCCTAGCTGTTCCTGCTTGATAAACCTGTAGCCACCTGTGGCTATGTACTCGGAAATATCCACCGTCCGCCCTCACAACCAGTCCTGTTTACCCGTGAACGGGAATATCATACTATATATGTTATAATGTTGGTATTCTAATGGGATGAGCTAGTCAGGAACTGTTATCGCGTGACCGGTCAAAAAGATTACCAATCCCCGGGGATACCGCCGAAATTTTTCTATGGCTATTTCGTAGTCGGAGCCGCTTTCATTATCATGGTAGTCTCCTGGGGTCTGTATATTGTCTTCGGCGTATTCTTCAATTCTTTTCTGGATGAGTTCGGGTGGACCAGAGCCGTGACTTCAGGCGCCTACTCTCTTTCCTCGATTATAGGAGGCCTGCTGGGTATTGTCATGGGCGGACTTACCGATAAATTCGGACCCCGTCTGGTGGTAACGTTTTGTGGTGTATTTCTGGGTGTGGGGTATTTCCTCATGTCGCAGGTCGGCACGGTCTGGCATCTCTACCTTTTCTATGGAGTAATCGTAGGTATCGGTATGAGCGGTCTCTGGGTGCCACTGCTTTCGACCGTCGCCAGGTGGTTTACGGGGAGACGAAGCCTGATGACGGGGATTGTCATCTCGGGTCTGACACTCGGCCAGATGATTGGCCCTCCGGTGATTAGCCGGCTTATCGCTGAATATCAATGGCGTCAATCGTACATGATTCTGGGTATTACCGCATTTATTATTGTTGTATCAGCGGCCCAGTTTCTGAAACGTAGCCCGGGTACGGTTGAAAATTTCGCGGATGATGTAAGTGAAAAACAACCGGTGACGGGTAATAACGTTTCTCGGGACTTTTCTCTGAAAGACGCTATTCATACCGTACAATTCTGGTTGGTCGCTATAGTATTTTTCTGCTTTGGCTATATCGCCTATGGTATGACGTTACACATTGTGCCGCATATCACCGAGCTGGGAATATCAGACATCAGTGCCGCCAACGTGCTGGCGGTCAACGGTGGCGTCGGTATCGTGGGTAATTTCGTATTGGGTGGCCTCGTAGGTGATAGAATTGGTAACCGGAAGGCCCTTATTATCGGCTTTATCCTGTCGACCGCTGCCCTGTTGTGGCTGGTGCCGGTCAGGGAGTTATGGATGTTTTACCTGTTCGCTGTTGTCTTTGGACTGGGTCTTGGCAGCATGGGCACCTCGGAGTCTCCGCTGGTGGCCAGGCTTTTCGGGTTGACCTCTCACGGCCTGATTTACGGGGTCATGGGTCTCGGCTTTACGGCCGGGGGGGCCGTCGGCCCGGTTATGATTGGTTATATCTGCGACGTAACGGGAAGTTATCAGCCGGCTTTTATGGTATGTGCCGCCCTGGGGATTATCGGTCTCATATTGATGGTCATGCTAAAGCCGACGAAGAAGCTGGGGATTAAGCTCTAATCGTCGTAGGGCTCCGGCGGCGGGGGCTGCAGGATGTTTACCCGGTCCCGATTGTATGGCATGTGGTAGGTGGTGGGTTTATCGGGGCTGTTATCCGGTGAAGCGGCGATACTGGCGGCCTGAGGCTCTTCCACCCAGCCTTTTTCGTAAGGACACATGAAAGTAAGACGATAGACGAACTTGAGGATTTTCCATTCTCCATCCTCTTTGACGTACTCCATGTCGTATTTCCCGAGACAGAGGAACTGGGTGAGTTGACCGCCCCTTCCCATGGACGCGAACCCGTGAGAATGCCAGATACCCCTGGCCCTTGTCCCTGCCTTGTTAATCTCGATGACGGGGTTAACCGTCATATGCACCGCGAGAAATCCCGGCGTCATGTGGGCTTTCTCACTGAATATCGTACCCCAGAGTCGCTTAACGCCTTCGATACCTTCGTAGACGCCGCTGTCTTCTATTTCCAGGGATACGCCCGGCGTTTTCTGGGCGAAGAGGGACGGTATCTCCGCCCTTTTGCCGATGTAATATAGATGTGCATAAAGCGACTGCAGTTTCCATATCTCTATGTAGTCTTTAGCCCAGGCGCCCTCGGCTACCTGCTCTTTCAGGCGTATAACTTCGGCTTCCAGTTCTTCCATCGTCATCGGCATTTTTTAAGCCTCCTTTTTATATCAGTCTCTAGTAGCCTCTCTTTTTATCTATTACATTCAGCAATTTTTTACCGCTCAGGTAGCGGCTGAGGTTTTCGCAGAACACTTCGGTGGCGCGCTCCATGTAGTCTTCCATGCCGCCGGCAACGTGGGGACTCAAGATTACGTTATCGAAGTCCCAGAGCGGGCTTTCGGGGGGGAGGGGTTCGGTAGCGACGACATCGAGACCCGCACCGGCTATCCGGTTTTCATTGAGGGCACGTATCAGCGCCTCTTCATCGACGAGGCCGCCTCTGCCGATATTGATGATATAAGCACTGGGCTTCATCGCCCGCAGCTCTTTTTCACCAATAAGTCCCCTGGTTTCGGGAGTCAGCGGTGTGGCGACTACCACATAGTCGCTCTCCGATATCAATTCGTTTAACTGCCCCGCCGGCAGCAGCATATCGACGTATCTGGCCCGCTTTGACTGTGTCGCCGACCTGCGGTTGGCAACAACTCTCATGCCGAAGGCCTGGGACAGGCGCGCCACTTCCCTCCCGATACTGCCCAGCCCCACGATGCCCACCGTCTTGCCGCGCAGCACGGACGGCGTAAACCTTTTCCACTCGTGTTTTTGCTTCATCTGGAAGCAGAGCGGCGCCCCCTTGGCGAACATGAGCATCAGCTCCAGAACGAATTCACCGATCGGGGTGGCATGGATGCCGCTGACCCCAGTTATCGTCACCGGACTCTGCCAGATATCCATCCTGGCAAAGCGGTCGACCCCGGCCGACATCGTCTGGACCCATTTCAGCCTGGGGGCTCGTGTCAGGAGGTTCTGAGGCAGGATAAGCCCGTAAATGACCTCGGTCTCGGCCAGCATGGCGTCAAGCTTCTCTCTGGCAGTCGAGTCTCCCCGGTATTCGGCTACCGCCAGCTCTGAAGCGTCCCTGACATTTATGCCCGGTCCGGCGAGGGCAATCCGCCGCAGGTCTTCTTCGTTGGCATGTGGTAATGACCTGTCGAACGCGGGAGCGATGACGAGCACGTTGAGTGATTTCATAGGAACCTTTCTCCTCTATAAACATATTAACAGGGGCCGGTATAATCCGGCGGATGGTAACATTCTAACTCACCGTGAGTAATTGTGGCAATGTAGATGAATTAATTTGAAAGGGGGAGAGGTAGACATGATTCTGGCTTGCTTAATCTTCGTCATCCAAACAGATTAGTAAATTGATGTTTCGTGCAGCTAGCTACTCTTGACAGGATTTAATTAGCTAGTTAAAGTGTCAATGGGACTGTTCTCTTTCGGTAGTTATTGGCGAAATCTAATTTCGATAAATATTAATTATTCACCACAAACGAGCAGAAACGGGAATCAGTACATCGGTAATTATGGTAAGGCTTTAGCCAAAAGCGCTAGTCGATATTGGCTAAAACATTAAAGGCATATTCGGTAGATTTTAATATGCGCTGGAGGGAAATATGAGATTTGCAAATATCAAGTTTCGAATACTACTTTTTGCAGCGGCGCTGTTGCTGAGGCGAACGGCAAGAAAGTATCCATTATTCAAGAGTCGTCTCAAGGAAAAAAATTTCACGGCGCAAATAAAAATTATGGACAACTCAGCAGGCAGATATTTTACTTTCAGCGATGGTCAAATTATTTCGAGAAGTGGCATTCATTCCAGTCCCGATGTTTGTATGGCTTTTAGCGATGCTGCTTTGGCTGGCAGACTTCTACCGCCATGGCGCAACCAACTGGAACAGTTAGATGCTATGAAAAATTTTCGTTTAACGCTGGACGGGCCTGAGGAGTTAACCTCTTGGTTTATGGAGACTCTGAGTCAGATTTTTACAGCGGGTATAGAATACGGAATAGATGTAGGGAACAACACCAAAAGGTACGTAAATAATTCAAATGCCGGCCCACTCTTTGTTTATGTGAAAGACGGTAAGATTATACGCATAACGCCTGTAGAATTTGATAACAGTGACGCACAGTCCTGGACTATTGAGGCAAGAGGCAAGAAGTTTACCCCGCCACGAAAATGTACTCTCTCCCCGTTTGGATACGCCATGAAATCAACGACCTATTCTCCCGACAGGATTTTATACCCCATGAAACGGGTCGATTTCGACCCCAACGGAGAGCGTAACTGCGAGAACAGAGGGGTATCAGGCTATGAGCGAATCACCTGGGATGAGGCTCTGGATACCGTCGCCAACGAGATTAAGCGTGTTAAAAGAGACTATGGTCCGGGAGCTATTCTGACCAGCACAGCTTCTCACCACACGTGGGGAAATATTGGCTATTACTTAAGCGCCCACCGCAGGTTTACGAACGCCATCGGGTGCACTCAGGTCGTTGCCAATCCAGATAGTTGGGAGGGGTGGTTCTGGGGAGCCACCCATCACTGGGGAAATACCATGCGCCTGGGCGGTGCTGAGATTTATGGCACGGTTGAAGATGCACTCAAGGAATGTGAAATGATGGTGTTCTGGGGAAGTGACCCGGAGTCTGTGCCCGGGGCCTACAGCGGATTCGAAAGTACCATTCGCCGTCAATGGCTGAAAGACCTGGGCGTCAAAACGGTACACATCAACCCGTATTATGACCATACGGCTGCGCTGATGGGCGGCAAATGGTTAGCCCCCAGACCGGATACCGGCAATGCCATGTCTCTTGCCATCGCCTACGTCTGGATAACTGAAGACCTTTACGACAAAGAGTATGTCGCCTCGCGTACTACAGGGTTTGATAAATGGAAGGACTACATACTGGGCAAGGAGGACGGGATACCCAAGACCCCCGAATGGCAGGAAAAGGAGACAACCGTTCCTGCGAAAGACGTCAGGGCTTTAGCCAGGGAATGGGGAACTAAAAAGACCTACCTTGGCGCTGGCGGCCCGGGTAACCAGGAAGGTGGCGCGTGCCGCAATGCCACCGGGCTCGAATGGGCCCGCTCGATGGTCTGCCTTATGGCGATGCAGGGTGTCGGTAAACCCGGTATCAATTTTGGCAATATGACCTTCGCGGCACCGGTCGACACAAGGTTCTACTTTCCGGGCTACGCCGGGGGGGAATCTCCGGTGATATCGAAGGAACAGCCTCGGCAATGAACGTGTACCAGCGGATGCCGCACCTGCCGACCGTGAACACCGTGCTGCAAAAAGTACCCAGGTTGAGGATTCCGGAAGCTATTCTGGATGGCCATTGCGAGGGTTATCCGAATAATACCAAGACCATTGAAGGCCAGTTCTTTAAGTTCACATATCCGGCCCCGGGTAATGCGGAAATCCAGATGTATTATAAATACGGCGGCTCTTATATCAGTACCATGAACGACACGAACCGTTACGTAAAGGCATACCGGAGCCCGAAGCTATCTTTTGTGGTGAACCAGTCCATCTGGATGGAGGGTGAGACCAAGTTCGCCGATATCATACTGCCGGCCTGTACCAATTTTGAGCGTTGGGATATCGGCGAAACCTCCAATGCCGGCGGGTATATCATACACAACTTCGTCAAGTTAAATCACCGCATTATCACCCTGCAACACAAGTGCATCGAACCCCTGGGCGAATCGAAATCGGACTACGAGATTTTCCTCGAGCTGTCGAAGCGGCTGGGACTGAGCGCCTACTTTTCCGAGGGTTCGAGCGAGCTTGACTGGTGCAAGCGGGTATATGCCGCCTCGGACTTACCCAGGGGGATTTCATGGAAGAAATTCCTTAAGAAAGGCTATTATGTTGTTCCCGCACCGAAGGAGGAGCTAAGAGCCCCTTGTGCCTATAGATGGTTCGCCGAGGGCAGGAAAAAGGACCTGACCGAACCGATACCGCTACCAGCAGACTATACCGAAGAATATTTAAAGGGACTTCAGACACAGTCAGGCAAGATAGAGTTTGAATGTTCGAGTCTGAAGCGATTTGACCCGGACGACCCCGAGAGGCCGACCATAAGCAAATATATCCCCTCCTGGGAAGGTCATCATACTACGGAGCTATATAAAAGGTATCCGCTGCAGCTAATATCCCCCCACCCCCGCTTCAGCTTCCACACCCATAATGACGGTAAGGATAGCATTATTAACGATATTGAAGACCACCGGGTCTTGATTGACGGTTATTACTACTGGGTTATCAGGCTAAATACGAAAGATGCCGAAGAAAGAGGGATTAAACAGAATGATCTGGTCAAGGTGTTCAATGACCGTGGAGCCGTCATTTGTGCTGTCCATGTTACCGAACGCCTTCCTTCTGGAGCGGTTCACTCGTACAGTTCTTCGGCACTATATGACCCTGTAGGTGAGCCGGGATATTCAATTGACCGTGCCGGAAACATTAATCTACTGACGCCATCCCGCCCTATAATCAAGAAGTCACACAGCGCGGCCTCAAATTCCTGCCTCGTGCAAATAGAGAAGTGGAAGGAGCCGATATAACATGGAGAAGTGGAATTTAATCATCGATGTGGCAAAGTGCGAGGATTGCAATAATTGTTTCCTGTCCTGTAAGGATGAGTACGTAGATAATGATTTTTTACCGTATTCCGTCGCCCAGCCCAAGCATGGCCCCAGGTGGATGAATATCATGCGCAAGGAAAGGGGTGAGTTCCCCATGGTCGATGTCGCCTATCTGCCCATCCCGTGTATGCATTGTGATAGTGCCCCTTGTATCACGAAAGCAAGAGATGGAGCGGTGTACAAAAAGAATAATGGCATTGTTATAATTGACCCGGAAAAGGCCAGGGGGCAGAAGGATATCGTGGATACTTGTCCCTATGGTGCTATCTGGTGGAACGAGGAGAAGAATGTGGCGCAAAAATGCACGCTGTGTGCTCATCTGCTGGACGATGGATGGAAAGAGCCCAGGTGTGTTCAGTCCTGCCCGACCGGAGCCTTACGTGCAGTTAAAGTCGAGGACTCTAAAATGGTACAGATTATAAAAGATGAGAACCTGGAAGTCCTTCATCCCGAATATAACACAAAACCCCGTGTATATTACAAGAATCTATACCGGTTTCTCAAGTGTTTCATTGGAGGTAGTATTGCTATTGAAGTAGCGGGCGTAACTGACTGTGCTGATGGTGCCAGGGTAACTCTGTTTAAGGACTCAAAAAAGATAGGCGAAGCCGTGACCGATAACTTTGGTGATTTCAAATTTGATAGCCTTGAAGAAAACAGTGGCAGATATAGTCTGGAGATTGTTTGCGAGGGCTATGAAAAGAAAATCCTTGAAGTCGACTTGACGACAAGTAAAAATATGGGCACAATCTCAATGTAGTTCTCTGCCAAGTTGTGCCATAAATGCTGGCGGCCTGCCCCCCCCAAAAAAACCTGGTCCGGTTATAATACCATTCGTTATACGTTTGGGATTTGTGCTAACTGCCTACTTCATAAAGCTGGGCAAGAACAGAGAGAGCTGGGGGAGAGCTATTAGGAGCGCTACATGACAGACATCGGCTATAAGGAAAGGGATAATGCCCCGGAATATTGTCTGCACGGGCACATCTCTGGCTACCCCCCGGATAATATATACATTCAGGCCAACCGGTGGGGTAATCAGGCCTATCTCAGTTACTCTGGTTATCAGTATCCCAAACCATATCGGGTTAAAGCCCAGAGATATAGCTAAAGGAAAGAAAATCGGGGTAATAAGCAGCATTATCGCCATGCTATCCATAACACAGCCAAGGAACAGATAAACAAGCAAGATAAGCACGAGGATAACATAGCGGTTCACCACTAGCGCACCGACAATATCTGCCAGCACAAAGGGGATTCTGCTTACCGCCAGGAAGTAACCAAGTACCATGGCGCCCAGGATAATGATAAATACCATGGCCGTGGTCTTGCCGGTATCAACAAGACTATTTTTAAAGGCCTGCCAGCCAAGCTGCCTCCTGGCCAAACCGAAAATGAAAGCGCCGAAGGCGCCAACCCCGGCCGCCTCCGTAGGGCTAAAAACCCCCAGATAGATACCACCGATAACCAGTATAAATAAAGCAAACACTACCCAGGTGGTCTTCAGCGAGGTTATTTTGCCTAAAAAACTTGTCCTGGGGCCCGGGGGACCCATGAGCGGGTTGCTCTTACAAAGAAGATAAATAGTAACCATGTAAAAGACGGCTTCAAGCATACCGGGGATAAAGCCAGCCAGAAAAAGCTTGCCTATGGACTGTTCCGTGATTATTCCGTAAAGGATAAGGATGATGCTCGGGGGTATCAATATGCCGATAGTGCCGCCGGCAGCCACAGCCCCGGTAGACAGGCGGTCATCGTATTTATACCTTTTCATCTCCGGCAGAGCCACCGTGCCCATAGTAGCCGCGGTCGCTAAGCTGGAGCCACTAATAGCGGCAAAACCGGCACAAGCACCAACAGTAGCCATCGCCAGACCGCCACGTAATTGCCCCAGCCAGCTATGAACCGTGTCATAAAGGTCTTTGCTCAATCCGGCAAAGAAGCAGAACGAACCCATCAGAATAAAAAGTGGGATGACACTCAAGTTATAATCAGCAAAAGTGCTATAGACAACCGTCCGCAAGACACCAAGACCGCCGTCAAAGCCGGACAGGTAGGCAAAGCCGGCAAAGCCTACCAGCGCCATGACAAAACCGATAGGCATACGGGAGAAAAGGAGCACAAGAAGTATACAAATGCCGATGATACCTACGGTAAGTGGCGTCACTTTCGCACCACCTGAGATAGATACTCAAGAAAATTTGCCAGTAATACTATGGTAAGAAAGGCACTTCCCAAACATACCAGACCGGCAAAAGGAAAACGAGGAATATGCAATACCGTAGACTCTAACCCTGAGTCAAACAGAAGCTGCATATATATAAAAGCCTGCCAGGTTACCACGGAGAACAAGATGACGCCAAGCAGTCCGGTAATGCTATCAATAGTCGCCTGAACGCGCCGTGGCAAATGGCTAACGACAAAGTCTACCCTGACATGACCTTTAAGGAAAGCGCAGTAGGCCAGGCCAAAGGAGACCACAATTGCCATCATGTATTCAGTTAAGTCGTAGGAGCCGATTATCGGCCGATTAAAAACATAGCGCAGGGTGACGTCACCAGCTGTCAGCAACATCAACACAGCAAGAACGCCCACCCCTGCACTATGCAAAACTCCAACCGCCGGGTGAACGAATTTATTAAGCGAATCAGCTGCTCTACTTAACCACATTCCCGGCCAGTTCTCATGGTTATTTTATCAGATCCAGTGTTGTATCCAGTATTTCCTGCGCCTCAGGATATCCGGCAGCCTCATTATCCTTTACCCACTTCTCCCACAAGGGCTGGGACATTTCCTTCAACTTCGCCACATCGCCAGCCGAGAGGGTGGTTTCGTTTAAAGGATAGCCTCCTTCTTGTATAACTTTCTTAGCTGCCACTTGAGCAGAATCAAACATGTTCTTACCCCAGAACTTGGAGCCTTCAAGACCGCAGACGCTCTCTATCTGCTTCTGGACATCAGACGGCAGGCTGTTCCAGACATCAAGGTTCACCGCCTGGGTAAAGTAGACAACATAACTCGGGAAATAGGTGTAGTATTTGACTACTTCGTACTGCCTGAAGGAATAGATTGCCTCCCAGGGTATCATCATGCCGTCCATTACCCCCTTCTGGAGGTTGCTGTAGGTATCAGGCATACCTACCATGACCGGCGAAATGCCAAGCATCTTTCCCAGCTCAGTTGGCGGTCCTCCAGTTAGTCTTATCTTCGTACCCTCAAAGTCATCCAGGGCCTTGACCTGCTTTTCAGAGGTTATCAGGAAATATGGATTGCTGGTCCAGGTCAGCAACACGTGGTTATCAGCAAATTGTTGCTGAATTGATGGGTATTTTTCATAGAGCTGCCACAGGATACCACTGGCTTGCTCAGCGGTCTCAAGGCCTAAAAGGGGCAGGCTTACCACGTCAGCCAGCGGTGTCTCATGCCCGCCCAGTAACCGTGGAAACACCAGCCAAAGTCAGTAACGCCACCCTTGAGTGCTTCCCACGTATCCGGTCCTTTGCATAGCGTCTGGGCATCGTATACTTCAAATTTTACGGCGCCATTGGTGGCTTTCTCCATTGCCTCTATCCAGGGGAGCATAGCATTCTTCCCTTCCCAGCCGCCCGCCGAATTCTGGTCGGCATATCTCAGCGTTATTACTTCAGGCGGTGCTGGAGCGGGCGCAGGAGCCGGGGCTGGTGCCGGTGCCGGGGCTGGTGCTGGTTCGGCGCAACTGCCCAAAATTAAGGCGCCCACCAGCAAAATCGCCAACGGAATTATAATAAACCTTTTCACTGTTTCCTCCTTTCATTGTAACTATAAATTAATTTGCTCAACTTACTAATCGCTTTGCTCTATAAGCACTACCTCCTTGGCTTTTCTCGTGAGCCTGAAGTATTTCTATTAAAAAGCTGAAATATTAATTAATCATCCGTCGCTTTGAATAGTATACTCCTGTATTCACGAATGTCAAGACTTAATGGACGCTACATGACAGATTTGACCAATCTAGCGGGTAATAAAGCTGAATGTAACACTTGCTTGAAAAGTTACTCTGAGAAAAAAGAAAGGGCCGGACTTAGTTGGTAACGAGTCCGGCCTTTCTGCATCGAGACTTGTTTTAACCTAAGTCTTTACGATGAATGACCTTGACAACTATTAGGAAATCAGAATGTGCAATCCGGAGCTATGAAAAAGGACGGGTATCATTGCTTAGTTATCGTGAAGCTCTATCTTACGCAATACCTTTTTGCAGGTCTTCCAAGGCTTCGTAAAAACGAATCATAAGTTGAGCCAGCTTATTTCCCTCGCTTAACCTGAAGATCTTAGTTTGTTTTCCCAGAGGTTCTTCTTCTACTATCCCGGTTTTTACCAACTCTTCAATCACACGGGAAACACTGGAATGAGATAGGCCTGTTTCCTCAGCAAGCCCTGACAAATATGTGATTTTGCCCCGATTCTTCAGGAAAGTCTCTATAACAATTATCCGTGCATTTCTTCCAAGTACCTCTTCTAGTATTCCCATGAAGACCTCCTTCGCAATACCAGTTTCTCACAAATAGTCAGGTTTGTCAATAGATTATCCAACTATTCTATATTTTGGAAAACTTGACAAAATAAAGACAAACCTGCATAATAGATGAACATGAGTATTTTACGATGGGCTTGCTAACCAGGAGAACAGGCCAGGGAGATGAAATGACAATTAAAATTGTTACCGATAGTGCATCGGATATTCCGTGTGAAGTGGCACAGAAGCTAGGGATTAGTATCGTCCCTTTAACGGTCTCCTTTGGGGAAGAAGTTTACAGAGACGGCATTGACCTCAGTGCTGGGGAATTTTACACCAAGTTGGCTCAAAACAAGATACTACCTAAAACTTCTCAGCCCTCTGTTGGAAGTTTTATTGATACCTACAAGACACTGGCTCAGGAGTTTACCCAACTACTGACGCGATTCTTCAGCTAAAGTCGTTTCGCCTGGGCGATATTAGAATCAATCTTAGGAGGAGATATGAAAATACTTTTCGTCTATCCACAGTATCCAGATACTTTCTGGGGTTTTAAGCATGCCTTAAAATTCGTTTCCAAGAAGGCAGCTTTACCGCCGCTGGGTCTGCTGACTGTCGCAGCCATGCTCCCGGAGCAGTGGGAGAAAAAGCTGGTAGACATGAATGTAAGCAGACTGACTGACACAGACATCAGGTGGGCTGACTATATGTTCATTAGTGCCATGGTAGTACAACGGAATTCAGTGAAGGAAGTTATTGCCCGGTGCCAGGAATTGGGCACCAAGGTTGTTGCCGGTGGCCCTCTGTTTACTACGGGATACGAAGAATTTGACGGAGTGGACCACTTTGTCCTCGGAGAAGCTGAAGTAACCCTGCATCCCTTCTTGGAAGACCTAAAGAGAGGGTGTGCTAGGCATATCTATGCTTCTAAAGAAAGACCGGAAATCAGCAAGACTCCCGTCCCACTCTGGTCTCTCATCAACATGAGGAGCTACTCGTCGATGAACGTTCAGTATTCGCGGGGATGCCCTTTTAACTGTGAGTTCTGCGATATTATCATACTGAACGGGCATAAGCCGCGAACCAAGGATAAGACACAACTAATAAGAGAACTGGAAGCATTATATCAGCAGGGTTGGCGTGGTGGTGTGTTTATTGTCGATGACAACTTCATCGGTAACAAACGGAAGCTGAAACAGGAAACTCTGCCGGCAATAATTGAGTGGAGAAAGCGGAAGAAACGTCCCTTTGCCCTATCTACAGAAGCATCCATAAATCTTGTTGATGATGAAGAACTAATGCGGCTAATGGTTGGTGCCGGCTTTGGCACCGTATTTATCGGCATTGAAACTCCCAATGAGGAAAGTCTGGCTGAGTGTGCCAAGTCTCAAAATCAAAATCGCGACTTAGTAGCTTCGGTCAAGAAGATCCAAAACCATGGTCTGGAGGTACAGGGAGGATTTATTGTTGGTTTCGATAGTGACCCTCCCTCCATCTTCAAGAAGCAGATTGATTTCATTCAAAAGAGTGGCATTGTTACCGCAATGGTCGGGTTGCTGAACGCTCCTCTCGGTACCAGGCTTTACCGTCGGTTGAAACAGGAAAATCGGCTTGTAAAGGCTTTTACCGGTAACAACACCGATTGTTCACTCAACTTCACCCCGAAGATGAACTACGAGACGCTCATTAATGGCTACAAGCACATTCTGGAAACAATCTATTCCCCCAATCACCATTATGAAAGAATCAAGACGTTCCTGGAGGAATATAAGCCGCAAGGGGAAATAGCTGGCAAAATGCAAATTCAGCATATTAAAGCATTCTTCAGGTCCATCTGGTTTCTTGGGGTGCGGGACAAAGGAAGAAGGCATTATTGGAAGTTATTTATTTCCACCTTGCTGAACTCTCCTCGGAAATTCTCCGTAGCCATAGGTCTTGCTATCTATGGTTATCATTTCCGCAAGATTGCGGAAAACTACACAGAGGGATAAATCCCTATTTACGGGTTTATCCCAGTGCCCCTGAGCTTTGTTATGCTTAATTTCGGCATCAAAAACATAATCCATCGCAACTTCACCCCAGTGATAAAACAAGCATTGTTTTTAGAGAATGGCAAGAGAAGGGTAATAAAGCGGGACACTACAGGACACATTTAGTCAGAAGGTGAAATTTCAAGAAAGAGCTAATATGTGGATAATCCCAGAGGGGATTAATTAACAGTAATAAGAAAAGCCCCCCGGTTGGGAGGCTTCATTTGTCACACTAGAAGGATACTACAGCCGGCAAGCGGAGATATATTCTACTTCATAGCTGTTTGTTTACCAATCTCTTGTCTTCGTACGACGCGCCGTCGTGGTTGTCGCGAAAGGCGTAGTTCTTTGTCCGGCGCAGGCTTGGTGTAATCAAAGCCTTGAAGCGTCAGACGCTCCAGCGGCGCATCAAGAAGCTCTTCAAGAGCCCGTATCTTACCCGCATCAGCATTTGTCACGAATGTTAATGCCTTACCATTTTTATCGACCCGGCCGGTACGGCCGATTCGGTGGATGTAATCATCCGTACTTTCGGGCATATCGTAATTGATGACGTGGGAAATACTCAAAACATCGATACCGCGGGCAGCGATATCTGTCGCCACCAGAATCTTAATCGAGCCTTTACGGAAGCCTGTAAGCGCAGCCTGTCTCTGGTTCTGGGACAGGTTCCCTTGCAATGAAGTCACCCGATAGCCGGTTCTTACCAGTTGCTGCGCCACGCGTTCGGCGCGGTGTTTGGTGCGGGTGAAGACAAGTACCGAATCCGTTTTGGTGCCATTTAGAATTTCCTTCAGCAAAGTTGTTTTGAGGTGCTGTTGTACCGGGTACAGGGCATGTGACACTGTTTTTGCCGGTAAGGTGCGGCCGATCTGCACAGTGACCGGGTCATGCAGGATTTCACGCACCAGGCGCCGGATACCGGCGGGCATGGTGGCCGAGAAAAGCAATGTCTGGTGTTTGTGCAGGATGCACCCCAGAATATTACGTATATCAGGCAGAAAGCCCATATCGAACATACGGTCGGCCTCGTCGATGACGAGGATTTCCAGTTCTGACAAACTTATCGTACCCTTCCAGAGGTGGTCAAGCAGGCGGCCCGGGCAGGCTACGACGATTTCCGCGCCGCTGCGCAGCCCCCGATTTTGCTGTTCCATGCTCACCCCGCCATAGATAGCAATGCTCTGCAGTCCGATTTTACTCCCCAGGCCATTGATAACCTCACAGGTCTGCTCAGCCAGCTCGCGCGTGGGTGAGACTATCAGGGCCCGAACGCAGCCTCGCGGGTTTTGTCGTAAGTGCTGTAAAATGGGTAGTGCGAACGCGGCCGTCTTACCGGTGCCGGTCTGTGCCAGCCCGATGATATCGCGCCCCTGCATAATCGGGGGGATGGCCTGTAATTGTATTGGTGTAGGTATGGAATAACCGAGCGCACGTACACCGGCCATGATGCTCGGATGAAAATTAAAGGTTTCGAAATTCATTCAACTCCTTGAAAAAATACTGATTAAGCACCTGCATTACAGGTGTCTAATTAACTATGTATCTTCTTTCTCTTTTTTTACTAAGTCGGTTATTACTTCTGATATTGAGGTGAACCGTTCCGCGCTTATCTGAGAGAGGAAGGGCCTCAACGACATTAACAACCCGGTCTCTCAGTTTTTTCCCCTCGAGGTTGGCAATCGCGGCTGCGCCTTCAGATTTCGAGGCCATTTCGACATATCCGTAGCCCCGCGGTTGACCGCTGCCGATATACTTGTCGTTCATGATGGTTACAGATGTTACATCTCCAAATTCTGTGAACTCTTTGCGCAGTTCGTCTTCGGTCATTTCGAGCGATAGATTACCCACATAGATATTCATGGTACCCCCCCTTTTATCAAATCGGTTACGCTGCCCCGATTTGTGACGGGTGAGTCAGTAAAGGTATATGCGACTACCAGTACTAATTCAAGTCGCCGGGTTGACTAATATCTTCGCTGCCTGCCACCACCCGAGCGGCCGCCTCTACCACCACTATAACCACCACCGCTGCTATAGCCGCCACTCCTCCTATTGTCGTAACCACCGCCCCTGTCGGTGCGAGGACGCGACTCATTAACCACGATAGTACGCTCTTTCAATGATTTACCGTTAAGCCCCTCGATAGCGGCTTCGGCCTCAGATTTTGCTGCCATTTCCACGAAGGCAAAGCCCCTGGGCCGCCCGCTGAACTTGTCGGCAGGAATAGCCACGGATTCCACCTTGCCATAAGTACCGAATTCTGCTGCCAGTTCATCCTCGGTAACATCAAAGGCTAGATTGCCCACATAGATTTTCATAATCTGCCCCCCTTTTATCCAGGATTTTGTTCCCTGTTTCGCTTAATAGCCCTGTCGCCGCTTCCGTTGTGCGTTCTTCTTGGCTTTGATGCGGGCTGCCTCGCTCTTCGGTACAAAATGGCGGTTGGCTTTTACTTCGCGCAAGACCCCGCTCATTTGCATCATCTTTTGAAAGCGGCGTAGCAGCGATTCCTGTGATTCACCTTCATGTATTGATACTTCTAAAGACAAAACTCAAATTTACCCGGGTCGCACCCGGACCGGTTGCCCAACCCGAATGCGACTCATGGCTTAACCTCTCTTATCTACTAGGTCGGACTTTTCGATAGCAATCGCTGCAGTAAACGGGCCTATCACCGCGAGGCTGAAACGGGACTTCGGTGCTTTTGCCGCACTCGGCGCAGGTCGCGGGGAACATCTGGCGCGGGGCTCCGTAACTGCTGCTGCCGTAGCGCTCTGACTTCCGTGCCTGGCGGCATTCCGGGCATCGCTTCGGCTCGTTGGTGTAGCCTTTGGACTGGAAAAACTCCTGGTCTTCAACGCTGAAAGTAAACGTGGTGCCGCAATCGGAGCACTGGATGGATTTATCCTGAAAACTCATTGGATGACCTCCTCTCTTTATAATCAGTTAGAGTTCGGGTCATCCAATACTTAATAAGACTAATTGTAAATAGCTTCTAAGAAGCTTGTTATAACCTAAACTGGAACTTGCTTTGAGTATACCACAAAAGCAATACTTTTACAATTAACCCTCCCGGGGGGAGGCAATATTCTAATGGACGGTTGGCTATCAGGCAGGAATATTCAACAAATACTCATTTTGTGCAGTCGAGGTAACAAATGCTCGAAATGTTTACTTCTCTGATAGATAACTTTCCTTAGCTACATGTTATTGCGGATTGTTGCCTGCTAATGAGAGTAATAATCAAGGAAGACATGCCACATAACATGACGGGGTGCCATTAGTTGCCATAATCCTTTAAGCGGATAGAAGGGTTGGGGGGCCTTTAGACATTCAAAAACTAATTTCGATTTTCTGGTGACCTGCGACCATAATTCTAGAATTTGACAGTTGTCCATATTGTGGACTATAATGTGCTAGCTGTCAATATTTAGTCTGACAACGTGCCTGTGAAATAATATAAGAAACGAGACAGGGTTAATACTACAATTTATCACCTGTTTTGTGGTCACGACTTTCTAAAATGGGTGAACCAAGGTGAACGAAGTAGATTCTTGTGCTGAGGGGGTGTATCACCATGCGAAAGGTAACAATGTGGACAGTGGGCATTTGCCTTCTATCTTTGATTGTGGTAGTCACTGGCTGCCAGTGTGGGGCGCCTGCTACAATACCTGCTGCAACGCCAACACCTGCCTCGACTCCATCTCCGGCTCCAGCGCCCCCGCCTACTCCTACTGCCTTGACCACGACCCTCTATGGAAACGGGGAACATGGCTTTTCCATTGAGTATCCTGAGGGATGGACGGAGAAGCCACGCGAGTCAACGATAAGCTTCGGTTTCCAGTTCAGCGAGCCTGAGGGAAGTCTCTCGGTAGGGGTATCGGTGGATTACAAGCCCGAGGAGATTGGCTTAGCCGACGCTGTATCCGAAGGTAAAGAATACTTTGAAGAATACGTACCCCAGTTTGAGATGGTCTCAGAAGGCAACGTTACCATAGATGACAATATCTCAGGCTACGAGATGGTAGGCAAAGGTGATATCGGGGCTGGAAAAGTGGAGAAGTTCAGATATGTCGTCCTGGTGCGGGAGAAGCAGGTTTTCTGGGCTGGAGTAAGCGGAGAGCCAGACCAATTTGACGAGCAGGAACAGCTGGTAGATACCATAATGGACAGCTTTAAGCTGCTGTCTTCCTATACCTATGTACCACCGGCTCCCAGTCCGGGCGGCACCTACACCAACGCTGAGTACGGCTTCTCCATAACCTACCCTGCGGGGTGGTCTGACTATACTACCGGTCAATACGGCGAAATCGTTGACCTTCGGGCCGCAGAGGGAATACCCGAGGTAATGGTCAAGACGTGGACTGAAGAAGAAACTACCCTTGCCGAGGCGGCATCGGGGCTGAAAAGCATGTTCAGTGAGCAGCTCGGTGACTACGAGTTCCTTTCCGAAGGTGAGATAACACTGGGCGACGGCACTCCAGCCTGTGAGGTTGTATTCAGCGGCACGATGGGGGGCTATCTCTTCACCTGCAAATTTGTGGTTGTAATCCGGGAAGCGGATGTCTTTCTTGTGCAGAGTTTCAGCCTGCCCGACAGTTTTGAACAGGAGGAGGCAGTGCTGGACGAAGTAATTGGCAGCTTTCACCTGGAGTAGCCTGCTTCTAGAGAGCTCTCGAATACCGTAAGGGCTCGCGACCCTCTGGTTTTTCCGATGCTGCCCTCAACTTCGCCATACATTCAGGGAGAATGCCACGTAGTGAGGTGGCCGAGCGATTCCCGGGACTGTCGCCAAAGTAGTAGATGCAATGCCCTCTCGTCTGTTAATGTTAGTTGCACGACAGGGCGAAATGTGCAGTAGATATGGAACCTACCTGGCTTACACATGTATGAGATATGCCTTGTCCCCGTCAACTCTAGGTGCTTTCCAAGGCTGATGCCCAGTCGGATTCACATTAGTAAGTTTACTCTGCTTCTCTCAGAACGGTGACCAGAACTCCTGGACCCGTATGGACACCTAGCGCTGGCCCCAGTCTTACTATTCGAGGCACTATATCAGGAAAGAGCGAACGTACGTAATCGGCTAGTGTTTGAGCATCGTCAGGGGTGGTGCTATAAACTATAGCCAGGTCCTCAATGTGTAATGCCGAGCTTATAAACTCACGGAGTCGGTCTATTCCTTTACTTCGGGTGCGTGCCAAACCGGCTGGACGAAGCTGGCCGTCGCGCAGAGTAAGTAAAAGCTTCACGTGAAGCAGCGATTCTATTGAAGATATTGCCGATACAGCCTTCCCAAGACGCCCACCTTTGACTACGTACATTACAGTGTCCAGAAGCGCCAGGGCACGCATTTGCCCAATAGCTTCATGAACTCTGTCTACCACCTGATTTAGACTGTGTCCAGCTTCAGCAGCTTTAGCTGCGGCTATGGCAGCAAGACCTTGCCACATTGTCACGCCTTTGGAGTCGATAACTTCAATCCGACACCCTTTCCTTTCCGCAATCTCCTTACCTGCCAGCGCAGCATCGCAGACGGCGCTGTGCTTGCTGGTGATATGAATGGATACAATCTCTCCAGTTTCTTGAGCTGCTTCCTCATAAACCTTGGTAAAATCCCCCGGTGATGGTGCCGCAGTGGATGGGTGAACTGGGTTGGTCATCAGTTTACGATAGAATTCATCGCTGTCTATATCGACTCCATCGCGATAGACTTCGTCACCAAAACGAAGATATACTGGTACTACGCTAATACCCAGCTTCTTGGCTTCCTCTTGCGTAATGTCTGAGCCGCTGTCGGTAACAACCTTAACTGTCATAGGGCAACACCTCCTTTAGAAGTAGAAGCGGTATAGGATTCAGCTTAAAGTATACTACCGGGGGCCAGGTGGTGTAAATTAGTCAGCGGAAAGGCTCATAGCCCTGGTGTAGTTGACGTTTGCGGAATCCTGCCCGGTCGTCCATTCCACACCGAAAAGTAATGAAAGCGGAAAGTTTTTACAGCTTGTCTCTACTTTGACTCACATCCGCTTCCCGCTGCACTTTTGTCCGTTTTGTTATATTCTGTCTAAATGTGTAATCAATGTGATGCAAATATGGAGAACAGTTTGGGGGGCGTATAGCAGCTGTATGCAAAGAAGTCATCTCGCTATTTTGGAGGAATTGACAACCATATAGGCCAGGCCTATACTCAAGTTGCAGACATGAAATAAGCCCAGAAGCAATGTAAATCAGGTTGGAGCGGAGTTGGGGAAATGGGGAAAGGCGGCCCAAATTTAGGGTGCCTAGCAATCTAAACATCACGGCGCTAACACTAACAAAAGGAAGGGATGTGGTACAAACGACAAACATAAACCCGTCAGCGAGTGCAAAGGTCATCTTCGAGGGTTCAATTAGGCAGAAGCTACTGCAAGCAAACCTAACCATCGATGTTGTCATTCCTGTGCTCAATGAGGAAAGCTGTATCGAGGGCTTGCTACATGACGTGATGATGACAAGGAACTATGATTGGTTTCAAATCCAGAATATCTACGTGATTTCGGATGCATCGACGGACCAAACACACGACATTGTGCAACGGCTCGCCAGGAGAGACGTTAGAATAGAGCTGATTAAGAAACCGGAGAGGAAAGGCAAATACGACTCAATAAACCTGGCGTTCTCAATTTCCAGCGCGGATGTTGTTCTTTTTATTGATGCTGATGTGAGGTTAGCCAGCGAACAGAGCATAGCGAAGCTGCTACACCACTTCCGTGATGGTGGAGTTTCGCTGGTTCAGGGTGGTCTCGTCCGTGTGCATCCCGGCTTTAACCCCCACGCAGCGAAGCTGGCAGCCCATTTTGACTGGATACTGGTAGACAAGATCAGAAGGCGCAAAGCTATATCATGGTGGAGTATAGATGCGCGAGTAATGGCTCTATCAAGAGACTTTTATCGAAAGCTCGTGTTGCCCTGTTCTCTTGCCGATGATCAGTTCATCTTCTATTCCTGTATTCAACAGGGTCGCAAGTTTGTATGGGCTGATGACGCCATCTTCTACTATGGGCCGCCCGAGTCGATGGCAGATTTCAGTCACCAGTGGAGTCGGTACTTCTTCTATACCAGGAAATCGTGCCAACACTTCGGCGAAGAGCTGGTACGCAGGGATATGAGCGTTCCCGGTCTGTGGCGAACAATCATGTCTTGTCTGCTTCGTCATCCACTCTGCGGGCTGATGTGGCTTCTGGGCTTTGCCATAAGCAGAGTCGAGTTCATGCTTCGAATTGATTTCGATAAATATGAGCGTGGTTTCTTCTGGACAAAATCCAGTCCGCTAAAAAACATCGACCGAAAGTGACTCTGGCACGTTTGAGGCGCAGTAAATTCAGATTAGATGCCTTGAGAAAACCTTCAGGTGACTATGTAAGAGGCTGGATTGGATAATGAGAATACTCCTAGTGGAAAATAGTCCCAATGTAGCCCGTAGTTTCAGCTATCTAAGCGGGCAAACTGATATTACGGTAGTAAAGCCATATTGCTATGAGAAATATCCTGCCCCCAAGGAGTTCGATGCTATTATTATAACTGGTGGCAGGGACAGCATCGGGGATTCTGAATATTTTCCATACCTAAAGATTGAAGCTCAGTTCTTATTGCGAGCAATGAACCTCAGAGTGCCTATTCTGAGCATTTGCCTGGGTTGCCAGATAATTGCTGATGCCTTGGGCGGAATTGTAAACGTTAGTTCATTTGAATTAGGGTGGATAAAGATAACGCTGACAACCGCAGGATTGGAGAATCCATTATTTAGAAATGTACCAGGGTCGTTCTATGCTTTTGAGCGGCACAGAGATGTAATAACTCACTTGCCACCAGGAGCAATCCGGTTGGCGAAATCCGATTCGTGCGAGATACAGGCTTTCCAATATAAGGATAAGCCTATCTGGGGGCTGCAATTTCACCCTGAAAATAAGAGAGGCAATAATAAGGCAATGGATTCCATTAAGGAGACTAATAATGCAATATTGAGGAATTTCCTCGAATACACAAGGAGGTGAGAATGGAAACAAGGGAAATTGAGAGGCATGTGAGGCAAGTTACGTTAGTATCCTACGTGGATACAGGCGACGGCAAACATTTTACCCCGGTAATGGGCAACCCGCTGGCCACACCCACCAAAGTAGCCTAATAGATTAAGGACCTAGCCGACGGCAAGGTCCACGAGGTCAGTCAGCAACCTACTTAAGGCCATTAAGCCCCAGTTCGTTGGAACCCGTTCTTAGCTACCTGTCCTAAGAATGGGGTCCACCTCAATGCCTGACTGAAGCTATTACTCGGACAGGCTCCTAGAGATTTTAGCACCTCTTGAAAGTTGTTTTGCCTGTAAATTTTTGTATGTGAATTCCTAATGTTAGCCAAACATAGAATACAAATCCATATAAGGCGTCACTTTTATTCGATGATTGGCTCTCGCCTGAAAGTACCTGGCAGAGGCTCTACACATGCTCGTAAGCGCACTCGATATTGCCGCCTTCCTCAGATAGCCTAATGAAGGCCATATTTATTGGTGAAGGTAATTTCATCCAGTCCTTTTCTTCCCTTCTCTGGTGCTTCCGCAGGGTGACCAATGGAAACAAGCGATATAAGCCATTCCTCGTCAGATATTCCCAGTACATGTGCCGCCGTTTCTGCCCACTCAGTACCCCAGACACTAATCCAGCAGGTTCCCAGCCCTAATGCATGTGCCGCCAGTAACATGTTCTGGATGGCGGCTGCCCCTTCCTGCTCGGGATGTTTTGAGACTTTTGGATTGACCACGACCGCAATCCCTTGAGTCGCTTGGGCAAGAAACTTGCCAGTAGGAATCACCTCAGCCAGTTCTTTCCTTATCTGGTCATCATTGAGTACTATGAACTTCCAGGGCTGGCTGTTACCCCTTGACGGTGCCCATCTCCCGGCTTCAAGTATCTGGGTCAGTTGATTTCCTGAGACGGGCTCTTGACTGTATTGCCTGATGCTTCTTCTTTCCTTGATTGCCTGTATAACGTCCATTACAGAATCCTCCTTGCTCTCTATAAGCCAAATTCAGCAAGCCTCTTTTTAAAACTTCTTTTTTGACCATATCGCCGACACAAAATAGAAGCTTGTGAAGTACTTCCGTATCGCCATGTCGCTTTGACTAGATACTGTTATACCACTTTTCTTTGAAAGTCCTTAAATATTCTTCATGGGGGTAAGTTCGAGCTATATCTTCCTCCTTGAAGCTATATTTGTAGTTATCGCAATAATCCATGAGGAGCTTATATGCCCAGTTCAATCGCTTCATGGTTTCGTTGTCGGTTCTTTCATTTCCGCCGAGCTTATCGGGGTGATGGCGATGGGCCAGCGTTCTGTAAGCACTTTTTATCTCCTTCAGTGTTGCTGCCTCGCCGAGCCCCAGCAGTTTTCGTGCCTCTTCTATCTCGTTAAAGTTGGCCATCACTATTCATTTAAACTCCTCAGATTTGACCTCATCTGATAGCAGACCCAAGAAACGGTCAAGAGTTACCGGGTAGGGTTCCATTGGAATGCCCATCCAGTCAGAGAATTCGAGGATTTCTTCCGGGTTATTTTGCATCATTTCATCAAAGAAGCCTATGGCATCCAGCATAATGGCCCCGCCGGTATGCTTGGGGAAATTCTCGTTTGCCAGACCTTTATCCCAGCCCTGATATACATAGGTGCGATATTTCATCCATCCCGGCGTAAGCCAGTAGACATCTCTACCCTGGCTTATCTGCTCTCTCTCATCTTCACTTACCAGCATATCCATGCAATGGGTAGCTTTTATCCTGGAAATCCTGACTCCTGGTTCTAGCTGCTCCTGTATTATGGTGTCGATCTTGCGGTACGGGTCATCCGCATTAATGTAGCAGAACTTACCGCCATAGACCACGATAATTTTACTTGCGTATTTCTTAGCGGTACCTATCTGTCTTATCAGCTGACTCTCAAGCTCAGTAGGCACTTCGTGGCGGCCGGGCTTAGTATAAAGAATTTTCCTAGCGTCCAGGAAGCCGCTGTCCTTGAGATGGTTCAACTCCATATTAAGTGTGCCGCAGGCAACAATCGCGTAGTCCTGGAACGAGACACGCTTCTCCATATTCACCTCCTCTCAAAGCTCTTCATGTTTACAGAGGCACTCTAAACAGGCATACTTCACATACTGCATCAGTCGAGCTTATGTATCAGCCTCATTACCCCGTCCACTATCGGGTCCCTTCCAACGGCGGGCGAATAAGGAGTCTCAAGCAAGGCTAGCCTGTGCAGCGGTACTTTCTCAGCTATAGCCAGGGACAGCTCATTGATTGTACCCCTGATTATCTCCTCTGAGATAACCTGCGCCCCGACTAACGTGCCGGTCCGGCGGTCAGCGACAAGCTTGTGGTGTAAAATCTTGTCGCCTAAATGGGGTCTTGAGGTAGGGCTACTAACCGTAGCGGAGACGACATCCAATCCCTTCTCCCGGGCAAGTCTCTCGGTAAAACCCGCAGCACCTATCTGATTACCGAAGATTTCGATGACAAAGGTCATGAGGGTGCCTTCATAGGGAACGGAATTACCTTTCACCAGGTTTTCACCAGCCACAACGCCGGTCCTGCCGGCGGTGGTAACCATCAGACGGCGGGTCTTTGAGCCAATGATGCTATCCCAGTTCTCCAGGCAATCACCGGCGGCAGAGATATCAGAATCGCTGGTCTGTAAATACTGGTTCACCAGTATTCCTCCTGTCTCCCCTATTTCAATTCCCGCTTGCTGCGCCAGCTTGATGTTAGGTCTGGCTCCGGTGGTCAGGAAGATAAGGTCTACTTCCAGTTCTCTGTCAGGAAGAATGATACGTTTCTTTCCTGACTCGCTTTTTATACTGCTGATGCTGGCAGATAGGACTAGCTCGATTCCCTTCTCCTGCATCACCTGCTCAACCTTGCTTGCCATATCCTTGTCTAAGCCGGTCGGCAGAATATTCTCCATCATATCCAGGAGGTAGACTTTGTGATAGCCTCTGGCAATAAGAGCCAGAGTTAGTTCTACCCCGATTGCCCCTGCCCCGATTACCGCAGCGCTGGTGTATTCAGGGATAATCTTATCCAGGGCTCTGCCATCGGCAATGTTCGTGCTGAGAGTAAATTCATTGTTACCATCCAGACCGGGGATTGGAGGAATGGAAGGGATAGACCCCGGACTTAAAATAACTTTATCATAGGGGTAGCTCTGGCCCCCGGCAACAATGCGCTTTTCCTCCCTGAGGATATCGGTAACTTCGGTGCTCAAATGGACAGTTATGTTTCTCTCCTCAAAGAAATTGCCGGGATAAAATATATCGTCCCAGTGGGCAACTCCTCTAAGTACAAACGGTGGTTCACAGGGGGCATAACCAATCTCGCTCTGGGTACTAAAGATGTCTATCTGGGCTTGTTTGTCCAGCTGTCGAATCCGCCCCGAGGCACCCCTACCGCCAGCGCCGGCACCAATAATGCATACTTTCATGTCTGTCTATCTCCTTATAATTCCGTTAATACCTGAGACAGCTGTTCATTGGCTTTTTCTACCTCTTCGGCTGCCTGTAGCGCACTGCTGTACATTGGGTCGCTCTCCATGTTTTTTGCTTTCTCCACCCATTTGGTGAATTTCCCAGCGTGCTTTTGGTTATGCTCAACCCAAGAGGTTAAAAGCACTTTAAGTCTTCCCGTTTCATCAGCCGGGAACCTCTGGAGAATGCCGTCAACCATTGCCCGGATTGTATCCTCCGGAACCGCGCCGAGGATTTCATCGACACTCTCACCATTAGCGAAATACTTCTGCATGGGTATGCTCATAATCTGATATTGCGCTGCTGTGTGCTGGTTTTCATCCACATTAATCATGCAGAATTTAAATCTGCCTTCATACTCCTCGGAGAGTTTTTCGTATATCGGTATAACCATCCGGCAGGGGCCACACCAGGGCGCCCAGAAATCCACCTCTGTGGGAAGGTCTGACCCTAAGACTTCCTCCTCAAAATTTTGATCTGTAACTTCTACTATCTTGCTCATATTGCCTCCTTTAGCGTTCGTCTCTATTTCCTGACCCTTTCCTGAAATTCAAAATTTTGCCCTTTTCGAGGTTCTTATCATGGAGAACAAGTGTCTCGGAAAGTTCCTTTTCCAGATAAAAGTTTGCCTTTTCTACCTCATCTTCAGTCTCAGACTCCATATGTTTTGGCCAGACTGAAAGAAAGGCAGAGGGTTTCATGATTCTATGAATTTCACTTAATAACCTCCTTCTATCACCTGCCTGCGGGAAATAATAAGAATGAAAGACGTCAAAGAGAAGAACCACATCTACAGTCTCATCAGCTAACTTAATTTCCAGTTCCCCCGACGTCTCCATTCTCTCGACATTTTTCAAGCCCGCTGACTTGGTTTTTTGCATCAACACATCCAAAGTTTCCTTATTCTTATCCAGGGCATACACTCTTCCCTGCTTACCAGCTATCTTGGCAACGGGGATAGTATACATTCCATAGCCACAGCCAAAATCCAGTACAGTCTGGCCTTTCCTGATACCTACTTTTTGTAGTATATCAAGTACTCGTGATTCAAGTTTCATTGTCGCAACAGTCGTGGTTATCATCCTAGCGGTAATCTTTGGTCATACTCTCAATAGCCGACACTTTTTTTGCCGGCGACGATTATCGTAAAGCCTGCATCGGGGAAATAACCATCCTTGGGTTCTTCCATGTTTTGCACCTCATCTGGCCTCTGAAAAAGCGTCGAGATAATTTTCTCAGTCACAAAACCTGCTTGTACTATGAGCTTAACCATCTCATCACAGCTGTAAAAGGTAGCAAATTTGTAGAAACGGTGACCCTCATCCTTCTTCTGCTGGTAGAATTGGCCCCACGGGCTTTCCTTCAATACCAGGCCCAGAACTATCTTGCCGCCGGGTGCCAGGGTGCGATTGGCTTCCTTCAGAACATCCAAGGGCGAGTCCACAAAGCATAACGTAACAATTATAAAGACCGTACCAAATGGTTCTTCATCAAACAGCTCCTGCTCTCCTCGACCTTGAAAGGCGTTTATCCCTCTCCGCCTTGCCATCTTAACGAGCTTAATTGAAGGGTCAACGCCAGTCTCTATTCCCAAAGCCTGAGCGAAACGTCCGCTGCCAACTCCGATTTCAAGCCAGGGCCTTGGCAGGGCTGGCAATAGCTCTCTAAACGCCTGCACCTCAATGAAGAAGATGAGGCTTCCATCTTTGTCAAACCAGGCATCATATTCCGAAGCCAGGTCATTGAAGGGAGAGAAACCTACGCTGTTTAGTCTTGCTCTTTTCCTTGCTGCTCCAGCAAGATACTTAGTTGATGACATATTTCTCCTTCATTAACCACTGCCGGCAGTACGGTATTGCTCTAGGAGTATTTTCGAGGTGGAGAAATCTATCTCGATGACTCTGCCCGGGGTCACCTTCCCTTGGCCAAACAGGGTCTCCAGTTCCACGCGGTCATCATGCAGTCGCATATAAGCGATGTCTTGAAGTACTGGTTCATTATCCTGTTTGTTTAAATAAGCCTTAGCCAGGCACATTTTACACCTCCATTCACTCAACAAGAGCGGCTAAATCATCTTGGTATTGGCATACCTGCTCTTGACAGTATGCTATCCATGACTTCTTTAATCTCCCGAACCGCTACCCCGTTTACCGGTATTTTGCCTTCTATACTCGAGGTGAAGACATCGGCATCGAAGTAGATACACCCGACTACCTCGATGTGCCGCTCCTGTAGTTCAGTTTTCAGTCTGGCAGCTATCTCTCCTGTTGGCACCTTGTTCAGGACAGCCCAGACATTCTTAATGCCGATTCCCGAAGCCAGTTCGTGTATCTTCTGGCCCACGTTTACCGATTCCAGGGGAGGCTCGACCACGATAAGCACGCTGTCAATACTGGTGTCGACGCCCCGGCCAAAATGCTCCACTCCTGCTTCCATGTCCACAATGGCCAGCTCATCTTTTGCCAAATCGAGCTTCTTCAAGAACTCGCGGCTTAATACCCCCATAGGGCAGGCGCAGCCTTCCAGAGACTGGAGGATTTTGCCTATAGCCGTCAGCTTAAGGCCGTCTTTCTGGAGCAAATATTCCTCAGGGATTTGGGCTGTCTGGATATTCGTTTCGCTAAGGACGCTCGGCTGCCCCATTTTTTGTCTCAGCCCTTTCTTGCCCCCGACAAGCTCCATGAGAGGAACGGGCGGATGGTCAAAGCCCAGCATACGGAAAAGGCCCGAATTGGATTCATCGGAATCCACTACCAGCACCTGATAACCCCTTTTCAAGACTTCATTCGCCAGCAGAGTAACTACGGTGCTTTTCCCACTGCCTCCTTTGCCGCAGACCGATATTTTCATCCTTTTATCCTTTCTGGCTTATGTTCTTACTATAATGATTGCCTTCAGTGGGCAGGCACGCACGCAGTCGCCACATCCCTGGCAAAGAGACGGGTCTGGCATCGGTATCTCGTAGGGTGCCTCCTGTTTAAGCAGCTTATGAGTGCACGCTAAGGCACCAGCGCAGATACCGCTATCACACTTCTCCGGATGGCATTTCTTATAATCTACTAGTGCCATCTTGCTTGGCATGTGTCTACCTTTCTCAATCTGTTTCACTCCCAATGTCTTCGGTTTTCTGCGCTTCCTCCAGCTCTTCTTCCAGATCCTCCAGTTGCTGCCACATTGATGGTGGCACGGAGTGGGCTGGCCACCTAGCCTTGAGGTCAGCGATTTTTCCTTCAATCTCTCTTACTTTGTCACTACTCACTTTATGTCTCTATGGCTCTTACGCCGGGGTTTTACCCGGGTGCAGCCCCCTTCTATAAGTAACAGCACTACTTATAAACACCGTATTCTTTAGCAGCTTCCATCACGGCGCGCAGATTATCCGGGTTCCCCCTATCCATAGTTGCCCCGCCGGTTAATATATAACCGCCGCCTGGAGCGCAGACTTCGATAAGCTTGCGGCAGCGTTCTTTGACATCCTGGGGCGTGCTCGTACACAGCGCCGTGACGGGGACATTGCCGGCGATACAGGCGGTGTTACCGAGGACTTTTTTGGCTTTGGCCATATCCATATGTTCAAACCACCATATCATCGAACTCCGGGGCATATCCTTGATAATCTCCAGTCGGGATTCGTAGTTCCCTTCGGCGAAGGGCATCGGTACGAGTCCCTCGTCAATTAAGCCCATGAGAATATTTTTAAAGGTAGGCCAGTAGAAATCCTCGTACTGCTTGTTGGACATAAAACCACCGGTCCCTTTATGGAGAGGCATCACTATTATCGGACATCCTGAGGCATTGGCTCCAGCTACAGCCTCATCAATCGCTATAGGCACCATTCTTTCCATCGCTTCATGAAGCTTGTCCGGCCGCTGGAACATGTCCATCATTATCCCGTGGGTCCCCCTCAGCATATCACCTATCATGTCAAAGGGTGCCCCGGACATACCACCCCAGAAGGAGGGTAAACCTGCTTCCAGCGATTTCTGGCTGACATCATTGACAACTTCCATCCATTTCATAGTTTCGACGCCGGCATCCATAAGTTTTTTATAGGCCGCCTGTATCTCCGGGTCAGCGAAGTATGCTAGGTAAAAGACCGGTATGCCGATAAAAGCCGTCAGTTGAGGCAGCTTCTCAAAGGCCTTACAGGCACCCATGGCACGAGGCATGAAGGTCCTAAGCCAGAAATCGGAGGGGTCTTTAATGAGCTTATCATATTCCTCTGCCTTTACATACTCACTTTCAACGAACTGGTAAGACTCGATATCGTCGGCCAGTCCATGCCCGGGCCATTTCTCCAGCTTGAAGTCAATTGTTTCAAGTACTTTTCCCGGAAAAACAAGTCCGGGACCAATAAACGTGTCCATTTCAAATTCATGAAGAAATGTCAGCCAAGCACGGCGGAGTTCGTCATAATCATACATGACCTTTTTAAGATTGCCCCCTGCGAGATAAGCCGGGATATTCCCCGCCGGCAGAATAACCGGCACACGGTCGGGCTCCTCCAGCTTGATGGCTTTAATAAACCGGGTCACCCTCTCCTTGTAGAGCTTTTCGGCTTCCGGGCTGGAGAAGGTAACATCAGGTCCAAGCCACCGTTTGAACCTCTCCTCACGTTTTTCCTCCCAGGATAAATCCGCCCATTTCTTTTCCATATTCATTTTGCGCCAACCCATCCTTTCGCCAGAGCTACCGCCGCCATGGCATTCTTACCATAGGCGTCTGCTTTGGCATATTTACTGATATCTTCATCCAGCTGGCCGCCGCCGATCATAATCTTTACTTTATCTCTCATACCGGCGGCCTCTATAGCTTCCACCGTTTCTTTCATGGCTTCGAAGGCAGGTGTAAGAAAACCACTCAACCCCAGGATAGGTGCTCCGGTCTCTTTCACCTTGTTGACAAAAGCTTCGGCAGGAACATCAACGCCCAGATTGTATACTTCAAAACCGTTTACATCCAGCATGAAAATAACAATATTCAGACCGATATCATGAATATCCCCGGCTACCGTCCCGATGACTACCTTACCGAGTTTCTTGGTCTCAACCGCCTGTTTCAGGTGGGGTTTAACCAGCTCGGTTACCCGCTTGAGAAGATCACCGGAAAAGACCAGTTCCGGCAGAAAGTATTCATCGTCGGCAAAGCGTTTACCCACGATTTCCATACCTTTCCGGCTATCCTCCAGTATTTTCAGCGGGTCTTCACCGGCGTCGAGCCTTTGTTTGACCAGTTCCAGCACTTCCTTATCTTTCAAATCGGCTAACAGGTTTACCAAATTTCCAGACATATTTTGCTCCTCCTTGGTTTATTAATGGCATCCCCGATTCAGCTTATTGGGCGCTGCCGCCAAAGTAGACCTTTGTCCACCTGTTGCCATTCTCGTCTACTTTCTCTCGAATCGTTTCCTCTTCAGCACCATTTTCAATCATCTCCTTTCTCTTCCTGCTCACAATGTTCGCAGTATCCCTCCAGGCATAACTCTGCCCTGGTAATCTTAAAGCCTTGTTCCCGTTGTACCGCCTTGATTAACTCCTGGAAGTGAGGGTTTTGAAATTCGATAACTTTACCGCACCCCTGGCAAACCAGGTGCTGGTGCTCCGACGATTTCTTTATCTCGTAATAGCAACGAAGCTTCCCCAATCTCATCTCGTCAACCAGTCCCAGTTCCTTAAAAAGATTCAGGCTCCTG
>Ga0315541_1000091_pt1 | contig 83950 bp, 72 predicted proteins | sample SalMarSW160190MG_FD_203095 | JGI IMG/M metagenome (GOLD analysis project Ga0315541, IMG submission 203095) | Salt marsh sediment microbial communities from the Plum Island Ecosystem LTER, Massachusetts, United States - Salt Marsh Sediment SW1601-190 ... | reverse complement strand
AGTTGTTGTGAATATCATTTTATTCTTAACAGGAGGTTTCTTTTTATGGTATGACTTGAGTCAATGTCTTTTTCTTTATTTCCTGTATCCTCAGGGATGTAACCTTTCGATGTTTTAATATATAACGTCCATTGGTAAATCAGTAACTTCGCATATCATAATAGATAATAATGAAGGGGGGCGTTCTTTCGGAATTGCTTAACTTCCCTTGAGGTAGCAAATGAAGGGCTTTATCCCGACCTTTTGTGGTCGTGATGTCGTGCTCCATCGGCGTTGCGGATAATGATTGGTTTGCTTTTCTCTTCACAGCAGCCACTTTTACCGAAAACAGTCCGCCACAAAGACGGCGGATAAAAATAACGGCGGCCAGACCCTTCAGAATAACGGCGGGTAAACTTTGAGCCAAAATCGGTAAAAAAGCGCAAATCGTGAGTCACCACTCAAGAATTTGCGACTCAAATCTTTATTCTTGCCACAATCACCTCCTCACTAAAGAATTCAGGTCAGTCCGCCATAATGATGGCGGGCAAGCTCGCCAGAAACACGGCGGACAAGCCCTCAATCCATTGACAATCGCCCTGAAAACTGATTCTAATAAACCAATTTATTAGGGAATTCTCTAAAAGCCAAAATATATTGGTCTATGCAGAGGTTTTTCTGTATAGTAATTAACGCCCTTGAATTGGGGTCGACTCCCAGATAAATATAAAGCCAAAAGGCATTTAACGGGCCTTAACTTACAAAATATGGTGTCTGGCCTCAACATTTGATACGATAAAATGAATAGGAGAGGAAATCCAAAAGTCTATATTATTGCGGGACCTAACGGTGCTGGCAAAACGACCTTCGCTACGAAGTTTCTTCCAAAATACATCGAATGCATGGAATTTGTAAATGCTGATCTGATTGCGGGCGCTCTATCACCTTTTTCACCGGATCGCGCAGCCTTCCGGGCTGGCAGGCTAATGCTTGAACAGATCCAGATTCTGGCAGAACGTAACCGTGATTTTGGTTTTGAAACGACTTTAGCCGGGAAAGGGTATGTGCGCCTACTGAATGACCTGAAAGATCGCGGTTATAGCATCCACCTTTTTTACCTGTGGATTCACAGTATCGATATTGCTTTGGAGAGAATTGCTGCACGCATAAGAATGGGCGGGCACAACGTACCCGAAGATATTGTTCGTAGGCGATACGAGAAGGGATTATCAAATTTTTCTAAACTTTATCGGCCATTAACGGATTTTTGGGCTATTTACAACAATTCGACGGATACACCGCATCTCATTTCGTACAAAGAACATGACAAACTTGAGATTATTGATCATGAGATATTTAACAGGATATCAAAGGATATGGGGGAATAATGGAAAAGGACTCCTTTGAGGAAAGACAGAGCATTCCATTGGCATTTCGTGCCGAACAAGCATTAAAAGAAGCCGTCGCAGAGGCAATCGCCGATCATAAACGCCATGGTGTTCCAATTGTGGTCTGGCAGGATGGTCAAGTTGTCAAAATCCCTGCTGATCGGATGGCAGTAAGGGAGCCAGCGACAAAATACAAAACATCCAAAAGAAATGAGAAGGATAAATAAAGCGGGACGCCCTCATAAAACTAAGTTGAAGAGAACGGAGGGAAGTGTTAAGAGGTATCTCATGCCAAGATTAGCTCGAATTGACGCCCGCCTGCCAGCGCCTGAAGTGCAGCTGACCCGTCCGCCTCGGCTGAAGCCTTGCGATGCAGGGCTGGTGGCGGATGGCCCGCCAGACCCGCCTGCCGTCCGGCGGGCAGGCACCCAGTGTATTGCATCACACAGGGCAACAATCATCAGTTGATTGAATATATAGGGGGAGCATAACCCTTTGATATCTTAATATATAACGTTGGTTCTAAAACAACCTGACAAAGGGTAGAAAAAGAGATAATCATTTATCATGCCCAGACAGACAAGACTGGATGCAACCCAGGGGGGCTCTACTTGATTCGATATCCATGCTGTTTATCCCGTAATTACCGATCAGGGGATAGGTCATGGTCACAATCTGGCTCTTGTAAGAGGGGTCTGTCAGGATCTCCTGATAGCATGTCATGCCGGTATTGAACACGACCTCGCCTGATACCTCACCCTCTCCTGCAAAGGTATCGCCATAAAATACAGTACCGTCCTCTAATGCTAATAAGGCTTTCATCTTATTTACCAGGTCATTCGAACCTTAACACCCCGTGCGTGGAGTTCTTCTTTGATTTGTTTGATCGTGTAGGTTTCATAGTGGACTATAGATGCGATAAGGGCCGCATCGGCCTTGCCTTGTGTGAGCACATCGTAGACATGGTCAATATTGCCTGCACCGCCAGATGCTATAACCGGAATATTCACATTTTCAGATATAAGAGGCGTCAACTCCAGTTCATAACCCTCCTGTGTGCCATCCGCATCCATAGAATTCAGGCATATCTCTCCTGCCCCTAATTTTTCTGCCTCTTTAGCCCAGGCCAGGGCATCAATACCTGCAGAGGTGCGGCCTCCGTGAATCCAAATCTCATAACCGGATGGTATTCTATTAGTTGCTTTTACCTTTTTGACATCCATGCCAAGAACAATACACTGGCTGCCAAATGCCCTGGCACCATCAGCAATGACCTTAGGGTTCTTGACCGCGGCAGTGTTGACACTGACCTTCTCTGCTCCTGCCAGCAAAACAGCACGCATATCCTCGATTGTCCTGATTCCTCCACCTACGGAAAAAGGCATAAAGATCTCCTCTGCTACCCTGCGAACGACATCGATCATAATATCTCGCCGATCGCTTGATGCCGTAATATCATAAAAAACGATCTCATCCGCTCCCTGTTCATAATAGAATTTGGCCATTTGCACAGGGTCGCCAATATCTATATTATTTTTGAATTTGATCCCTTTAGTGGTCTTTCCGTCTCTTACATCGAGACATGGTATAATTCTTTTGCTCAGCATAGTTCCTTATCGAGTATCATGAATAAATTTTGAAGTACCTTAATTATCTGATGAAAGTCCTTTATAAAAAACACTATCATGTTTTCGGAAGTGTTGTTTAAAAAAGGGCAGGTTATTAGAGAGAGGCTAAGGGACAACTCGTTCATTCTTGTTTATATAGGTTTATACCGTTGGGCTATGGGAAATCTCCTTCCGTACCCAAAGGACTTTGTTGTTACTTTTAACCCAGGCGGGGATTGGTGCCTCTTGTATTCATTTCGATCAACCCGTTTGATAATATCCATTACAATTGATGGCTCAAATCCCATCTCTATAATCTCCTCCGGGACTTTGTTATCCTCAATATATGCCTTAAGGATATCGTCCAGAACCTCATAGGGGGGCAGATCATCCTGGTCTAATTGATCTGGCTTGAGCTCGGCCGATGGGGGCTTTTGAATAATTCGTTCGGGAATTACCTCTTTGTCTCTGTTTATGAAACGAGCGATTCGGTATACCATAGTCTTAGGTACATCCGAGATAACGGCCAGACCACCGTTCATGTCTCCGTAAAGGGTACAGTACCCCACTGCCAACTCCGACTTATTGCCTGTTGAAAGAAGCAAATGCCCAAGTTTGTTGCTTATTGCCATCAGAATTGTTCCACGGGTCCTGGCCTGGATGTTTTGACCTGTGACCTCTGTTGCCACGTCTTTAAACAGGGGAGATAGTCCTTGAAGAAATGTTTCCAATACCTCATCAATAGGTACATTAAAAAGCTTAATGCGCAAATTTTTTGCCAGATTTTTCGTATCTTCAAAATTTTCCTTAAGGGTATACTGAGAAGGCATAAAGATAAGTATGATATTTTCCTTTCCGAGTGCCTGGGCCGCAATATATGCTGTAAGCGCTGAATCAATACCGCCGCTCAATCCAATAACAGCCTTGGAAAACCCACATTTCCGAACATAATCTCTTGTGCCCATGATTAAAGCATTAAGGATTGATTCGGTGTCTGTTTCAGAAACTGGATGGAGGTCGCCTCTTTGGGTTTGAGTGTCGAAGACAACTATATCTTCTTCAAAATCGCGAGCCCTCGCTGCCACCTTGCCTTGAGCATCAAAGGCAAGGCTGATGCCATCAAAAAGCACACTGTCATTGCCACCAACTTGATTGACATAAAGGACGGGCACTTTATATTTTTTGGCAATAGACCCGAACATATCCCACCTAAATTCTCTTTTGCCCACATGATAAGGAGATGCCGAGATATTGATAAGGAGATTGGCCCCCTCTTTGATCATACTTTCTACAGGATCAGCGGGGTAAAGCTGTCTTGATAAGAAGTCTTTATCGTTCCACATGTCCTCGCATATGGTAAGCCCTATTTGACAGTCCTTATAGAGAAAAGATGAACATTCTTTTCCGGGTTCAAAATACCTTCTCTCATCAAACACGTCATAAGTAGGTAGAAGCCTCTTGTGTGCCTGGTGGAGAATCTTCCCATTATCAAAAAGTACAGCCGAGTTGTAGAGAGGGTTGCCTTTTTCGTTCGGATTTTTATCCACAACCCCGCATATTACACCAATACCTTTAATAGATTTAACCAGCGTCTGTAGATGTACCAGGTTAGCCTCAACAAAGTCTTTTTTTTCTAGAAGATCCCGTGGCGGATAGCCAGAGATAATGAGTTCTGAAAAGACGATGAGATCACAGGAAAGACCTATAGCCTTTTCTGCTGCGGCTATAATATTTTCCGTGTTGCGGGTAAAATCCCCGATGATCGGGTTAATTTGTGCTAAGGCTATTTTCATGTTTAAGACTTAAAAAATGTAAAGGGCATAATACATTTTCGATCATAAATCACTTCACTGTTGTTAACCTTGATAGTCTCGCAAAAAGTCCTTTTGCTTGCTCATGATGCCCATTTTGGGATTCATAAAATGTTTCGCTAAATTCCAAAAACTCGGCCTAAAGGCCTCAAACAGTTTGGAATTTTTAACGCTCAGCATTTTATGAATCTTTTTCCAAAAGTAGCCAAAATCGCTCGCAAAAGACTTTTTACGAGTGATTCAAAACTAGACACAAAAAATAAAGGGATTAAAGATTATAGGGCAAACACTTCTCTATAAAGTTTTGCTTTAACTTTTTTTGAATCAAAGGCCCCTATTTCCTCTAAAAAATCAAGATAGCTTTCGAGGTCTTGTGTATCATGAGCGGTAGGATGCTTAAGAGCCGTATAGTCTCTGGGGGATAACAAAAGATCGGTTTCCAGTATCATCTCTTTCTTGTTACTCTTTTTCACCGATAAGCTCATAATACCTCTCCGATTGACCATATTTCTTAAAATATTTTTTGATTACTTCCATGTCGATCCCTGGCAAGGAGAGAATGTGTTTTATATCTGCCATCTCTCTAAATACCCTATCAGGATCGTTTTTCATGGCAAAGACTTTCAAGGCTATTAAGTGTTCGGGGCTGATGATCGGTAAAGATAGATCACCCAAAATGAAAAGCCGCCTGGTTTCTCTGAAAATGTTTTTTGCTGTTTGTCCTTTTACGTAAACAAAATCTATCCTACCTAATTTTGATACAGGATGAACATGGTTAGAATACCCAACTGAGCGATATATGGTTTCATAACCAAAGGATTCCAAATAGGCAATGATTTTATCCTGATGCTCATTTCTGACCAAAAAGTCCACGTCCTGTGTGGCCCGAACATATCCATATGCTTTTAGCGCAAAGGCACCTATTAAGGCATAGTCAATCTTTTCCTGTTCAAAATGGTTTGCTATAAGCTGAAGAATATTTTTGAGCTTCACTAACCTTCATCCTTAGTGTGGTTTATGCAACAGCTTTTTACTGTTTTTATCTACACAAAAGAGGAGAAAGAAGCTGAAAGCTTATGGCCTAGAGTTGAACGTTCCCTATGCGTTTATTGGCCAATTTCCATCCCAGCACTTAAGACATAAATCCTCTTTAGGGATCTTCAATGCCGCAACAAAGGCCTCTAAACTGTTGTACTTTACAGAATCGGCGCCGATCTTTTCAGAAACCCACGCTTCCAGGGTCTTAAGTTCATCCATTGTGGTGATATTTCCTTCTGAAAGGTATTGCCTGGCTAAAAGCTCTTCATAGGTTCGGGTTGATATGCCGAAATCGCAGGGGTACATTAATGGTGGACAGGCGATACGCGCATGAACCTCTTTAGCGCCGGCATTCTTCAAATCTCTCACCTTATTTCTGATCTGGGTACCCCTGACGAGCGAGTCGTCACAAAGGACAATTCGTTTATCCCTAATTGCATATTCAAGGACAGAGAGCTTTTTCTTTGCCATCCTGTCCCGATCCATCTGAGTTAATTGTGTATAGCTTCGATCAGCATATCTGTTATAGAGAAAAACCTCCTGGTAGGGCAATCCGGATACCATGTGATATCCCAGGGCATGTCCGATACCTGACATAGGTACCGGTGCAACAAGATCGGCCTGAATGCCGCCTTCTTCAATGTCTCTTTCTGCCAGGCTCTTTCCAAGGTTATTTCTAGCCTCTTGAACATAGAGCCCGTCAATCTTACTGTCCATACTTGCTGTGTATGCCCATTCAAAGGCACAGTGGGCTCTCCTTGGGCTTTTTAATTTTTGCCTGGTCTCGAAGCCTTTTTTACTGATAAACACAATCTCCCCTGGTCGCACGTCTCTTGTGCAATTGAAACCTGAGCTCTGAACAGCTCTTGACTCGGAGCTCACAATAAAGGTATTCAATCCTTCTCCCAGCATGAGAGGTCTAAATCCATAGATATCTCTGGCTGCATATATTCCATCTTGGGTTAAAACAACAAGCGAGTAAGCGCCTTTTATCTTTTCAGCCAGCATAGAAATCCCTGTAACTACATTCTTCTCCTGCATGATGAGCTTGGAGATGATCTCAATGCCTAAACCATGATAAAAAGCCTCTCCCCTATCCTTCATCTCTTCTAAAAGCGCCTCACTATTAATAATGTTACCACTAAAGGCAACCGCTATTTCACCAACCGCACCCTGCCACACCATGGGCTGCCTTTCTTTAAGGCTTACGTGCCCAATACCAATGGTGCCTTTAAAGGTCTCTAATTCATGGGGATTGAAGGTATTTCCTACCTGGCCATAATGGGTTATCTGGTAGATTCTTTTCCCATCATAGGTGGCCATGCCACAGAATTGCTGGCCCCTGTGTTGAAGGAAGTCAAGACCCCTGTAGATATCTTCAACGCAGTCTGTATCTTTAACAATGCCAAAAACACCGCAGTTATCACCTATTAATTTCATTAATTACCTCCTTTGTGGTCTACTGAAGACGTATCAATGTCCCGATGGTAGCTCTGAAGTGATTTGACAAGCCCATGATCACCTTGAAACGCTTCAATGCCTCTGACAGCAGCCATAGCTGCTGCAAGGGTAGTGATATAAGGAACCTTGTACTTGATGGAAGATTTGCGAATATATGAATCGTCGTACTTGCTCAATTTACCGCTTGGTGTATTTATAACCAATTGAATCTCCCCATTTTTTATGGCATCTGCTATGTTTGGTCTTCCCTCATGTAATTTGAGTATATGTTCCGATTCAACCCCATGTTCCGCCATGAATTTGTGGGTTCCCTCGGTAGCCTTGATCGTAAAGCCAAGCGTTTTGAATCGTTTGGCGATTTCTGGAATGGTAGATCTGTCTTTTTCTGACACAGTAATGAGAACAGTGCCCTCAGTAGGAAGCCGCTGTTGTGCAGCCTCCTCAGCCTTAAAAAATGCTGGACCAGGGTTTTTGGCAAGCCCAAGCACCTCTCCTGTGGACCGCATTTCAGGGCCTAAAAGAGGATCAACTTCAGGAAACATATTAAAGGGAAAGACTGCTTCCTTTACTCCAAAATGTGGAATGGATCTTTGTGTAAGATTAAGGTTGTCAATCGTCTTGCCAAGCATGATGTTGGTAGCTAATCGGGCCATAGAGATATTGCAGACCTTGGAGACAAGAGGCACAGTTCTGGATGCGCGCGGGTTGGCCTCAAGGATATAAACGGTATCCCGGGCAATGGCGTATTGTATGTTTAAAAGACCAACTACATTGAGCTCTACTGCTATCCTCTTAGTGTATTCGTTGATGGTGTCAATGTGTCGAGATGGGATGCTGACTGGTGGAATTATGCAGGCAGAGTCGCCTGAATGGACACCGGCGAGCTCTATGTGTTCCATAATAGAAGGCACGAATGCACGGGTGCCATCGGCCAGGGCATCAGCCTCCGCCTCGATAGCGTTTTCTAAAAACTTGTCGATTAGAATAGGTCTATCAGGTGTAACACCAACAGCGGCTACCACATAATGCCTGAGCATTTCCTCATCATAGACCACCTCCATCCCCCTTCCCCCAAGCACGTAGGATGGTCTGACCATGAGAGGGTATCCGATCTTTTCTGCAATGGCTAACGCTTCGCCCAGGGTGCTTGCCATTCCGGATTCTGGCTCAGGGATGCCAAGTTTGGCCATCATCTTACGGAAACGATCCCTGTCCTCGGCCAGGTCAATGCTCTCCGGTGATGTCCCGATTATCCTGACACCAGCCTCTGCCAACTCCCGCGCAATATTGAGCGGTGTCTGTCCACCGAACTGGACAATTACTCCCTCTGGCCTTTCCTTTTTGTATATGCTTAATACATCTTCAACTGTGAGGGGCTCGAAATAAAGTCGGTCAGATGTATCGTAGTCGGTTGAGACTGTTTCAGGGTTACAGTTAACCATGATTGATTTGAAACCCAGATCACGCAAGGCAATGGCCGCATGGACGCATGTGTAATCAAATTCAATCCCCTGTCCGATCCGGTTAGGCCCACCGCCTAAGATCATGATCTTAGGACCAGCTTTCCTCTCTACCCTGTCCGGTGCATTGTATGTAGAAAAGTAGTAGGCTGCATTTTCTACACCGCTAACAGGGACAGGTTCCCACCCCTCGACCACCCCAAGGGAGGTACGCCGCTCTCTGATATCCTTTTCCGGAATTTCAAGAATATTCGATAGATAACGGTCTGCGAATCCATCTTTCTTGGCCTGGATTAATAGATCACCAGGAAGAGTTTTGCCTTTAAATGTGAGGATCTTCTCCTCGAGCTCAACGAGTTCCTTCATCTGCTCAATAAACCAGGATTTGATATAGGTTTTATTATAGAGTTCTTTTACAGTGGCACCCTTTCTTAAGGCCTCATACATAATGAATTGTCGTTCGCTGGAGGGTTCGGTCAACAGATCCATCAGCGCCTCAAGAGATTTTTTATGAAAATCCTTGGCAAATCCAAGCCCATAACGACCATTTTCAAGAGAGCGGATTGACTTCTGAAACGCCTCTTTATATGTTTTTCCTATGCTCATTACTTCACCAACCGCCCTCATCTGTGTGCCAAGCTTGTCTTCGACACCCTCAAATTTCTCAAATCCCCACCTGGCAAACTTTACCACGACGTATTCTCCAGAAGGTGTATATTTATCCAGGGTGCCTTCACGCCAGTAAGGTATTTCATCCAGAGTCATGCCAGCTGCGAGGAGGGTGGATATTCTGGCAATAGGGAAGCCAGTAGCCTTTGATGCAAGGGCTGAAGATCGGGATGTCCGGGGATTTATCTCAATGACAACAACACGGCCTGAGTTCGGATCATGGGCGAACTGAATGTTGGTACCACCGATGACCTGGATTGCCTCTACAATCTTGTATGAATAATCCTGCATTCTCATTTGCAATTCAGGGTCTATGGTAAGCATGGGTGCTGTGCAGTAAGAGTCGCCAGTGTGTACTCCCATTGCATCAACGTTCTCTATAAAACAGACGGTGATCATCTGGTTCTTTTTATCCCTAACCACCTCGAGCTCCAGCTCCTCCCAGCCAAGCACCGACTCCTCCACCAGAATCTGGCCGATAAGGCTGGCCGAAAGTCCTCGACTTGCCACGATTCTCAGCTCTTCAACGTTATACACCAGTCCACCGCCTGTGCCTCCCATAGTATAGGCAGGCCTTATGACCACCGGGTAGCCAAGCTCTTGAGCGATTCTTTCTGCCTCCTCAACACTAAAGGCCGGCGCACTTTCAGGCATCTCTATACCCAGTTTTTTCATGGTGGACTTGAATTCTATCCTGTCCTCACCCCGCTCTATTGCATCAATTGCCACGCCAATGATTGTCACATTATATTTTTCAAGAATTCCCCTTTTGGACAACTCTGAGGAAAGATTAAGCCCTGACTGCCCCCCAAGATTGGGTAAAAGGGCATCCGGCCGTTCTTTAGCAATAATCTTCTCCATGGTTTCTACATTGAGTGGCTCAATATAGGTAACATCGGCCATTTCTGGATCGGTCATGATGGTTGCAGGGTTAGAATTGACTAAAACGATCTCATAACCAAGCGAGCGAAGGGCCTTGCAGGCCTGGGTACCGGAGTAATCAAATTCACAGGCCTGGCCGATAATGATAGGGCCAGAACCGATAATCATAATCTTATGGATATCCTCGCGTTTGGGCATTGTTTATATCCTCTTAATTGGAATTAAAGAATTCAATACGTAGGAAATTATTTTGTCTTGAAAAATAGTACGAAGATAAAAATTTATCAAGCAGTTTCCTTATAAATGGAGACTTTCAAATACATATGGATACACATCTTTCGTTTTGTATATTCATGAGATGAAGAGATTTTTTGTGGGAAAATTTGGATCACTTGTCAGGTTAACGCCCAGACGCCTTAAACCAGCTTCATCGCCTGGTGTGGGGATATGTGTTATATGGACCTCACAGCCGTGAAGTTTTTTTAATTTCTCAATAGCTAATTGAGCAGCAGAATTCGTCGTAGCGCTGATACCAAGGGCAATCAAGGTTTCGTTCAAATCCAGGCTAACCGTTTTCTCATTCAGGAATTCAGTTTTGAGATTTTTGACTGAATCCGTTATGTGGGAAGGCAGCAGTTTTATTTTATTGGGAATTTCCGCCAAGTGCTTTATGGCATGCAAAATAAGACTTGAGGCTGCATGCATAAGAGGAGAGTTATTGCCGGTAACTATGGTGCCGTCCTTTAATGCAATTGCTGCCCCACAATAAATGCCTTCATTACCTTTATTTGCCTCCTGTGCCTCTTTGGCGGCCTGGCGTGCCGGTTCGACAACACTCCTGTGCTCCGGTTCGAAATTAAAATCCCGGATAAAAAGTTCTACCCTCTGGACAGTCTCCTTGTCCGTAAACCCCATCACATATTCACATTGGTATCGAAAATACCGCCTGATAATTTCCTGCTTGGCTGCCGTACTTGTGAGCCCATCGTCAGTTATAGCGAAACCTGCTCGATTTACTCCCATATCTGTTGGAGATTTGTAAAATGATTCGCCACCGGTTATTTTTTCTAATATTCTTTTTAGAACAGGGAATATTTCGACATCGCGGTTATAGTTTACTGCTTTCCGATTGTATGATTCTAAATGGAAAGGATCAATGAGGTTAAAATCTTTGATATCAGCGGTTGCTGCCTCATACGCTACATTGACAGGATGCTTAAGCGGTAAATTCCATATAGGAAAGGTCTCAAATTTGGCATATCCGGACTTAATCCCTTTCTTGTAGTCATGGTATAATTGAGAAAGGCACGTGGCTAACTTCCCGCTGCCGGGACCGGGCCCTGTAACAATGACCAGGGGGTTTTCTGTTTCAATATATTCATTTGCTCCGTAACCTTCGTCGCTGACTATCAGATCTACATCTGTGGGATATCCTTTTGTATAACGATGGGTGTAAACCTTTATATCTCTCCTTTCCAATTTATTTTTGAACAATGTGGCGGCTGGTTGATTATTGAAACGGTTTATAATCACACCCAGTACATCGATTCCCCACCCTCGTAAATCGTCGATAAGTTTGAGGGCATCGGAATCATAGGTAATGCCAAAGTCTGCTCTTATTTTTTTTCTTTCAATATCACCGGCATAAATGCAAAGCAGGATATCTGCCTTATCTTTTAATTGCTGTAAAAGCTTTATTTTTGCATTCGGATCATACCCAGGTAAAACCCTCGAAGCGTGATAATCAAAAAGCAGTTTACCTCCAAATTCGAGATACAGTTTGTTGTTAAATCTCTTAACCCTTTCGAGGATTGCAGCGGTCTGTTCTCTAATGTATCGCTCGTTGTCAAAACCTGTTGTTTCTACCATATTTCCCTTGTCTGTTGATTGTTTTCACTTCTTTAAAGAAGAGGTTGTGTAAGTAGAACATAAAGAACCCCAGCTCTCTTTATGAGAAGCGGAGTCTTGATATTCAGATCATGGTGTCCTTCTTGTCAGGGTTAACGCATTATTATGTTCAGGGAAACTATCAAGAAATATATTCTTCGTCAAGAAGTTTGACTTGTTTGGTCAAAAAGCAAGCTTGGTAAACAAAAAATACCCTCATTGGAGAAGGCAGGAGGATAGAGCAAAAAAGGGAATTGGCCATTCGGCCAAACCCCTTTTTACCTTGCCATTTTTGATTAGCTGTTTAAAATAACCTCTGCCTCTTCCCTGTAAGCCTCCATAAGGTAAGGAATGCCCGTTACTTTAGCACATTCTTCTGTAAGAGACATCAAATCCTTCCGTGAGATAGAGGTAAGGGAAAAATTCCTTGTACCTGCCATTAATTGTTGTAGCCCGACATGTATTTTGTCGCTATAACTGTACAAACCGATAGCACCCAAGGGGAGATTTTTAATCTCATCAGCACCCACTATCTCTTTTACTGCCTCATAGTTAATAAATATCTCTTCAACAGTTGAGCCAAACCTACTTACGGTTTTGGGCAGTTTATCCTCTTTCAACCATATGGATATATTTTTGCCTACCATACCCGGAATCATAAGTGCCCTGCCCATGCATATAGCTTTTACAAATGGAGAACCTAAAGCCATTCCTTTAAATATCCCATCCTCAGAACTGAAACCTCCTGCAAAGGCAATGTCCGGCGGTCTTTCACCCCTGTCGGCCAGTTTTTTACAAAAGTCATAAGCAGCAGAATGGAGGTAAATACTGGGCATGCCCCATTCCTCCATCATCCGCCAGGGGCTCATGCCTGTCCCACCACCAGAGCCATCGATGGTGAGGAGATCTATATTAGCTTTAGAGCCCCATTTGATGGCCATGGCCAATTCTCTTAGACCGTAGGCCCCGGTTTTCAGGGTTATTCTCTTAAAACCAATCTCTCTTAAGCGTTGAACCTCAGCGAGAAATCCCTCTTCACTTATAAAGCCCATTCTGCTGTGACGCTCAAACTCCTTTAAGGAACCATCTTTAAAGGCAGCCTGGATAGTTTTATTTGATGGATCAGGCGTAACTATATAGCCTCTTCTTTGAAGTTCAAAGGCTCTTTCGATGCTGTCCACCTTGATTTCACCACCAATGCATTTGGCCCCCTGGCCCCATTTTAACTCTATGGTATCAAGCCCGTGTTTATTGTTAACATACTCGGCCACACCCAGACGGGTATCTTCAACATTCATCTGGACAAGTATTTCGCCGTATCCCTGATGATATCTCTGATAGATCTCGATGCGGCGGTCCATTTCTGGGGATTTGACAATCTTATTGTTGCTGTCAAGCTCCAGTTCAGGATCTATACCGCAGACATTCTCTCCGCAAACTATGGTAATACCACTTAAGGCAGCCCCAATTGCAAAGTGTTCCCAGTTTTTCCGGGCAATCTCAGTTGATCCCAGGGCGCCGGTAAAAATGGGGAGCCTCATTTTAACCTTTTTGTCCCAACCATATTCAGCCTCTGTTTTTACCATAGGGAATGTGGCTGTATCTGGATCACCCACTATTCCTTCACCGAGTCCTTTTGCCCCGATGGCATACCCCTGGATGTTGAAGTGTGAGTAGTCTACAGGATAGTCCTTGTCTGCACCCGCTGTTACTTCTCCGAAAGGACCTGGATATAGTAATTCACGGCCACGAAAAGTAGCCTTAAATACCTCGCAGTTCCCTGTACAGCCATCAACACACCGGGAGCAGATGCCGCTCATAGGGACAACACTCCTTGAACGATTTGCAGTGCCAGTTGCATCATTAGAATTTGGTCTGGATAGATTCCCCATAGTAACTCCTCCCTTTTAATAGATTTTTAAGCAAAAAAAAATCCACCCATCTCAGCTTTGAGATGTTGTGGACTCCTTTGTCTTTTGTAATACGCCCTTGTATTACTTCTTTTCTAAATTTGTGTCACTAATAAAAAAGAATTTAACGTATGTCAAGTTTATATTTTATATATCTTTATATATCCTGAGAAATTATAACGGCCTCTGCTATCTCTTTCATAGATTTTCTGGTATCCATACTCTTTTTTTGTATCCAGCGGAAGGCTTTTTCTGCTGAAAATCCCTTCTTTGCCATCAATATTTCCTTTGCCCTATCAATTAACTTTCTCTTTTCAAGTTCCTCCTCTATAATCTTTGTTCTGACCATAAGTTGTGTGTTTTCAATAGCTACTGCAGCTTGGTTTGCTACAGCGGTGATGAGATTGAGCTCTGTTTCCGAAAATATATGTGGCCTGGTTGTAAAACAGTTTAGGACACCAATAACCTTGTCCTCTTTTACATGCATAGGTACGCTGGCCATAGAGACAAGGCCCAATTTTTTTGCCATCTCTTTTTCCTTAAACCTTGGTTCCTGTAATACATCTTCAAGTATAAGCGGTCTATTTGTAGAAGCCACAAAGCCCACAACACCCTCATTCATGGTAAGCACCCTATCCTTAACATAATCTGGATCAATGGCCTGGGTGGCCTTAAGCCGCGCTCTTTTACCTTTTTCACTTTCTTCTATCAGCCACAGCGAACAAATATCTACACCGGTGACTTTGGCTGTAACCATAACGATCAATTTGAGAATATCTTCTAAGTATTGATCTGAGGTGATTGCTTTACTTATTTCAGTAAGGGCCTTGATATATTTATCATATGTTTCTTCTGATATTTTATCCATGTTATCTAATTAATCCCGAAGGAATGTTAGAAAAAAATGATTAGTTTTAATTTTTACCTTTTCTATGCAAACAGGCCTGGACAAAGCCGTAAAAAGGGGGGGATGGGTTTTCCATCCTTGATTTTAATTCAGGGTGTGCCTGGGTAGCTACAAAATATGTAAGCTCTGGAAGTTCAATAAACTCAACCAGCCTTCCGTCCTGTGAAGTTCCTGAAAAGACAAGCCCCTTATCAGTAAAGATTTTATGATACTCTGGATTAACTTCATAGCGATGCCTGTGCCTTTCTGAAATAACATTAGATTTGTAAAGCTTGCTGACTATTGTCTCCTTCTTTAAAATAGCCTCATATGCCCCGAGTCTCATGGTGCCGCCCTTTTCCTTAATATTTTTTTGCTCCGGCAGTATATCTATCACAGGGAAAGGTGTGTCTGGATCAAACTCGGTGCTATTAGCTCCCTTTAGTTGACAGACATTTCTTGCATATTCTACAATTGCCAATTGAAGCCCAAGGCAGAGGCCAAGAAATGGGATATTTTCTTGTCTGGCCCTTCTGATAATCTCAATCTTGCCTTCTGTTCCCCTGGAGCCAAACCCACCAGGAACAATCACCCCATCTATGCCATCTAAAGCTGGGGCATCTTTAAGGTCTGTTGTTTCTATCCATTCAAGGTTTATCTTACATCCCAGGTGAGCTGAGCAATGATTCAATGATTCAATAATGGAGGCATAGGAATCTTCGAGCTTAGTGTACTTTCCGCACATGGCTACTGTTATTTCGCTTTTTGGATTCCTTATATTTTCAATCAGTTTCTTCCATCTTCTTAGGTCTGGTGGAGAGTAAATATTTAGTTTTTTATGGAGGATTTCAGCTATTCCTTCCTTTTCAAAGATAATCGGTATCTCGTATATGTCATCCACATCCAGACCAGTGATTACAGCATCTGGGCTCACATCACAAAAATTAGAGATTTTTAATTTTATCTCTTTGCTTAAAAATTCCGAACATCTACCTATGATAATATCCGGGAAAATTCCTCTCTGTTTTAAAAGATTGACGCTCTGCTGTGTTGGCTTTGATTTCTGCTCGTTTACCCCATGAGGGATAGGGACATATGTCAAATGTATGTAAACAATATTTTTCCTGCCAACATCCTCTTTCATCTGCCTCATTGCCTCGAGAAAGAGCTCATTTTCAATATCCCCTACGGTTCCCCCTATTTCCACAATAAGGAGATCAGCCGATTCTTCTTTGGCAATTTCATAGATATGGTTTTTGATAACATCAGTCACATGGGGAATGTATTGAACGGTATGTCCTAAGTAATCCCCTCTTCTCTCTTTTTCTCTTACCATGTGAAATATCTTACCCATGGTAAGGTTCCACTTGGATTTGCAACTAATACCCAGGAATCGCTCGTAGTGCCCAAAATCCATATCCACTTCTCCCCCATCATCCAGGACAAATACCTCCCCATGCTCAAATGGATTCATTGTTCCTGGATCAACATTAAGATATCCATCACATTTTATAGGGATAATTTTCAGTCTTGAAGAAAGAAGATGGCCTATGGAGGCAGCAGCAATTCCTTTCCCTAACCCGGAGAGGACTCCACCTGTTACGATGATAAATTTGGCATTAGGCATGGTAATAAAATGTATTGGAAAATTTACAACTTATCGAAATCAAAAGTATTTCTTGTGGCATGAGTTTTTGCCTCTCGCTTGGAATATTGATTTTAAAAGGAAAGTTCTCATTTATTGAACTCATTGTCAATAAGGGTTTTTCAAATTCACCTTTTTAAATTGATCCTCCTAAAACCCATCATTCAATCATTCCAGTACTCAAACATTCTCCCGCTGTTTCAGCGGGACGAGCGGAGCGAACTGGATTCAACTTAATTCCATTGCTTTTCTTGGATCAACTCTTTAAGCACACTTTTTTGAATGTTTTGAGTCTCTTCCCACATTTCCTGGATGGATTGGGGAATAGTGATTTGAAGACATCCAGGGCGGAATAGGCAGGTTTCAGGCTCTTCATCCCAATCGTACCTATTGGTGCTGTCCAAATCGAAGGGGCTTCCCCTAAAGCCTCCAGTCAACAAAGATATTCGAGAAAATATGTGGCGATCCTTTACTCCAATGCAGTTAGGGATAGCATTTGGGCTAATGCACCGAATTATGCTGGGAGGGATTGTGTTTTGATACCATAACCCGGTTGAAGCAAAGTAAGCGCCTTCTTTAATCAGGTTTAGGGAATTAAGCTGGTAGGGATTTTTAATCAGTCCATAGAAAGAGCCTTTCTCTACTATGATGTCCATTTCCGTAAATCTCTGCAAAAAGATAAGTAACTTTTCCATATACACTATAAAATGGAAAAACTCGTCGTGACCCAGTCCCATGTTATCAACAATGTTTGCAAGAAGATTAAAAGTAAGCTGGGAAACAGGAGGAATAGGATAAAGTTCAAACAGGGCCTTCAGGTTAAATTTATCCAATTTTTCCATGAATTCAGGGAGGATGGGATAGTTTTTTAGGGAGTGAGCGCCTTTACGTAATCTCTTTACAACAACAGATGCAGGCACCTTACCAACCGTAACCATGCGCATGGCATCAATAGTCCGGGCTTCGGTTTCGGAAATGGCCTGGGTGAGTTCCGTATCCACCTTTTGAGATATATAGCTTTTACGAAATTCTTGCATAACCTTAAATGTTTGACGATAGATAAACTGTGCTAAAGGCCTTTCAAAGGAAAGATCGGGATCTCTGCTAATTTCATAATGAATAATCCTGAGGATATCTTCATTGTTATAGCGAAGAACAAGAAAACACCCGATTTGGAGTGCTTCATTTTTATCTCTTTTCTTTAGATACGCAATAAAGCGCTTGACCAGATTTGAAAAACTGTCTCTCCATTCCCCTTTTTGCCTTAGTTGACTGTAAGAAACTCTAAACCAATTCTGGCTGATCAGATCTTTTTCACGGATTCCCACACGCAGTTCAAGAAATTTTCGATAGATCTTTTGAAAAGCGGTTAGGCTTTGAAAAAGGACCTGCTTCTCCTTTTCTTTTAGATTTGTGTTACGTGAGACATAGATAAAGATTGCTTCAATTTCGTAGTTATTGATCAGGACTTCACAGACATGAGATTTAATTATATGATTGATATTTTTTTCTCGACCCAGAATGATCTGGATAATCGGTTTGATTATGATCAAGAATTCCGGTGTCCTGAGTTTGTGAAAGTTTAGCAATTCAAGGAGTAATTGTGGAGAAACGTGGTTTCTGTATTTCCCTGACGTTTCAGTCAGAATCTTTACGATACACATATCTAGAAAGATAAAGGGGTGGGGAAGAGATGAGCTGAGAAAAATGTCATGTAATTTTTGAATGACAGTTAGGTCATACGGTTTTTTTGGAAAGATGATATCTGCTAGATTCTGCTTGTGGTCTTTATTCTCCAGCAATGACTTCGCTATTTTCCACTCTTTCTCAAAGCAGGCATAAATTGAGTCAGTGTCCAGATAGGGATGATTGTTCGGAGTGAACAGAAAGTCCAGCGAATAGGTTTCAAATGCCTTGAGTTGGGAGAGAATAAATTGGTGGATATCTTCTATATCAAAAGGCATAAATAGTTACTTCTACTAAATATAGATACAAGTTTTGATTAGCTTTTGCCCACCAAGGCCTTCTTAAAGTCACTATATACTATTGACAATTACGTTAAAAGTTATCGCCGGATGAGGAAGATATGATGAATTCAGCAATCTTTTCTGCGCTATTGCCAAAAAGTTTTTCCATCTCAAGCACATTGAGATAATTGTCATCCCAGGGAAGATCTGTCTCTTCAACAATATTTTTAATGTGACTAAACTTATCACCCAGGGCCTTTATCTTTTTTGACAGATCTATTTCTCTCTTAAAGCCTATATTGAGAAGCAGCAAGTGATCAATGTGAGGCCCTTTTTTTATTATGGGGATGACAAGGATGCTTCTGTTATCAATTGTTCCTTTCCCAATAAAGACATTTCCGGCCTTGACAATGATTCTCTTCGTTCCTTTAAGCCTGTTACCTGCTTGGGCGCGGGAGATAAGTTTAGAAGAACTGCCCGTCTTCTTTAAAAGCTTGATCATTGAATTTTCAACTGGTTCCCCGGTAAATGTAAGATTGCCTATTTTATAGATTGTCTCACCTTTTATTTCGGCAATAATTTCCTGAAGGTTTTTCAACACAAGAACATTCTTGTTAATAAGGTTGCTTACGTCAAATCCATTTTTCTTCAGACTATCAAATATAAGCCCCTCGATTGGTTTCCATATCCTGCTCGTTCCCACTGTAACTGTTTTGGCCTGGTGCTTTATTGCATCTATTGGCCTGGCCATATCATTTATAGCTTCTCCTATAGAGCGAAAAAAGATATCAAACATATTAGGGGCTGTTCCACTAACGCCAAAATCCAGCTCAAAGTCAGACACAGGGAGCCGTCCAGAGAGGTATTTTAACAAAAGGGTCAGATCAGAGGCGGCGTTTAATTCCATGGCTGTGGTGTATCGCCTATCTCCCATTCTTTTTTTGAAATAAGAAAAAAATTTCGCAGTTTTTTCTTGAAAGACCTTTTCCAGTATTGTTTGGTAGATATCAAGACCTTTTTCAATCGAGGCCGAAATATATGCACTCATCTCTTGCCTGAAATCGAAAAGAAAACGAGATTCTTCATTTATTGCCCTTGCTGCATAATAACCCCAGAGATGACCTGCCAGTGTTGTTATAATAGGAGAGAACCGCTCCTCTATCTCTGGTACATAAATTAATGAATCTGCATAGGGTTTAAACCCTTCCTCACCCTCAGTGGCTACTACGATGGTCGTGGCCTGATGGGCCTTAAATATGGCGGTATCCTTGATAATATCATTTATCACATCACCTCTGTTGCCGGCTGCACAGATAAAAATAAGAGGTTCTGAAGAGAGGTCAATATGTTTCTTATCTTCGACTACATCCGAAGAGATGGTCTTGTAGCAGAGCTCACTTAATTTTATCCTGATCTCATCTGCAGCTATCTTATTATAGCCACTCCCAACAACCGCCCAGTATTTTTTTGTAGGTGCAAATTTATGAGCGGATCGTGCGATCTCTTCTTTTCTCGCGAGAATCTTTTTCATCAAGGAAGGAAGCTTCATAAGTCTTTCGACCTCCCCAAGGATAAAATCATCATCCCTCATGTTCGCTAATTGTGCCAATTTAAGTCCAAGGATGCCTCCGGCTGCAATCTGAGAATAATAGGCCTTGGTGGAGGCAACAGACATCTCAATATCTCTTCCGGTACTGGTATATAAGACACCATCTACTTTGAAGGTGATATCTGAATCCCGTCTGTTCACAATAGCCATGGTGTAGGCCCCACGCTGTCTTGCCATATCTACGGCCATATTTGTATCTGTGGTCGTACCGGATTGGGTTATTGCGATAATCAGGGTATCTCTCAAGCTCGTTTTTGAGAGGCTCCCACTGAACTCTGAAGCTTTACGAGAAGCAACTTGGATACTGCTGCTGGCAAGGTAATAATTGAGCAGCTCTGCACACCCACAGGCAGCAACTCCTGCAGTCCCTTGGCCTATAAACAATATGTTCCGTATCCTGTTTTGTTGAAAGGCCTCTGCTAACGCAGGGGGCATAGACCTATGATCTAAGATTATTAGTGGATGCCTTTTTCCGTTTTTTCGTGATATCCTCCACCTGTTCTGAATTGTTTTTTCTACTGATTCAGGAGATTCACAGATCTCTTTAAAGAAATAGTGGGGAAAATTCTGGCGATCAATATCCCTTGAAGTGATCTCGGTCTGTTTTATTATGTCTTCAGAAAGCTGAATGGGCTCCCCATTATAATAGAGCGCCTTAATACCGGTAAGCTCACCAGATGATTCCTGGTCTAAAATAAATATCTGCCCCTGGTTTTTCCCTCCTGATTCATTCACATTTTTTTCACCTTCCATTTTAATATAGCGGGAAGTCTCTTCCACCAGGCCATAGATCTCTGAGGCAGTGAGATAACATTCTTTACCCAAACCGATAAAAATCGTCTGGCCGCTGCCTCTCTGGGCCAGAAAAATTCTACCCGGTGCAATGTCAGTGTGCATGGCTATGGCATGGGAGCCTGTAAAATCATTAACAGCTAATCGGAATGATTCATCAATAGGGTGTCCCCTGTCATAATGTTTTTGTATCTGAAGGGGTATGATTTTAGTGTCTGTAGTGATCTCATCAGGGATGGATCGTTTCGTATCCTTTTCATATTTTTCTTTTAAGGTGAAGTAATTATCAATATCCCCGTTCAGACACACGTGAATAATTCCTGCCTTGTTGATAGATTCATTCACTTTATCATTGTGGAGAATAGCATTATCAACCGGGTGACAATTAGGTTCGCTTATCTCCCCAACAGAGGCCCAACGGGTATGCGCAACAGGAGTTTGATAAACAACTGGAAGGGCAATAAATAATTGAAAAATACTGTCATCCTGAATCTGTTTCCTTAAGAATTTTACATTATCGCCTAAATGCCCAATCTGGGCAGCAATCTTGTAGGTAAAGGTGATGGAAACAGTGTTCCCATGCCTGTTAATGGTAATACACCTGTTTCCAAGAATTTTCTCCTTCTGTCGGTCCAAAAACTCATCCAGCAATAATCTTTTTGTTAATTCTTTTTCGAACTCGAGATAATCTTTGTTCTCTATTATTGTAATAACAGAAATACCAGCTGAGTCTCTGCCTCTTACCTCCAATCGATCCAGGTTATTAAACAGGGTATTTATATTTTTAATTTGTTTAAAAGCCAGGAAAGGGATATCTGTATTAGTAAAGGTGGATAGTCCCTCAATCTTTTCTAAATTCTTTAGTATCTCTTCTTTTAAAGACCAATGAATATCCTTTAGCAGATTTATTCTCTTGATGATGACCTCATTTTCCTCAACGGGGAGGAGGGTTAATATTTTATCATGTTCATTTTCTTCCACACCAATTACCTTTTCCAAGGCAAGGGATATTTTCTCAAGCTTTTCCCTTTTAGGGGCCTCTTTAAAGATCGTATAAAGACAAGATGTAAGTTTGAGATTCCCGATATGGTTTTGTAATTCTTTGATAAAGGTTTCTCCACCGAGGTAGTTCTTTGTAAGATCTGTCTTTCCTTTTTGTATCTTTTTATAGGTATATCCCTTTAGGTGAAGAATCATGGATTCTATTTCTTTTAAAGGGGTTTTGGGTGTGGCAATCTCCTCTTTTTTAAAGGCTACGATACCGGTAAGCCCACAATTAAGTCGGCTGTCTTGAACTGGAAAGAAAATAAAGGCACCAGCAGGGACGCTCTTTATGCTCTTCCCAAAATAAATTCTGTGCGACAAATTTTTTTTAAAGAGGATCGTTATTTTTTCTAAAAAAGCCATTTTTTTATAAGAGATCTCATGTGGTGTATTCTACCATTGTCATGATTATATGGTAAGTATGGGTTTTTAAAAAGATTTAAAATCAGTACTTTTTTGTGTCATGGTCAAAGAGAAAGGTCAAGGAGTAATTTCGTACGGAGAACTAAACCAAGATTGACTGAAAAGTATATTTATTTGGTTACGGCGAACAATAAACCAATACAATGATCGAGCTTATAAAAAGAATAAATGTTTTAAAAAGGTGTTAGGATTTCGATTTTCTGAAAACCTGTTTAGTCGCTCATGTTTTCAATCTCAATACCACGTTGGTTTATCTTGTTTGCGTTTTCCAGCACCTTTTTGGCAGCGGCCTTATCGATCACATAAATCATGGTACCACCTCTTTTAGAAAATGTTTGCCCGTAAGATATGGGCACTAAAGGTGTGGGATCATTTAAAAGGGATTCTGCTACAGGATCTACCTTACGCTCTCCGTTGGCCAAAAGAAGCACTGTTTTTGCATCATAAACGAGCTCAACCCCCATGGAGATGGCATACCAGGGGCTTTGCTCTTTACTTGAAAAGTGCCCGTCTTTCATGGCATTTGCCACGGTATTTTCATCAAGTTTCACTAAAAGCATCTTGTTTTCCTCAAAAGGGATGCCTGACTCATGAAAGGCAACATGACCACGTCCGCCAACCCCTATCACCTGGAGGTCAATCCCTCCGTTTCGCTCAATTTTTTCCCAGTATGCATCTAATATCTCTTTTCGAATCCAGGCAAGATATTCAGATTGAGCATTGGTCTTGATTACAATGGCCTTTCCTTTATCGGCCCCCTGCTCCTCCCAATCATTGGGGTTGGCATTGAGCTTGGCGAGAAGACGTTTCTGATCAATGAGCGTGCCCCAGGGTACATTCGTTTCCTTGAATTTTTTTTCAAGGAGCCCGAAAAGTTCCTGCACCATAAAAAAGCCATAGCTTTCAGGATGCAGGGCACGCTGCTGGGCATTTTCTCCGGGGAGACCCACATATTCATCGAGGTTAAAACTTTTAATTTTCGTACAGTCAATCGCCCCTGCATTCGCTAACATGGCAAAGTGTTTATAAAGGCCAGTGGGCGTATTACCGGTAGCGAGGCCAAGAACATGGGTATCCTTATTGTGTAATGTGTTTTTTATGTCTTTTATAACTATTTGGGCAGCAACCTCACTCATATGATCAAAATCTTTGGTTACAATTACCTTAAAGGGCATAGTGGCATCTCCTGCCTGGATTTTTTAACAAAGTTTTTTTCGGATCACATCAACAATTTGCCTACAGTATTTCTCAGTCTCCTCATCAGTAGGTCCCTCAACCATCACGCGGCACATATTCTGCGTTCCTGAGTAGCGAACAAGGACCCTTCCCTTATCGCCCAATTGTTCCTCAACGCCTTCAACAACTTGATTTATTTCAGGAATGGTGGAGAGCTCTGGTTTGCTCTTCACGTCAATATTAATGAGTTTTTGGGGAAATACCTTCATCACGTGAGCAAGTTCAGATAAGGGCTTTTGAGCCTTTTTCATGGCGGCCAGTAGCTGCAACGCAGTAATAATGCCATCACCTGTGGTGTGATGATCTAAAAAGATTATATGACCTGATTCTTCACCGCCAATAACGGATCCCTTTGCTTGCATCTCTTCCAAAACATATCTATCGCCAACCTTGGTCGCTTCCTGTTCGATACCAAGTTCTTTTAACGCAATGCCAAAGCCGATATTACTCATAACCGTACATACAACCAGATTATTATTTAATGTGCCTTCCTTTTTCATCTCTTTGGCACAAATGGCCATGATTTGATCTCCTGTGAGCACAGTTCCCTTCTCATCGACTGCAATACAGCGATCGCCATCTCCGTCAAAGGCAAATCCTACATCTGCCTTATTTTTAATTACTTCTTCCGCAAGAGTTTCCGGGTGTTGAGATCCACAATTTGCATTGATATTTTCCCCATTAGGCTCATCAAAAAGAGAGATGACATCGGCTCCTAACTCAAAAAAGGTATCAGGCGCTACCCTATAGGTAGCTCCATAGGCACAGTCCAGGACAATCTTTGTCCCCTCCAGAGTGTAGTCCTTGGGAAAGGTATTTTTTAAAAACACGATGTATCGGCCTCTTGCATCATCTATCCGAGATGCCTTGCCCAATTCATTAGCCGAGGGATGCAGGGTATGCATTTTATTAGAGAATATCAATTTTTCTATCTCAAGCTCCTTTTCATCGGGAAGCTTGAGGCCTTCGTGAGAGAATATTTTAATGCCATTATCCTGAAATGGATTGTGAGAGGCAGATATAACAATACCAGCATCGGCTCTCATGCTATTGGTTGTAAAGGCAATGCCTGGTGTGGGTAAGGGCCCTACCAAAAGGGCATTTACCCCCATAGAACAGATCCCAGATACCAGCGCATTTTCAAGCATGTATCCGGAGATACGGGTATCTTTCCCTATAATGATCCTTGGGGTGTGACCTTTTCGTTTAAACAGATAAGCGGTGGCCCTACCAATATTTAAGGCCATTTCTGCAGTCATGGGGTATTCATTGGCCACACCTCTTACACCATCAGTGCCGAATAGTTCTCCCATTGTTTCCCTCCTTTAAAATAATGTTTTTGTGAGGATGATATTCCATTACTTTAACATGGGTTTATATGCCAAAGTAGGCGTTTATCTGTCTGACTGGTAAAGGTGAGTTTATATATAAGCTTCATTTTATTGTCAAGTATCTCAACGCTAAATTTATGGCCTGTGCCATTAAGCATTGTTTTGCAGTCGTGACTGAAAATAATAACGGTATATCACGACACATATAGGTTTAATTGATATGTTAGTCGAGTGTTATTATCACTCTTTGTTCTGTGATATTATCTCCTGTATCAACAATGCCAGCTTTTCTGAGTCATGCCGTACAATACTGCCAGCAATATCGAGCATATTGGATGCATAAATTGTTCGATTTCCCCACCAGCCATCAGTCTCATCAATTTCAACAAACTCCGCTTTTTGTTCCATGTATTGCTCTACGAGCTTTTTATCAGGTTTTTCTGCATTATATATTATTCCGTCAACTTGCCGCTCAATAGATTCCTCAAGCTTTCTAACAAAATCAAGTCCAGAGAAATTATGGGTTTCACCGAACTTAGTCATGATATTGATAATATATAAAATTTTTCCGTTTGTCTCCTGGAGTGCTTCTTTAACGCCTGGAACAATAAGGTTTGGAATAATGCTTGTAAACAGGTCGCCAGGCCCAATAATGACATAGTCCGCACTGTTGATTGCCTTAATTACTGGGGGGTAAACTGAAATCGAATCACTGTGATGAGGAACGAGAAAGACATTCCGGATTTTTTCACGTTGTGTGCCTCGGGGTATATCAATTGCTGTTTCTCCATAAATATGGCTTCCATCTGTAAGTTCAGCAACGAGCGTTGCCCTATCGATGGTAACCGGTAAAATCGTTCCCTTGTCTTCTAGAATTTCACCAAGTGCCTGCACGCCAGTAGGAAAGCTGCCCGTATATTGTGAAAGCATTGTAAGGAGCATGTTGCCTGCATTGTGCCCCTGGAGACGCCTATCTTTGACAAAGCGTTTCAGAAACAGTATTCGTGCAATATCATGATGTGGCGAAAGCGCAAGGATGCATTTCAGCACATCACCAGGAGGTAAAATTCCGAGTTCATCGCGTAATCTGCCAGTGCTCCCGCCGCTGTCAACCATTGAAACCACTGCAGTAATCTTAATTCCATCCAGATCTCTCAAGCCAGAGAGGAGTGCAAATTGACCACTTCCGCCGCCAATTGTCACAAGTGTTTGCTCCTTATTTTTCATGTTTACATCCTTTTTTGTATCTTAAAAGCGTAACCAAGTGTTGCAAGTTTATTATGTTTTTACCTGAATTTGTTCAGAATCGCAATCCTTTTGAAAAAGACTTTCTTTGTTACACATGAATTTATTATTTAAGAGGAATTCTTGCGCTTGCTTTTCCCTTGACTTTTTTAGAGGGTTTTTAAACAATCTGTCAAAAGCTCCTTTTTCACAGGAACAGGGATACCACAAAATTGGATTTGTAGAAAAATGGGTCTACCTCCTGAAGGGGAATAAAGACATTTTTATGCGAATGAATTTATGAACATTCTTTACGGAGCATACACTTTCCTTACAAGCAGCCTGTTTCTGTCTTGTCTTCCACCGTTTTGGGTGTATACACGCCTGAGTGGACGACATAGCGAACACTTGAAAGAACGCTTAGGGTATATACCCCCAAAATTTCTGCAAACCCTTTCAGGGTCACCCCGTATCTGGATACATGCCGTTTCTCTTGGGGAAGTTAAGGTGGCAGACTCTATTATTAATTCTCTCAGGCAGATCCTGCCAGCCTGTTCAGTCATTGTTTCAACAACTACAAAACATGGCCGCGAACTTGCAGCAGAGACCTTCGGAGACAATATTCCTGTTGTGTATGCGCCAGCAGATTTTATTGGCTCAGTGCGCAAAGCGCTTTTCTGTGTGCATCCTGATATTCTGGTTTTTTTGGAGACCGAACTATGGCCTTCGTGGATTACTGAAGCGCATCGGATGGGAATCAAAACCGCCATAATTAATGGCAGAATTTCTATGAAATCAATCAGTGGTTATCTCAAGTTCCGGCCCTTTTTCCGGAAGGTCTTAAGAAATGTAGATGCCTTTAGTATGATTTCAGATCAAGACAGTGCTCGGATCAAGTCAATGGGAGCTGATCCGAATAAAATTGAGGTACATGGCAATGCGAAATATGACCGCCTTGTGAACCTTGCAGACCCTGCTATGCCGACACAAATGCAGAAAATCTTGAATCTTAAAGCCAGGTCCCCGGTCTTTGTTGCGGGAAGTACACGTGGAGGCGAGGAGGCCATGGTGCTCGATGCCTATGAAAGGATTGTGAAAGAATTTCATGACACAGTTCTGATCATAGCACCCAGGCATATAGAGCGAACAAGCGAGATACAATCTCTGCTTAAAAGACGGGGCTTTCGGTATCAGCTCCGGAGCGAAATCGATGGTGGTGTAGCAAAGCGCACAGAACCAGTCATTATCATTAACACCTTTGGAGAACTCTTTAAGCTGTATAGCATTGGAACTGTCGTGTTTTGTGGAGCAAGCCTTGTTCCATTGGGCGGACAGAATCCTCTGGAAGCAGCAGTTTGGGGAAAGGTCGTCTTTTATGGCCCCTCCATGGAAGACTTCCTGGATGCGAAGGCTATGTTGGAGGAGGTTGGAGCTGGTATATCTGTTTCAAGCCCTGAGATGTTGGCCGAAAAGGCGATATGGTTTCTCAGACATCCTGAGACCTTGAAGTCTTATGGTGGCCTGGCAAGGGAAGCCGTCATACGGAGCCAAAACGCTGCGGATAAACATGCCAGGGTGATAGCGGGATTAGCATGAAATGGATGTTCCGGGATAATCTGTAAATATATCAAAGGAGGTAGCTGTATGTCGATTGATCGAAAAGTAATTGAAAATATGTTTAATAGTCTTCCATCAAAAGCTAAAGTGAGGTTGAAGCGTGCTATCAAGTTGATCGTTAATGCCAAGGAAAAAGGAGGCAAGGTGGTGGCCGTTGTTGGTAGCGGCCCGAATTTGCATGAGGGTGTGACCACCCTTTTAGCGGAACTTATGCACAAGGGAATAATTGATGGTGTTTCAACGAGTTCTGCGGTGATTAATCATGAGATGGCAGGCACTTTGGAAAAGGTAAAGCGATTTGATGGCGTGGCCTTTGGCTTTGAACGAGAAAAACTTCCTTCGGACAGCTTTTTTGAGGTAAGCATCCTTTCCAAAGCAAGACTGGATGAAGTTCAACGCGAAATTCCTATCGACATAGCCCTTTATCAGAGGATGCGCCGGGCCAAAGGAGATATTATCATCAAGGTCGCTGGAAATATGGCTTACCCCACGGGCCTGCGTACAGAAAGGCTAGCCCGTGATGTACTTGCCATGGCAAAGCGTTGTGGCGTTCCTTTTGAACAGATGGCTGGTTATGGCGCTGACCGACTCACCATGATTGGCGCCGGAGCCGAGCACAACATTCCGGTACTGGTGACTGTCCCCCAGTTGATAGGAGGCGGAGAGGTGGGGCTTGCTATCGGGGATTCTTTATCTCTTTCAGAGCGCTGTTATCGCATTGCACACCTTCTTGACAGTGCAGATGTGATTATTGAATCTGCCCTTGCCCTGTCTCAGGAGGTCCATGATGGTCCCTTTGAACGATTTACTGGCCATGGCGTATGGGCGGACTGGGAAGGGGGATGGACGTATTCCCTTGCTGATAAAAAAATTGTGCGTATTGATCTGGACCCTAATCTGGAGAAGGCATGGATACAGGAACGTAAATCTAAAATGGTCACCGATGCTGTTCACAGAGGCCTTCCCAAGACAAAGCTTATGCATATTCCTTTTCGTATGGAAATGTCAGGATTTGCAAGGATTCCCGGAAGCCTTCCAATTGTAGGAGACATTGGTGAGATATGGCCTCTACTGGCAACTATGGTTGCAGATGCACTCGATGTGAAACTTGACTTTATGAGCTATAAACAGTCATTGCCTGCGGGAGAAAAAGTTCGTGAGTGGATTGTAAAGCATGTGCAGCCTGTAAACAGGGAGAGGATGTATGCGGCGGCCAGGGAACTCGCCCCTGTTAACCCTCAATAAAGGCATATTTTTCATTTAAAGACCCACATTCTCTTTGTCCTCTTCTACATTCCACAAGCAGAAATTCTTAAGGATGGTCAAGCCTGGAGGCCCACTCTTTTCTGGATGAAACTGCACTGCAAGCAAGTTTCTTTTACCTATTACACTGGCAAAGGAGATTCCATAATTAGTTGTGCCAATGATTGTCTCTGTGTCTCTGGGGGCTGGAAAATAGCTGTGAACAAAATAAAACTCACTTTCTGGGTCAACACCTTTAAAGAGTGGGTGGAGCCTTTTAATTTTTATTTGATTCCAACCCATATGGGGCACCTTGAGTTTTTTGCCATCATCTGAGAGGAGCGGCGTAGGAAAACGTTTTACCGTACCTTGGAGCAATCCGAGACAGGTTGTCTGGTTCTCCTCACTCTCTTCAAGAATTATCTGGGTGCCCAGGCAAATTCCTAAAAATGGTTTTCCAGATTTAAAGATAGTATATAGTGTTCGATCAAGCCCTGTTCTTTTTAAATCCTGCATTGCCTGACCTGCAGAGCCAACACCTGGGAAAATAACCCTATCAGCATCTAATATCTCCTTTACCCTGTGGGTAATTCGACATTCAAATCCAAGATGGTTTATGGCCCGAGCAACACTTGTAAGATTTCCGGCCTTATAATCAATAATGGCAATCATAGGCTTTACTCCCATTCTATTGTGCTGGGTGGTTTTGAGCTGATATCATAGGTTACTCTATTAATACCCCTGACCTCATTGATAATCCGGTTTGAAATCCTGCCCAGCAGTGCATAGGGAAGCCTGGCCCAATCAGCAGTCATAGCATCAAGGCTCGTTACAGCCCTTATAACGACACTATGTTCATAGGTCCGTTTATCACCCATAATTCCAACACTTTTTAGAGGCAAAAGTATGGCAAAAGATTGCCACAGTTTTCCATAATAGTTGTTTTTTATAATTTCTGTTATCAAAATATCATCTGCCTGTCGTACAATAGATAGACGCCGTGGCGTTACCTCTCCAATAATTCGTACAGCCAGCCCAGGGCCTGGGAAGGGATGGCGAAGTAGTATATCATCAGGCAGTCCAAGTTCTTTACCTAAAAGTCTGACCTCATCCTTAAAAAGATGCTTTAGAGGCTCAATGAGACTAAGACGCATCTTTTTAGGAAGCCCTCCGACATTATGATGGGATTTGATAACTGCTGACGGTCCTCCAAAAGCAGACCTGGATTCAATCAGGTCTGGATAGAGTGTCCCCTGCGCTAAAAAGCCAACACCCTTGATCTTTAAGGCCTCATCTTCAAATACCCTAATGAAAGTTCTGCCTATGATCCGCCTTTTCCTTTCAGGGTCCACCACACCTCTGAGTGGTTCCAGGAATTTCTTTCTTGCATTGATGAATCTAAGACTGCTCCTAAAATAGCGTTTGAATAAACTTTTAATCCTTTCTCCTTCATCTTTTCTTAAAAGGCCGTTGTCTACAAAGATACAGGTCAATTGTTTATCAATAGCCCTATTGAGAAGAACAGCCGCAACTGAGGAATCTACCCCACCGCTTAACCCCAAAATAACCTTTTTTTCTCCAACTTCCCCTTTTATCTCATCTATCGTTTTTTTGATAAAGGATTTCATCGTCCATGTCTTTTTGCAGCCACACACCCTAAAAAGAAAGTTTGTTAACATCTTCTTTCCCTCAAGTGTATGGATGACCTCCGGGTGGAATTGCAGGCCATAAAGTTTCTTTTGACTATTTTCAACGGCAGCTATTTTGGTATTTTCTGTGGAGGCCGTTACCTTAAATCCATATGGCAAACGAGAAATAGAATCCCCATGGCTCATCCAGCAGGGTGTTATTGTATTAGTTCCATAAAAAACACCTTTTTGGTCACGTATATTTAGCTCAGCAAGGCCATATTCTCTTCTTCGGGCACTATCGACCTTACCACCCAAGCTACCTATCATATACTGCATGCCGTAGCATATACCAAGTATGGGGATGTTTAGATTGAAGATCTGTGGATCTACTTTGGGACTGTTTTTTTCATATATACTTGCCGGTCCTCCTGAGAGTATTATACCTTCAGGCTCCAAGGACCTAATGTTCGATAATGCTATGTCTGGAGGCTCTATCTGACAGTAAACGTGATGCTCTCTCACCCTCCGGGCAATGAGCTGGTTGTACTGGGAGCCGAAGTCAATAATTAAGATCACCTAACGAATCCTTTCTAACATTCACTACTTTGTTGTGAAAAATTAGGATAATACAAGAATAAACTATTTATGCAAAATATAAAATCACTTTGCAATAATATATGAGGTCCTGCAAGCGAAACTTAAAAAAGGAAATCCTATGCAATCAAGTTGATTGTATTTGATCTTAATTTTTAGGCCAATATATAAATTTACTAGATCTGTTAATTACCCAAGAAGTACTTTTTTTACAATATTATCCGAGAGAAGTGCATACCCTTGGGATGTATTGCCGAAGATCCGGCTAAAGGAATAGCCCAAAGTCCTTATAGAATGAATAGTGATATCGTATGACGTGGAAAATAGAATGGGCTAACGGTTTTGAGTCTGGTAGGGAGGAAGCTCATATCGCTGCCCAGGAGTTATTAGCAGACAGCTATTTCTTGTTAAAACAGGCAGGTAAAGTTACCCAGGCCAATTCTCGGACATCTGTAGGTATATTTCCAGGACCTTATGTTGAAACCCAATGCTTCTCGTTTCTTAAAAACGGTTAACATCCGAATTAAAACAGTTACTATGGGCACCTTTGAAATCCGCTAGTAAGATTATATACCGTGATGTGTCTATATTGATTCGAGAAAAAGAATAGTATGGCCTTGACTAGTATGTTTCCATTTAAATTCCGCCTTCACCGACCCCAAAGTCTGAGATCCTAGTATGTACACCTGCTTTCTTTAAAACCGCATCAGGAGAAAATGGCCCTGACACTGTGAACATTCCTTCTGTCAAGGAGACCTCAATTGACAAAGCCTTGTGTTCAAGGTGAATTACGGTTATTTCTCCCTTCGTATGGTGAACTCTCTCAACAGCACAGGATCTGAAGCAGACAAAAGAAGATAACAAGATTACAGATCCCAATAACGCCATGTAGAAGCAATACCCTTTCATCTAGATACCCTCTGTGGTAATAATTGCACAAAGGAAAGATGAAACCAAAGCAAAACTAATTGCCCACTACGATTTTGGTTGGGCTGGTGTGCAGAAAAGTCGAGATAGCGACGTGAGCAGCATTGGTGATTTATTCGGGGAGTAGACCATCGTGCCATAAACAAATCTATGCTCGTTTATTTTCGAGGTGGTATCTCTGTGCCGCAAAATTTGCACCTCACGGTTTGCCTTTTTTTGCTTGGGGGAATCACATTGCCTCTTTTGCACTTAGGGCATGTCCGGGCAAGGTGCAATATAGTGCCTATTACAGCAGTGAAAAATGGATTCATAATCTTTGTTTATCTCCTTTGCAACATCGAATAGATCTTTGACCTTGTTGCGTTTGGCTGTTTGCTGGTGCTCGAGTTTCATGCATGGCCATCGCTCCCTTGATTTCTCTTTTTATCCCTCTTATTCATTGCTGAGCGAGGGACGATCTTTGGACGTTGATCTTTTATTAGGCAAATTGGCTGTCTTGTACACGAGATCGGACTTAAAGATCGAAATTATAAGGTACAGCGACGTGACGTCTAGCTCAAAGCCATTAAAGCCCAACTCTTTCAAGTTTCTGTTTAACTCCTGAAGGCTTAGAGAGGGTTGCTCCGCAATAATGAGGGCCACGTGCTCAATAAAATCGGGAATTAAAGTTACCTCCATCCCTTTGTTTGCCAAGTGCTTCATAAGAATTTTTACGTGTCGTTTCACCTCTTAATCCTCTTCGCAAGAAGATGATTGGGGAATGGTAATCTCAGATCGTGATTTCGGGTGTAGGACAGAAACAGTGATGTCGTAAAGAAGTATTGCCTTTGTGGGAATCATTTGGATTGAATTCGTACCTTTAAATATAATCTACAAATTTTTTCCTTTCCGGATGGTTTGTTTCTATGAAAAACTGGGGCCCAGGATCGCACTATAATCTTAAAATGGAAAGAAGTTCTTGGGCCGATGTTGCATCGAAATCACCCCGTAATCCCAAAATTATTACTTCACCAGCTCTTTGGATTGAGCTCTCAAAATTTGTCGCCATGATATATCTCCACCCTAAGAGAAACCGCACTGTGATTGTTGAAATGCCGCCACCACATGTTCCGTCTCATCCACCACACACAATACCCCCAAATGGAAAAAGATGATAACAATGATTACACTAAAAATTAACCCCTTTTCTCATTTCACAACTCCCTCCTCCCTTCTCAGATCGAGCAGCGGAAGGATATTTTTTTGGTCCGCGTCGATGATGAACTTACTTCCCAGACTCGGGAAAAGATCCTTCAAGGACTCAAGATATATCCGTCTCTTGGTGACATCCTTTGCCTTCGCATACTCGGCATAGAGCGCGAGAAACCGGGCCGCATCGCCCTTGGCCCTGTTGATCCTGTCAAGGGCGTAGCCTTCGGCGGACTTGATCGTTTTTTCCGCATTACCTTTAGCTGCGGGGATGGCCTTGTTGTACTCCTTCCTGGCATTGTAAATCATTCTCTCCTTTTCCTGGACCGCCTGATTCACCTCGTTAAATGACGGTTGAACCGGCTCAGGCACATTGGTCTTTTTCATCTCGATGGTGACCACATTTATGCCGGTTTCGGCTTCATCCAGCTCCTTTTGCAGGAGCACATTTGCCTGGTTGGCAATTTCCTCCCGCTTGCTAATGACCTCGTTGATGCTCCTGTCTCCCACTACCAGTCTCATGGTGGCCTCGGCAAGGTCCCTCAAGGTGGATTTTACATCCCTCACCTTGAAGAGGTATTTATAGGGGTCTTTGATTCGGTACTGGACTATCCAGGGCACAACAGCTACATTCAGATCGCCGGTAAGCATGAGTGATTCACCCAGATAGGCGCTGGACCTGGCGTACTGGGTCCTCACCCCGGGTTGCATAGTCCTCAGACCGAATTCCTCTTTGTACACAAGCCTCACCTTGACCTTGGTAAGCTTTTCTATTCCCCGGGGGAGCTTGAAACTGAGCCCTGGAGAGGTGGTTCTCACATACCTGCCGAACCGCTGTATTATGCCAACCTCATCAACGCCAATGGTAAAAAATGATGAAGACAGAATAATGATAAGAATGACGACTGCAATGAGAATCCAGAGGCCGGGAACTTTCCCTTTTAATCCCTTGAATTTTTCTATGATGTCATCTACCTGCGGTGGGTTACCACCCCTGCCCGTCTTTTGCTTTTGTAGCTTGTCCCAGTCCCACGCCATGGATTGCAACCTCCTTGTTATATATGTATAAAAATCCAGATTTCACTTTAGCAAATAACCCCGATGCCTTGCCTCAGGGTTATGCATGAAAGAAACTATCTTTTTCCAAATTGAGTTTCTCAGGAGCAACAATTTCAAATGAATAAACGGTGCAAAGCAGCATTACATTATTAAGATAAATGGTTTTCCGTAGCCTATAGAACACCTATCAAAGCACCCAGGGTTTCCTTGGCATTACCAAAGAGTTTAACGGTGTTGTACATCTCGTAAAGCGTGTTTTCCACGCCAGAGTAACTGGGTTTTTCATCAATGTTGCATACCACAACAGCCTTTGCTTCGTGCGTCATGAGGATCTGCATTCCCGATATAGGCGTTCCTTATCTCGTTGTATTTCGACTCCTAATCAGGAAACTGAATCTTTTAATATCCTTTTCCATTGCCTTGAGCGCACCCTTGAAAACTATCTTTCCTTGATAAGTGACAAGGGAGTGTTTGACAATTTCATCATCTAAATCGAACGCGTCGAGACTGTTTTTAAATAGGTTCTCTATATAGCAATAAAGGTTGTTTGCGTAAAGCCAGCTTGAGTGAAGAGGCATTAATCCGGGAATATTTGCAATTCCGCAGACGAAAACACCGTACTTTTTAGCAACCCACCCTGCTTCAGTTGCTGCGCAATTGCCACCCTGGTCAATGGAGTCATCCATAATTACGCTCCCTGGCTTCATTCTCGCTACCATTTCTTCGGTAATGAGTACAGGTGCAACTTCACCAGGAACCAGAGAGCTTAAAATAACAATATCAGCCCGCTCTATGCATGACATAAGAAACTCTCGTTCTTTTTCCAGCCATTCGCCCGGCAATGCTTTAGCATAACCACCTTCGCCAATGACAAGCTCTGGAGGAATATCGAATCCTATCGCATTGACGCCAAGAGCTTCGGCTTCCTTTCGTGCATCTTCCCGAATATCCACAGCCTCAATAACACCGCCCAGCCTTTTGGCGGTAGCGATTGCCTGGAGTCCAACCACCCCGGCACCAATGACTAAAAATTTAGCCGGTGGCACTGTACCAATAGCCGTATCGATCATCGGAACAAACTTTGGCATGAAATTGGCGGCAATTAGCACTGCTCTGTAGCCGGTAACTGTGCTCATCGAAGTCAATGCATCCATTCTCTGGGCGCGCGGGATTCGCGGTATACCGTCCATGGTAAAGGAGGTGATATTTTTATCCCGCAGCATTTTAATCATATCGTGATTAGCGGGGGCTGCTGGATGCAAGAAAGTGACCAATGCGATTCCTTAGCCCTCAAAGCGATTGTGGGTATCTCGTGGGGGTGTTAGCACCCACCGAATTTCCTCGGCACACTTGGAGAACATGCCTCCTTCAGATCAACCCAGCGGATCAGCAGATCGGCAACCTCCGGATCAAAGGTCGCCAAAAGGAGATATAAGGTAGCGGCATCCAGTTCAACGTCATCCCAGCCCAACACCTGAAGGTGCCTAGCCAGTTCCTGAACGCTCATACCAGGATCTGCCAGGAGGGTCAGAGTCACGGTTTTGATAAAATCAGGAATGGAGGTGACTTCCATTCCCTTGTCGACCAAATGCTGTATCAGGATTCGTATGCGCTGCCCCACCATCTACTCCTTTTTCAATCATACTATTGGTTAGTTATTTCCGGTTGAGATGCTGGAGGTATGATCGATATGTTCAGGTCAAAGAGCATCTCTTTTTCTGGAGCCAAGCGGGATGCGTGCTCACCGATAAAGACCAGATCTAAGGATTTGCCTTTCAGGAGGTCAAAATTACTGTGAAAGACCTGCAGCCCGAAACGGTGTAGTGTTTTCAGGGAACCGGTATGGAGGTACACCTTTGAGCATGGTGCGCAAGACCTTCTCAAGACGTTGAGCAGTTCATGGGCAGAGGTTCCGTCAAAGTCACCTCTTAATTTCAGGTGGACATCTTCACCTTTCATCTGAATAGAGATCTTGAAATCTTTTGCCATGGTTAACCCTCCCTGCTATCCGAATGTGTTCCGCCCTTATTCGATGCTTCTTTAAACTAAGGGGTTTTACCAGAGCACCATCAGTACTGTCCCCTTCCAATTCCTTCGTTACCTGCGCTGCTACCAGGACAACGGGTGTGCTCTGGGATGCCCCTTAAATGCAAAATTGTATGGCGAATCTGTTCATGTCGGCCATTCAAAGGCCGGCAAGGGTAAGGTTTAAAGAGCCCTTGCTGAACCGGTACAGTCTTCTTTTGATTCTCCCACTCTTTTTCCCTCTTGGACTGGCAACTCCTACTCATCAAGGTCGCCTGCTGCTTCCGGCTGATAGAGCACCTTTTCTATTTTCAGCCGCCTTCTTCCTGATGGAACATCCCACTCAACCACACTTCCCTCCCTGTATCCCAGAACCGCGGAACCAATCGGTGCCAGGACAGAGACTTTTCTTTGGGAGAAATCAGCATTTAAGGGAAAGACCAAAGTGAAAGTCAATTTTTCGCCAGAATCAAGGTCGCGAAGTTGGACTTTTGAATCCATAGTGACAACATCAGCAGGGACATCCCTTGGATCAACTACATTCGCTCGATCTAACTCGTCTATTAGGCGCTCAAAATTCTTTTTCTGCCATTCGTTTGAAGGATTAGCGAACTGTTGCAGGATATCCTCCAGGCGACGTCTATTGGGCTCAGTAATGTAGAGACTATAATCCGTTTCGTCTAATGCCATGGGAATAACGCTTTATTTTAAAAAGGCCCGTTGATGAAAAATAAAACCACCATCGAAAAACTGGCCAAAATTTATATGAAAATGCCCTTAGGGTATGACCGAAAAAAATACGCTTATCACGTAACGGTGGGAATCCCTGTTGGGAAAGAATGCGCTCTTCGTTATAACCACCCACTCTGAATTTTTTCCAGAACCATCGCATTTCCTTCTTTGTTCCTGTGAAAAATCTTAATGGAGCCTGTTGAAGCACCACAAGCACATATTTAACCCTTCGGCTAAGAGCATGTTTCATCTTTGCAACCCTTCTGTGACTTTCTTCCCGCTTTGCAAGAATCTCTATTTAGATTTTTCCCTTTGATGCCTAGCTAATCATCTTATACAAGAAAAGTCCTTCATCGGTTTGGGATCGCCATGAACAAGGATTCCTTTATGCGATCTAATTCCATTTCTCGACGATGTCGAGGATATATCTCTAAGCCAAAGAGCCCTTTTTCATTGAAAAATGCCGAACCTTTTCTCCGCAGGTCACTGATAATCGCTTCTCTTTTGTTATTTAAAGTTAAAGGAAATGTTATATGATTTGATAGAAATGTAAACCTCAAATGATTATCAGCATAGTAACAGGTATAAACTGATATTAAATGAGAGATAAAAGGTAAGATCTTAGATTGGCTTTTTCATTCCTCAGACCGAGTTTCTTTCTAAGGTTGTGCCTATGAAACTCGACAGCCCTCGGGGACGCATTCAACAATTCTGCTATTTCTTTTGTAGTCTTGCCTTGCTTCACGAGATCTGCCACCTGGATTTCCTTGGGAGTAAGGTCTTTATACACAACGGTCAAACTATGGAGAAAGGGAGAGATAATATCGTTTATGCGTAATTCTAAAATATCTGAAAAAGTCTTTTGTTTCCCGTCTAATCCGCTGCCTTTCAGCTTTTTTAGGTAGGGCAGAATCAATTCCCTTACATTGAGTAAAATTCTTTGTTCAAGGGCTGCTTTGTCGTCCTCTCTCTTCCCCAAGAGGACTTTTAATGCGATGTTGAGCTCCTTAAGGTTCTTGTTCTTGTCTTCCAATTCCTTATCTCTTTGTTTCAATTCTTGTTCAGCCCATTTATGCTCGATAATGTCACCAAGTCGCTCGGCAATAGCATTGAGCAAGCTTCTTTCTTCCTTCAGGAAGGGACCCTCATCGCTTTCAGGTCGTTGTTCACTATAAAAAACTTCCAACGTGCCAATGTTATGATTGTTTGCTTTTATTGCTGTGGCCTGCTTCCATGGTGTTTCTTTGTAATTACGCGTGCAAAAAATTTCGCCTTTCACGATGATTTGTGTACCGGTAATATCAGGATACTGCCATGCACTGGCTACCAAGTTGGCCGTTGCCTGAAGTAACCCAGAAAGCGAAATCCCGGGTTTTTCCATAAGCTGACTAATGGAGTAGAGACAATTAAGTTCCTTGAGTCTCTCTTCGAGTTGCCCGGTTTTCACTTGATACCTCTGTTGAGCTTGCTTCATATCATTTTCTAGCTCTTTTATCTTTTTTGCCAGCTCTTTATAGGTTGATTTATTGCCCACTTGAAGCTCCTATTTTTTTGTCCAGCATTATTAATAGGTAGAAGAAATGGTGCCTTCAGGGCAGCAAGGTTAATCCTCTATCTCTGAATAATGGTAAAATTCTTTGGATACGGAATCTAACGGTTTGTTTTCTCATACATTAATCAAAACTTGATTGAAATGTGGTGCGTTGTCAAGGCCATTACCTATTAATTCATACGAATGCCGTTAAATGACTGCACTTTTCTCATGATATCCTTTTATTGGTACCGTCCTGGCTAATCGAAAAAATAATCGACAATAAATATCATGGTCGGGGATTTCTAATCTGTGTTTCGAATCCAGAGCATTGCGTAAAACAAAGCAGGCTCTATTATGCGCACCAAAGATATAGCAAAGTGATATATGAGGCTTTTGGCCTAAGGCCTTGGCCGGTATTCTATTTGTGTAATCCATTGGCGCGATTGCTGCCGGGCTCAGTAAATACTTGGAAGGATGTAAGTTCCTCGGGTTTGCCCATCACGGCCACCGAATCACCGGGTTCAAAGCGATAATCAACGGCGGGGTTGGGTTCAAGCCTTTCATGACGCATCACTCCAACAACAGAAGCACCGGTCCGGCTACGTATGCCCAGTTCACCGATAGTGCGATTATTCAAAGGGCTCTCGGGCAATACTTCAACCTAGTTCAGTTCAAGAAGATCTTTAGCACTCTGCAGTTGAGCAATCGTACGATAATTATGATGCGATTGATAGAGCGGTGCGTATAATTCTTGCCGTACTGCGTCAGTGTAGTGCTGTATCTCAGTGACCGGCATATGCAAACAGAGAAGTGCCTGACGCGTAATCTCCAGGCCGGCTTCGAACTCAGGTTGAACGACCATATAGACACCTCTCTTTTGTAAAGCTTTCATCTGTTCTATCCCTTCAGCTCTAGCTACAATATTGAGGCGTGGATTAAACTTACGGGCATGATCAACAATAGATTGTGCGATAACAATAGCGGGTGTGGTTATGAGCAGTAAACGTGCTTGATCAATCTTTGCCGCCTCTAAAACGATCGGCTGACTTGCATCACCATAAATTACCGGAAACCCAGCTGTTTTGGCCTGTTTAACTCGCCGATAATTTAACTCTACAATAACGAAGCCTATGCCCAGTTGCTTCAGAACATGGGCTACATGTGAGCCTATTCTCCCTCCGCCTGCAATGACTATATGGTTATGAAGGCCGGTTTTCGGAAGGTTAATCGTTTGCAGCGGCTCATGCTTGAACCAGCGATTTCTCAGGGCATAGAGAGGAGCTGTCAGCCTTGAGATGAAGGGGGTCAGCGCCATGGTTAAAATAGCAGCACTGAGAATCAATGAATACTCATTGGTACCGATTGAGTTCGTTTTGAGGCCCACCCTGGCAAGCACAAAAGAAAACTCGCCTATCTGGAAGAGCCCTAAGGCCACTGCTATAGGCACCACATTGCCGTAGCCAAAAACCTTGCTCAAAACCAGAAAAATAATCCCCTTGCCCATAGAGACCAACAGCACCAAAAGTATGAGCTTGTCCCAATTTGATACTAAAAAAATTGGGTCCAGCAACATGCCCACGGAAGTGAAGAAAAGCAGGCCAAAAAGATCCCTCAGTGGAATGATATCGCTCAATGCCTGGTGACTATAGTCCGATTCACTGAGGACCATACCGGCAACAAATGCCCCAAAAGCAAAGGATAGCCCAAAGAGGTAGGTAGCATAGCCGACACCAAGCCCGATGGCAGTAATCGCCACAAGGAATAACTCGCGCGAGTTCCAGCTGGCGATGGAGGTCATCAGGCGGGGAAGGAGTCGTGTGCCCAGAATAATCATTATTGTAATAAAGAGGGAGGCTTTTATCGCGGAGAAAACAAGCAGCGGGAACCCGGTTTTCGGATTATTTAACACTGGCAGAATAATCATCATCGGTACCACCGCCAAATCCTGAACAATCAACATGCCAATCATCACGCGGCTTGAGAGTGTGCCTAACCATCCTTGGTTCATAAGCGTTTTTAAAATAACCATTGTGCTGGAAAGGGAGATTAGAGCCCCCAGCCAAAGTGAGGGAACCCACTCCCAGCCCAGATACCATCCGATTCCATACCCGTAAGCCATGGTCAAAACGATCTGTATCGGCGTGCCAATGAGAGCGATGCTACGCACTGGCTTCAGTTCTTTAAGGGAAAATTCTAATCCCAAAGCAAAAAGCAGGAGTGCAACACCAATCTCCGCTAAGAGTTCGATTTCATGTATCCCCGAAACTGTTACACCGCCAGTGTAAGGGCCAACCAACACACCGGCCAGCATATAGCCCAGAATTAATGGTTGCCTTAGTTTTTGAGCGATTAACCCTCCTATTAAGGCAGCAACCACAATAATGATAATATCAGCGGCTATTCCCATAGGCGTATTTCCTCTTTTTGTAATCAGTTAAAAATAAATGATTCTCATGGGTTATGAGAAAGACATTATATGCATTTCATAAACGATATACATTATTTTGAAACTTATCCGCTAAAAATCCCCATAATTGGTTTATATTATCATGCATCACGCCTCATCAGTGAGGGCACAGTGCTTCCGCCACAGGGATCCTCTTCCCTTCACAAACCGAAAGATGGAGTGAGCGCCCACGTAATAGAAAAACGGTGCCCCATACTTCAATACTGCCGTCTGCAAGGCAAGGATATGAGCCCAGGAGGCCTCTTTCCTTAAAAGGGTAGAGTAGAGGATAAAACGGCTAAAATCATCTAAGGAGGTGATAAGATACCACTTCTCCTGCGCAGGCGGCGACAACAGGTGATAGGAGGAGTCGTGCTGTATGATTTCCCTAATGTAATTCTTTAATCCTTTTCGCTAATTCTTCGTATGTTGGTTTTCTGGGCATCAAAACATTCTTAAATAGCTATTGCCATAGCAGCAGTCAATTGATGGAAAAAATCCAGCAGTTTGCAAAGAGATATTTTGTTGAAAATCGCTATTTCTTATGAGCTTGTATTGCTTGGTTTTAGCTATCATTGCTTATCTTCCTCACGAATTGTTCTACTTTTTCTTCGAAAGGCGTTTCAAATCCACCATGGTAGACGCTTTGGGTAGCAATTTCTGTGGAAACCATAGCCACTCTGTATTTTTGGGGAAAGTTTTTTGCCCGATCTCTGAATTTTTTTCGCACTCTGATAAAATCGGGAAAATGGAGAAGAAGCATCTTTGCATACGGGGATTTCCCGATATTTTCTGGGTTCGCGAGGAGGTAGCTATAAATGGAATCTGTAAGCTCGTTTATTTCATGGCTGATTTCATTGCTAATGTCTGTATATAATTTTTTGCCCTGGGATTGGGCATACCGGTGAAAGATCAAGTTGGATTCATCTATTGCTCGTTTTTCCAGGATCTTTAATACATCCTTTACATATTCCTCTTTATATTCCAGAAATTCCTTGTCTTTCATGAACAATCCTCCAATGATCTCGTAAGAGGAACAAATTACACCGCATTTGTTTGCTGAGGCGTCTTTAAGTATTATAATACCATTCTTTTGTATCATGTCTCTCGCCTCGGGAGAAATAAAGGAGTTGGCACCTTCTATTATTGCTCTGGTAGTTGGATTATGATTATTGTCAAAAAGTTTTTCCCAGTTACCGATATGGATGGTTTCAGGACGCCCTCCACATGGTATAAAGACATCCGTAAAGTGAGAAAATATGAGATTTTCAAACTGCGCATGAAACTCGTCTGATGATATCCACTCTTCCCTTATGCCGTCATGGTCTTTTGTAACCTTTTTAAAGAGATCCACCAGACCTTCTCTCTTTTGCTCCCGAGAGTAAACGATAAAACCAGCCACGTTGAGGCGATCCGGTGAGAATTTCTCGATATCATCTTTATGAATAAGGCTGCCAAGTTCTTCTTTATCGATACCGTTTGGATCATAGATAACCCCAGAAGCATCGGTGATGGAAGTGATTTGGATCGATGGACATTGGGCCAGCAGCAGTTTTATCTCGTTTCCTGCAACATCCCCGTTAGGCCCACCTGTAAGCTTAACGCTGAAGGGGTCTGAGCGGGCGTTAATTCCAAGTTCCTTCAGCGCCCGCTCCACAAACTTCAGCACACCGAGAGAGGTGACGCCATATTTCTTGTGATTGATGCCGATTTTCTTGCTGGAGATAATGCCGCCCCCGAGAATGTATCCCCGGTTTTTTGCGCGTTCAGCCATGTATTCAATCATGGAATCATGCATGTTCTCATCGGGCCCCACCTCGATGGGCTCATCTTCGCCATAGTAGTCAACTATTTTGGGATCAACAGGTTTCCCATGACGAGTGACAAATATGTCAAGAAATGCATTTATAATTCCCCTCTGAAGGTTGTAAAGACGATTGACGACCTTGTCGGACTCTTTCAAATCATGGGCTCGCATGACAACCGCCAGTTTAGAGCCCCCTTGATAGATATCCTTATTTTTCAGATGCTGGGTGTGGGCCAGGACCATTGCTTCTTTGAAAATGGATTCCATGGTTGAAATAAAGTCGTCTTTTCTTTTTGAGATGACGGTCCGAAATCCTCCTCGAGCAATGTCTGAAAATCCGAAATGATAACCGGATCCAAAGCGGTGGTAAAAGAATGTTATGCGAAAGGGAAGATCAGGAGGCAGATTGGTCCTGATTTCCTGAGGTAAATGATCCATATAATGGGGATCCAGCCTGAAGGAAAGGGCTTTTTTGTATGTAACGAAAAAGTTTGTCTTAAGCGTATATCGGATAAAAAGAAGCGCAACACCAAACATTATCCTTCTCGTTTCATCCAAGATAACATGGCCTGTGTTGTATTCGTCAATTATGGATTGTAGTCTCTGGTATTCTTTCTCAAGGATTTCTTTATCTACACGTTTTTCAGGATCGGGATTAAATTTTTTATCAAACAGTTGTAGCATTTCCCTGGTGAGTTGAAGATGGCTAAAAAAGGCATCTTGGGTTTCGTCCCAATCAAATCGATAGGGAGAGCTATGCGCCATGTTGGTGTGAACGAAGGTAGTGATTGCGCTTAAAAGGCTGCCCTCTGGACCTGTTAACACGTTACTGGTTACCAGTTCATAGTATGTTCTGTCATGTATATTAATGACCTTCGTATTATAAAGTTCGGATTGTAATGAGGAGAAGATTGGCATGTCTTTATGTATAGGTTTTCCGTCTCGAGTAGTAATATATGACGATAAAATTGTTACATTCTGCTCGGCATCTTTTATTTCTAATATATAGTTTCTTTGGGTGGCAACATTAAGTCGATAAAATATTTCAATAACCTTTCCCAGGTATCCCTTAAACAGCGGATTGATAACTGAAAAAACGAGCCTTGTCTCTTCCCGGCCTTTTTCATCTTTTGTTGGCTCAACATCCAGAAAGATACCACCCTGGCGGATTGCGGACTGGAAAAGCCACATTGCTCTGGCAACTCTGAGGGCGGGGGAGAGCACAACATAGCCTCGATTGTTCTCTAAGAAACGCTGAAGAATCGTGTCAAATTCTTGAAAGGTAAAGTCGGGGTAGTGATCTTTAAGGTTTTTACGGATAAGCCCCTTACCTCGAAAAATTGGGGTTGATTCCAATTTTTCTTTATCAGTTCGAAAATGGAATTTCTGTAGCTCAAGCTCGCCATCCTGGCCCGGCAGAAAAGTGTTGGAATGGATCATTTCTGAATAGATAATCTCTTTATCCTTTATAGAATCGAGGGTCTTGAATAAGGTACCTGGTTTATTTATGGTAGCTATAATAAGCTTTTCATCAGTATCTCTTAAAACAAGCTGATGGTTTTCACCCAGGGTTTGCAGGTTCATGCTTAGATTCAATAGGGCATCTTTTTCAGGTCCAAAGGTGATGAAAAAATACGGATTCATGCTCTCGAGAAGCCAGTTTAAATTTTTTAATGCAAAATTTTTATGTTTTCCTATGGCCCTGGAAATTTGATTGATGGCTTTTTGTGGATCAATATACATTTTGCACCCTCCTTTCGCCTTTTATATTTTATCCTTTTTTAATGTCCGCCAAAAGGCAATAAATAGAATTTTACCATTGACCCTTCTACCTAACCTTTATTAGTGAAAAAATATAAAGTATTCTTAACTACTTAGGCTCTCAGGTTCAAGCCTGCCCTGGCGCGATGGCCGTTATCAAGGAAAGCGACTCCCGACTGCTTAAAAGTATCTCTCTTAAATTCAACTTCTTGAAATCAGGTCTGGGCCAGGGGTTCTCAGTTCAGGGGGACAACCCCGATTTATCGAGGAACTCTGAACCTGTGTAGTTAATTTTAATCAACAAATAAATTTACTAAAATATACCATTTTTTTCAAGTAAGTCAACTTAAATACTGCCAGTTTTGGAAATTTTATACCTAAAATTATAAAAAATTAATTTTTAGTCCGTTTTTAAGGTCCAGAAGTGCAATGTGGCTTATTCATTGAGCTGCACATGCTGTTTTCAGTCCCAGTTTAAGGAGTTGTTTGTTCAGGACTAATCTCCCGCGTTTTGCTGACTCGAAGACTGAGAAAATTCAGAAAAAAATGATTTGTAGGCCTGGATTAAGGTTTTCTGAAAATAATGTGCCCGTTATCCTTATGACGTGATGAATCCAGATAAATATACATTAAACTCTGTTAAGCTGGACATCGAGATCAATTCCAATTGCGCTTGATACTTTATTGTATTTGTTTGCAGGGAGTGCCCGGAGTTGAGCATTGACCAACTATTTTTTTAGCGATATAATAACAATATTGATTAGGTCCAAAAAAGGAGTTGTTCCCACAAGAAACCCATGAAAAAAATTATCAATATATATATCTTCAAGGAGATGGTTCCTGTTTTTATAACTGGCCTTATTTTATTTACCTTTCTTGTGCTTGCCGGCAGGGTATTAAAACTGACTGAATGGATGGTTAATCATGGAACAGACATCTCACAAGTTCTACTAATAATCGTTTATACTATTCCCTATGTTCTCTTTTTTACATTACCCATGGCCACCCTTTTGGCCTCTCTCATTGCCTTCTCGAGGCTTAATGAGGACAATGAGATAATTGCCTTAAAGTCATCTGGAATCAGCCTATATCAGATACTTCCTCCAGTAGTCACCTTTTCTATCCTTAGCTATCTTTTGGCCTCCTTTATAGCAATCTATCTCTTTCCTATTGGTAATCATTCTATGACAAGGCTCCTTTTTGAGATAGCCCAATCAAATACAAGCATTGGAATAAAACAGGGTGTATTCAATGACAACATTCCCAATATAGTATTCTATGCAAATCATATATCTGCGCATGACCAAACAATGGAAGGGGTCTTTATATTTGATGAGAGGGATCCGAGCATTTCTAACACTATTATTGCACGGAAAGGGAGGATAATATCTGATCCAAAAAAGATGTCCATCCATTTACATCTAATTGATGGATCTAGTTTTATGGTAAGCAAGGATTTGGATTCATCTAAAAAACTGCGGTTTGCATCCTATGACTTACGTATAGAGCTTGAAGATATAATAAGTAAATTCTCTTCACAGAAAAAAGGTAGAAAGGAGATGTCCATCTCTGAACTCAGGAGTCACCTTAAGAAGGCCAAAAAGGCAACCGTGAAATACAATATCCTGGCTATAGAATTGCAGCGGAAATTCTCCATTCCCTTTGCTTGTTTACTTTTAGGCCTTATTGGTTTCCCTCTTGGACTAATGATGAGGGCAAAAAGAAGATCGTGGGGGATTGCCCTGAGTATTGTGATTTTTGTCGTTTACTATATTTTGCTGTCAGCAGCGGATAGCTTAGGAGAAACAGGCACATTAAACCCTGTTATAGCTATGTGGATACCGAACATGGTTTTGGGGGCTGCCACATTTGTCTTGTTCTGGCGGGCAAGACGGGAAGCATAGGTACTTCTAAGATCTTTACATGGGAGGTCACCAACGAGCGGATCCACTATATCCGCACTCATCATGTCACTACATGGCCACTCTCCAGCAGTATCTGCGTTGCTTTTTCTAAGCTTTCTTCTCTTACTAGAAGGTAGTCAGTATCATAGGTTGATATTGCAAAGATACTGACGCCTGCCTCACAAAGCGGCATCGCGAGAGAAGCTAGGCTACCAGTAAGGTCAAAATCAAGAGGCCCGATCACCTTGAAACAGCGCCAGCCGGTTTCAGGTTTCCAATCTGCCGGCACAATTTCTTCAGACAGAACAACAGAAAGCTCATCACTGGTTCGTGTGATGGACCAAAATGGAGAATGAGAAAAAAATTCGGGAATTGGTTCATCTGGCAAAAGACGGCAGATCGCAAGCCGTTGTGGCAGAATAATAAGGGATAGACTTTTCACATCCACTTTATTTGCTGGTTAGAGGATTTAGGCGAACATGTCATCTGAGATTGTTCCATCTGCGACCTTGACGACTGGCCCGATCATTGAAATAGAGAAGTCATTAGAGACGGTGATTTCAATTGTACCTCCGGGCATGGCAACAGCTATTTGAGAGTCGCATAAACCTAACTTATAGGCAACGGCTGCTGCCGCACTACTGCTACTGCCTGAAGCCAGGGTGTAACCGGCCCCTCTCTCCCAGATCTCGAGCGTTATGTTTTTACGATCAAGAATTTTCATAAACTGGACATTCGTTCGTTTTGGAAAGCGAGGATCTTTTTCGATAAGGGGCCCCCATTTTTGGGCTTCTTTTGCGCTGATCTCATCACGAAGAATAACGCAGTGCGGATTCCCAATAGTGGCTGCACAAAAATTAAGCACCTGACCATTTACAACAATTATCTCGTTGAGGACTTCCCGAGGAGGTCCCTCAACAGGTATCTTGCGACTATCAAAACTGACTCTACCCATGTCAACAGTGACATCTCTGCCTCCCTTGTGCACTTGGGATATGACCTTGCCTCCTGCAGTCATTATTACAAATGGCTTCTCTTGAACCAATCCTTTATCCCAGAGATACCGGGAGAAAATCCGCAAACCGTTTCCGCTTTTTTCCGCCTCGCTGCCATCAGGATTAAAAATGCGTAAGACAAAATCACCTTGTGGGGATATAAATGGTCCAAAAAGAATACCATCAGAGCCAATGCCATAATTGCGATGGCAAATCGATCGAATCTGGGAAGATGTTAGCGTATTGCCAACATCACCAGGATTTAACACGATATAATCGTTTCCAAGTGCATGATATTTATAGAATTTCATGGGCATAGCTTTCCTTTTAGACTCCATCTGATGAACATGATCACCTGCCATGAGCAATGCTGACTGTAAGTCAAGCAATGAATTATCAGAGAAGCAATGATTAAAACAACATTATATATTGAGCTTGAGAAACTTTCAAGTTGCTCATAGGTGAAATTTCCGCATATCCCTTGTTAATAAATCCAAAAGAGTCTATTAGCAGAGCGCACAATGTGACTCGCGGTATATAGTATCGATAGTTTGGGACGGCTGATACTAAGGTGATTAAGAGGTTGTTTGCTTTATTTCTTCAAACTCACCTTTCTTTTTGTTTTTTCTTACATTATCCCAATGAAAACACTTACCGTTCATAGAAATATAAACCCCCTCAGGTAAGGCCTGAACAAATGCCAAGGAACTTCCTAAATTGAATAATCCATCAGAACTCCCAAACTTGTATGGCACCATTGCACCTGTTAAAATAATTGTTTTGTTGTTTATAGCATTGCCGAGAAATTTGGCAGTTTCTACCATTGTATCAGTGCCATGAGTAATGAGTATTTTATTTTCTTTTATTTTTTTGCAGTTTTCAAGGATATTTTTTCTATCAGTGTCGGCCATAGATAAGCTGTCGACCATCATCAAAGTGTTTATATCAACTCGTAGCTTACAACGCCCAAGGCGTAGCATTTCAGGGAGATGCGTGTCTTTAAAAAACAGCTCTCCTTTAAGTTCGTTGTACTCTTTATCAAAAGTGCCACCTGTGACAAGAATTCTTATTCTCATTATCTTTCCTCGCTCAGAACCCACTCTTCAAGAATGTTCGAATTTGCTCAAGACTCATTCCACCTAAACCTAATTCATTTACCCCTCGGCCTTGAGCCCAATAGTCGATGCGGTTAATGGCCCCAGAGAGATTGATGATGGCATCAGAGATCGGCGTAGGGATGTCTAAGAGTTTTCCCAGTGTAGAAAAAAGCACGAGGCCATACGGTACATCCTCGGTGACAAAGCGGTCCTGCATGGATGCGGGGCCTTTCATCTGGATACCCTCTTCTATGCTGTCTACGCCGAAAGCCGCATCCATCGATGTGTTGAGAATACGGTTATGGCATTCCTCTACCGTCTCTCCGAGGTTGTACCCTCGGGCCTCGAGGCCGGCACAGTGGTAAAGCGTAAGGCCCAGTCGGTCAAGTAGTGCAAGACGCTCTCGCTCCAAGGCCTCGTAGACACGGGCAACAGCAGGTGTCATCCCCTCCTTATAGAGATAGAATTCGCCCCAGGAATATTCGATTCGGGTCGCACTGAGGAGGGTCGCAGCTGGATGGACGATGGGATTGGGATTGTTAATTGCCGCTTCAAGTACGTTTTCTGTCGGGACAATAGCCGGATAGATCTCCTGTAACCTAGCTATTGCTTCTTCAGTACGGTGAGCCGGGAACACACCTGTGGGGAGGGTCACTGCTTCTATGTGGATAAGGACATGACCAGGCTTAGCTAAGCGTGCACCATAAGGGAGAGTGCAGCACTCGCACAACAGTATGTCTTTGTCTACACCTTGTGCCTTGAATATGTTGGCGAACTCCAGACTCCCACCTGAGCCGGGCATGAGAATGATTATTTGATCATCCTCCACATAAGGCGCACACGCCTCGGCCATGGTTTTGTGACCAAAGGCAGGGGCGACAACAAAGACGATTTCAGCACCCCTGAGTGCAGTGGCAATGTCGGTTGTCACATGGTGAACCGTGACGGTTTCCTTTCGCTCTGGCCACTCGATGGTAATATGGCCTGTATCGAGAACGTTGCGAATGTTGTTTGCAAAACGCGGAAGTTCAAACAGACTCACCTCAAACCCATCAAGAGTTTTATGGGCTGCCATGGCTTGCCCGCCATTGCCCGCTCCAATCACAACAATCTTTTTAAGCGACAATTTGTGTTCCCTTATTCATTATATGGTGTATGCGGTGCTGGGCCATTTCATGTAATATATACCATGCAATTTGCAGTGAGGCAAGATGCCTGATTCATCCCATGATTTTGCTCAATCATTCCATGGAAGGTTTGCTAAGTCAACATTTCCTCCCGAGAGGATAATCCCTATTCTCTTTCCGGAAGCCGGTATACGATTAGCCAATATCGCCCCCAGCGGTACTGCGGCTGAAGGTTCTACAATTATTTTCATCCTCTCCCAGATGGTGCGCATGGCATGCACTATTGCATCTTCTGTCACAGTAACAATATCGTTGACGTAGTGTTTAATAATAGGAAAGGTGAGACTACCAAGAGATGTGAGGAGTCCGTCTGCAATAGTATCGGGATTAACCGAGGGAATAATCCTTCCAGCATGAAAAGAACGATATGCATCGTCTGCCCTTTCAGGCTCTGCAGCGATAATTTGAGTCTTTGGTGAAATGGCGGAAACGGTAATCGCAGTTCCGCTTAGCAAACCACCTCCCCCCACTGGTGTCATCACTATATCAAGATTCGGAATTTCCTCGCAGAATTCTAAAGCAGCAGTCCCCTGACCTGCGATAACTCGATAATCATTGTAAGGATGAATAAATACGGCACCAGTATGATCAATTGCTTTAGCAAGACGCTCCTCCCGAGCCTTGAGCGTCGGTTGGCAGAGAATAATCTCTGCTCCATAGTCAGCTACCGCGGCTCGTTTTATATGAGGAGCATTTTTTGGCATTACTACATAAGCCTTAACACCTCGTAGGCGGGCAGCAAGAGCCAGCGCAGCCGCGTGATTCCCAGATGAATGCGTGGCTACACCTTTTGCAGCTTCTTGGTTTTCTAAAATAAACACAGCGTTTATTGCCCCTCGGATTTTGAAAGCGCCTACCTTCTGGAAGTTTTCACACTTAAAAAATAACTCCGCTTCACACATTCTGTTTATGGCGCTACAGGTGAGAACAGGAGTATGATGAATAAAGGGCCTGATTCGATGAGACGCCTCTCTGATTTCTTTGATCGTTGGTTCATTCATAAAATTTGCCCTGCATTGCTTTGGTTTATAAAGCCAGCCTAACGTCTTGTTTTCAGCTGCTTTGCCTGCATAGGATGACAGGGTAAGAGCTTTATGTCGTTAGGTGCTGCTGGTTTTTTCCGGTTTTCCACTAAGATCATCTGCAAGAAGTGAAAACATAAAAGCGTCATACACAGTATCGCGGACAACGATTCGTTTCCTCAAAATTCCTTCCCGCAGCGCGCCAATTTTCTCTGCTACACGAATGCTGGCCTTGTTCTCAGTAGCGATGACAATTTCCACTCTGTTTAATTCTAACTCCTTGAATGCGAATCGGGCCACACCTAAGGTCGCTGCTGGAGCCAGGCCATGCCTTGATCGGCTCGTTCTCACCCAGTATCCAAGATTTGCACATCTATCCGTACGATTAATATTACTCAGCCCACAGCCCCCTAAAAAAGACCCGTCTTTTGAATCTATGATAGCAAAGGAGCACTCAATTGCGTTTTGACAAGTATCAGGTCGGGATTCTATCCATATTTGAGCATCTTTCATAGAATAGGCACCATGACACCACCACATCCACGGTAAGAGTTCATTAATAGACTCACGGATTGCGTTAAAACAAGGTTCGATATCCGTAACCTGGTAAGGTCTAAGAGTAAGTACACCATTTGTGAACCTAATGCCTTCAATTCGCATTACATTACCCTCCAGCGACTGGTGGTCAACAATCCCATGGTCTGTTCATTCGTAAATGAGGCCCCCGAATATCGTTTAAGTAAACAAAGTGAAATCTTCAGCCTTGGGCAATTTGCTTTCGAAGAGAGATAATCATAATCTTATCCTGTAGTATGATTGAGGGATGCTTTACTTTGTTACCCAGAAGTTCCCCTATCAGAACAACAAGGCTATTGTCAAAAGGCTTTTGGTAGTAAGTGAAAAGCCACTCGTATAGTTCATGTTCGTTTTCGAATTTCCAAGAGGTGTAAAATACCTCGGAGCGCTCAACCTCAAAATCACTTGCCTCGATTGCGCGAAGAGCATCCTGAAGCACTTGAGTTTCATCTTGGAAAAAGTTACATACCTGTTCAATTTCAGCATCATTTACTGGCTCCAAGATCACTACCCGGCCATGATCTCTGAGGACCCTTTTGGCTTCTCTCAGAGCTACGCTGCTGTCCTGATGATGAAGTGAGAGAGTGAACAAAATTACGTCAAAAGACCTGCTTGGGAATTCCAAACACTCCCCAGACCCGATACGTAAGCCGATACCCTCCATGTTTTCTTTCGCCTCGGCAATGTTCGCTGCGTCTGGATCAATTGCGACCAGCCTTTTTGCTTTGCCAACCAACTGTGATGTGATTCGCCCATCTCCACACCCTATCTCAAGAACCTCTTGATCCCGCAAGTCCGCAAACTGAAGGATCTTCGCTAATGTTATACAATCCTTATCTTGTTCCATGGATTTGCCCGTTTCAAGAGACACAATCTAACTCGCATGCTTGATAGAGAATTGGAACCATGCTGAATGCCCCGGACAATTGGCCCCAAAAAGCCCGCAACTTTTCGGAAGGAGCAAGAGCTTCTGACCGCCCAAAGAACAACGCACAGGCAGCTCTTCATAAAAATGTAAACGTAAACGGGTCAATAGTCGGGTCAAGTCTTTTTTTAAATAGTTCTTTTGTTTGCCATTTTCCTTATTTGTTCGATCCTGCGTCGGAGGTTCCTGTCCACCTTGAGCTACTTTTCGATCACCGTGCATTCTGCACCAACACGGCCGTAAATTCCCAGGGAAAATAACTCTGCTATGGTATTTAATTATACCACGTTGTTGTCTTTGCGAAATGAAGGACCCTAACTTGATTCAAAATGAAACTGTACGGTAATCTTGCATTCTTTTCCCTTAAGCTTGAGACAGCGACTGAGATCTGGAGTTCGGGTATATTTAAGCCCCATCGCGTCAAACCATCCCTCGATTCTCTCAAAGATCCCGCATTCGTAATCTGGAAGGAGCCCCAATTTCTTCATACCTTTGTGAGCAAAGCAGTCTAAGAAGTGAAAAATTTGCGAGTCATTACCAGGGTAAATAATTTGAGCGGAGACAAAATCCGGAAAGAAGACCTGTTTTCCTATCTCAAACAATTCCTGGTATTCCTCAATACTTTTCGGGGATGGTGCCTCGACCGTTTTCATCAAACGCCCGAACTCAATCTGCCCCAACTTTCTGCACACCCGAAGATTCATGGGGCTTGCCTCAGCCATGCCAAACTTCGCCGCCACCTCACCATACCAAAGTGCGTCATGTGTCATCCAGTTTTTAATCAGGATGTTTCTTACCTGATCTTGATTTATTGTACATAATACCATTATTTTCCTCTTCGTAAAAAGATGATGTTTGCGGGCGGACTGACAGGTGCGCGGGCGCTTTTCCGCTCATCCTTGTCCAGTCCGATGTGAGTTTTTCCATTAATTATTCATTTTTACTATATTCGATTAAGGCTAAATGCAATTCTTTTGTATATGAGAATACCGCAAATTGTGGGGCCACATATTCCCCTTTTTTATTGCCTCTTTTAAGAAAAACAATTTTGGAAGGCCTTTGTTCATTCACTCTTTCGATTAAGCCTTTATCATACTCTTGAAGGTGCTTAAAATGAAGTGTTCCCTTTTCTGAATTGCCCTTATACGTGTGAAAGATATTTCCATTATAGACAAACGTTGCATAGCCTATTGCTCCGCTATCACTATAAATCGATTCCTTTAAACTAAGTTCTATTGTATCGATCAAAATAGCAACCACAATGTCAGCATCTTTATAGTTGGTTATTATGAGACTTTCTGGAAGATAATCTGGAAATTGTACTTTGGAACGTAGAGATTGACTCCCACATCCAAAAAGTGAGAATAAACAAAATAGCATTATAAAAATGAAATATGTTTTTATTTTAATCATAAAATCTTGCCAAGTAACGCGGAAGTCACCTGCCGATGTGAAGCGCAGCAAAACACATGCTGGGCGCACTGACAGGTTGGCAGCATGGAAAAGGCAAAGAAGGCCATTAATAATGGTAACGACCTTGTACAAAATCGATTCTGCTCTGTCCCACTACAAAAACCAACCGATGTTCTTGTGTGATTCGACGAGACCAAACACCCGATCCGAGAAACTTCAAAGACTCTGGTTTGCCCGGCCGTCTTCACCGATTTGTGAGGGACTGTATTTACTCGTTAAACTGTTTCCGCTCGATGTTGTTTGACAAACTCCGCAAGGCTGTTGAAGTGAAAATCGATCCGGGTGTCTCTTGGCGGAGGCATAATAGCACCCCATCCCTCCTGATCATGGCGCCGATCAATCCATGCAGTAGATAGTCCGAACTCGGTTGCTGGAATATGGTCATGGAACAGGCTTTGAGCTGTATGCAGGATGTCCGACCTGGAAAAACCCTTGGCCTGTAGCTGATTCAGCATATATGTAAAGTTTTTTGGATTGGGTTTGTACGAACCAATATCCTCAGCGGTATAGATCTCGTCAAACTCTACCTTCAATCGTTTGTTACTGGCCGCGAAGCTTACTCGATCTACATTTGACAAAATCACAAGTGTGTAATGTTGCTTCAGATAGCTCAGCGCATCAGTGGAATCTGGAAACGCCGGCCAATCTGAAACTGTGTGTCCGAACCTTTCCGCTTCTGTATCTGTAATATCGACACCCCAGTCGGTAGCCAATTTTCTGTATACTACAGAAAGCAGATCTGAATATCGCATATTTGGAGTTTCATCTTGCTGAGCAGACTCATGCTCAGCAAACGCTGCTAATACTTTATCTCTTTCTTTCGATCCGCCCGCTTTATCCATTAGTGGCCTTAAGGCGTCAAATATCCCCGTTTCCCAATCTATAAGGGTTCCATAGCAGTCAAAGGTTAATACTTTGTAATCCGAAAGTTTCATTCAAGGTTTCCATTTCAGGGGTGAGTACCGAACTCCTAACGGGTAAGCATGTATGCTAACCATATGCCGATAATTCCACCAGCAACACTTCCAAGCAATGAGGTCATAGAAAATGCATCAGCTCCCAGTAGAGTGGGCATATACCCGCCTGCAAAGGAGCCGATAATCATTCCAAGCATAATCATCGATTTACGAGACATAGTAGTTACAACAATAAATGTGCGTTACCATGTGTTTCTGTGCAATCCAAAATCTTCATAAGTTTAGTGTTCTAACCGTCGCAAATCAGCCGACGCGGTCAGCGGTCGGCTGCATTTGTTTGTTTCGATGCTGGGAAGACCAAATCTTATGAAGTTATCAATTTTACAGTTGGAAAATACGATTGATATCTAGAGACATCTCTCGTAATTAAATCCAAATTCTGGACGGCGGCTTGTGCACCAATAAAAAAATCCGGGAACGGAGTTCTTTTTGTGCCCTTTCTTTTTTTGTATTTAAGGTAGGCTTTTCCAGCTAAAAACAATGCCTCTTTGGGGATTTCCAGCATCTGGAGACCAGCTTTGGCTATTGCGGATTCCAAATCCTCTATCCGCTTAAAACCAATGGAGATTTCAGAATAAACGATCGAGTTGATATACAAGATCCCCAATTGATCATACTCGTCCAGTTTTGATTCAGACCAATCAGCCCATTTCGGATCATTCAGGAAAACATCCAAAACAATATTCGAATCAACGAGAACCCCTTTCATTTGTCTCCTCTTGTAAGGGCCATTATTTCATCAGTTGTCATTTTAACGTTGGCTATTCCCCTCAATTTCCTGAATTTATATGTTTTTTGGGGTTCGCCTTTTCTTTTCACCAAATAAATTCGGTCTTTCTCTTCTATAAAATCAACTTCAACAGCAGGAGTTATTCCTAATTTTTCCCGAATTTCTTGTGGAATTGTGACTTGTCCTTTTATGGTAACTCTCATGATTGTACCTCCAGTAATGTGTAATACTGGTAATAATAATACTTCTGCTTATTTTTGTCAATCATGAATATCTCATCGTCGCAAATCAGCCGCGCGTCTTTTTGCGTCGGCTGCATTTGAATGGTTATGGCCTTTTTTGAACCCTTTTTAATCTATTTCGACTAACTCCTTACAACTCCCACAGCGCTTGGCACCGCGAAAGAGTTGCTCACCACAATGAGGACATCTGTAACGCTTTTCCTCTTCTTCCACCCACTTTTCAGTACCCAACTTTTTTCTAGCAGGAACAGAGCGGAGTATTACTTTTTTACCAACAGGAACAGGAAATTCATCAATTAATTTACATGGAAACTCTTCACATTGATGGCAGCCTTCATAATTTTTTCCCATGACACATTTTCGAATACCACATTCTTGGCAGTATACAAATTTTTCGTTTGACAAACAGCCTTTGCAGGCTATTTGTTCAGGGGTAACACCATACGCATTGGCTAATTTTTCTTTTAGCTTTTGATTATTGTCGCGACTTGCCATATATATTCCGCAAACGCCACAATACATACTGCAAGGTGCTAATAATCCTGTGTTCATGTTGTTGTCTCCTTCTTATTTTTGACTATCTTCCATTCTAATCCCCATGACAACCTTTTCTTAGCCTCCGCCATAACGCCCGGCATAAGGCGCGGCGGCTTCTCGCGCCCTTAATGCCGTTGTTATATTTTTTCTGATAAATCAACCCATCTGCCCTTTGTGAGAATTTCTAAATCAGTAGGCCTTAGTTGAAAAACAGCAAAAGGACTTCCAGCCGCAGCCCAGATTACTTCATATTTCTTCAGGTCTGGGTCCAATATGGTTTCCAAGGGTTCTTTATGGCCTGCTGGCGGCACTCCACCGATTGCATACCCAACTCTTTCTTTCACATACTTTGCATCCGCTCTACCAAGTTTCAAGCCCGTCGCTTTTGCGATTTTCATTACATCCACTCGATTTGAGCCAGATGCTATAACAAGAATCGGAAGGTCATTTGCCTTATCTCTAAATACGAGAGATTTAGCTATTTGAGAAACTGTACATCCAATACTATCAGCTGCCTCCTGTGCTGTCCTGGTTGAACCAGGTAGCTCTTTAACTTTAAAGGAGAAGCCTTTGGCAAAAAGGAATTCTTGTACACGTTTTGCACTGTCGCTTAGCTCTGATGCCATAAGTTCATTCCTTTAAAAAATATAACGCAGAAGTCAGGTGCAGCTTGGGCTACCACAGACTTCAAAAAACTAACACATTTTCAATTTTCACTATTCTGCCAAATCGGCTCGGCCCTAACTGTCACTTGAACTGACATGTTATGCAATGTCATTTTGGTTTTCTATCAGAGCCGCTACTTTCAACCCGATAGAAATGGGGTCAGCACTTTTTTCAATGCAGACAGAGACATGTCCCCAAGGTGTTGGCAAAACAAATTGAAAAAAATTACCGTATTTCACTAATAAGTAATCCAAACCGCCACAATCGATTTCACCACGTTGTGATGATAGTTTAAGCAGGGTTGGATTAACAAGAAGCTCTTCGTAACGATCTGATTCGGAACTGCTTGTATCTTGTGTATCATCTTTGGATTTTGATTTAAGTTTGCCATTTCGATATATAGCCACATATCGTATATCATTTGAGATTTTGAAAATTCCTTCAATCATTTCTGTATTCCTCTATCGTGCGTAACATAAGGATTATACTGCCTATATGCAGTATTATATTACTGCAAAACAAAATTTATATTGAAATTATTCAATAAGTAAAACGTGTTGTCTGAAAATGAGCGTAATATTAGAATCTATAAATACTGAAATAGAGTTTGTGATATGAAGTTATTGGATCAGGTTCGTGATGTGATGCGCAGAAAGCATTAGTCAATTCGCACAGAACACGCATATCTTAACTGGATAAAGCAATATATCCCATTTCACAAAAAATGTCATCCAAAAGATATGCGAGGAAAGGAGATAGGCAAGCTTTCGAGACACACGAAAACCATCAGTCCTATCGGGCAAAGATAATTAATCTTTTTTTCCAGTCTGGAATTTAAAAATCTACCATTTTATTTAATACACGCCTTTATAGTAAATCATATATCTTCAAAGATCGGGGAATCTCTAAATACCTTGACAGAAAGCATAACAAATACGTACCATAACAGGCTAAGGTTATTAACAATTTCTTCCAGCTATGGAGCGAGATATGGTCCATAAGGGTTCGGTTTTTATTTGGGTAGTACTTGGGTTAGCTCTTTTGATGTGTGGATGTCAGAATTCCGATTCTGAAGAGAAGATTACCCCTACTGGCATTAAAGTAGTCGAGCCGCCAGCGGTAAAGGTTGTCACAGTAAAGAAAGGCGATATCTCTGTTCCTCTTGTGGCTACCGGTACTATATTTCCTGAATATGAATCAAAGATTGGCCCGAAAATTTCCGGAACCATAGAAATAGTGTATGTGGATGAAGGGGACAAGGTACAAAAGGGACAGCCCTTGGTCCAGTTGGACCAACAAAATTTGCTCATCGCTGTTAGACAGGGACATGCAGCGGTCAGGGTGGCCGAGGCGCAACTCAAAGAGGTGGAAGTGAAGGTAGAAAATCTAAAAAAGGAAAGGGAACGACTGGCTAACCTATTAAAGAAAAATGTGCTTTCTCAGCAAAAATATGATGATATTGACACCGCCTATTTAATGGCTGTGACAGGAATAGAAGTAATCAGGGCCCAGATTTTAAGTACAAGGGAAAACCTGGCAATGGCAGAACAAAAACTTAGAGATACAGTGATTATCGCCCCATTTTCCGGCCTGATAGTAAAAAGATTCATTAATCAAGGGGAGTTTGTCTCCACTATGCCCCCAAGCCCTCTTTTTTTGATCATGGATATAGACAAGGTAAAGACAGAGATTAGCCTGCCCGAGATCCATATAGCTCGTATACACATTGGCAATCCTGTAGAGGTTACAGTAGATACCTACCCAGGTATTATTTTCAGGGGTAAGGTTTCGACAATAAATCCCATGGTAGATCCCGTGAGCAGGGCATTTATAGTAAAGGTTGAGATCCATAATAAGGATCATAGATTAAAGCCTGGAATGTTTGCCAGGGTAAAGATTTACCCTACAATACATAAAGATACCCTTATTGTGCCATTCAAATCGGTAATGAAAAGGGAGGGCACCACCGTTGTCTTTATGATTGATGACAATACAGTAAGGTTGCGGGCAGTTACGGCAGGCATTACCAATGAAAGAGAGATTGAGGTGATTGATGGCTTAAAAGAAGGGGAAGAGGTTGTTATTGAAGGGCACTATGGAATGGCAGACAAAACAAAGGTTAGGGTAGAGAGGGAATAGATGAATATTCCAGCATTTTCTGTGAATCGAAAGATTACTGTTCTTATGTTGACGCTGATTGTGTGCCTGTTTGGCATCATCGCCTTTACCAGGATTGGTATAGATATGATGCCTGACCTGGAATATCCCTTTGTATCTGTTATTACCACCTATGAAGGTGTAGCGAGCGAAGATATTGAAAACCTGGTCACCAGACCCATAGAAGAGGCTGTAAGCACAGTAAAGCGAGTGAGCACTGTCAGGTCAATATCCAAGGAAGGTGTATCTGTAGTGATGGTAGAATTTGAATGGGGCACTTTGCTTGACTTTGCAGCCCAGGATGTTCGGGACAAGATCTCCTGGTTAGCGGACTTCATTCCTGAGGATGCAGACAGCCCTATGGTGGTTAAATTTAACATGTCTGACATGCCTATCCTTTTTTACGGTATCACCGGAATGGATGATACAATAAAGCTGAGGCAATATGTGAAAGATAATATTAAAACCAGGATTGAGAGGTTGGATGGGGTAGCAAGCTGTTGGATCTCAGGAGGACTGGAAAGAGAGATAAATGTCTTTGTTGATAGGGATAGACTGAGTGCCTATAATCTTTCTATCAGCCAGGTTATAGAGACACTGAAAAGAGAGAATCTGAATATCTCAGCAGGACATGTGAGCAAGGGCTATACTGAGTATCTGGTAAGAACCCTGGGCGAGTACAAATCCATTGCGCCCATCTCCAATACTATTGTTGCTATCAAAGGGGGCACACCCATATATATTAAAGATATCGCAACGGTCAAGGATACACATAAAGAGATTAGAAACTATTCCAGGACTAATAAGAAAGATTCGTTAGTAATGATGGTCCTTAAACAGTCAGGTGCGAATACCGTGAAGGTTATTGACAGGGTAAAGAATGCCATTCAAGAGATGAGGGCAGAGATTCCAGAAGGGGTAAAATTCCATGCGGTAATAGATCATTCCAGGATTATCAAGAAGGTGGTGAAGAGAACAAATTTCAATGCAATTGAGGGGGCTATTCTGGCCATTATGGTTATCCTCCTTTTCCTTGGCAATTGGAGACCGACCTTGATTATATCCCTGGCTATACCGCTGTCTGTAGTTACTACCTTTATGGGTATTTATGCCTTGGATTATACCTTTAATATAATGACACTCGGTGGTCTGGCATTAGGGATTGGTATGCTGGTTGATAATGCTGTGGTGGTAATAGAGAATACCTTTCGGCACTTAGATGAATTGGGAGAGAACAGGAATGAGGCTGCAAAGGCTGGGGCAACAGAGGTTGGAATGGCCATAACAGCATCAACATTGACAACTATGGCCGTGTTTTTACCCATGGTGTTGACATCAGGGATAGCAGGAAAACTCTCACGCCCATTAGCTGTAACCGTATGCCTGGCACTCTTCGCATCTTTATTTGTGTCCCTTACCATAGTGCCCATGGTTGCCTCCAGCATCTTGAGAGGAAAAAGAAGAGATAATGCTGGACGGGCATCTGTTAAGAGCAGGTTTGAGCTTATAAGGAATATTTACAGGAGATGGCTTCTCTTTTCTCTCAGGCACAGGAAGACAGTCCTCGGTGCCACGGCTTTCCTCATTGCCGGAACAATCTATATGGTCCCACGTTTAGGTATGGAGTTTATGCCAAAACAGGATATGCCGATATTATCCATGATGGCAAAGATGCCGGTAGGCACCAATCTGGAGGAAACCAACAGGGTAATCAACCAGATTGAAGACGCAGTGCTTGACCAGCCTGAGACCCTGTATATCACTCCATTTGTTGGACTTTCTGAGGTGACCAAGATGGATCTTGCCTGGGGTATGGGGGCAGCAGACGTGAGTGAGGCTGAGATAATGGTTAAGCTTGTTGATAAAGAGGAAAGGGTTAGATCATCAGATGAGATAACAGATGCAATACGCGGGAGACTTCCAAAGGTAAAGGATGCCGAATTCAATTTTATAGATATAGGTGAGATGATGATGGGGGGTGGAGGAGAATCACCTATAGAGATTAAGGTGTTTGGTAAAGATCTTTCAATCCTTAAGGAAATCAGCACATCCATTGCAGAAAAGTGCAGGGATATTCCTGGGTTCAAAGATATTGAGCTGAGCCTTAAGTCTGTCAAGCCAGAAATCCAGATAAAGGTAGACAGAGAAAAGGCAGCACGGTTGGGGCTCACGGTTGGGGCTATTGGCAGGACTGTAAAAGAGGCGTTTCTTGGAATAGTGGCCAGCAGATATCGAATAGCAGGTGACGAATACGATCTCAGGGTAAGGCTTCAGGATCTTGACCGAAACTCTGTGAGCGACATACGCAATATCAATATCTCCTCTCCCTTAGGTCCTCAGATACCCCTTTATCAGGTGGCAGAGATCGGGTATGGAAAGGGACCGGTTGAGATAACCAGGGAGGATCAAGAGAGAAAGGTTGCGGTAAAGGGAAATTATTTTGGAAGAGATTTGGGCAGTATTGTTAGTGACATCAAAGAGAGGGTGGCAAGGATAAGTCTGCCAGAGGGATATTTTGTGAAATTGGGAGGACGCTATCAGGATATGCAGGAGGCCTTCTCTTCGCTGTCGTGGTCGTTGCTTATAGCTATTATGCTGGTCTACATGATTATGGCAGCCCAATTTGAATCACTTGTGACACCCTTTGTCATCATGTTTACTGTTCCCTTGGCATTTATAGGTGTGGTCTTTGGCCTCTATGGTTTTGGAAAGACCCTTTCTGTGCCGGCCCTCATGGGGGTTTTAATACTTACAGGCATAGTGGTGAATAATGCTATTGTTATGATAGACTATATCAATAGATTAAAAAAGAGTGGGATTGAATTTGGAGAGGCTATTATAGAGGGGGCATCAGTGAGGGTTCGACCCATTTTGGTGACTGCCATTACCACCATACTTGGAATGCTTCCAATGGCATTAAGTCATACGGAAGGAGCGGAACTGAGATCACCTATGGCTGTAGCGGTAGCTTCAGGCTTGCTGTTTTCTACCTTTCTTACCCTATTTATTATCCCTATCGTCTACAGCATTGTAAACAGGGTTTCATACACAGGGCCACCTCATGGTGATACATAACCTATTGATTTTTAATCTTTTTGTCGGGTATGGGTGTATTTTTTAATTGAAAATTTTCAATTTTAAATTGGAAATTAAAAAAAGATACCAATACACTGGACTTTGACGCTACCGTGGTCTCATACACTCATACAGATAAAGTGAAAAAGTCTCTTTTTACTCCTTCCCTGCCTCTTTGAGGGTATCCATAAATATCTTATAAAACTTCTCATGATCAGGGATGGCCTTGTTGAGTATTAGGCGTAACTTGGAAAGATCAGCAGGGTTTATTACAAGATTGGCGCTTAACGTAAAGGCCATCATATTATCCATGGTGTCGAATTTGTCGCTTACCAGAGCCAGAAAGATCTTTCTCCTCACACTCATAGAAAGATGATTAAGATAATGAGTGACTGGGCTACCTTCAAGGTTTTGTCCATCAAAACCATCGGAGAGGATAACCATGTCAAAGTGATGAAGGCGAAGTTTACCCATTGCATCTTGTGCTGATGGGGCTACAATAGGTTTATATTTTAATTCCTCCAAAACAGAACTAATATCGTTTATCTGCCCATCATCTCCATTCAACACGAGAGCCAATCTGGTTCCTTCCTCAAAGAGCTCAAGAGGACTGCTGTCTTGCTCAAGTTCTTCTGTTTCCCCTGAAACTATATCCTTATCAGGCTTCCTTGTATCTACCTTTATTTTAGCCTTACACTTTGGGCAGGTAATACTTACCACTTTATTGGGTGGCAACTTTTCATCCGGTATCTTGAATGCTGCCCCACATGAATCACATATAATATCCATACGTTATTTCTCCTCTTTTAGGTAGGCACTATGTGTTGAGATTAGGCGTAGATCGTTACATTGTCTTTCCGTATTCCTTATCTACCTCAAGTCCCTCTATAGATGTTGTCTTTTCTCCCTTGGCTGCCTTGATGGAATCGATTTCCCTTCCCACGACTGCTTTATGTGATGCATAGCCGAGAGCTGTTTCTTCGGTAATAAGGCCATTTTTATAATGTTCTCCGATACATTGATCAAATGTCATCATACTAAAGGCCTGGCTATTTTCCATAATATCATAAAATGTATTTTCCTCAGTTTCTCCATGAAGGATAAGGTCTTTCACTCTCATGTTTGTGCCTAATATCTCAAAGGCGGCCACACGGTCACCCTGGATTTTAGGCATTAGCCTTTGGCATACTATCCATCTGATGGTGTCAGACAGCCGAATTCTTATCTGTTTTTCCTCATCCGTGTCAAACATACCGATAATCCTGTTTATTGTTTGCCCTGCATCCACTGTATGAAGGGTGCTCAAGACAAGATGCCCGGTCTCGGCGGCAGACAGGGCTATCTCCACTGTCTCCCTGTCCCTCATCTCACCTACCAGGATGATCTTTGGTGCCTGACGCAGGGCAGCCCGTAGTCCGGAAGCGAATTCATCAAAGTCGGTACCCATTTCTCTCTGGTTAAATGTGGCAGTTTTCTGGGAATGGATGTATTCAACTGGATCCTCTAAGGTAACAACATGGGATGATCTTTTTTCGTTTATCTCATTTAAAAAGGCAGCAAGGGATGTCGTCTTTCCACTTCCGGTAGCTCCAGTAACAAGGATTATGCCATTCAATACCTCTGTCATTTTGTAGAAGGCATGAGGAAGTTTCATTTCTTCAATAGTTGGCACCCTGGTTGCTAATTGTCTCATCACCACAGAATAGTATCCTTTTTGAGAAAATACATTTACCCTAAAACGTGCCTTTCCAGCCAACTGATATGATAAGTCACAGGAGCCTTCTGTGAGAAGGGTTTTGGTAAGCCTCCTGTCATTATTAATCAGGTTAAGGGCAAATGTCTCTGCCTGAAAGGGAGTTAATCTGCCAACAGGAGGCTTAAGAGAAACGGGCTTCAATTCTCCAGATGATTCTACCTGAAATGGTTTGTCTACTGTGATATTCAGATCGGAGACATTTTCATATGACTCCAGCATAGCCCCCAGAATATGATCTATCTGTTGTTTTCTCATTTCTATGCTCCTTTATGTTTAGACCTCGGTAAAATCTACAGGAGGTTTTTTGAGAAATGGAAGAAATTTAGCCTTGTCGTTACATTTTGCATATGCCTCTTCTGCGCTGATCCTCTTTTTGGTTAAATGCTCCATTATAGAGTCATCTAATGATTGCATTCCGTGTTTCTTTCCAGTCTGGATAGAGGATGGGATTTGAAATGTTTTTCTCTCCCGTATCAGGTTTCTCACTGCTGGGGTGGCAATCATAATCTCGAGGGCTGCGACCCGGCCCAGCGAATCCATCCTTGGTGCATCAATCCTTCGAAACAGACTCTGGCATACTACAGCCCTAAGTCCATCTGATAAGGTACTTCTTATCTGTTCCTGTTGTTCGTTAGGAAACACATCTATCACCCTGTCCACTGTCTTAGCAGCAGAGGATGTATGGAGTGTAGAAAAGACGAGATGGCCTGTTGAGGAGGCCTCTATTGCAAGCTCGATTGTCTCCAGGTCTCTCATCTCGCCAACCAGTATAATATCCGGATCCTCCCGAAGTGCTCCCCGTAATGCAGCGGAAAATGATCTTGTATGAATTCCGACCTCTCTGTGATTTATTACGGCCTTTTGGCTTACATGAACGAACTCGATTGGATCCTCAACGGTGATGATATGATCCTTCCTTGTCTTGTTGGCCTCATTGATTATGGCTGCAAGCGTGGTTGACTTTCCACTCCCGGTTGGGCCCGTTACCAGGACAAGCCCTCTTGGCAGTGTAGCCAGCTGTGGGATAACTGGTGGAAGGCCAAGTTCTTCGCAGGTAAGAATTTTATCAGGTATCTCTCTAAACACTGCACCCACACCATTTTTCTGTCTAAAGAAATTAGCCCTGTAACGAGCTAATCCCGGTATCTCATAGGCAAAGTCAACATCTCCTGTCTCTTCAAATATCTTGATCTTGTGCTCAGGGGCTATTTCGTAGAGCATGGTCTTGAGGTTATCGTCATCCAATTCCTTGTATTTTACCCTTTCCAGATCCCCCCTGATTCTCAAAATGGGTTGTTGACCGGCTGCCAGATGAAGGTCTGAGGCTCTTTGATCATTCATGAGCTTAAAAAAGGCATCAATTTGGGCCATAATTATCTCCCTTTAAATATAGCAATTAAACAAGCTACCTATCATCATTTTTATTATGTATATCATATAGATGATTGTCTTCAAACATAATTTTTTATACACATGGAAAAATTCGCCTTATTGACATGCAGTGTTCCCTTAAAAAGTGGGAACCCTTGACAGTAATTGCTCAAAATCCTGTGGAAATTTATTGCTTTGTTAGGGCATAACAAAAAAAGATACCCATGCCCTTCCTTAAATTATTGAGCAGATACCCTTGACATTATTTCAAACCCTAAATATAAAACTCTATAAAAGAAAGAGCATTAGAGAACAATATTAAGAAAGAGGGGAACCGTGGACAGGAAAGATAAAATTTCAATCAATGGAGATGAATTTTCCTTTAAGCCTGGGGAGACCATTTTACAGGTTGCTGAGAGAAACGGCATTGATATTCCGACTCTCTGTTACATTAAAGGATTAAACCCTACTGGGGCTTGCAGGATGTGCGTAGTTGAAGTAAAGGGTGCTCGAAATCTTCTTCCTTCTTGTGCCACACCTGCTACGAACAATATGGTTGTTGAAACAGAATCAGAGAGGGTTATAAAATCCAGGAAGCTGAACATAGAACTCCTTCTCGCCTCAGGACACCATAACTGTATTACCTGTGAGAAAAACGGTGATTGCCGACTCCAGGATCTTGCCTATAGATATAAGGTTGAGACAATCAGATTTCCAGAAAGTAAAACTAAATACGAAACTGAGGCAAACGCCCTTATTATCAGGGATTTTTCTCGATGTATTCTATGTGGCCGCTGTGTTCAGGTATGCAATGAAGTTCAGGTAAACATGGCCATTTCATATGGATACAGAGGGTCTGCCTCCAAGATTGTTGCTGTAGGTGATCTTCCTTTGAATGAGTCTGATTGCGTTTTTTGTGGGGAGTGTGTCCAGGCCTGTCCGGTGGGCGCCTTGATAGAAAGTTCAAGCCGCTTTCAAGGACGGCCATGGGAGGTAGAAAAGGTTCAGACAACATGCCCGTATTGTGGAGTTGGTTGTCAGATGAATCTTCATATAAAAGATAATAAGGTTATAAAAATAACAGGGGCAGAAGATGTCGCGCCCAATTTTGGCAGCCTTTGTGTCAAGGGTAGATTTGGGTATGATTTTATAAATAAGCCTGAAAGACTCACTGTCCCACTTATAAAGGAAGGTGAAAGCCTTCAAAATGCATCATGGGATGAGGCCCTTTCTTTAGCTGCTAAAAGATTGGACGATATAAAGTCTAAATATGGACCAGATTCTATTGGAATCTTCAGCTCTGCAAAGGTCACAAATGAAGAAAACTATATTGCCCAGAAGTTTGCCAGGGCTGTTGTTGGTACAAATAATATTGATCATTGTGCAAGACTGTGCCATGCCTCAACAGTAGCTGGGTTAGCAGCAGCCTTTGGATCAGGCGCAATGACAAATTCAATAGCTGATATAGAAAAATCAAAGCTTATTCTGGTTACCGGTTCAAATACAACAGAGGCCCATCCTATTATATCTTCATATATCAAAAGGGCGGTTGAATCTGGTAGTGCAAAGTTAATCGTAGTTGATCCTCGAAGGATTCCCTTAACCAAATTTGCCACCCTCTGGCTAAGACAAAACCTGGGCACCGATGTAGCCTGGGCAAATGGGATGATGCATGTCATTATAAGCGAAGCCCTTTATGATAGGAACTATGTTAAAGATAGGACAGAGGGCTTTGATGAGTTAAAAAAGACTGTTGAGAAATATGATCCTGAATTTGTAAGCAAAATAACAGGTATCTCGGCTAATGATATAATAAAGGCAGCAAGGATGTACGCTAATTCACGCCCTGCCTCTATTTTTTTTGCAATGGGAATAACCCAGCACAGCACAGGCACGGATAATGTTAAATCAATGGCTAACCTGGCAATGCTGTGTGGTAATGTGGGCGTACCTGGAGGGGGTGTAAACCCACTCAGGGGTCAGAATAATGTTCAGGGTGCTTGCGATTTAGGCGCACTGCCAAATGTATTTAGTGGTTACCAGCCGGTTGGGGAGCCTGCTGTAAGGGAAAAGATGGAAAAGGCATGGGGGGTAGATGGCCTGCCAGACACTGCGGGATTAACAATAACAGAAATGGTAAAAGGTGCTCAAGATGGTAAGCTAAAGGCCCTTTATATCATTGGAGAGAACCCGCTTGTGTCAGACCCTGATATAAATCATGTTGAACAGGGCTTAAAAAACCTTGACCTTTTAGTGGTGCAGGATATCTTCCTATCAGATACAGCAAAAATTGCAGATATTGTCCTGCCTTCAGCATCATTTGCGGAGAAGGACGGGACATTTACAAATACTGAGAGGAAGGTTCAGATAGTCCGTAGGGCGATAGACCCACCTGGCAAGGCAAAACAGGATTGGGAGATTATATGTGGTCTATCTAATCGGATGGGATACCCAATGGAATATACAGACAGCAAGGCGATCATGGAAGAGATGAATATCGTAACCCCTTCATATGCTGGGATCAGTTACTCAAGGTTAGAGAATGCCGGTCTTCACTGGCCGTGTCCAGCCCCTGATCATCCAGGGACTCCTATATTACATGTAGATAAATTCACAAGGGGACTAGGCCTATTTCATGCAATAGAGTATATCTCACCAGCAGAGGTGCCAGATGATGATTATCCCCTTTATCTGACCACTGGAAGGGTTCTGTATCATTTTCATACTCGAACTATGACTATGCAATCCGAGGGCCTGAATGAACTATCCCCAGAGTGTTTTGTTGAAATCTCTCCACAGGATGCCGGGGATTATAATATAAAACAAGGAGATCTATTAAGGGTAAACTCCAGAAGGGGGGAAATTCAGGCCAGGGCAAAGGTCTCTGATCAGGCGATAAAGGGGACTATATTTATCCCATTTCATTTTGCCAAGGCAGCCGCCAATAGGCTAACCAATCCTGCCCTTGATCCAATTGCCAAGATACCAGAGTTTAAGGTCTGTGCTATTAGAATTGAAAAAGTATAGGTTTTCTAAGAAACTAACCGCGGAAAAGAGCATGGGGATGTCTTTTTTTGCTGCATGCCCTTTAACAGGGGGCCTCAGCGTGCCCCGTAAATCGGGACACACGCGCAACGCGGATTTGACTATTATGCAACATGGCGGTTGGTGCCCCGATTTATCGGGGTCTGCCTGTGCATTACTTATAGGGCATGAGACAAAAAAAGACATCCCCATGCTCAATGTATAGTTGCTTTCATATATAATCCTGAGACGAAGCTTCGGGGTCATTTGCTAAGGAGAAATAAGATGTCAGAACTAAAATCAGTACCAAAGAAGAAGATAACACCTGAAATGTGGGGAGAGATAGACAAAATCATCAATAGATATAAGGATAAGCCGGGTTCTCTTATACCAGTCCTTGAGGAATGCCAGAATGTTAGCGGTTATCTCCCGATGGAGGTACAGGAGAGGGTATCAAGAGGTCTGAATATACCTGGAAGCACAATCTATGGTGTAGTATCCTTCTATTCCTTTTTCACTATGATTCCAAAAGGCAGACATATCATAAAGGTATGTCTGGGAACAGCCTGTTATGTTAGAGGGGGGAAGGCAAATTTAGATTATGTAAAGGATGAATTCGAAGTTGAAGTAGGGTCGACCACTACAGATCTTAGATTTTCCTTAGATTCGGTCCGCTGTCTGGGGGCATGCGGAATGGCCCCTGCCATGGTGGTAGATAAAGATACATATGCCCAGGTTAGCAGGGCAAATATAATGGAGATCCTGGAGAGTTATAAATAGGGGTAACGCAATGGGGAAAATAAACAGAAATCAATTGAATCAAATAAGGTTTAAAGGGAAAGACATTATTGATATTCGCTTAGGTAAGGTGCCTATCAAAGCTGATGGCGAAAAACATCTGATGATATGTGGAGGCACCGCATGTCATGCAAGTAAAAGCGAACCAGTGAGGGATGCCCTTAAAAGAGAGGTAGAAACAAGAGGACTTTCAAATAGATGTAAGGTTATAGAGACCGGAAATGATGCATTTGCAATCCTGGCGCCAGCAATGGTTGTCTATCCAGAAGGCGTATATTATGTACATCTTATCCCCGATGACGTGCATGATATAGTATCCCAGCACCTTATTGATGGGAAGCCAGTAGAACGGCTTTTTTACAGGGATATTAGCAATGGTAAATCTATACCCAGAATGATGGACATACCGTATTTTTCTAATCAAAGGATGGTAACCTTGAGGAACCTGACCCTTATAGATCCTGAAATTATAGATGATGCCATTGCTCGTGATGCCTATCAAGGGGCAGCAAAGGCATTGATCGATATGGCAGCAGAGGAAATTATAAATCAGATGAAGATTTCAGGGCTCAGGGGTAGAGGGGGAGCAGGATTTCCTACAGGTATGAAATGGGAGTTTGCCAGTAAATCCAAAGGTGATGTTAAATATATCCTCTGTAATGCTGATGAGGGAGACCCTGGTGCATTTATGGACAGAAGTGTCCTTGAGGCAGACCCACACGCAGTATTAGATGGGATGATCATTGCGGCTAAGGCGATCAAGGCCCATCAGGGATATATCTACTGCAGGGCAGAGTACCCACTTGCAATAAAAAGACTTGGCATAGCAATAGGGCAGGCCAGGCAATATGGCCTTTTAGGTACTAATATTCTTGGAAGCGGATTTGACTTTGATCTGGAGATTTACCAGGGAGCAGGCGCATTCGTGTGTGGAGAAGAGACTGCTCTGATGACATCTATTGAGGGAAAAAGAGGAATGCCCAGACCAAGGCCCCCCTTTCCAGCGCAGGAAGGCCTATGGAAAAAGCCAACCGTTTTGAATAATGTTGAAACCCTTGCAAATGTTGCACAGATTATTTTAAATGGGGGGGAATGGTATGCCAGTGTTGGCACGGAGTCGAGTAAAGGAACCAAGGTTTTTGCCCTTTCCGGAAAAGTAAATAATAGTGGCCTGGTAGAGGTTCCCATGGGGACCCCCTTAAAGGATATTGTTTACAATATTGGAGGCGGGATACCAAAGGCCAAGCGTTTTAAGGGAGTACAATTAGGTGGTCCATCAGGGGGATGTATTCCTTCAGAGCTGCTTGATACCGTTACGGATTATGAGGCCATAACCAGTACAGGGGCAATTATGGGTTCTGGCGGTATGGTTGTAATGGATGAAGATAACTGTATGGTAGACATAGCCAGATTTTTTATGGAATTTTGCCAGGAGGAATCATGTGGGAAATGCACTCCAGGCAGGGAAGGAACCAAAAGGATGCTGGAGATACTTACCAGGATAACAAAGGGAAGGGGTGAACTTTCTGACATTGATACCCTGGAAGAGCTTGCCCTGATGGTAAAGGATTCCGCCCTGTGTGGTTTGGGACAGACCGCTCCAAATCCTGTTTTGTCAACAATAAGATATTTTAGGCATGAATACGAGGATCATATATTGGAACATCGCTGTGAGGCAGGTGTTTGCCCTGATTTATTTAAGGCCAAATGTATTAATGCCTGTCCTCTTGGGCAGGAGGTCCCTGGATATATATCCCTGGTAGAAGAGGAGAGATTTGAGGAGGCCATACGGCTGATAAGGCAGACCAATCCAATGCCCGGTACTCTTGGCAGGGTATGTAGCCATCCTTGTATGGATGTATGTATAAGGGCCCAGACAGACGCGCCCATCAATATTCCAGAGATAAAGAGGTATGCTGCGGATATGGCCCGCGAGAGAGGGGTTGTTGCAGAATTTAAAAAGGCAAAAAAAAACAGTGAAGAGATTGCAGTAATAGGTGGTGGTCCCAGCGGATTAGGTGCATCTTATTATCTCAGCCTCATGGGATATAATGTGACCATGTTTGAGGAACTACCAAAGCTTGGAGGAATGCTCAGGTATGGGATTCCTGCCTACAGGCTTCCACGAGATATCTTAGATGAAGAGATTAACGATATTATAAATACAGGTATAGCCGTACGCACAGGTGTAAGAGTTGGAAGAGATATTTCAATGGAAAAGCTGCAAAAAGACTTTGATGCTATCTTTATCGGTATCGGTGCTCATAGGAGTCAAATCATGGGTATTCCCGGAGAGGATATAGATGGGGTTTATGGAGGAGCAGAATTTTTGCGCCAGGTAGGACTGGGAAATACACCAAATATTGGTAAAACTGTAGCGGTAATCGGCGGGGGTAATACTGCAATTGATGTGGCACGGACATGCAGGAGAATGGGGGCAGATGTCACAATACTATACAGGCGAGAGCAAAAGGATATGCCTGCAACCGCTGAAGAGATAGAAGATGGTATAGACGAAGGGATCGAATTAAAAACATTTATGATGCCAGGGTCTATCAATAAAGATAACGGAAGGCTTAACATTATATTACATAAATGTGAGCCAGGAGAATTTGATAGAGATGGAAGAAGAACACCTGTTCCCATCACTGATGCGCTTGTAAGGGAAGAATATGATACCATCTTTGCTGCTATCGGACAGGTTTCCGATACAAGTTTTATAAGTAATTTAGATTTAAAAAGAGGATGGATTGAAATAGACAGGCTGACACTCAAGACAAATCTGGATAATATCTATGCCGGTGGTGATGCAGTAACCGGTCCAGCTTTGGTGGTAGATGCACTTGCAGCAGGGAAAAGGGCAGCTATAGCTATTGACAGGGATCTTTCAGCAAAAAAGGGAAGGAAACCTTATGAAGACCAGTATGATAAGATATTTATAACCATGAAGGTGCCAGGTGATACCATTAAGCAAGATATGGCTAAGGCTCCTAAAATTTCTGCTAAGGAAAGGATCAAAGATTTCAGTGAGGTGGAACATGGCTTTGATATAAAGACCGTTAAGGGAGAATGTGCTCGGTGTCTGCGGTGTGACGTAAAGATTGATTAGGATATATTATGAAATGGATAGATGAAGATGTTGGTATGCATTACGAGGGGATGTGTATCCGACCTCCAAGTGAGGCAAATAGCATTCTGCTTCAGGCTACCGTTGGCTGTTCCCACAACAAGTGTACCTTTTGCGGTACATACAAGGATAAAAGATTTCGTATCAAGGATAATGATATTATCTTGAGCGATATCCTTTTTGCATCGAGGTATATGAGGGATAAAGACAGGCTTTTTATCATGGATGGTGATGCCTTGATCATTCCGTATCGCCGTTTGACGTGGATTTTTGATAAGATAAAGGAGCATCTCCCATGGGTTACAAGGGTTGGTATTTATGCTAACACCAAAGGTATAAAAATGAAGAGCCAGGAAGAATTAATTCGTTTGAGAGAAATGGGCCTGGGAATCATCTATATGGGTATAGAGACAGGCGATGATCAGACACTGGAGGCTATCAGGAAAGGGGCTAACGCACAGAGAATTTTAGATATGGGCAAAAAGGTTAAACAGGCAGGCATTAAACTTTCTGTTACAGTTCTTTTAGGGATTGCTGGCAAAGAAAGGTCACTCATCCATGCAAAGGCAACAGGAGAACTCCTTAGCGCAATTGATCCCGACTATGTTGGTGCCCTAACATTAATGATAATGCCAGGGACACCTCTGGCGAATGATCTTTCAGCTGGTAGATTTGAACTTCCTGATAATTCTGCATTGCTCATGGAACTGAGAGAAATGATGGCTTCCACTAACCTATCGAGAGGCCTTTTCTTTTCAAATCATGCATCAAACTATTTGCCGGTGAAGATCAGGTACCCAGAAGGGAAAGAGCAGGCCCTTCAGTTGATAGATATGGCCATTCAGGGAAAGGTTAGTCTCAGGCCGGAATGGATGAGGGCACTTTAGATGATAAAATCAGGAATAAATGATTATATATATGCGGTGATAATGGCCGGGGGAAGTGGAACCAGGTTCTGGCCAAGGAGCAGAAAAAACAGGCCAAAGCAACTCCTTAATATAACTGGAGATGAGATTCTACTGAAAAAAACAATTGAACTCATTACACCTATTGTACCTGTCACCAGGATAAAAATAGTAACTACATTACTCCAGGCAGATTCTGTGAAAAGCACAGTTCCCCAGATACCGGAAGAAAATATTATAATAGAACCCTTTGGGAAAAATACTGCACCAGCAATAGGTATTTCTGCCCTTGTTATAGAAAGAGATACCAGGGATGCTGTTATGGTAGTTCTGCCTGCAGATCACTATATTGAGGATAAAAAAAAGTTTCATCAGACCATAATGGCAGGCGCCTATCAGGCCTTGCAAGGGGATTTTATTGTTACCATAGGGATTCCTCCACGGGGACCGGAAACTGGGTATGGGTATATAGAGGCAGATGAGGTAAGAGATAAGAAAAATGGTATATATTCTGTTAAATCCTTTCATGAGAAACCGGATATACACACGGCCAGGCGTTTTATCAAGCAGGGCACCTTTTTTTGGAATAGCGGTATCTTTATTGCGAGAACCTCGACCATGCTCAAAGAAATCGAGGAATACCTACCCCATAATTATCAAGGGCTTGTGAAAATAAGGACATCTCTTGGTACAGATGAAGAATCAGATGTGATCAACAGCGTTTACAAAGAAATGGAAGCTATCTCCATTGACTATGGCGTTATAGAAAAATCAAAACATGTGTTAATGATAGAGGGGAATTTTGGTTGGAATGATGTGGGATCATGGCCTTCCGCAGCTCAATATTGGCCTAAGGATAGCAATAAAAACTCCTTCATAGGGGATTTGATTAGCCTTGATTCTTCTCAATGTATTGTGTATAGCCCAAAGAAACCGGTTGCACTTCTGGGCGTAAAGGATCTGGTCATTGTAGAAGATGAGGATGCCCTGTTGGTCTGTAAAAAAGAACGGTCTCAAGATGTGAAAAAGCTTGTTGAGATGCTAAAGTCAAAGGGCAGGGATGAGATTTTGTAACTCTCAACAAAGTAGGGAGTGTCCGTAGTCCGTTGTTATTGGTCAGTTGTAGGTTTCGATCATTGGAAAATATAGAAATTGTTGGCATTTTTGGTTACTATATATTTGATAGTTTCGTAAAAAGTCCTTTTACTCGCTCATGATGCCCATTTTGGGATTCATGAAAGGCTTCGCTAATCGCCAAAAACTCGGCCAAAAGGCCTCAAATTTACCCGCCATAATTCTGGCGGGCAGTTTGGCGATTTTAACACTCAGCATTTAATGAATCTTTTTCCAAAAGTGGCCAAAATCGCTCGCAAAAGACTTTTTACGAGTTAGTCATATTTGAGTGGAATTTTTTTAAGATATCACCTTTAGGAAACAAGCCTGCCCGCACATAATGGCAGAAAGTTTCCACGGCTTCCGAGTTCCGGAATTCGGAAACAACGGACAACGATCAACTGACAACAATTAAATGAGGGATATATGAACTCAGAAATTTATAGAGAATACGACATACGAGGCATAATTGGTGAAGATATTCAAGAGGATGAATTTGTTATTTTGGGAAGGGGTTTTGGCACCTATTTCAACCAGGTAGGAGAAAAAACAATTGTTGTAGGAAGGGACTGTCGGTTGAGTTCACCTAAGATAAGCGAACAGGTGACCGAGGGCCTTATAAACAGTGGCTGTAATGTTATCGATATAGGCATTATCCCTACCCCAATCCTTTATTTTGCTCTACGGTACCTCAAGGCTGATGGAGGGATTATGATTACTGCAAGTCATAATCCACCTGATTACAACGGCTTTAAGGTATGCAGCGGTTTTGAAACTATCTATGGGAAAGAAATTCAGAAATTACGGCAGATTATCGAAAAGGCCGATTTTGTAAGGGGAAAAGGAACATATTCGTCACATGAAATCACTGAGTCGTACATAGAGAGGATTACAGGAGATATTGCCGTCAATCCAGGAATCAAAGTCGGTTTTGATGCTGGAAATGGGACAGCAGGGCCGGTAGGGGTAGAGATTTTACAATCACTCGGCTGTGACCTTCACGATCTTTATTGTGATATGGATGGCTCTTTTCCTAATCATGAACCAGACCCCACTGTGCTGGATAATATGAGAGATCTGATTAAAGAGGTGAGAGAGCATAGCCTTAATGTGGGCATTGGAGTTGATGGAGATGGAGACAGGATTGGAGTGGTAGATAGCTCAGGTGATATTGTATTTGGCGATATGCTGTTGCTCCTGTTTGCACGAGATGTTTTAGAAAATCATCCTGGAGCAACAATTATTTCTGAGGTTAAATGTTCGGATAGGATGTATAAAGATATCGAGGCCCACGGCGGAAATGCCATCATGTGGAAGACAGGGCATTCTTTGATAAAGAGTAAAATGAAGGAGACCGGGGCACTTTTGGCAGGAGAGATGAGTGGTCACATGTTTTTCGCAGATAGGTATTTTGGATATGATGATGCTATCTACGCATCATGCAGGCTGTTAGAGATACTATCCAAGACGGGTAAATCATTAAGCGGGCTTTTAGCGGATGTCCCTAAATCACATACTACACCTGAAATTAGGGTAGAGTGCCCTGATTCCAAGAAATTTGAGCTCGTAGATAGACTAAAAGATGAATTCAGCAAACAATATAAAATAATTGATGTAGATGGCGTCAGGATTGTCTTTGATGATGGGTGGGGATTGGTGAGAGCCTCTAATACCCAGCCTGCACTTGTACTTAGATTTGAGGCACAATCCAAAGAAAGGCTTGAAGAGATTAGAACTTTGGTAGAGAGGGCTATAGATAGATTCAGGTGAGAAAATGTATTGCAGCTCTTTGAGCATCGATTGTTGTTGATTTTGTTTTTAAGAGTGCAATTGAGCCATGAGAATATTTAGGTATAATTTTCTTACCCTTTCCTGCTGTTATAACCTGGTAACCATATCGCTCCGAAATCTCCTTGCCGGTTTCTAAAATAGCCCTCTTATTCTCTTCCAAAAAAAATACCTCACTTCCATGGCATTGAAATCAAGGCTGCCCGCTTGGCTCAAAGGATTTCAGGAGTCTTAAAATGCTGCAGGACACGCTGGACAATCGGTTCCGTCGCGGCATAGTATTCTATACCGGGAGTGAGGGCATTTCCTTTGGCAAAAACATGTTTGCATTGCTGACCCAGACCCTTTGGACTAAATACTGAAAACAGGCCGGCTTAATGTTTGGGTGCCGAAAAGCATTATGGTCCAGGTAGAGGAACTCCATCTTGATGCTATATACAGCAATGTGGTTGCGAAAGCTAAGGATGTTCTGGAAGAGTATGAGAAAGAAAATCAAAAGACAATAAAGGTGGAAATCGTCAGAGAGCACACGGATATAGGAAGTCATTTCAAAATTTCGATGTACAATAATGGACCAGGAATACCACCAAGAACAACAAGATGAGATCTTTGAGCCATTCTACTCAACCAAACCCACCTCGGGTACTGGATTGGGATTGGGGATTGTGAAAAAACTTGTTCAGCTTTATGATGGGCAGGTTGATGTGGATTCGAAGCTTAATGAGGGAACGACGTTTACTATAACATTGCTGGAGAAACTTTTGGAATAGGGTCATTTTTATTTGTTAAAAACCACTTTATGGTTGATTTTCATCCAGACATTGGTTAATATTCCACCATGATCAATCGTAATATTACCTCTATTATCCTCGATGCATTATCAGACAGTCCTGTTGTATTGCTGAACGGGGCCAGACAGACAGGAAAAAGCACGCTTGCGAAATGGCTCGCACAGGGACCCCACCCTGCTCGTTATCTGACTTTTGATGATGCCACGGTTTTCGCAGCGGCACAGCATGATCCTGCTGCCTTTGTCGCAGGGATAGAAGGAAATGTAATTCTTGACGAAGTTCAGAGAGTGCCTGAACTTTTTATGGCAATCAAGGCCGAAGTCGACCGTAACCGTATATCCGGCCGCTTTCTTCTTACCGGTTCTGCAAATATTTTACTTCTTCCACGCTTATCTGAGTCGCTGGCCGGTAGAATGGAAATTCTGACATTATGGCCATTTTCTCAGGGTGAAGTTGATGGTATGCAGGAAAATTTTGTGGATGCCGCTTTTGATGACAAACCTTCTTCTTATAAAAAAGATACAGAAGATCGAGCTATGCTTGTTAAAAGGATTTTCACCGGAGGGTATCCGGAAATCCTCAAACGCCCCGCATTTACCCGACGTAAGGCATGGTTCGGCTCATATATTACTACTATTTTACAGAGAGACGTACGAGACCTTGCCAACATTGAAGGCCTTACCGAAATGCCGCGGTTGCTTTCCCTGCTTGCTACCCGCGCAGCTTCATTACTTAATTTTTCCGAACTTTCCCGTAGCTGCGGCATTCCCCAGAGTACCTTAAAACGCTATATGACCCTACTTAAGACAACCTTTATGATCACTCTTCTGCCGGCATGGTCAGGGAATCTAGGAAAGCGATTGGTCAAGGCACCGAAATGTTTTCTAAATGATACTGGACTGACGGCACACCTTCTCGGAATTGATGAAGGCCGGATAAGTGATGGAACACCGCTTATCGGTCCGCTGCTTGAAAATTTTGTAGTCCTTGAGTTGCTCAAACAATCCACATGGAGCAACGTGCAGCCAAACTTGTTTCATTTTCGCACCCAAACAGGATATGAAGTAGATATTATTATGGAAGATTCAGGTGGGCGCATCGTCGGTATTGAGATCAAGGCCGCCAAATCACTCAGCTCAAAAGATTTCAGGAGTCTTCAAATGCTGCAAGACACGCTGGGTAAACAGTTCCGTCGCGGCATAGTACTCTATACCGGGAGTGAGGGCATTTCCTTTGGCAAACACCTGCTTGCATTGCCGGTCCAGTCCCTCTGGGCTAAATGCTGAAAACGGAATGTAAATATAGAGCAAATAACGCTGCTAATAAGCTGCACGGCTTTTTGCGTCGGCTGATTAGCCTTGTTAAGTGGAATTGGGCTGATGCTTACGACGGATTGATTGAACCACTTCGTCGAGCTGTTGAAGAAAACGTGATCGGTCACGCTTTTTTAGCGGCGGGGGCCCGCCCGTTATCTCGCCTGCGTCACGAAGCTCTGACAACAGGTTTCGAGTCGCGACGGACTCACCGATGTTGTTTTCCGTGAACGGCTTTCCGGTTGGACCAATTGCACGTGCGCCTTCCTTCAGGCAGCGACTCGCAAGCGGAATGTCGGCGGTGACCACGATGTCGTGAGGTTGCACGTGTTCGACAATCCAATCATCGGCTGCGTCGAGTCCGTTCTCTACAACTTCGAGTGCAATCCATCGTTCATTGGGGACTCGCATCCAAGAGTTGGCCACCAATGTGACATCAAGGTGATATCGGCTTGCGACGCGGTACACCTCCTGTTTGACCGGGCACGCATCAGCATCTATAAAGATGTGCAGCAAATGAAGATCCTCACCATCACCCCGGATCTGTTCCGGGTCCCACATAACATTTACATATAAGGCAAATTTGCTTACTTTCAATAATAAACTACCCCACCGCAGAGCAGCGGAGTATCAATCGGAATATCCATAATCGCCCCAAGGGGCGGGGAATTTACGCGCCTAGGGCGCGTCAATGCTCCTGAGGCGCATCAAACATTTACCCGCCGTGTTTCGGGCGGGCTTGTCCGCCTTTGGCGGATTCAATATAGTATCGTCTTTCTAATCGTAAAAAAATGATAACATTGAAAACCTTAAAAGCGTCCCGCTTTATGGCAAGAATAACAATGTAAGCCACACATTCTTTTAAAAATTACGATTCAAAAGAACACCTGGAGCCCTGTCAAAAAATCAAAAGAGTCAAACGGAGACTTGGCCCCTTCACTGATTACACCAATAATTATTTCCATACTTCCTTCAACCTAACTTTCATGCTGAGTTGGTATTTATTAGCTAACGCCTGAGCTAAGTGGTTGCAATGGAGCGCAGTGGAATTGCAATCCATCTTCAGCGATTTGTTAAGTGACCATTTGTTTTTGTTCGGCAATTATTTTCTTTAGCTCTTCTATTGTAAGCAATTGAACCCCTGAGTGAAGCATTCTGTGGCAGTTTGAACAAACAAGAGCAATTTCCTCGATCTTTGTCTTTCTTTGACCGTCAAGTTCAAAAATTGGGGTTGTATGATGTGCCTCAATAAAGCCGGCACCCTGCTCGCCATAGGTATCGGAGAAAGAGAAGTCGCAAACGTCACACCTGAGCTCACCGACTTGGTCGAGCCTAAGTTCCTTTGCTTTTCTGCTAATATTTGAATCTCTTTCAAGAGATCTATGCTCTTTAAATTTCTCCTTCCCTTCAGGGAAGTTTGATTCATCATCTTCGCTGACTATCTTTGACTTTTTGGCTCCTGTTTTTCTGTCGAGTATCCTATACTCTCGACGCATGAAATAGTCTTTTGCCTCGACTGCGTTAAAATCGTAGGAGGGGAATTCTTCACCGCTGAGAAATTTATTTGCAATAGAGATTACATATTTTGGTGGGTATTTTTTCCCGTTGAGGAGAAGGTCATATCTATAAGATTGTCGGGATGCTGGAACTCCATTTTTGTCAATTTCACTCGCAGCCTTGAGGAAATGTTTATTTTTGAATCCTTTTGGAATCATAGCATCTCCTTCATTTGTCACTTAACGCCCACAATCACCTGACAGCGGAAGCTGCAGGCTGTAGCTGGTACAGTCGCTTGTTAGAGGTCAGGCTTCCGCTAATGGTACAATGATGCCGGTGTGAATTTTTGACTCGTAGTAGATTCCGTCTCCAAATTTATAGTCAGCCACATAATCCTGTAATAGCTTTTCGTCAGATTCAAACAATGTGATTCGGTATTTTTTGGTAAGGCTGGCGCGTTCTGGAACTGCTTTTAATTCCACATCCAATAAATACTCCCCTGCGTACCATTTGAATTTTCGATTATGGAAGTCAACGAGTGGTGCAACAATTTCAGGAGGTGCCTCAACAGGTTTCTCCCGCTTACCCTCTTTTGCTAAAACGTCTTGAATATAGGTCTGCAAGTTCGATTGCATTTGTCGGTATTGCTTCTCTTCGTTACGGGAAAAGAAATTCAGAAAACTAACTAGATAGGCCCATTCCTCTCCAGGCCTCAGGGTAATTCGGGTAAATAGCAGGGTTTGTTTTTCGACCGGTGACTGCAAATAATTCTGAGCTGGCAAAATAAACTCATCCTCAGCGCCCCTGCTAAAATGAAGCAATATCTCATTAATCTTTACCACTCGGCCACCATCGTTACTAATTATCAAATGCATCTGTGCGTTTGGGTTACCCACCTTGTGTGTGATGTGAATCCGGCTATGAACCTCGAAATCCAGCTTTGCCGTGCGCAGCAACCGATGCAACGGAGGAATTTGAGAGAGTACAACGGCGGCAATGGAAACGACAACAGCCCAGAACGCCCAATTTAGGTACCAAGGATCAATCGGAATTGTCTCCATGTAGTGCCCCTTTCAATTTTTTGAAGATTCCTAACAATGAGTGATCGGAATTAATTCCATTATATTGAGCAATTATGGAAAAAATTCAAAAATATAAAAAGTTTTATGATGTTATATTTCAGTTTTTATAGTGGTTATTGAAAAATAAATCTCATATCAAAATAAAACCTAAGGTTTGACCCCAGTCTTTTTTTTCAATCATATTCTTTAAGTGAGTCAAGAGCAGGTTTGATCCCTTTTCTGTTGTTATTTCTTAATATATGGATAAAATGATTGTTCATCACAAAGCCCATAGCGATCAACAATCCACTCCTTAAGACAATCGCGAACATCACCGATCATCTCTATATTCCAGCCAATCCCACTTGTCGAGGGATGAATACTTTGAATTAATTTAAAAATTAAATTATCAACAGCATCCTGCCTATTAATTTGATCATCACTCAAATCATCATGTCCTTCCTGCATGATATAGACTCCTCTGTGTTAGTTAAAATTACCAGAAATATTAAAAAAGACTGGGTTAATTATCCTTTTTCCATATAAACTCAGAACCTAAGCTTTTACCCCGAACTTTTTTTCAATGATATTATTTAAGTAACTCAAGAGCAGATTTGGCCCATTTTCAAAGAACCGCCCCTGTAAGCTTGTCCTGAGCCTGTTGAAGTAGTCCCGCAGGCGGGTCGGAGATCCCGATTTATCGGTGGTGTTGTCATGAAGCTGGGCGAGGGAGTCTCCCGGTTACCCGGTTAGCTAACTTCTCACTTCAAATAAATTCAATTGATTTTTATAAAAAGAAATCCTTTTTTCTGACAGTTTCACATATTCTGGATCAAGATCATAGCCTATATAATTACGTTTATCCTTAATGGCCACCAAACACGTTGTTCCACTACCAACAAAAGGATCTAAGACAATGTCTTTTTTGAATGTATATAGCTGTATAAGCCGATGAGGGAGTTCTTCGGGGAAAGGGGCAGGATGTCCGATTTGTTTTGCTGATACTGCTGGAAAAGTCCACACACTTTTTGTCCAATCCAAAAACTCTTCTTTTTTTATCGTGTCTTCTTTTTCTTTTCTCTTTCTTGAATAAGTGTCCTTTGAAAAAATCAAAATATATTCATGAATATCTCTTAAAACTGGATTCGCAGCAGAAAGCCAAGTGCCCCAGGCGGTTGAAGGACTGGCACTTGACGCTTTGTTCCAAATTATTTCTCCACGCATAAGAAAGCCGATTTCCTGCATTCCTTCAATAATATAGCTGTGAAGAGGGATGTATGGCTTTCTTCCAAGGTTGGCAACATTAATACAGGCACGCCCCCCTGGGATCAAAACCCTATATGTTTCTTTCCAGACCCTATTTAACAATCCTAAATATTCATTTAAACTCAAATTATTATCGTATTCTTTTGTAACGTTATAAGGTGGTGAGGTAATCATCAGATGGACGCTATTATCAGGTAATTCATCCATACTTTCACTTGATTTACAGTAGATTCGGTTAATATTTTCTTTTTGAATTTCGTTTTCAATATATTTGAATTTTGTTGCTTTATTTAATCCTTCGTACAATCGGCTTTCATAAAACTTGGTTGAGTCATGGCTGATTCTTCCAGGTGTTCCGAACGAACTCGTTGCTGTTCCCATACGTTTATATGTACCTTTACTCATATCACTCCCTTATTAACGATAGAAATTTTTCTGCCTTTTTCTCAAAGGTTGTTTCTCTGTTTGCGATTTCGATTACTTGACCTAATTCCTTCTTTGATTTCATACTGGAAAAAAATTCTTGTTTTTCTAAAAGTACATTTCTAAGATTTTTTTCAAGCTCTTTATATGAATCCATTCTTATGAAACCATTAGACGGGGTTTGTTTAATATTGTCACCATTATCATCCAATGGCTTAGGGTTAACGGAGCAAAATCCTTGGATGATGCCAGCCTTATGAAGATGATCAACCTTAGAATAGTAACTTTCAGTAATTGGAGTATTCCCTAAAATGATGATCGGTATCCTAGAAGCTCTGAGCCCTGAAACTCGAATATTTATGCTCTTTCCTATAGCTTTTAGCATGGAATCTGAACGAAGGAGACCAGGATTGCCTTTGTGCGTTCTAAAATCTCCTAAACAAATCAATTGATTATTTTTCAATTCCCAATTCCAGACAATTGACATCTTTACTTCAAATACTGCCGCAATGTTAGTTGCTGATTGCTCTCTATCCCTGGTTTTACAAAATGCGATATCGGCAGGTGATTGAGCTGATAACCCGATCTCATTACAAATCACACTTTGAACCGCATAAAGTCCTTGAGAATTGGCAAAATACTGAAGTAAATCTACTGAGTATTTTTCTGTAAAACTTCCGATCAAAGCATTTCTGCTTTGAAGAGTAGATTTCTTCCCTTTGTAAGACTTAGGCCAATAAGCATAATATCGAGAATCATCGCCAACATAGAATAACTGTTCAGGAGTGGCAAAATTCCTTGATTCTTGAAAAAATTGGATTTCTTTTTCTTTTGTCCAAAGGCCAGTCATAAATCCATTAAATCCTTTTTTGAGTTATTGAAGATACATGTAACAGATTTTTTTGGAAATATACAGAATTAAAGACTCATAGTTGGCTAACAATAAATGATCGGAACTAATTCCATTACGTTGAATAATTATGGAAAAATTCAAAAATATAAAAAGAAGCATGATGTTATATTTCAATCCACCGGAGTCGGGCAAGCCTGCCATAAACACGGCGGACAGAGGTTTGATTCCTTTCTGGAGGACCTAACCCCTTGGACTCCCCAGAGCGATTTACGAGCTAACAATTGTCAAAAAAGACCCCTTTACCCTATTTTATATGTAAAACGTTTTGCATCACAGACGCGAGGTACGAGCGTCCGCTTGACCACTTTGATACTATTTAAGGCCTCCCCCTAAAGCATGTTAATATGGTTCAACCTATAAACCATTAACACAAAACAAAGGAGGAAGCCCATGAGATTTTACACCAAACAACACAAATTTTATTGTGGA